>Ga0078972_1000550_pt1 | contig 155523 bp, 167 predicted proteins | sample YelNatPaOPGAMG01_FD_67568 | JGI IMG/M metagenome (GOLD analysis project Ga0078972, IMG submission 67568) | Hot spring thermophilic microbial communities from Obsidian Pool, Yellowstone National Park, USA - OP-RAMG-01 (SPADES assembly) (version 2) | ecosystem: Environmental > Aquatic > Thermal...
ACATATCAAGTGCATCAACCGCTGATACAGCATACAAACTTGCAACAGCTCGTCAGTTTAGTATTACTGGCGATGCAACAGCGTCTGCTGTAAACTTTGACGGCACACAAAATGTAACCTTAAATGTTACTCTTGCATCATCTGGAGTAACAGCTGGAACATATCCAAAAGTCACAGTTGATAGCAAAGGAAGAGTAATTGCTGGAGGCTCGCTTTCGGCAAGCGATATACCAAATCTTGATTGGTCTAAAATCACAACAGGCAAACCAACCACACTTGCTGGATATGGAATAACAGATGCTGTTTCTTCTTCAGAAGTTGTTACAACAGCTACTGCAAATAAGATACTTAAGTTAGATAACAATGCAAAATTGCCTGCATCAATCACAGGCAATGCAGAAACTGCAACTAAACTTGCAACAGCAAGAAGCATTGCTCTTATTGGAGATATCTCGGGTAGTAATACATTTGATGGTTCAAACAATATAACAATAACAGCCACACTTACTTCAGTTGCAACAGCTGGTACATACACAAAAGTTACAATTGACGCCAAAGGCAGGGTTACATCTGGAACTTCTCTTTCTGCTTCAGATATCCCAAATCTCGATTGGTCTAAGATTACTACAGGCAAGCCTACTACACTTGCCGGATATGGAATAACAGATGCTGTCATTAACGGCGGATCTGTACCTAAAATAACATCAGGCAACGAATCTTTGCTGCCGTCAAGCTCTCAAGCTGGACAGTTATACATAGCCATAGACACCTATAAGATCTATCGCGACACAGGAACATCGTGGAACATAATATCTTCCCGCCAGTGGGAAGATATACTCAACAAACCGTCAACTTACACCCCATCAGCGCACACACATACAATTTCTGATATCACCAATCTTTCCTCCTTTGCTGGCTCAACATCAATTACAACACTTGGCACAATCACCACAGGCGTATGGCAAGCAACTGCTATTTCGCCATCGAAAATTGCGACAGATGCATCCAACAGATTTGTAACGGATACACAGATATCGAACTGGAATACTGCTTACACACACAGTCAAACAACACACGTTTTACCAGATGGCACAAACGCAACAGGCATGTGGAATATCTCAATTACAGGTACGGCAGGTGCAGTAGACTGGCTAAACATCACAAACAAACCTTCGACATTTACACCTTCAACGCATACACATACTATATCAAGTATTACTGATATCTCTGTAAGTGATGGATATATTCCACATAGAACATCAAGTGGATTAGCTGATAGTCCAATATTTACTAATGGGACTAACGTCGGCATTGGGACTACATCTCTCTCTTCCGCCGGACTTGTTGTAGCTAAGGATGTTTCAGGTGCAGCAATAGATGTAGTATCTAAAAGAATCATCAACGTTGGGACTCCAAGTGCAGACAGTGATGCTGTCAATAAAGCCTATGTAGACACAGCTATAAGTGCGGCTGCTGGATCAAGCGATAGTTTACTTAGCTATTTGTTTATTGGTATGTAATTAGTATTATACAATTTTTAAGGATCTAAGACAATGGAAAACAAAATACTCTTCTTTGGTACATCTAACACAACTCAAAAGCAATGCTATACTGTGCCAAGTGGCACAAAAGCTATCTTAAGCTTAATTCACATTGTCAACACCACAGGAAATCCGCTTACTATTTCTGTACACATAGTACCATCTGGCAGCTCGCCGTCAGCCGACAATGCTATCTTTTATAGAGAAATGTTAAAACCATATGGTTATTTTCAAAATATAGCTCCGTTTAATCTTGAAGCGCAGTATTCAGTTTATGTAACCATACATGACATATCGCCGACAAGCAATATACTAACAATATTTCTTTCCGGTGCAGAAATAACAACATCATAGGAGTTTTAAGATGGCTATAGATTTATCTCAAAATAAAGAACTAAGTTCTCTTATATCTAAAGACAAGATAAGTGCTAAGTTCTTGGAAAACATTAACCGCGGAGATATCGTTGTTGTAGATTACGACGAAAACAATAACCAAGCTCTTGCAAGAAAGCTTATCACTAATCTAAGTGATGTTCCGCTTACATACCAGATGCTTGGAGAAGCTGCAGGCGGCGTAGGATGGATTGTTCAGCTTGATGAAACAACGGGTGTTTTTGGTTATACTTCAAATAGTGCTTTTATAATGATCCCATTTAAAGTTAATGATGACAAAAGCATGTCATTTGGTAGCGCTGCAAGATATTCTGATAAAACATATATAGGCCTTGTGCATGGCGTAAAAATATCAGACAGTACTGGCATATTTGCCGTGTATGCTACTAGCAGTCCTTGTGTAACACTTTATGGATTTTATCTTGATAAAAACACATTATCAATAAGTTCATCGACAACCACCGTCTCAACCGGTTATTACTCTTCTAGTTATCGATTAAGACTGATTCCACTTGCATATAATAAATGTGCTGTTATCTATGGAAATGATAGTAATTATGCGTATTGGTCTTACTTTTCATATACTGTTAGCAGCAGTTCTATCTCTTTAAGCAGTCCGTCAACCGAAGCTTCGCTGCCTGACAATTATATGTGGCAAGGTACGGGCTGTTCATTGCCCGATGGCTCTGGTTTAGTATTACATGCTTCCTCAAATTTTTGGTATATCTATAGATTGATACCTACTACTACAGCAGTAAATATAATTAGTATTAAATCTGGATATTCTGAATATCCATCTGCAAGTACTGCACGGTTTTACGATGCTGTATCTTTTGAAAATGGTGTTGCTTTTATATATGGAACCAATCTTTATTTTATGCGATGTATTCCTGCTTTAAACTTTTTTGATTATTACAATACACAATTAATCAGCACTAATTTTTCATATTTTGCATATTTATATAACTATATTTCCAATAATATTCAAACTCTTATAGCTTTATCGAGTGGCGGACGTTCGATAAAACTATTTCGCCGAGAAAGTGATACAAACTTTATATCGCAGTCATACACCATCGTATATAATAGCTGCGGATTGGTAATTTCTAATGGTAATTTTTACGTTTTAGAATCGGTTTACCCTAATGCCACAGTATTTTGCAATACAGGTATCGCTCTTTTATATAACGGTTCAGCTTCTTCTAAACAAAGTAATCTTAAATTGCCGCTTTACTCTGACACAATAAGTCGATATGCAGACAACGCACATGCCGCTCTGCTTAATTCAAATACTGTTGTAGAAGCTTTTGTAGGTTCCGTTATTGGCTATATAAGACTTGGAACGATAAACACAGATAATACAATTATATGGACATCCCCCATTCAATTTGCTTCTTCTGTTGCTAATCTAAATGGAATTGGCACATCAATAAAAGTTGTTATTACTGGTACAAACACAGGCGTAATCATTTATGGATATTCAAGTACCTTATATGCGATAGCATTTAGCATTGATAATAACACATTTACTTTTGGAACAGCGGTATCTCTAAGCTCATCTTTTAGTTCGTCTTACAGCATTGATGCAGTGCTTATCGATACAGACAAAATAGCAGTTACAAGTGTCAACTCATCTAATTATCCGATAGCCGTTATTTTAACAAAAAACAATCTTACATTATCATTTGGAACTTCTGTTGTCATATACAGCGGTTCGCCTGGAAATGGCCAGTCTGCAATAATTTCAAAGCTTGGTACAAATAAATTTCTTGTAAGTTATGTATATAGTTCTACTGTTGGATGTAAAGTGGCTACGGTATCTGGTACAACAATATCGCTTGGCAGTGAAACGTCTGTTGGTTCAGGAGGCTATGTTCAAGCTATTTCTGTTAGTACAGATTCAGCTGTTATATATAGGCCTTCTTATCTTAGTATAATTTCTGTAAGTGGCACAACAGCTACTGTGTCAAACAACATAAATTATTCATGGCTTTTATCATCATGGATACCATTTGATTTTAAGCTTACAGGCAACTATGCAATTTTAGCTCTTAAAGAAAATGCATCTGAATATTGCTTGATGCATGTGATATTTGATATATCAAATAACTATGCTGTATATGGCGAAAGCTGTCTATCAAGAATAAATTTTAATACAAGTTACGCTTTAGGATATGTACTCCCTATAGATTCAACGAAGTTTTTGCTCGGGCATGCATATTCCAGTTTCTATGCTCATGGATTATATTCAATTGATAACAATGAGTATGATTCATTATTAACATTGACAGACATATCTCAATCTGTTTTCCGTCCTATAAACCAAACACAGATACTTAGAGTATGTTATACTTCTTCGCTTTATGTACAGATCATAGAAAAAACACCGCTTGGATTTGTTGGATACAGTCAAACTACAATAAGCGGTAACTCTATTTCAAGTTATATTCTTGAACAGCTTGATACTAATAAATTTGTTGTTGGATATTATTGTCCAGGTAATGGTTATGTATATGCCAATGTTCTTACAGTCTCCGGTACGTCAGTTTCTGTTGGCTCATCAAGTTATTTCTATACGAGTACATATATTGATGGAAAACAACTAAGTATAGCTGTACTTGATATATCTAAATTCGTTTGTGCATATGGATATAATTCACCAACATATGTATGTGTTGGCACCGTCTCTGGAACAAGTGTCAGTTTTGGATCTGTCTATAACTATAATGGGTATGGTCAAATTATCGCAATAGATAATACAAGATGCGCACTATTTGCTTATGATGGAGCATATGTTCTTTCTATTTCAGGTACTTCTGTATCAGCTACATCACAATATACTTATCCAACTTCATTTTATGGCACTTCCTATACAGTGCGAGCAATAAAAAATGGATCAGACTACATAGTGTTTGGACAGATATATCAAAATTCGCAGTACTACTTATACTCATACACTTTTACGCTTAATGGTAATAGTTTTACTCTTAAAAACTCTACTCAGTATAATTCTATTAATTCAAGCAGTGCTTACCGTTTATATAACGTTATAAATTCTGGTTCACATTATTTATTATATACAGCCAACGGTGCCACTGGACATAATACGTATATATTCAACAACGACAACAGTGTAACATACCTTAGATCTTTGCTTAGTGCAAGAGTGCCATTTTTACTTAATAGTAACAGCTATGTATCTTATGGAAACTCGTTAGGGCTAATTGTTAAGATTGATCCACAGCAAAATGATGTTAGCTATTATTACCTTAAACAAACTCCGATGATATATTTGAATTCTCCTAATTCTGCAACACAGATACGTATTGTAAAAGTAAAAGACGATTTCTATGCTGTTGGATATTTAGCAAATACTGACTTATACTGCTCCTTTATTAAAAAAGATTCGTCTGGCAATTATACAATAACCACAACATACATAACAACATCTGTTAACTCATTTGATCTCGTTGCCGCTAATCATAGTGCTATCGCAATTGCATATCGTAGTTCTTCGAATATGTATATTTGTTCTCTTACAACAGGCGGAAGCCTGGGGTCAGCTCTGTCGTGGACCTGTGATAGTGCTGCAACGCCATCTATTTTTAGAGTTGGATATAATCGTGTTGCTTTGTTTTTCCGATATGATGCCACATATACATCTGGATGTTTGCTTAATGTTGATGGATCGTATATGTCTACTATTGCAAGCTCTTCATCACTCCTGTCTACGACGCTTGCTGCATTTGCTCAAGGTCAAAGTGATACTATTTATGCTCTTTACTATTCCAGTGGTTTTAAGATTGTACCAATAACATGTGGTAATAACTTTAACACATCTACAGCTGTTTCTGTTACACTGCCGTCCACCATTACTAATATCACTGCTTTTGGGCGTTCTTGTTATGTGCCTTCTAAAAACATGGTGGTATTTAGCATTATTTATAACAATATACTGTACCTCATACTTTATGATCCTCTTACCGCAACAGTTAAAGATACAAGGCTTGTAGCTCAGGTAAACTATACAGATTCTCCTGCAAGTAAAGGTTTTGATTTGATGATCTCCCCGGACGAAAAGATATTTGTAATATATTCAACAAGTACATCTTACTCAATAAGAACATTGCAGGTATTTAATATTACATCATCAAATCAATTTCAGCTTGAAACAACATATCAGCTCGGCCGAGGTTATTATGTTTCAGCTGTTTATGAAAAAACAGCCTCCGGCAATGAATTTATTGTTACAACAAATTCACAAGCAATCAGCCAGTATGATATAAATATTGATATGCTCTATCCTTTGCCATACTGGAAAAATCTTGGTATAGCAGAAGAATCCGGTAATGCTGATGAGATTCATCAGATTTCTACTTATGGCGATATTACATCTGCATTCAGCAACCTTCTTCCACGACAGCCTTACTATATAAACACCAAGAATGGCAAATTGACAATTAACAAGGATACCGTGCTATTTGGATATGCTCTTTCTACAAATATGATGCTTATCAAGCCAAAGCTGTCTGAAAGCCAGGACTTTTTATCCTTTAAATATTAATAATAATGTTAATAACAATTGTAGGTGAATGAATATGTATATTTTACTTAATGAAAACAACCTTATTGTATATGCAACATTTAACAGATTAACATATGTAAATGGTACTGTATCTGAAGTCAGCCAATCTGATAACTCGGAGATTGTACGTTTTCCTCTCTACAATGAAAGCAATTCATCGATTGTAGAGCTTGAGGAAACAATCCCGCCGGGTCTTATTGTCAACAAGTATCGGTATGAAAATGGCAATTTCATTTATATACCAAATGAAGATCCATTTGGAGGCAGCTTTTTTGAGAATGTAATTATTGGGCTAAATGATTTTCCTCTTGAGTTTGCTGAGGTTTATATTGATGAAAGAGTAAATAAAACTATAGAATCGCTTAAAACATTTCATCAGACGCATCCATCGTTTGATAATTCTCTTATACGAGGATTATTCTTTCTTGACGTGCCAGATGAACAATTAGACGAAGATGAACTTGCACTAAAACGCTTAGCTGAGAATTATAAAAATAAGTTGCGCGCACGTTATAAAATTGCTTTGCAGGTAGGTGATATATATGACTTAATAGCTGATCTATCTAAACAGATAAATATCCTAACAGGGCTGGTGGTCAGAATGTATTCACATCTTGAACTTGATATTAACTACCCAGAAGCAATCAAAGAGAATTACGATAATTTTATTAATTATTATAGAACAGCTGTCGACAGCGGCCAGTATAAAGACCGCGCAGATCTTGAAAATCCTACCGAACTGGTAGCAAAGCTTATGGAAAGAAATAACTTTATTGCTGATATAGTAAAGACTGAATATCTTGATAAAAGACTGTAAATAGCTAAATAACAGAGGAGGTCCCCCATGGCACGCAAGCGTAAAAGTCGTATCTATATACGCCCTTCAAGACGAGGAAGTTTTACAGCAAAAGCAAAAAGAAAAGGAATGGGTGTTCAAGCTTTTGCTAGATATGTGCTTTCTCATAAAAAGAAATTCTCTAAAGCTACTATTAAACAAGCTGTTTTTGCGCGCAATGCAAGAAAATTCAAGCATTGATATTGTCCATTAATATCAGCTAAATATCAAATTAAGGAGATCTCAAGCATGATACGACTTGGCGATATTATTCTTGTAAATTCCTTGCATGGCAGTATATTCTCTAAGCTAATTAAGTTCTTTACCAAACATCTGGCTAAAAAGCATGGTGTAGATGAGTATACGCATGCTATGTATTGCGCCGGTGATGCGGGCTTAGATACTCCGAGTGTTATCAGTGCTGAGTATACAATTGCTATGATGCCCTACAACTTGTGGGCTGATAATCCACAAGATTATAGACTTGATAGATTTATAATTAACGACAATCTTACAGAAGAAGAAGTTCGCAAAATTATAATCCCAATCTACCGCTTAAGTGTGGGCCATCCATACGGCTGGAAGGAACTATTTTGGTTTATATACCGCTGGATTGCTGAAAAACTTTCCATCAGGATCAATCTTAAGCATAATTGGTATGTTCTGGGTGATATATGTTCTGAAAATACTTATAGATACTTGCTTGCAAGACTTAAATATGCATATGAAAAGTGTGAAAATGCATTTAAGAAGCAGCTTATCATTAATGCTATTAAAGACTTAGAGGTATTCAGTGAAAATACTGTCCATCCTGTTGATTTAGCTATTATCATGAAAAGATATCCAAATTTGTTCACAAAATACACAGTGCAATGAAAAAGCTTCCAAAGTTTGAAACTATATATGAATTATATGCAGTCCTTCGTGAGAATATCGAAGACAAGGAATTGTGCATTAGGCTTCTAAGGAAGCTTATTATTGATATACGTATTGATACATATAAACGAATAGAAAAATTACAATCAAGGGGCAATCATGATACCAAAGAAGACATCCAGTGATCTGGTAAAAGAGATGTTTGATCATATTAAGGCCACTACTGGCATAAACAGTTCTTCGCCGGGGAGTGTGCTTCGTGGCTTGCTTGAAATCTTAGGTAAAAACTTTGAGAGTTTATATTCGCTGCTTGATACTACCGCTTTAATGAGCAGCATTTTTGATGCCAGTGGAGACTATCTTGACAGTCTTGGCTACATGGTGGGCTTAAAACGCCTGCCTTCGACTAAAGCTTATGTAACATTAAGATTTACAGCACCCGTAGGAACTGTAATCCAAGCTGGAGTGCCTGTTTCTGATGGCCAGTTGGTATTTTTTACATTAGATAGTATAGTATTTGATGCTGGCAATGCCAGTAAAGATGTACTCGCTATAGCTGAATATGGCGGCGCAAAGTATAATGTTCCTGCTAACACATTAACGAAATGCAATATTCAAGGTGTTTCAGTAACTAATCCATATCCAGCTTATGGCGGGGCTGACCAGGAAGATGACGCTTCCTTTCGTTTTAGAATAGCAAATTCCCCTTTTCTTCGCTCTACAGGCAATGAAAAAGCTTTGGTATCGGCTGTAATGTCAATCCCAGCTGTTGCAGATGCTGTATATATAGATAAACACTTTGGCAATGGTACTGCTGCAATAATGATAAGACCAGTCAGTTTGAGTTCTGACAATACACGAATACTCGAAATTGCGCAATCGCTCGTAGATGCACTCAAGCCAGCTGGCAGTATGGTCAAGGTGATTCTGCCGTCAATGTCAAAAGTTTATCTGGATATCAAACTTAGCTTTATCGATACAGAAGATAGTAATATTAAAGAAAGTATAAAGACAGCTATTAAAACGTATATCGATAATCTTGATATTGGCGAAGGAGTATTGTTTGACAGCATTCTGCGTGTAATCTACAATACATCCTCCCAGGTGGACGCACAAAATACACATATAGCTGGAGCGCATATAGAAAGAGTTATTAGCGATGGTATAATACAGATGACTTCTGTTGATATGCTTGATGGTGGTCTTACACCATTTGAATTTGAGAAATTTACGTTTGGAGATGTTTTATGGCTGTAAAATACAATTACAATACACAAAAACTTGCCAATCTCCTTTACAGCGGTTCCAGAGGACGAGATTATAGATATTCTACATATCAACAGCTTTTTAATGTTATCACCGAACAGACAGACAGCTTTAAGAAATCAGTTTTTGATTATCTATCAAGCTTAAATGTATTTACATACGATCACAACGAGCTGGATGTTGTCTATCAAGCTGGAAGTATCCCAAGTAATACAACTTACACTGAATCGGAATATTCAGATATATACGATTGGCACCACAAAACCTTACCGTCAAAGTTAATCAAGATTGACAGTATCAATATACAAACTGATTCTTTATCAACAGAGTTAGAATTTACAAGCAATAAGTGTGAGCTTAATTTGTATGTCAACGAAGCTGATGTGTTTATTGATTTAAATGAAAGCTTTGCTGTTTATAATAAACCTCTGGAGATATCAATATATGGATTTGTAAAACCTGGTATTTTTATCAAGGAGATAGTCAGTTTTAACTATCCATCTATAAAGAAAAGCAAATACAGGTGGATATTTATTGCTTATATAGAAACTTCTGATTCACAGAAGAGTGTTTATCTAAAGTATTCTCCGGGCCATAAAGGCAGTTTTACGGAAGATCCGCATATTGTTATATATAGGCCCGAAGAAACTGATATTCCCTACTCTGTATTTTGCGGCTCTGATGCCTCTAAAGTTACATATTATATTCCTACATCGGCCGACATAGAAATATGGCACTCTGGCCTTGGGGAGATGGAAGTCATTGAAGAGTTTATGCTTCTTGATGGTACAGGCTCTGAAATCAGTCCTGCTGGTGTATATTTCTCTGATGATAGATATATATATGCTATTGATAATTCCTATGTTTATTGCTACGACAAATGTCCTGATATACCTTTACTGGCAGCCACAGCTGAGGCAGAAAGAAGTTATGATCCAATGGTAAAACTCTTCGTTGATGTAAATGAGAGCATCAACATAGCAGGCAACTACAATCATATACGATTAGACAAATCCATTGTGGCCTACAGGTTTCTTTATACAACAGACGGACAATCGTATAAAGTTTATGATCCTACAGATGGACAATGGAAAGCATTTAACGGGCAATGGTTTGATTACAATCCCAAAAACACTATTGGTTTTCTTTCAAAACAAATTACACTCGACAAAGAATTACTTTCCAGCGCCGATTTGCTCTTTAAGATTGATGTTCGTTTAAGCGATGGTTCTATTGAAAGTGATACATATCTCCTTGCAAGAAATGCAAGAGTTCCTCTTTGGCAGCTCGAACATAACATAGAAAATCCTTTGGATATATTCATCAATTCAAAGAGAATGTTAACCATTGTCTCTCAAGAAAATGGTTCTATTATCTATAATGTATTTAAGCTAGTCAAAGGAACATATTTCAAAATGGATGATGGCCAATATATATTTGACCACATTCCAGATGGTATTACTGTATTCCCTGTAAATGTTCATACAAAGATTGATGATATTGCTACACTTGCGGGGCTAAATACAAAGCTTAATGATCTAGATTCGATAACTGGTTTTATACGTCAAGAAGGTGAAACAACATACGAGTTTATTGATTACTTGCTTTATGCTCTATTTAATCCACCGTCTGGGAATCTATCTGGTATGCAAAATGCCCTTGCATTGTCTACACGAAACCTTCCTAAAATTGCAGCAATATTAACACCAAAGTTTGTAAATAATGCAACAAAAGCCCAGCGTATACTTACCCATTATGGTAAATATACAGGTTTAGACAATACAGGCACTTTCATTATTAATCCGCAAGATGAAGCTTATGAAACATTTGACGATATATGCAATGCTATTGCTGACTACTTTGAGGTTCCATATAAGAACCTCAATGTTTCATCCAAGCTCGTTAGCTTTATTAAACACATAGATACATTAAACTATGAATTAAAGTCATTTCATGTAGACCATGAAACAACAAAAGTATTCTTGCCGCTCATGCCTGATGAAGTTATTTATGATGTCCGCATAGATGGCCTATCTTATCAGTTATCTGACGACAGAAAAGCTGTGATTTTTGATAGCCCACAGAAAGATATAGTTATCTGGTATAATGTCATTAAATCATATGTTTTATTGCAATATATACCTTTTGAAATCATTGAATACAGAAATGTGCTAAGCACGCCTAATGGTGCTGATGTACTAAATTTACTTGACTTAGTATATCCAACACGATGGTCAAAGTAACCAACAAACAATCAATAAACAACCAAAATAAAGGAGGTTCATTATGGCTCTTTTAGTTCCTGATGCAGGTGAAGTTAAATTATTAGAAATGGCTCTCAAAGATGCAACTCCACCAGCTCAAACATTGAGACTTTTCGTTAACGACAAAACACCAGCTGAAAGTGATACTTTAGCCTCTTACACAGAAATGTCTACAAATGGATATGCAGCAAAGTCGCTTGCTCGTGCTAACTGGACTGCCACTACTTCTGGCGGGGTTACAACTATATCATATCCAACTCAGACATTTACTTTCACAGCTGGACCTGCTACCACAGTTTATGGATATTACATAACAATAAACGATGGTGGTACAGAAAAACTCTTGTGGGCAGAACGATTTCCATATCCGCCTACAATATCAAATGCAGGTGATGAAATAAGAATTACACCTAAAATCTCGGCTGAATAATCAGTTATATAGAAAATGCTTGGGAATATTCTACTTGGCGAAGCGCTACCTGGAAATATCTACGGTAGCGCTAAGCGTATATATGAAATAGATGCATCTGGACTCATAACATTTGCTGCTGGAGCTAGCTATAATGACTCTTTCTACAGAGATGGCAGCGGTGTGTTTATTCTTTCGTCAAGTGGAATAGTATCTCTAAGATACGACTATGCACCTTTAGGCATTCTTTCTTTATCTGGAGATGGTTCTTATTTAACTACTAACATAATTATTCCAGCTGGCGGCATTACATTTTCTCGTGAGTCTGGCCTTAATATTATCTTTAATGGCGGAAGCGTTCCTGTATATACGCTTTCTGGAACAGCTGATAACAGTAAATTATATAGTTTTATACCTTCTGGCTCTATATCTTACAGCGGTTCATCTGATAAGAGTCTGAGAATTTCCCCTGCAGTCTCAGGAAATATTAATTTCAGCTCTGCATCTTCAGTTTCTTCTAAGTTTGATATTATAAGCAGCGGCGGACTTATCTTTGGTGGCAATGCTCAGATTGTAATTGATGTATTTGGCGGCTATATTTATCTTAGTGGCAGTTCTTCGATATCAAAAGCTTATCAAATGCCAAGCGGAGGAAAGTTATCATCACTTGGCGGAAGTGCATTTATGGACCTTTATAGCTACATGCCGCAGCTGCAAAACTTAAACTTTGGCGGCTCCGCACAAACTATTTTCTCCCCTTCCTTTGCAAATACATACAGCATTATTTTCAGCAGCTCAGCTTCTACTCTGCAAAAGCTAAACTTTGAAGGACAAGGTTCAGCTAATTTAAGTGGGAATGCAGATAAAAGCGTTATTCGGCTCTTCTCTGGAGATGGTACATTTGGCACATTTGGCGGAAGTGGTTTTGGTAATATATATGCATTTGTTGCAAATGGTACTCTTACAGTAGTGCCGCAGGCTGTAAAGACTTATTCTATAAATTACTCTTCTATAGGCAGCTTTTCATTAAGCGATGCAGGCATAAATCAATATACATATAGTTATACCAGCTCTGGAAGTTTAAGCCTCCAAGAGTCAGGCATTGTAAATAAAGTTTTCAAGTATACACCATTAGGCGCTTTAACTTTATCTGCTACAGCTATTCAGCCAATAACGAAACTTACATTGAATGTTGATGGTGCTATTAGTTTCTCAAATGCTGCGAGCTACTCGGTTAAACTTAATATTCTGAGTGATGCTGCAGTGCTTTCCTTTGGCGGAGAGGCCCAAAAGGCTGTTTATACGGAATATTACGCTAATGGAGATATATTCTTAGATGGTGGAAATTCCTATAAATTTATAGCAATAACTCCTGCAAGCGGCACAATGGCGCTCGATAATAAAACAGCTTACAGTTTTGGATTTATCAATGAGAATACATCAACTATCAATCTTGTTGGACAATCTGTATATGCTATATCAAAAGTTTTAAGTGGCAATGGTGGTATCGTTACCAGCGGAGAAGCTGATAAGAAAGTTATAAAAATTCACGATGCTGATGGCAGTCTTTCATTTAGTGTATCTGGCTCTTATGTAAATTCATTTATGTATATGGGAAACGGACAATTTACATATACAACACCAAATGTGCCGTTTATTATGAAAATAAATTATATACCTGATATAGGTATAACATTTACACCCGATGCCAAATTAAGCTTTAGACTTATATATATACCAGATATTGAAATTTCACTTAACATGGCTATAACTGCATTTGATTTTAAAACATTTGATATTTATGCTAACATCAAAGATTTGCTTAGTAATATGCAGACAGATAATTTCCTTGAAATTCAAAATAAAGATTAAGGAGTTGACATGAATATCTTAATACTACCAAAAAGATGGAAATGGGATAAACACGCTTTTATTGGAAATGATTATGCTTTTAAATATATAGCTGTTGATATCAATGACATCCAAAATCTTCCGAGACAGTCAGGACTGATTGGGAGGGATATTAACATAGCTTTGACTACTGATAAATCTAAGATAATAATAGAACCCTCAGCCTTGAGTTTTATCAATACAGAGGGTTATTTATATCCAGAATGTGCACTGCATAAAATAATTGAGATAAACGAGCCAGGCTCTTATACATATCAACTCCCGGAAGATCCTGATATGTCATTCCCGATACTTGTTGGATATTACCAGCGAACAGGTGCTGGTGTTATTTTTAATAAAATACCATTTACATACAATGCCGATACAAGAGTAATATCTTTTAGTCTTAGCAGCAATTTTCCTGCTCCACAGACGAAGGTATATGAAGGAAGCACTGTATATCTTGATTATTTCCCTGTTAAAGTATCTGGTTCTTATACAAGTGTTGATGAACTGTCTGGTATTGTCGTACGTTCATCAAGTACCGGCGCCATATCCTACCAAATAGGATGCCTTGTAAGTTTTGTCCCGCTTAAAGTTATCAAAAAACCTGTAGTTTTACATATCGAAGATGAGTTATCTGACAATCAATTTATATGTCTTCGATGATAATGTATTATGCTAAATCGATTTTTGATAGATTTTCATTGATTTAGCATTTGCACACCGATTTATTTGTTACATAAAATTTCTACTACTCATTGATTTACATTTTATCGGGGATTATATGCCAACACCGCTTAATTTAATCAATATTGAACAGTTGATACGCAACAAGCTTCAGGCTTTTATCCGCAAAACATACAATGTTCAAAACGTCTTGCAAGATATAAATAATCTTGTCGGTCAAGACAATCACAGCGATCTAATAGATTCGCTTAAGAAATTATACACATATGTTGGCTATGCAAATACATTTAGTTTTATGCGCTTTCTTGACAGAAGATATGAAAACATCTTTTCAAGTAAGCAATATCATATTAAGTTTTATAAATCTCCAAGCTTTGCTAAAGCTCTGAGAGTTATACCATCAAGCTACTGTCAAAGCGGTGATTTAGCTGTAGGCTATTATTCCAATGACAGAATACACAACATTAACAGTAAAGCTGGTTCGATTGCACTTTCTTATATAGAAGAAGGGCTTATATCTCTGCCTATGGCCTACGCGCTGCATGGATTTTACAACTTTGCCGGGCTGCCTGTGCCGAATATCAACACAATACACGTCAATGTTGATCAAGATATAGACACTACTACACTCAAACAAGATATTTCTGCTTATCTGCCTGCTGGAACAAATGTTATTGTATCTGATAACACTGAAATAATCTAATATGAAAATAGGCAACTTAAACATCGACAAGACGGGCCTGCATTTAATAAAAGGTCATTATCACATAGATAAAGACCATCAGCGATACAAAGCTACCCCCTACCCTACGATGCAGGTTACTGAAATCCATGATACACTTTACAAGGCAGACAAGTCTATTTCGGCATCGGTCAAAATACAATTTGAAAACCTTGACGTTCTTCAAGATTTAAGATACATACTTATATTTTATGAAGTAACTAAATACCAGGTTAACCTTCCATCCGTTGTAACAGTGATTTATCTACAGTCTAAAGACATACTCTGTGAATTGCCGATATTTGTCAATACAAATGATTTATACACAATAAAGCAGGTGCCTTTATATCTCGATAAGTCTATAAGATACTCATTTTATGCTCTCTATCTTGATAGCAGTCATAATCCTATCATGAATGGCGATGTTCCTTATTTCTCGGCCGACATTAATAAAATAATTACCGGGCTGGCCTATAACGAAACCCTCTTTGGTGTTAAAGATTTAGTAATTATCTCTCCAAAGATAGATGCGTTGGACTTAAACGATATTGGCTTTAGCAATCCTGTAGAGATTGATACAACAACAATTGAATTAAGTTGGCTTAATATGGAACGACTTTCTGATTCTGACTTTCTTAAAGAATACGACTCCAGTGATGTATTTAGGTTTACTGATACATTCAACCAAATGTGGGAATTAAAGCCTGTTAACTTTCAGCATGTTGATTATTATGCTATATATGTATTTGAAAACAATACAGGCTTTAGACCTACATATCAATATCCATTTGGTATAATACCAAAACAATCGCTGCATCCCCAGCCAAATGAAGCAAATGGCAGATGGATACTTTATGGCACTACCAAAGAAAATAGTGCTACGATAGAACTTAATCCTGGTGTATTTGCTGGAATATTTGTGGGAGTAAAGCTGTTATAATATGGCATATATATTTAAAGACGGATTTATAGGACTTCTTAAAACACCTTCTGCTTACAGCAGACGGCCTGTTGTAAGCGATATTACTGTTCAGGTTTTAGAATATGTGCGCAATACAGTTTTTACAGGCACTTCGACAGCTAAGTTTGATATCACCAATCTTGATATAGATGCTCATTCTTTATCTTACATATCTGCTGTAAATGTAGAAATTGCCGACTATAGGACGGCAAGTGAGTTTTTAGTTTCAAATCAAGATATGCCTACATCATGGCTTGCTCTTAAAACTGTAAACTTGTCGGAAGAGCTTAAAAATTACGATTTATCACTAAGCTTTCTTATAGACGGCGTTCCAGCCAAACCAGAAGGTATGTATCACAAATTCAGAATACAGCTTTTATCCAGAGATGGACTTCCAGCTGTATTCAGGGTACTGCCAAGCAACGCTTTCATTAAAGGTAAGTTTTATGGCAGAACTTTTATGGCCGATGAAGACCAGGGGTGGGCTGAGGATCGTCTTCAAGGTTTTAGTTTCAATGTGTATGATGGCTCTCGTTATCTTGTAAGCAGTAAGCCTTTTGTTTGTATTACAAATGGCACTAAAGACCTAATGTTTGCCGATATCGGTATAGATTTACCAGATTTAGATGAAGCTTATCTTTGTGGTGTATCATCAACTTATTATTATGTCTTAGGCGAAGATGGATTTGGATATAAATTTAATGGCATAGACGATATTGGAGAAATAGTTGGTGTTAAAGAACTTTATGTCGAATATATATATAATACTTGGGTCAAAGGAAGACTTCCAAAGGCACTAAAGTTAAACAAAAACTCGGTAAGACTTAAGTTTTCCAATATGTTTATGCAGAATGGTTTGGTTGATGGCACACTGGCCAATGGAGAAAAAGTTACACTCGATAGTGATAAATTCAAAAATGTTCAATCATATGTTATTTTTATTTATATAAGTGATAAAAATAAGGAGCCTGATACTTTCTACCCGGCAAATGACAATAAGTGGTTCATGAAAGATGAAATTATAGCTCCAAGAATTTCATGTAAAGATATGCCTTATATTACATATACAGTATCCGACCTGCCTTATGGCAAGTATGTAGCTTTCTTTGTTGGTGTAAAAGGTCTTGTATCGAAAACTCTCATTCCTGCTGCACCTCCTGAAAATCTTGTAAAGTTTAATCATGTATATAGTGACGACGAGCTTTTACCTGATATATCGCTAAGCGGTAATGCTCAAGCAACATTTAATGGAACTCCAATTATAGCAGAATAGCATGGCAGATACTATAACAGCATACTGTGGACTTTTCTATATAAAAGACATCCTCGAGCAAGAAAGTATTGTTCGTACTTATGCTGGCTATGGAGATCCAAATCTTAAAGATCCGTCTTATTTTTATCCAAAGCCAAGACCTAATGATATCTATCTTCAGTTAGATACAGATCCTGTTGTACAATGGGTATATACAAAATATCGCGTTTGGGTTCCTATAGGTTTAAGATATGATCCATTTCCGCCAGACGATACATTAATCTTTGACATAAAGAAATCACAATAGCAGAGGCTTATGGCAAGGAATATCCAAAATATTGAACATGAACAGACTTACATCATAAGAATCTATCACACCACAGATGATTTTGAAGGACGTATCGGCAGTGGTGTTAATAATCTTCACATTTACGCTCAAGCGGTTAAATCCTTAGATGAACAGCCTGATTTTAATAAAGCCTCTCTCATTGACATAATCACAAATGTAGACCTTCGCCCGTCATATGCCTTAGTTTCCTCTGAATTGCGTGAGTCTTATAGAGCTGACGAACTTCTTTTAAGAGACAAGCAAGCACGTCCTTTAGGCCATCCTGATTTTGAGAGACCGCTTCATGGCCCAAATAACTTATATCCATATGAATTTAAGAATTACATTAATGGATGTTACTACTATATATGGGTTTTAGCTGAAGATAAAGCTGGCAACTTAGAACTTCTAAATGAAGAAGGACCTAACAGCCTCAATGAACCTCTTATCACCACAGAGAGACTTGTTGATAATGTTGCACCAAATTTTGACACAACTGAATTCCTTGGTGATGCCAGCCTTGTGGATGGATGGTATAGAGTTAACCTTAAAAGTGAAATATCAACACTAACAGCATTTCTTACATGGTTTCAAGAGCGATATATTCTTGCCTTTAAGGTTGAAAACAATCAACATTATAGATATATAACTGATTATACATATGACCAAAGCGGTCCATACTTTAAGTTTAAGCTCAACTACCAATCTGACTTACCAAGCACAATCACATCTTGTTATTTAACCAAAGAAGCTACATGTACGGCTGGCATTGGCAGAATGGATTTAAGTTTTCCTGGATCTGATGATGCTTCTTTATATGGCTATCTTATAGAACGTCTATGGGATGTATCTACAGATGAAAGTCCTGCCATTGATGGCAATGTTGCATATCAAAAAATCTGTGGGCTTTCAGTTGATGTATCTTATACAGACCGCGGGCTTAAAATACCAAGACTTGATTTGCTTGACGATGATAAACGACATTTTATCTATAAGATTACACCCGTAAGTTTATATACCACTGATGGCGAAAAACTGGCAGATGATTATTCAAATGCAATATTGGGTATATCGACTTTTGTTTGGGATATACCAAATATAAATGTTTACTATCCTGCCGTAGGCAAACAGCCAAAACAGCTAATACTTGCAAAATCAAACGGTGATGCTTCTTTATGGTTTAATAATTCATTTAACGACGGCAAAATAGAACTTTACTGGTGCATGAAAGGCTCTGATGATGGCAGCCAGCCTGAATCATCAGTCGATGAGAATGGCGATCTTGCAGGCTATGAAATACAAAGAGCAAGAATAACTCAAGATGGGAATAGTGATCCTATACAAGAAACCTGGGTTACAATTGTAAGTTCAGAAAAAGAAGCTTTCCCCTCTACACCAATTTTTGACCGTTCATTTGCCGATGTTAATCTCGAATCATACAGGCCTTATCCAGATGACCCAGATTTTTATGTTACATATAAATATAGAATACGTGCTTATGATTATGGCGGTAATGTTGGTCAATGGTCTTATTTTAACGGCGACAATGCTATAGCAGCTAATGACACAACACCGCCTAATAAAGATAATTTTGAACTTAAAGTCACTGGCAAAATTGGCGCATGGGCAATTGAGTTCTTTGATAACACACCAGATCCTCAAACCGTTGAAATAGAATTGCGCAGATATTTAGTTGATGAAGATAATAATCAGATTGCAGACAGTTATAAAGAATTTGCACGTATTCCCGTTAAAAATGGAGTTGCATATTACTTTGACACTGGCGGCTCTGATTCTACGGTATTATATGCAAGATATTCTGTCCGCGGCCGTGATAAGAACAATAACTGGTCTGATTGGACTGCTTACACGTCTAGAGTTGGCAGTAAAACACCCGACATGGCAATGGATTCATATCCGCCAAAAGCACCTACAAATGTTGTTGCTGAATACAAACAGGACCCTGTAGATCCAGATCATGGTATTTATAGAAGATATATTAATATCACATGGACGCTGCCGACTGAAGAAGAACTATTGCCATCCTCCGATATAATTGCTGTTGATGCAGCCAATAAACTTATAACCGTTGATATACAAAGTGTTCAAAGTTCAGCATTTATTGGCAAAAAGCTGCGTATCCTTACAGGACAGCGTAAAGATGCGGAATTTATAATTGAAGATAACATTGGCGCTTCAATACAACTTAAGTCAGATGCAGATTTATCCAATATACAAGCTGGAGATAAAGCTGAAGTTGTTGATGAGCTCAGTGACTTAGACGGCTGTATTGTATTTAAGAGACCGTCTGATGCTCAAGCTCCTGAACAAGCATGGATACTGCTTCGAGACACTAATTCAAAGAATATCAACAGCTATCAAGAATTCAACTATCAAACCGGTAAATGGATATATGGTGTATCTGCATATGATACATCTGGCAATGAATCTAAGATTGCAGAAAGTGCTGAAATAGAAATATTAGATCTTGTTCCTCCACTTGAAGTTAAAGTAACTACCGCAATTGCTGGTGCGGGAAGTTTAACATTCTTCTGGCCGCAGAAAGACTTAGACGTACTCCTATATCGTATATATATCAAAGATGCCAACGGCAAATCAGTTCTCAACAGTCAAGGTCGATATGCTACGCCTGACCAAAGAACAGACACAATGTATTATGCCGCAACTTCGACTAATGTGTTCACACTTTTTGACGTCACTGATACATATGACAATATCAAAAATTATCAGGTCGGCATCCAAGCTGTTGATATTGCCAATAATGTATCAATACTGACATATGAACCAATTACAAATAAGATTGAAGGCACCTTTAAACCAGCTGGTAATGTTGAGCCAAAAAGCATTAATGTAACTCCGCTTAATCCTCTTGTGTACAGAACTGAAATATCCTTAGAATATCGATATCAAGATATAAATATCAAGACATACCGCGATGGACATGTAGAGATTAGTGTCAATAACTTGTATGCGCCAAATTATCCTTTACCAGTATCTATACAGCTTGCTTATCAGTATAAACAAAATCAGTCTGAGCAATACACTGGCGATCCTATTATATACAACACCTTTGATGTTACATATATTCCTCCTAATACTGCATATTCTAAATTTACACTGACAGGACTTAAGCGGGGATATTACAAACTTTATTTCTATATAATTACTGTAGATGGTAATATATCAAACGATCCAGCTATCATCGAAAATGTCTTATTCTTTGATCTTATCGGTCCATCGCTGCATGACAATTCTGAATTAAGAACAGATGCAAACTATAAAGTTGAACCAGGCAAGGTAACATTTACCTGGCCTGATGTTTTAGATAATGACAATTTTACTTATGAGATATGGCGTACTCCTGATGAATATTTTAACAGTTCAACCCGCTGGAATACAGTAAACTTCTTCTCTGGCACAGATACACTTGGTAGAAAGCTTGTAAGTTCAAGATGGGAACGACTAATAACTATTTATTCTAATAAAGCTGAAGGTGCTAATGATAGTCTCTCCTATACAGATAATGATTGGTATTACGATGGCACTATATCTAATGAGAAGACTATATTTGATAATCAATATAACGGCAAGGCAGTCTATGCTCTTGTAGGCGTTGACCAATTTGGCAATAGAGGAACTCCCTACTTCTTTGGCTCTGCACAGTCTGGGATAGCAGATGACAATGCTGTCATCAGAATGATAGATAACAGCAACTATACGTTTAATCTCATAATTGTCAAAGTTGATCCAGAAATTATATATTACGACCCACAAAATCCTACTGCTATTCCTTCGGTAGTAGTTCGTGCAAGAGTTACAACATACAGCGAAATTCCTTCTGGTTCATATATAAAATGGTCCGGAGCTATTGTAACTAATCAAGGCGCTGGAGTATACAGTGATATTACTCAACAAAATGTTAATAGTAGAACACAGTTAGAAATTCCCGATGTAACAATAACTCTTCCGAGCGGTTTTACCAACCAAGAAACTATCGGCTATGCTATTAAAGCTGAGCTATTTTGTAACAATAAACTTCATGCTTTTAACTCTGTTCTTGTTAAAAAAATTATCAAAGTTACTTCTCCATTCCGTGTCGAACTGACTAATGATTTCCATGCATTCGTGCTTAATACAAAAGGAGAAATAGCTTCATATAGTGGTGCAGCAACAAAAGCACTTGCGTTTTGGGGCGCCAAAGACATAACAAATCTTTGTTCCTTTGCATGGACACCTTCAGCTGGTGTAGCTGGTGCTGTCAGCACTACTACAAAAGAGAATGATACATATACAGTTACAAGTTTTACGTTTGACAAAGAAACAGGACCTTTTACGGGTTATGTAGAAGTCAAAGCAACATATCAGCCATCGGCAAATAATCCCGATGATAAATATGAAGCTACAGCACGGTTTAAGCTTGCTTTACTGATGGCTGGCGAGAATATTACTGGCTACGAGGTAGATGTCATACCATCTATCATTACAAGAAAAATAGATGGACAGTATCAATATAACCTACTTGCAATTACAGCTTATAAATTCAACGGCAATACAAAAACCACATATTCCGGCGGAACAATCAAGATATATGTTGACGGCGTAGAACATTCAACATATTCTCAGCAAAGCAGCGTGCAATTTAATTTGCCAGCTGTAATAAATACGGGTGTTAAGATCGAGCTCTATGATAATAATAATCAGCTCGTAGATGAAGAAACTATTCCTGTTGTAGAACCTTTCGGGCAGGCTGTATATTTAACGGCTTCATCTTATACAGTTGTCAAGAAAGTTGACGGGTCATACGATCCATCGAGTATTACCATTACAGCAAAGACACATGACAATGGAACCGCAAGTAGTTGGACTCTAAACCCACAAAAAACATATACACAAAACGGCAACACTATTACAATTGACAGTTCTGTCTTTGGTGACATAGATTCACTGCAGGTAAGTGCTGATTATCATGGTCATTCAGACTCGCTTACTATAATTAAGCTTGTAGAGTCAAAGCCTAATCTGACTGTTAATCTTACCAATGACAGCTTCGTAGCACATGCCGCTCCTGGCAGTTCCCCAAATCTTACAGGTGCTACAGGATATTTAACCGTATATCTCGGCACACAGCAAATCTTTCCGTCAAATAATTATAATGTCAATATAAATTGTGAATATTATAACTGTGTTGGATCATTTGACACAGATGACGGATCTTATGCAGTAACCCAGATTACTGGTGATCTTGATGTGGGAGGATATATTAAGTTTACTGTAAGTTATGAAGGTGTTACTGTCATTAAGTATTTTAGAGTTGCTGTGGCCATAGATGGAACGCCTGGCAGTCCTGCTATATCTGCTTATCTTGAATTAAGCACAAATGTCATAAGAAAGTCTAAAACAGGTGCATTAGACCCATCATCGATTACAGCTTGGTATAGATACTATCAAGGCACTACGCCTGTATCGAAAACAGGAACTTTTCAATTTGTTGTCAGTACCTCAAGCGGCACACAAACAACATCTTCTGCAAACGTAACCTCTGCTACACTTTCAAGTATCCCTGCCAATGCAACTTCGATTACTGTATATCTTACAGATGGAGGTTTTACTGATTCAGAGGTAGTTCCTGTTTTGGAAGATGGCGAAGATGCCTTAAGTGCTGTTCTTTCCAACGAAGCACACGAAATTCCATGTGACGAAAATGGAAATCCTCTCTCTGATGCATTTAATTATGCTTCCGGACAAATGTTTGTATACAAAGGCACATTGAATATTACTGGTAGCTGTTCTTTCTCGTCAAGTTCAAGCGGCTGTCAAGGCAGTGTAGACAGTAATGGTCATTATAGTGTTACAAGTATGTCAGCAGATTCAGCTACACTTACTATTACAGCTACATACAATGGTAAATCTATAAGTAAAGTATTTACGCTTACAAAAGTTAAACAAGGAAAGAAGGGTTATGGTTATAGATTTTGCGGCAAATATAAATCTAATGCTTCTTACAGTGGCGGCTTAAGCGGTACAAGAGATATTGTTGAGTATAATGGTAACTACTATGTTGTAGCAGAAAACATTGCCTCCACTACAGCAATACCCGGTACATCTGACTGGGAAAGCTTTTCTGCAAGCTTTGACTATGTAGCTACAAGACTTGCTTTAGCTGAGGATGCTATAATAACAAAGACGCTGACATTAGGCAGTAACACAGAAACAGGTATTATTCAAACACATAACTTTGACACTTTATCGGCTGGAATTAGGATAGTTGGCAGCGCAAACCCAAGTATTGAAATTAAGGGTGGTAGACTTACTACGAAATCAAGCAATATCTATAATTGTAATATAGTTATTGATGGATATAGAATAGATTTTATTAGCGGCACTACCACATTCGGAACTCTTCAAAGTCTTGTTGATCAAGGTTTATGGCTAAATTCATATCCTGGCCCTATATGGATACAATCTGCTGATCGTGTTGCACTTATTGCCCCATATGTTCTACTTGATTCGAGTGTATATTTAGGTGGCAATATAGATGAAAGTAAAAAAGTGCTTTCAAAGTCAGATATAGAAGCAGCTTTTGTTGCAAAAACTCCACCAAACTATAATCAAAATTCATCTGGTTATTATTACAGAAATGCTGATGGTTCTATATCGCTAACAAGTGGTATAGGTTCAGTTACTTGGGGCAGTATCACTGGTACACTATCAAATCAGACAGATTTGCAAACAGCGTTAAATGCTAAAGCTGATTATAGCTGGGTTGATAGCACATATTACAGCAAATCACAGTTACAAAATTCAGGACAAGCATCTGTTCATTGGAATAATATTACAAATAAACCTTCTACTTATCCGCCCGACTGGCATTCGCATTCGGCGGGAGATTTACCAAGCTCAATAGTTTATACCACTGGTTCTTATGCAAATCCATCATGGATCACAAGTTTAGCATATAGCAAGCTTACTGGAGTTCCAACTGCGAGCTCAACTACATCAGGTATATTAAGTTCAACAGATTGGAACACATTTAATAACAAAGCAAATGCAACGCATACACATACAGTTGCAAATATTACGGATATAGGCACATATTATTATACAAAGACAGATTTGCAAACATCGGAACGGGCTTTAGTTCACTGGGACAATATCATAAACAGACCTACAACCTTAAATGGTTATGATATAACTGATGCTGTGCCGACATCAAGGGCGGTTTATACTGCCGCACCACTGACAGGCGGGGGAGATTTAAGCGCTAATAGAACTATCGGATTGAGCTATACCTCTCCATTAACATTAACTCAGGGTAATCAATTAACAATCATAAGCTTGCCGCAAAGTTTAATAACAGGAGTTTGGGGAAGTGCTGGTGCTGCTGCAGCTTATGTATCAAACTCAAGCGGCGGACCAACCACAAAACAACTTTATTACATACCAGTAACAATTGGTGGTACTACTTATAATTTATTATTAGCATAAATAAAGCCATAATAACAAAAAAACAAGGAGGTAATTATGCTTTCAGTCAACATTCAACCAATCACTTTTCAAACACGACAATTCGGAAATATTGTTGTTGAAGAAAAAACTGCCAACAGAATGTGCATAGCATCTGTTGAACCTTTGGTTAAAGACCAATCTGCAAAAGTGCGTGTTATGTTTTACAACGTAGATGAAACTGGACCTTTTGTGTCAACTTATGTTGGTGACACAACCGTTGATTTAAATGCTGAAGAATATAATGGTTGGGTTACTGATAACGACCTTATAGAAACAGTACTCAACAAGCTTAATCTTGCAAAAGCGTAAATAATTAATCTACCAGGAGGTAAAATATGATCAAAGTTAAATATTCGGATATTCTTACATATGATCCTGACAGCAAAGGCTTTCGACTTAACAATTCCCTTTCTTCATTGATGGAAGCACCATTTAAGAGCGGACTTCTTAAATATACCTGCCAGGTAAAACTTCGAAATGCAATAACAAATGCTGTAAGTGAATATGATAAACAGCGTCAAATGATTCTTGAGTCGCATTCAAAGAAGAAAACTGTAAAATTTAAGAATGGAAGAGTAGAGAACATATATTTTCAGATAGTTGATGCTGGTGACAATGTCAGCGATGATGAGTTAATTGAGGTTATAGATAACCAACCTGTTGAAGGCAGAAAAACTATATTGCCTATATATGATATAGAAGACAGCTCTGCTGTTGTCAGTGAACTTAATGAACTTATTAACTCCTATGTTGAACTTCCAGTTGAGAAAATTAAGCTTTCTAAACTTGAAAATGAAGACTGCTCTAAAATTGACTTTTCCTTGCTCGAAAACTTTATTGAAGAAGATCTATAGGAATAAGCTATGGAACTTAGCAATTTCATCAAGCAGAAAGACGTTTCAAGCTCTCTTGTGTTTAATCATAACCTGGACCTTATGGTCCAGGACTTTCAATATCTATTTAGAGAGATATATGCTTTAGGCTCCCAGATAGAAGATGCAGTCAAGATAACAGATACAATCGTTAATAACACCTCTCAAGCCATTGGCGGCCTGTCTTATATCTATAACATCCTTACACCACACAGCATAGATGCACAGCTTAAGAGTCTTCCTGTTGATATTAACGGTATAACCAGCACAAAGCTTGATTCTCAGAGCTGTTATGCTAAAATTGATAGCAGTTTTGCCTCTGGTAATAGTTATACTATCTTACGCGATAGTAATTCTTATAAGGATAGCTTGTATATCGTTATGTCGAGTGATAATGGTTATATTGATATACCTGTCTATGTTACATTTACGCCATATACTCTCATACCATCTACAAAGTTATATAATGTTGCTACTTTATATTTAAATCTAAACACCAAAAATCCTGTAGATCTTGTTAAAATTAGATACACAGATGAAGCATATCAGTCTATAGATTTTGATATTAGTAAAAAGTCTTTGTCTGGCAGGTGCAAAATAGATTTACCATCGCCCATAAAAGTACGAAGGATGATTCTATACTTTAGAGTCTATCCCTATACATCAACAAATATGGTTATAAGTTCTGCAATGCCGATTTCACAATTGCCGCGTACTTACGAAAGTGATGGTGTCTATAAGATATTTAATTTTGGCATCCTTAAAGCCGCAGAAGTTGCACTTCTTGGCCGGGCAGATGTAAATATTGTTAAAACTAATATCAGTTGCGACCTTCAAAATCCCCGAAAACTGCGTTTGCACTATATAGGAAATATGTATCATACGGCTGTTAATGCTGTTATATCTGGCGTATATAAAACTAATAATGAAACAAAATCCCTTTCGGTGAGTATTCCTGTAATAGATAGCAATGGATATGTTGAGGAACTGCATAGTATGCAGCCTGGTGAAACCATCTACCTAAAGTTTATACCTATGCAAGACACAGTGCAGTGCTATAGTATCTCAGATAGTGATATTGTGGCATTAAACAATATTACAATTAACAAAAACGCACTTTCCATCTCAGGTATAACTAGTTCTATGCAAATACTTGCAAGATACCAGCCTGCAAAGTCTTCTATTATACCTGATGGCGAAATTACTCAAGTTGCAAAAACATTCAAATATTCATTTAGCGACGGGAAAATTATCACATATAAGTTTGATGGTATTAACGAAAAGCGGGCTATTAAGTTTGTCTTGCAGCAGCTTCTTACAGATGTGTCAGTATCAATTGAAAGCGATGAACCTTTCTTTGCTTATAACTTTGATGGTTTGCCTTATCCAAATGCTGTTCTATCAGGGTTAAATCTTATACTTGAGTTCCCTGAAGATATCTATCCTACATTGAGATATCAGAAATTTGTAATTTCAGGTAGGCCTGCTATACTCTATGCTGACGAAAGCGTTCCATTCTTTCTTGATGAAGACTTAATGGTAAACTTCAATCCTGCTTTCTTTAAAGACAAAAGCGGTGTTTTGATAAATAACCTGACATTGAGTCTTGTTCCTTATACCAAGTATCATTTTCACAATATAGAAAAAGCTTATCTTGAATATGCATAGGAGATATCATGTCGAAGTTTATTGACAAATATACACTGCCAACTGTATATCATTTTGTGCATAAGTCTTTCTTTGATGATATTTTTAAACTTACATTGAAAGACTTACAGTATATAAGCAGCCGTATTGAAGAACTGAAAGCAAGAAAAAGTGAGTATATCAACAATTTCCAGATGCTTCTTCCTGCGCTTGAAGGTAGTATATCTGACATTAAAAAATACACTAATCTTGTAGAGTTGAATTATTTTAGCATCCTCCCGTCGTTTAAAGCTATAACAGAAAACTTTACCTCTATTACAGACATATCAGAAATAAGCAATTTGTATATTGATAGATCATCTGGGCTACTTACATTTATGCCCGTAGAAAATAGAAAGCTTGATCTTTCTGATATCTATACTGCTATACTCAGTTCATCAAATGGAACTGTTTATAAAGGACGCCTGGAAGATTTATTTGATAATGATAAGCATACTATATTTGAGTATCGTCAATCCCCTTCTGTAGATAGGTTAAAACTTAATATACGCATTGGCCTTAATCAGCCCACGACTGTTAATTACATTAAGTTTTATCCAGCTGGCAATGTTCCATTTAAGATTGTCGACATACAATACAGCAATGATGGCCAAACATTTGTCTCTGCAACTGCTTCCTTTGTAGGTTTAGTTAAAACAAACAGGGAATGCTTTTTCTATGCGCCAAATGCAACACATATTGATATATACCTCGAACAGGATACTCTGGATTCGACTTTAAATGAATATGCTATTGCTCTATCTGACATTGAAGTCTATAGCAGAAAATATATGCCCGCCGGCAGAATTAAGATTGTTAAATCCGTATCCGACAGCATATCATCATTTGCAATTAATCTTGATATTACAGACAAACAGCTGTTTGATTTCTTTAATACAGTAATCAAGTATTCTACGGATGACAGCTCATATAGCGACATTAAACCGTTTATCAATAAAGTATCTGCTGGTGATGTTGTTTCTCTTAAGAATCCATCAAATACCATCTATGTTGATATATCCATATCACAAAAAGATAAAATGTTCGTTCAAGATGGAAACATGCAAGTTGAATATTTCAAGTTTGCCGAGTCTCCTGCTGTATTTAATCTTAGCGGTGCTTCGGATCCTGTTTATGTGGCTTGCAGTCCAGCTGTCTTTATAGGAAATACAAGTAAGAAAATTCTTGTGGGTTCTGTTACAGCAGACACCTTCTTTGGTATAAAATTGCCATATAATCTCAGAGATGGTTCAAATATACCACTAAAGGTTTATATACAAAGCGGCGACAACTTTATTCCTATTCCATATAACAGCAATAAAGAAATACCGCTTACTGGTTATTCAATTAAAGAAAACACTTTATATATACGATATGCAAAAACACCCCCATCACAAAATGTGATGCCGTTGCTTAACTTCACAAGTGAGAATATATCAACATCTCCCAAAGAAAAGTTTAATGTTTACATAAGCTTTGACAAAGAAATACACATTTCTGCTGATGCGAAACTTCCGCTTTATCTTATGCCTATAGATAAAAGGAAGATGTCTGTGATTAAAACTTTGTATGATGTAGAGAATAACGATATAATACGCTTTAATGTGGAAGATCTGCTCAAAGCTAAGCTTCAGCAATATAGGCTTACCTATGTTCCAGAAAAGCCTGAAGAAATTACGTTTCTTTATGGGGATATGTTTGTGGAATATGTGGAATTTATTGACGGCAAAAAGGAATTTACAAACTTTGCAGAATATCAATACTCTGTAGATACAGATAACAGAATATTATACTTAAATAAAGCATTTGATACAGATATAACAATCCAGTATACTGGCACAGAAAAATCTACACTCGACGCATCGGACTTTGATGTTATCTATGATTACGAAAATGCTAAAGCTTATCTTCTGATAAATAAAAACGACCCATCTGATGTCTATCAGTATGAAATATCCTATGTAGCTGAAGTACCTTTAAATAAAGATTTCTATTTATACAACAAAGATCAAGGTATTCTTACTATCATTGATATAGATGACATCAAAGCTAAAACTGATCTGCCTATAGACGGGATTAAAGTAGCATACCATCCAACTGGAACTAAAGATATTAGCTACTTATCGGAATATATTACGCCTGTAATAGATAATCTATCTATAATTTATAAGTCATAGGTGAACGTATGTCTGCATTTAAAGATCTTAGAATAGCGACACTCAGGGCTATAATTGCCCAGGAGCTTATAAATCAAGGCCGCAATCCTTCTATTGATGAAGTATGTTTGATTGCTGATAATCTTTACTCAAAGTATGACTTAAGTCAGCCTCTTATAAGTTATGCTGATAAGGTGCAGCAAGGAAGTCTGCTCTCTGCGCAATATATTAAAGATTTATACAAATATCTGCAAATTGATTTAACATTTCTGTATACATACATTGACTACTTAGATAATCTTCTTAGATACAAAGAAGCAGAAGATAAAGCTTCTCTTCAAGACTTCAAAGAAACATTTATCAAACTTAAAAACTCGCTTAATGCCTACATGAGCTTAAAGACTGACAATTTTGAAGTAATACTTGAAGATTTCAAAGATAAAAGCAGGCTTACAAGTCTAACCAATGTTGAAATTGCCGATGGCCATGCGACTCCTTCAATGTTACTTGGCGGCAGGTTCTTAGAGCCTAATGATGTGACAATAATGCCGATTACTCCTGGATTTGTAAAATACACAACAATCAACAAAGCAATATCTGTCAGCACTCCTTCCTCCTTTGATGGACTGTATGCTGTTCAATATACAATTAACAATATCGAACAACAAATTTGCGGAGTGGCTCTTAAGTTTGATGATAACGACACATATATCATCAAGATAGATATTAAGACAAAGGGCGGTGTTTCAACTGTTATATCATCAAAGACTGTTATCGGAAAAGCCATATTGACTTTTCCTGGACTTGAAGCTCAAAGTTTATATATCACCATAAGCAAAAGTTTTTACAGCAAAGATGGCAATTATCACCGGTTTGACTATCACTTATCGGATCTTAAGATTATCACCAACAAGCTTACAAATTCAATACTGGAGACCGTCTATACATCGACACTTGAAAACATTTCTGGATTTGTTATACATGGTGCATGTTATCTGCAAGATGATGCTATGGTCAACATGTATTATAGCGTCAAGAATTTAGATGAAAGCTTTATGCCGTATAAATTATTTAATACTTTAAGCAAAGAGATGTGCAATGGTGAATTTTCTACTATGATTTCGCAGCTTTCGGATAATATTGAGCGTGATTTCATACAAACTGGACTTGATTTCAGCTTTGAGCACAGTTACATTTGTGGCAATAAAAGATTCCTTATTGAGGAATTTAACTATCCTGATACAACATTAGTTTTACTTAGAGAGACTGGTCATTTAGGAAATGACACTGGATATTTCTATATTCCACAAAGTGCGACCTACTCTATTGCTATTGATAATGATATTTTTATAGATGATATTAAGGTTTACGATAAAGATCACATTCAGCTGGATGCTGGCCTGCACAAGATTCAATTCGACAATGCCGATTTAGACATAGTAAAAAGCTTCTTTGATAGCAATAATATCAAGTATGGCACCACTTTAGCTTATTATGATAAAGACTTTGACTATAATGATGGGTTTGATAGATTTTCCATAGTTAAAGTTGATAACAACAAATATAGGATAGTGGTTTACTATAGCGACCCTGAAGAGATGATTTATATCTTAAAGTCGAGCATTTTAGATAAGTTTTCAAACACAATCAAACTGCGTTTTGAATTTATACCTAACAATGGTTCAATTATTCTCGACCCATACACATTGACTATTTTTTAGCTAAAATACATCACATGGAGATCCCCACATGGCTTTACAGACAGTAAAAAATGTTATACCGCTACTTAGATTTACAAGTGGTCAACCTGTTGACTTAGATCTTGTAAACTCATTCTTTGATGGTGTGCGTTCTTCCATCTCTACCATTTCCAATAATCACAATGAATTGTTATCTTTGGTAATGAATGGCACTACACTGCCTGAGTCTGGCAACGCTCTTGATGGGAAAGTTATATATGTTGACAGTGAAGCCAGTGCAAGCAAAGACAGCGGAATATTTTACTACACACCGCCGAGCGGCGGGACTTCTCGTCCGCTTACTATATATGAAACATTTTTGCTTATATTGCAGCTGCTTGGTAACATTAACAATGCTTTTAGCAAAATAACAATTATAGCCTCTAAAGCACAGCCCCAGATGCTTGCACCTAACGGCTCAGCTACATATGCTGCTGTTGGCGGAGTACCATTCATTCCCCTTCTCTACTACAAAAGCGGCAATTATATCTATAATGCCAATAATGTCCTCAACATAAATTACGATGATACAACTAAACAAATTATTATTACCAATAATAGTTCAAATACATATAACATATTTGGATATATCATCCATCTACAACTGCCATTCTAAAGCGGAGATGAAGCAATGAATCCTATCACCTATCTTAAAGACGATGCTAATCCTTATGCTAAATATGATGCAGTAACTTTTCTGCCATCAAAGCCGCGCAGCACAAAAGACTTTACCGATTTACAGCAAATACTACGTTTTAAGTTGAATGCTCTTATTAGAGACCTTTTTGGAAACTGCCGTATTATGTCTTCCATAAAAGAGACTACCGAGAATGGACAGACATATATTCAACTTAGCGGGCTTTGGTATATAGATGGCTATAGAGTTTTATTTAATGATCTGCGTTCAGACATTAATGTCAATAGAGCATCAGAATATAAAGTCTATCTTGGATTGGAGCTTAAAGAAATTACAGCCGCAGAAGATCCGTCTATAGCTCTTCAAGATGCTGATAATAACATACTTATAGAAACATCCCGCCGTGCAAAACTTACATATACATTAAGACTATGCAATCCTGATCAATCTTTAACATTTGACCCTCCAATACCAAATTATGTTTTAGGAACTATTTACTATGATAGCCAAACCCAAAGCTGGAAATTAAGAGACAGCGACATATTTAAGTTTGTAGAGCTTAAGTATTCAGATGCAATAGATATAGCAAGAAAAGCTGTTCACAAGGAGAATGATGAAAAGACTGTTGTTTTAGAAAGAATTACATCAGTGCGTGATGAGGATTTTGAAGATCAAAATGCGAGAATTGTTGTTCAGAAAATATCTGATACCCATCTTTCCTTTGGTTTTGAGACGATGGTAAATGGAGAGCCTCGCTATGTTGCGGCATTTGAAGTTCTAAAAGAAGGTGGCGATTGGCATCCAATTATTTGGCTTAGACCTGGTATTCTTGAGTATCCTATCTCCTATCTCACCGAAGATGGTATAACCTTCCAAGACAATAAAGGCTACGTTACAGATATAACTCAGTATCACATCTCTATATCCAACAAAGCAAACAAGTTTATTCTTGATCCAACAGAGCTTTACTATGGTTTTAAGAGCAATGATGGTGACAAAGTAGCTCTATGGGTTAAAAATGCTATGAAAGACTGGGATCTCAAAAGAGCTACAATGTTTGGCACCGAAGGTAATGACCCTGGTATTGCTGATTCGGGATACACAAATCCATATAAGATTTATACTACAAATAGTGCTTCTAAACAAGCTGTAGTAAAGTTTGATCTTGGAAGCGATGAACAAATTAGACCTAAAGATGGTGTTGTTAAAGTCCAGCATAAGCTGGTATATAACAGTTTGCAGACATGCGATGCAATTATAACCGCCAAAGTCGAGACGAGCGACAACGACAGTAGTTATTCTACTATCTTTGTAGAAAAGTGGCTTCTCAAAGATGGTATTGCTACTTATACAGTCCCATTTGAATTTTCTATCAGCGATTCTCAAGGCTATGTGCCGCGCTACATAAAGCTTACATATTCAATTTACCCTACCAGAATACTTAATAATAACGAAAGAGTTGAAGCTACTGTAAGCTTTAGGGACAGTAATGCATGTACTTGGGAGACCTTTAGTGTAGCTTATCCTACTACAGAGATGCAATATATGGTAATGAATAAACATATATTATGGGTGGATAATGATGGCAATGTAAGAATCAAAAAAGTAAGCAATACACTCCCAAATGTGCTTGGTGATGCTATTGATAAAATGATATCCAGCGAAGGAACTGCAGGTGATGTTAATGCTCCAGGTGGTAAGATTATCGGCGCTCTTGATCTATCCCGAGCGACAGTTGAAGTAAGTCAAGAGATAACCAGAGCTGCTTTTACACAAGATACACTCAAATTGCCCGTTGTCAAGGGAACAGAAGTCGATAAAGTTGGCCTTATAAGTAGTGCTACTATACAAAATATTATTAGTCAGATAAATAGCTTAAAGCCTGAATTAGGTGCGATTAAAGATGTAACTCCTACAAATGTATATTATGTAGCCAAGAACTGGAATATTCAAGCAGCAAATCCATACTTTACCTCGCTTTCCTCAGCTGTAAATCAGATTATTACTGATGGCACATCTAGTGCTTTAATTATTGTTTATCCTGGAGTATATGATGATGATATCAATTTCGGTTCAATTTCAAGGTCAATTAGTGTTGGTATTTATGCCTTAGAGCCAAGAAACACATTCTTAAATGGAAGCTTGATACTTGCAGCTCAAGGTTCTAATATAATTGACCTATATACAAATATATCATTTATTCTTCAGTCGGGGAAAAATATTCATGTCAATGGCTGCAAACTCTTTATAGATCGTAGCTCTCTTATAACATCATCTGCTGATACTACTGTCATTAAAGTTGAAGGAACAAATTCTATTATAGAACTTCATGGCCAAATATGGGTTGATCGAAGCGGGCTTACTTCAGATGATGTCAATCCTGTGATAAATGTCTACAGCGGTGGAAGTTTATATACGTATGGCAAAATAGAAGTTGTAAATAATGTTGCTCCGATATTTAATATCGATACTGCAACAATTAATGTATATGGGCCTGTCATCAGAAGTGGAACAAAAAACTGTAATCAAGTTATTCATTCCAAAGGAAGTCAAACAATTAGCTCAGCTATCAACCTATATGGCCCAATGAGACTGATTCATGCAGGTATTATCAATGCTGAATCAAAAAGCCAAATATTTATCAAAAACAATATAGATGGCTGCTTCCCTGCTGGCCCATCAACAAGTCCGTTAATTATCATTGATGGCAGCACAGAAGTATTTATGTATTCATCTGATATATATTATTGGTACGATGGTCTTAATATTACAAATCCTGATATCCCATCAATTCTTGTTTCCATAAAAGAGCAATCGGTTGGTGAATCAAACAGACTAATAATGATTAATTCATCTATAATTGTAGATCAAATGAGTAACAATGGTACTATAATTTTCGTAAGTAATGATTATCAGCTTGAAATGTATAATTCTTCATTATATTTAAGAAATGTTACTTCGGCGGTCAGCGATAAATCTTCTATCAAAAGTTCAGGCAGTATTCAAAATCCGTTTAAAATACGCACATACGGATCATATACAAACCTCGGGACTGTATATGTTACCACCGATATTACTGTCTACAACTACCTATCTTAACACATAACAATTTGGAAGGTATATGATTAATCGTGGAGATATAGTCATTCTTGGCATTGATGATAATAGGTATACAATATACCTTATGTATGACCACCATTTGGGCGTAACTGCAACTATATGGGGTATTAAAGCTGAAGACATAGCAAACAAGATTAAACAAAATGGATTTAGGTATTGTGTGGTCATTCGTCCGCAGAAGAGTTTGACATGGCAGAAGAAGTGCGAGTTTTCTTCATATATACTTGAGCTTCTCTCCGGAAAAAAGAAGCTTACGTTTAAGGAAAGGTGCAATTTTCTGCAGTTTGTAGTTGATCTTTATAACAAGATCTTTCACGTAGAGATAGTAAAGTTTCCTATCCCTATAACGCTAAACAATGTCTTGCTTTCCAAAGATATAGATATCCTTACAATCGAAAACCAACTTGAAATCGAAAACCAAATAATGGAGGAATATTAAAGATGGCCAAAACTAAAAATCAGTCAATGTGTAAAGTACACACAAAGGAGCTGGAAGAATTAACAAATCTGTATGTCGGTCTTGATACAAAGATTGATAATTTAATTAGAACAAGCAATACACTTAACCAACAAACCACTGATTTGATATGTGCATTCAATGAATACAAAAACGAAAAGCTTGCTCTAAAGAATGGTCAGACTTTAGAGCTTACACGTGATGAAGCTATTGCTCATATATGGAATAATCTAAAAGAACTCTCAAGCAGCCTCGAAGGAGTAAAAAACATTAATTCGTCTTTTCAGCTTATGACTGCGTTTTTAAAGTCAAATAAGTCTTTACTGCTCGTCTTAACCATTATTATCAGTCTTGTTGTAATTAACGTAATTACACTTGCTGACAATCCAATTGTTAAAAGTCTAATTAACTATATATTCTAAGGAGGTACTTATGGACATAAAAGAAGCTATATCAAAGAAGTATGTCAAGATATTGCTTATATACTTTGTTTTGGCTGTTGCCGCTATAATTGTAACATTTACATTCTTTGAAGAGCTAAGCTCAATTGCAGCTGTGTTCGTCTTTACGACAATTGGACTTGGCATTATTTTCTTGTTTGATACTGTTGTTCTTAAATCGCTTGATACTATAGAGGAAATTAAAAAAGGAAATCTTGCCTATGCGATATTCTTTCTTGGTATTTGTGTTATTATTGCTGCTGCCATTATATCAGCTTAACGGACAAGCGCATGTTGATACTGCACTTAGTTATGTTGGTGTTAGGGAAAAAACTGGCAGAAACGATGGGTATTTTGTTGAAAGGTTTTTATCTTCGGTAGGGCGAAAGAAGGGCGACTCGTGGTGTGCTGCTTTTGTTTCATATTGCTTGACTGTGACTCATACTAAAGAGCCAGCTATAAGAAGTGGTCTAGCATATGATTTTACAAAAGCCAAATATGTTATTGCAGCAAGTGATGTTCTAAAATATAATCTTAAACTTCCACGTGGTACGCTTGTTATTTGGCGCAAAGGCACAACTTTGTTTGGCCATATAGGTATAGCAATTACTCAGTGGAAAGGTTCTTCTGGAAAGACTGTAGAAGGAAATACCTCTCCTGATAGTTCTGGATCACAAAGCAATGGCAATGGTGTGTATATTAAAAATAGAAAGATTAGTCCACTTAGTTACTTTTCAATAAAATACTTTACACTGGTGGCGCCAAAAGGCAATAAGAATGAAATACCAACTGATTTAAGATTAAGGCCAGGGCTTTTCAAATGAATAAATACTTTAACATATTGCTTATTATAGCTTTCATCATAGTGCTCGTGTGTGTGTATTTAAAAAATAAAGCACTCCAAGATGAAATATCCTATTGGCAGAATCAAGCTATTAAGAAAGATAGCCTTATTCAAATTGATTCTGTCAACTACGAGATAATATCTAAAGAGCGGAACCGTCTTATATCTGAGAACAACAAACTTCTGCTCCTTGCAAAGCAAAACAAGGAAGAGATTGTATATCTCTTAAACCTTAAAGCCAAGTATGAACTCGCTTTATCTAATATTCATACTAAGCCTGCAGATACAGTTGTTATTTTTGATAAGCCTGATAGCCTGGCTCGTATCTTTTCAGTTGAAGTTGATAGTACTCTTAAGATAAGCGGTGCATTCCAGACACATGAGCCATACTATATTAGCTTTAGTGAAATATTATTTAGAGCAGCTTTGAATATAATATTGTCTCAAGATAAGTATGGATATTGGCATACGCGTATATCAACAAATTCACCTTATCTTAAACTTGAAGAAGCAAGAGTGCAGGTTTTAAGCAGGGATGATAATTGGAGATTTTTCTATGGTGGTGGTTTTTCTTTATTTGAAAGGTCGCTTGGCATAGGTGGTTTATTTGGAGTGCGTAAGAGGGATTATGGTGGGAGTTTGTCATTTACATATCAGCAGCATGATGGCAGACTACTGCCTCTTTGGTTTGTAACACTATATAAATTCATGTAGGAGTTTGCTATGACTTTAGAAGATAGAATTGCTTATCTAGAAAAACAAGTATCTCAGATCTACGAAATCATAAGAAACCTCCAGGAAGGTCTGTCAACAAAGAAAATGGTCAATGATTTGGATCTATTAAGGCAAGGACAGATAGCTGATTTAGATCAGCGTCTTAGTGTTGTTGAACAGACTCTAAACGCTATACAGACACGTCTTGACTCTTTAGGCGTTTGATGAAATACATATTTACGTAGCCGTCATTTACATCAAAATGATATCCTTCCAGATATGCTTTCTTTTTTAGTTCTTCCGAGGCTAGTAAAACTTCTCTTAATAGCTTTTTATTACTGAGATATTGAGAGTATCCCATCATATTAATAGCCAATTCGGGCAGTGATATCTTTATCATTTGTTTCTTATAGAGTTTCTTATCTAAGATACGATACAGCTTTTTAGCTGGTGCATATTCGATACTTCTATAAAATGGCCAGTCTAAAGGCTTAATATTGCCCGAAGATATGGAAATCCACAGTGTATCACTCCAATGTACCTCAAGTATCTCCTTCTTTGAAAAAGCATCCTTCCTTTCAGTTACAAGCAAATCTATCAAATGAAATTTCCTGCTTTCGTAGACATTCAAAGCCTTATTGAAAAAGCAGTCAGTCTCTATAAGTATTTTAGAGAGTCTGGTAAGGCATTCGTGTATCTTTGCATAATAGTACCCTGATTTAGGCCATGAAAGTCTATCTAGAAGATCTGACATATTTTCTACAAGAACCACCTTAGAGACAAATCGTCTTTCATAGCTCAGTGAAAGCAAGGCAAGCAGTACATCTTCATCTTCGGGCAATATGCCTGGTAGAATCTTGCCAGAATGTTCTATACTATAAATTGTGACGTGTCCATAGGCAAGTCTGCCTGTAAGTTTGTTCCAGTAGCTGATATTATAAGTTCTTTTGCTTGGAATTTCATTCCCCTTCTGACCATAAAACACCAAAGGCAACTCTATGAGATTAATCTCATCAAAGCTAAAGTGATGATTAATCTTTTGAGTTATCCACATTATAAACATCCTTATTTAAACTATTAACTCTATTTAAACACCTATACCGCAGCAAAATCTTTGATTTTACCTTAAAATCAAAGGAATTCTCACTTTGAGGCACAACTTTTTACGAAAAATCAGCCTTTAATGCCGAAACATAGGTGATTTTTGACTTAACAAATGTAAGATAATTCCGACAGATAGTCAATATCTGTCCGACAAATTAACATTGCAATGTGGATAACTCAAATTAAGTTTGTCAGACAATTATTTCTTATAATGTTTCTTCTTCTTTGGTTTGTCTGACTTATGATGAATAAGCATTTTCTGAGCTTGCTCCCGTCTGTACTTTTCCTCCGCAATCATAACCTCTATCATGTCGTCCATTGCAGGCGATATTTTTTTCACTCTGCCCTCTACACCTAAAAACTTGTCTATCCATCTTCTGATGGTAAATTTAATTGCAGGCAGTAAAGTTTTTAACATATTAGTACACCTCTGTTGTTGATGTTTTTAAAGATAACAGTGATTTAATTTCACCAGCTATTGCTAAAGCTTGAGCAGAAAGACTTTCTAAATCTCCCCGTTCGGCTTTGATCAAAAAGTCATAAGGCACATCATCAAGTGCTACTTCACTCGGATGATTGGGATCCCGCTTTGGGTCGATATATTGCTTGCCATCAACGGTAGCTATAACTTTGATATATATCCCGCCATTGTTTTTAATGAAATCATACTCATTCTTAAAGCGTGTATCAGGCATAAGTATAACCTTGAGTAAATCCTTCCTCTTTGCTAAAAGATTATCAATAGACCGTTTCGCTGCTTTAATCCAATAGTCAGAATCGTACTTTCGTCTGTAATTTGTGCCCCAATATTGCAGTAGCAGTGGGTCTTTGTAATCCATACCATAATAGCACCCACTCTCATCAAGGCGTGTTTTCATCAGCTCGTGTAACACTTTGTCATTAGAGACAGTCCTATAACATGTTACAGTCTTACTGGGATGCGACCACTGAGACAATGTTGCTTGATGAGGTGCCATTTCATATATCTCTTCCTTGTCAAACAAAATGTAAGTCATATCTTCAGGGTCTTCGCTGGTTTTTCTAATTAATGGATATTCTCGCTTTTTATTGCTTACTTCTTCATATAAAGCATCTGCCCAATGCAGGATTTTACAGATACCACTAAGTTCATTTTGGATTATCTTTGCTGAATAATCCTTGCCATTGCGGGCCTTGTTGCCAAGGCCTACAAGTAGAACTCCTTTAAGTTTCATCGTCTTCTCCCTCCTCTTCTTCAAGATCTGTGGCTGGAGTGTGGCTTATGCTTTCATTATAACAAAGACTCCTGTAAACGCAATAGCTACACTGCCAGTCTCCTTGACGGTCTCCTTTTATATGTTTCTTATAAGCTGTATTAGAAAGCATACCTATTTGATTTAATAGTTTAGCTTCTTCATCAGAATATGTAAGCTTAAAATCCCTCGGCGGCGGCTGAAGTTCTTTTCTTGTAACTAAACCTTTACGCAGAAGTTGTACGGATTCATTTACATATTCAGCAAGGAGGCGGTATCGTTCAAATATGTCTTCTACATAGAAGCCGCGCTCTATTTCGTTATTTATGGCCACAAAGTGCTTGCCTGTTGCACTGTCTTCAACTAACGTGATGTCAAATTCAGTGCGGTTCATGTTGTCTCTAAGTATATAGAGAAGCTTGCCGCCAAGAAGGTTCTGGTCGTCTCTGTGTATATAGAGGTATATTACAAGCTGCAGCACATGCTCCATCTTTGGGCGTCCTTTAATAAGTCTTTTATTAGAAGCACGGCCCTCAAAATGGTCAAACAGATCACGAGCTTTGCCAGTCTCATACCCGAACTTAAGACGTCCACCATATGAAGATTTGCATTCTACAAATATGTATTTCTGCTTGTCTGTTGGCAACTGAACGACTATGTCTATTTCCCCAGATACAGAAAGGCTTTTCTCCCAAAACTTAACTGAGTTGTTTTCATATATACCAGCAAGCTTGACAAGTTCAACAATTAGGTTTTCAAGATATTTGCCTGCTTCAAGTATATATTTTGCCTTTATAGAACGAGGATTAGATTCCGGGAATTTAAGCAGTCTATACCATGATTTACGCAAGCATCCGCCTACAACATATTTGTATCCGCTTGGTGTTGTATATATAACAGAAGCCTCTGACGGATAGAGGCTGGTTCTTCGCTCTCCTGTAAAACGCTCTCTGGCTAAGGCATCGTCTAGAAGATCCCATAGCCTAAAGGATGAAAGTGCATTATAATCCATAGATTACCCCATAAAAGTTAATGCTGTTTATAGCTTCGTTGGAAAGTTGCTTATAAAGCTGTTGAAAGGTCAAATCCTATAGAATTAAGCCCTGAGTTATCTTTTAAGATACCCTGACGATATTCTTTGATTGTGGTTACTAAATCCTCTGTTGATATTGGCTCTGGATAATATATAGGATTCTTTAAGATTTGTTTCTTTTCTTCAATTGAAGCTTCATCAAATTTAATATCCTGGAGTATTTTTATGTGCTCCGAAATCTTCTTTGAGACTATAGTATTTACAATTTCTGGAAGGTCTGCTCCGCATATAGACTTGCGTTCCAGAGCTTTACTTACCATATTCCAATTAATATCTCCAAGCTGAAGCTTCGTAAGATTTCTCTTTTTGATGTAAAGCTTAAGTCCATCAACCTTTGCTTCTGTAGTCAGATCTTTAAAGTAGATTATCTTATCGAAACGGCCAGCTCTAATAGCTGCTGTGTCTATGCCTTCAAGATAATTTGTAGCCCCAATGACTGTAATGTTTTCAATGTTATTGTATCCTCCAGACATCCACTCGAGAAATACATTCACTCTTTTTGCAGAGGTCTCATGGATTTGATTTTCACGATTGGGAATCATAGCATCAATCTCATCGATAAATATTATCACGTGACGCTTCTTTGATTCCGCTTCTGCAGCTTTGAAAAACATTCGCAGTGATTCAATTGGAGCATCGACCCATTTGTTAGCTATGTCTATATAGCTTAGACTCATAAGTGTTACTCTGTCGATAAGCCTTCTGCCTAAAGCTCTTACTGCAGCTGTTTTGCCTGTTCCTGGAGGGCCTACAAGTAAAATGCCTTTAGGCACTTTGGTATTCCATAACATGTAAATGCTTCTGTATAATATCGACTCAGCAAATCTTTTAAGTTCAGATATTGCTTCGTCCTGACCGACGATCTCATCTAAATCAAGATCGCCAAGCTCCATTTGTGCGTCTTTGGCAGTGAACTCTTCTTGTTGTTTTTGATTTTCCCCTCGCAGATATTCATCGAGGAAATACTTTCTTTCCTTAGGAAGTTTTTTTACCTGCATGTTAAATCCAGAATTTGTCATTTGATTATCGTTTTTATTTGTATATTGCCCTGCCAAGGAGTGGGGTGATGTCATCTCTGCTAAAACCGCGTATTTTTAAATGATTTTTATAATCTTTATAGTTAATTTGTTCCCACTTTGGTCTTACAAAATCGTAGAACTCGCTTAGTTCTACGGGAAGTTCAGATGGCTCTTCCTCAAGTGGGATTTCATGTGTGTTAATTAGATTTTCTTTTCTAAATGCTGCTGTAAGTTCATTACGAACTCTTGCAGTAGTATACCTAATGATAAATCCTGCTGCTGTGGCGGTTATTTTGGGTAGACTATGCAGATATCTTATGACTCTGTATAAAGCAAAATATATCTGTCCGTCAAGTCCCACTGTTTTGTCATATCTGTTTAGAAATTCAAGATAGTCAAAAACCTCATCTTCTGCAATACTGTAACGACCATTATAGAATAAAATCTTTACCTGATATGGTGTAAAGAACTCATAGTAGTTCCTAAACATCAGCAGCTGATAGATAAAATCAATCAGCTCTGGATGCCTTTCCCACAGCAATGCTGTCAGCATTTCAGGATTGAGCTTATTGATATACTGTCTTATAAACTTATCGACTTTTCCATATATTATGTTTATTCTTACGCGGCTTATCGTGTGACATCTATCAGTTGACTTGCTCTTCGATCGCTTCACGGCCGCCTGATATGTATGCCCATAGTAAATCTTTACAAGCGTAAAATACTTTTGCAAAGAGAGCATTCTGATCGCTGATGGCTTCATCATCTGGTACCGGTGTGCTAAAGCCTACATCAGGATATTGCTCTTTTGGTATGTTTTTGACTATGTCTTTAAATAATATTTGCGGTGAGGCGAATATCTTAAAGCGCTGATCTTTCTCGTCGTAAAAATATCCTAACTCCTTGAATATACCAAACTTTTCAAGATACTGTCTTACAAAATCCATAAAGAGTTTTTGATTGTCGGTTAGTTGTGGTATTGTTTGTTCAGACATGTTATATTCTCCTATTTATTGTAGGTGTAAGTGGATTTGCGTTCCTCAACGCTTTTGTATATACCACGTAAAACTCTTTCATCAAATTTAAGCAATAATTTTCTATAATGCCTATCTAATTTACCTGCAAGACGATATTTTCTGTTGTCAATGTATCTTAACCTGATAAGCAGTTCAAGCAATGTGTTATATACAAGCGCTTCATATCTAATAAATGTTTTAATATCCAGATGAAGAAGTTTTTTATGGCCTTTGAAAAACAGTCTTACAATCCATCCTATAACTGGCAATGCTGCAAGTCTGCTTAAGAATGTGCTGTTTTGTGTGAATATAGCCTTTTTTGGATTAAGCTTGAATGTTAAACATAAGACAACCAGCAGTCTTATGAGGCTTGTCGATACTTTGTCACTTATAGGGAACAGACTATTGGCATCATGCTGAATGCAAATTCCTATTGAGCGTATATTTGATCCGTATGAATGCCATGTGATCCTGTCAAGCGGCACAATTTGCTGAATAGTGCCTTCAGAATCTATCAGAAAGTGCCATGTAACACCTGGCAGTGTCTTACCTGTAACGTCGTTATTTGATGATGTATCAAATTTAATAAGCTTACTTAGGCCCCAAGAGCCATCGCCTGTAATACCGATGGTAATTCTGTCAATTGCATCTAAAGGTCTTTGTCTCCAGTTCTTCCAATACTCACCGTCGCTGAAGGCAGTATTGTCAAAAATTATCCATCTGCACATATAAGTCGTATTAAGCACCGCCTGACTGTACTTTTCCATTTGCTCTTCTGACGGCGTTGCAATGAAATGACCTTTGCGTCTGATGCCATAATTGTCACGTTTTCTAAAACCGCCGCGTATACGACCGCCTAAACTAAGCTTATTAAGCAGTTTTAGATAGATTGTATATAATGTTATCCATATGTTCATCTATCAAACTCCTTATGTTATTGAGTGTAATGTCATCTTTGTAACTTATTCTGATAAGGTAATAACCTTTTGACTTAAGCATTGATTCTTTTTGCTTGTCGTTGTCCTCTAAGTGTTCAAATTTCTTGATGCCGGAGACTCCTTCGCCGTGAATCCAGCGATTTACTCCAAAGTGAAATTCTCCGTCATATTCTATAGCAAGCTTTAAGTCTTCTATTAAAATGTCTATGTAAAATCCTTCCATGTAAACATTGTCTTGTATGTCATAATTTGGAAAGATTTGCTTTAGTATGTAGAGAAGCTCAAGTTCCTTTTGTGAGCGTGTTGTATTCTTGTAAGGCTCTAATATTTCAGTTACTATCTGTAAATCAAAACCTGTCAGTTCTGCTATTTCTTCGAATGAACATCCTTCAAGGTATAGTTTAACTATATCATTCTTAGATCTTAAGGCAATGATATAATCCCTTCTTTTCTTGCGATTAGAATTAACATTTTCCATAGATTGTCATCCTCTATGACTTTAAGATGTGCTATGTCAACAAGATTGTCTGTGAGCTTGTTGCTTACGGCTTCTTCTATGTATATTTTTTGAGAACTTAGCACCTTGTAGATAATAAAGATTCTCTCTTTGATCTTGATTGTACCTAAATGCTGAAACTTTACACCGTTGTCTTCATAGATGCGTTCTTCTGATGTAAAGTTGTATACTTGTATCTCTGGTGTGATTATCATAGTTTACTCCATGCTGTGCAGATTTCTCTTGCCCTGCATGTGTAGCAGGAGTTCTCGTTTGGCAAGTCAAAATCGCTTTCTATTAAGTCAGCCATTTGCAAAAGCCTGTGCTTAGAAAGCTTTAGCATTTCTTCTGTTACTGGAATAAAACTTAAATTCGTATATACTGGTTTTATTCTAAACTCTAAACTGATAAATCCATTACACTTGTATGGCAGCATTATGTCCTTAAAAGTACTTGTGGCAATGTATCTACTGCCATGCTTTAGCTGTATAGTATCATCCGAGTTTACAATAAATGCTGGAAACAGTTCTCCTTCTTTGTAAAAAACAATATCTATTACATCGTGATATACGGCTTTAGTGAAAACTTTTTCTATAGGATAATCGTAGGCTGCAAGTTTAAAACCTTTTTCTTTCAGCATTGCTTCAAGTATAGCATGTATTTCGTTAATGACCATCGTGAAATTGTTAACATATCTTAATGACAAACCTGAGTAGTCTCCTTTGAATTCGTCGAGCAGACTGTTAAATATATTTTGTGTGCTTGACAGGGCTATGAACTTTTGGCGTTTGAAAGACACAGCAATAGTTCTCATGATAGTCATTTTGACTATGTGGTCTTTTTCTTTTATGCCAAGATGACGATAGTTCTTAAAGTAGTAAGGACATCGGAAGAACTCCTGGATGTCCTTACCTGAAAAGCTGTAGTTTTTAACTTCTAAGTCATTAACCATAGACTACATCTAATACCTGTTTGTAAAATGATGGCTTGGGTATCTTATCTAAAATGCTTTCTGGTTCTACTCCTTCAAGATTGAAATATCTGCTTAAGATTTCTCGGGTAGGACCTTCGGATGCAGCTACATCTTTAGCAGTTAGTTCCATAAATAATGCTTTTTCTGGGTAGAAGTAATAAAATATGTCGTTTTTGAACTTGCTGATTTTGTTCTTAGTGACAGCAAGTTTGACTATAGGAAGTTTGTTTTCCTCGGTGCGTTCGTTAATCGGCACTTGTGGATCCCAGTAATATAATGCAGTTGTATCTGGATTGGTATGCATTTCATTTAGCAAGTGGCCTATCCAGTTTGCATCATACTCCAAGGATTTGCTATACTTAATCATTTCATTTAGCTTTTGACGGCTGTTGCTTCTTTGAGTGCCTAACTCTCCTTTTCTGTATTCTATTGTAGCAAAGGTCGTTACATTTAAGTCAACCGATATGTCTTGCTTTAGCGTTCTGGCAAGTTTTGTCAGTTTAACGATTTCATCTGATGATTCGAAATCAGTAAGTTTATACATATTATCAAGGAAGTAGAGAACACGGCGGCCCGGGTATTGCTCTTGAATGTTGGTAATAACATTATATGCCGTCTGAATTGTGCTTCCTACAGTCGAGTCTTTGATAATTAGCCTTCCACGCTGAACCCAGTCTTTTACTTTCTGAATGGCCATATTTCTTACATACATAAATGCCTCATCTGATTTCATGCCATACATATCTGGAGCAGCTACTCTGTTGATATTGATATACGGATGCTCAAATGCTGCAAGTGCTGAGACAAATCTTGGGAATATCTCATCAAATGAGTCGTCTATTGTATGAAAGAATATGCATACATCGTTATATCTTTCAGGTGAGCCAATTTGATCCCAATGCGGGAAGTCTTCGTGAGCATTTAAGATACTTATTGCAAGATTTATCATGAATGAAGATTTACCAGCATTAGGTTCTCCACCTAAGATAAACAACTTTTTGTTCATTGGACCTAGGTGCTTCTTTTCGAATATTGGCATCCCGCCAAAGTATAAGAAGTTCTCTTGCGAATAGGTATCTGATCTTAAAACAAAGTCGTCTATGACATTTAGCGTATGACTGAATCCATAGAGGTCGTTGTTATATCTTGCCATTATCTCACGAATGGCATTTTGGCTTTCCTGAAAGATCAGAAGTGCATTATCTGGATCTTTTTCTAAAGCAGCGATTGCAGAACGAACTATGTTGGCACGTTCTGTTTTGATAGCTTTTTCTCTGTGGTTAATAAGCTTACTTAATTCGCTGCGCAAAGCATTAATATTTACACCACAGACCTCTGACAGCTCATTTAGCTTTTGTTCTTTTTGGATTTCGCTTGATTCATTAGCGACAAGCTTGACCATCATCTCAGCAATTTCATAGTCATTGAATTGACCAGACTGCTTGAGATAGTCCAGCTTCCATGTAAATGTTGTTACATGGCGAAGTCTTAAGAAAGCCTCCGGTCCGTATTTGACTATGTAGGAATTAGGATCTTCTCCTTCGGGCAACCATACAACGCGGCTTCTAAAGTTATTGATTCCTTCGAGAATAGAGGTTATTGCCTTAATGGTAGCAGCTTCACCTGCTTTATCGCCATCTAAGACAAAGACTATATCGTTTTCTCCAAGACGCTGCAAAGCCATTATGTGTTCTTCAGAGAATGTAGAACCGCATATAGCTATAGCTCTATAGCCTGCTTTGTCTAAAGCAATAGCATCTGTCTGGCCTTCTGTGATGTATAATGACTTAATCTTTGACTGTTTGCGTAAAGCACGGTTGATATTATATAATGTTCCGCGCATTCTAAAGACGGCATTGGATTGTGTATTTACATACTTGGAACCTATGCCATTTTCTTTGTCAAAAGCACAATTTCTTGCGGCAAAGCCGTTTACATTGCCGTTTTCGTCTATGATAGCAAAGATGAGATTGTTTTCGTTGAAGATTGTACTTGTAATACCAGCCTTAGCAATTATTTCATCGTCAAATCCTGTTGCCTTAAGCTGACTTACAAGATTTCTGTAATCGCTGCAGTATCCAACACTAAAGTCGATAAACAATTCCTCTTTTAAGCCGTGGCTGTCTATGTATTCCTTTACAGCTTGATTTACTGTATGGAAATTCTTTCTCAGCTCGCCTATAATTATGTCTTTGACCACTGCATTGACAGATCTTATATTGAGCTTTTCTAGCTCTTCAGCTGTGAGAGGCCTTATATCAACTTCAAAGCCATACATTTCTGCAAGCGGCTGAAGGTTCTTTAAGATAAAATCATAGCCAGACAGTGGTGCGCCTGTCAGAATGTGATTGGCAACGAATATATCACCTGTTCTGCCACAGCCCATGCATGCATACATAAGTTCGTCGTTAAACGAACGATATATATGCATCGATGGATTGGAATCTTCATGGTCGGGATAGATGCATTGGAACATCTTCTCCCCTTTACGTCTGATGCCGTGGCGTTTAAGAAAGTCTGGTAAATAGTTTTTAAGCAGCTTTTTTGCTTCAGCAACTGAGAGCTTTATCTTTTGCTTTTCCATAGTGGCCTGTTAGTTTACTTGTTCCATGTTTCTATCTAAGATTTCCTTTACTTTAGCTTCTATGTCTTCGATTGTAATTCCAAGTTTATCCATTAAGATTAAATATATGGCTTCTGTATTTAGAAGAGCTGTTTGTGTGCCATGATTTATTCTTTGAACTTCTTCCCGAAGAGTAATGAAGTCTTTTGCAATAGCGCGCATTAACTCTTCAAAGCCTTCTGAACTGCCTTGTTTGTTTAAGTCGTCTAAAGTGATAATCTTAGCCATTCTTTCTCCTTGTGATTGGTGGTTGTGTGTGGTCTTTTAAAGTTGAACGAACTTAATTAACTCAACAGGGTTACTTTTATGAACTACTATAATGGTTTGTTCAGAATAACCTTCTGGTATAAGCAGGCTTCTTGCAAATTGGTCTTGAGCAAGGAAAGAACCATTTCTAATTACTCGTGCCTTGCCCGCAGTGACAACCATTGTGTCATGAAAGTGCCCTGTAAGTATAACATCTACTTTATCGGAAAGTGCCAGTCCCAAGATGGAAACCTTTGATGTTGGTGTATAGAGATTCCTTTTCATCTCATGAATAGCACCAAAGTTCCATCCTTTGACATTAAAGACTATGTCAGGTTTTTCTGTGGCATATTGGATATCAACATTTTTGATATCATTGTAATTCTGCTTGGCAAATTCGATCATTTTCTCAAGCAGAATGTAAACCTGTGTATCATAATTGTCTTTAATGGGATGGAACAGTTTTTCCTGGGTGCGGCTTTGGCCGTGATTGCCTGGCACTCCATAGATGCGTATTTTGCAATGTGGAAACAGCCTTTGCAGTTTAATGATATTACGCAGAAAGCAATCCACAGAGGCCATGATTTGGGAGACAATACTTTCTTCAATCATGGCCTTCTGGAAACTAAATATGCTGCCGTCTCCTTCGAGTAAGTCTCCGCCAAAAACTACAACAACTTCATCGAAAGCTTGTTCTCCTAAGAACTTAATTGTAAGAATCGCATTGTCGAATAAACTATCGACTAAAGTTCGTGCTTTTTCTATATCAAAGATGATTGTGCCGTTCTTCTCAAATACTTTGCCGAAATGCACATCAAATATGTTTATTATTAAAGCACGCTTATCTATATCGGTTTCGGAGTAGTTTTTTGGCGGTCTGCCTCGTCTTTTCTTTGCTTGTATTTGCAACTCTTCGCTAAGGCTTTCTATGGACTCCAGTATAGCACTCTTGATGTGGTGTTTTAAGAGTGCTCTTTCTTTATAGCCAAGGTTTTTGGCTTTCTCGTCCAGTAAATTTATAAGCCTTATGTCGTTGCCATTTACAGAGAATTTCTGCCTTAGAGCTTTTCTCATTCTTCTGCCTCGACTTGTGTGTGTGTAAATTTCTATCGCACACGAGCTACTATGTAGCCTTCATCTGTGCGGATTTTAAGTATGAGCGGATCATAACTGTCTGTCTCCATGACTTTGTGTAATACTTTATCGAAATCTCTTCTTAGTTGATCTATAGAGATTATCATCTCTCTTGGAAATTGTGTCTTTCTTGTACCTGATGACAATACTTTCAAATCTTCAACTGCATAGCTATCCTTGAACCGTCTGTACTTGATGCCTATAAGCTTATTGTAATAGTGAAGCTTGAATTTGTCTGCTTTTAGTTTTTCATACACATTGTTAAATACAAATAATGTGATAGGATCTTGCTGATAAATGCTCCTAAAAAGCAGTGTTAGACCACGACCATTCTTGAATTTCTTGTGTGATACTATGAATCCTACAGTACAGAGATATCTTTTATCTTTGTCAGATAGAAATTCTTCTATCTCTTTGCGATATACATCCCCCAACGTTGATGTAAACCACATGTTGGTTACTTCGTATTCAAAATCTAGACGTTTCTCAATAGGATAATCAAACTCAAGCGGTACATCGAGTATTTCATCGTGCTTTGGTATTCTAAAAAGGTAGTCTTTTTCTCTAAGTAGATGTACAGCTTCGCTTAGATATTCTATAAACGAAAGATCATTTTCTACATGTAATAGCTGTGCGCGTGTTAAGAACCGCTCTAAACACCCAGCCTTTGCCAATGCTGTTAGGCTATTTGTCTTGATGCCAGTTCTTATAATTAAATCACTTAAAGACTTAAAAGGTCCACCTTTTTGTCTTTGCTCGAGCAGAACTTGAGCATCTGAACCTAGACCTTTAATGCCGCTTAGTCCAAACCTAATTCTATTGTGGCCTACAACTGTAAATTCAGTTTCCGATTCGTTAACATCGGGCGGATAAACTTCTATACCAAAATTGCGTGCTTCATATATGAACTCTGTCATCTTTTGGAGGTCATTGCTTTCAAATATCAAGTTAGCTGCATAGAACTCATCTGTGTAATGTGCTTTAAGATACGCAGTCTTTGCTGTGATAATTGAGTAAGATACAGCATGACTTAAATTGAAAGCATAAGCACTGAATGATTCCATTTCATTCCACAGCTGATCTATTTCCTCCTCCGTCATGCCAATCTGCATAGCTTTATCTCTAAAGCGTTCCTTTTCCTTTACCATCTTTGCTTTCTGCTTTTTGGCAACGATCTTACGAAACTCATCTGCCTCCTGGTCACTATAGCCTGCTATAAGCTGAACTGTTTTTTGGATTTGCTCTTGGTAGATAAAATATCCGTATGTACTTTGTAAAACGCTTTTCAAGACTGGGAATCGTTCAGCTTGCGGAATTATATCAGGCTTTTGATTATTGCGGATTTTGAGTATACTGAACAGAAAATCCATCGGGCCTGGTCTAAAGCCTGCTGAGATGAGTACTATGTCAGAAAACTGCTTTGGCTTAAATTGCTTGATAAACTTTGTTATGCTATCACCTTCAAACTGAAATATTCCAAGCAGATTGCCTGATGATATTAGTTCATATGACTCAGAGTCGTTGATTGGTATATCTTCTAGTGAAAGCTTGATACCATGGTTTTTCTCTATAAGTTTTAATGTTTTCTCTATAACAGACAATGTCTTAAGGGCCAGCATATCGACTTTGAGAAATCCCAAAGCTTCCACTTCATTCATATCACATTCGGTAATGATTTCACCTTCGCTTTCCCAGATGGGAATTGTCTCATAAAGCGGCTCGTTTGATATAATTATACCTGCAGCATGTGTAGAGCGCGATGATATCAAGCCCTCCATTTTGCGAGCAAGATCGATAACTCTCTTAGCATTACTGTCTTTCTCATAGATGGTCTTGAAATCTTCATTCAAAGAAAGAAGACTGTCTATGGTCCAATTTGTTCCCTGCACAGGATCAGGAACCATATTTGCGAGCTTGTCAATAAAGTCAAATTCATATCCTAAAGCCTTGCCAACATATCTGATTGCTGACTTAGCATACATCCTATTGAATGTCCCTATCCTTGCAACATGAGAAGGACCATATTTATTCTTGATGTAAGAAACAACCTCATCACGTTTATCTTTGTCGAAATCTATGTCTATATCTGGAGATGTGCCACCTATATATTTTGGCAGACCAGTTGGCTTCTCATCCGTAATTCCTATAAGATAAGCTATAGTAGAATTTTGGTCGTTGGTAACCTTGATGCCTTTCTTTTTTAATGCAAGAAAGTAACCTTCCATGTTGTATATTTCAACAGCACCTATTTCTTTCCTAAAAGCTGCATAGTCTATCTCACTGAGTCTGCTGCTGCTTAGACAAAGTTCTCTTAGTGTTCCCATAGTAATGTTCCGTAGTTTGACTGCGTCTGTTGGCTAATTCAGATATGGGCAAGTTTGAAAGTGATATATGTGATACTGACATGAGTGCAAATATCCATGTAAAGATGGAGTTGTCTTTATAGCCCGTAAATATATATTTTAACTCTGGGTTGTTGCCTGTAAGCCTGATTGCATTTGACATTGTTCAGCCTCATATATTTCATATGGATATTCTTTGAAGCTAATAACTGGTTTGGCAGCTCTGCCTTTATTTAGAAATCTTGCAAATGACAAATCGTAATCCAGTGGGTTGACATCTGTAATACCTAAGGCATATGAGATAAGACATCCAGCTGCGCTTCCACGTCCTGGCCCTACGAGGATTCCATTGCTTTTGGCCCACAAGACATAATCTTGCACTATCAAAAAGTATCCAGCATATCCAGTCTGCTCAATTGTCTTAAGCTCCATCTCGATGCGATCATATATCTTCTTGTCTATGCTCTTGCCAAACCTTCTTCGCAAACCTTCAAAGACCAGCTTACGTAAAACAACATCCTCCTTGTCGGAAGGATAAAGCTGCGGAAGCCTATTTTTGCCCATCTCTATATTGACATTACAACGTTCGGCTATTTCAAGAGTGTTATCTATGGCTTCCTTAAAACCCGAAAATCTTTCGAGCATATCTTTATAGCTGTATAAATGATATCCATTGCCTGGATATTTAATGTTTTGCATTTTTGGATCACTAAGTGTAATATTATCTCTTATAGCAAGCATGATATCGTGGGCCAGCACATCTTCTTTTTCGATGAAATGAGTATCTGATGTAGCTACCAGCTTAATACCATACTTCTTTGCCAAAGAAGGAAGACTATCAAGAAGTATTGAGTCTTCTATCGTATTGTGATTTTGAATTTCAATGTAAAAACGATCACCAAAGATTTTCTTATGCCACGAGATAATCTCTTCTGGATCTTCCAAGACATTTTCCTGATGATTGCATTCTATATTGCTAAAATCCCCATCCTGGTTGAAACTTTTCTCAATGCCATGCTTCTTTAAAATAGCCGAAGCCAAAGCACCACCTGCACAGCCAGAAAGACATATTAAGCCTTCGTTATACATTCTGAGAAGTTCACGATCTATTCTGGGCTTGTAATAAAAATGGTCTTTGTTGTAGCTTAAACTTACAAGCTTAATCAAATTACGCCAGCCTTGGTTATTCATAGCAAGCAGTGTAATATGTGTATATTTGTCTACACCTGGCTGTTTGTCAAACCTCGAACGAGTTGCCATATAGGCCTCTACGCCAGCAATAGGTTTAATACCATACTCCTTGGCATATTTAAATAATGATATAACACCGCCAAGTGTTCCATGATCTGTAAGAGCTATTGCTGGAAGACCATAGGCTTTTGTTTTATCCATAAGCTCATCTATCTTGCAAATACCGTCTCTTATAGAAAATATCGAGTGCAGATGAAGCGGGGCATACATTGCAGGTTCTCCTTATGTTGAAGATGTTCAAGAATACTCTAATGCATATCGACCATTTTTAATTGAAACTGATGCAGCATTATGATCGATAATGATCAGTATATACTTTATCTCATTGACATTAACAACCAATCCATAGTCCATAGCAGTATCGCCAAGCTCGCCTTTGACATATATTTTACCTATAAGGCGGTTAATGCTGCCTAAGCGTTTTCTTAATTTCCTAAAGAAAGTAAACCTTCCGATAGTAAGCTTTTTGTATAATGACCATTTATGAAATGGCACAACACGGATAGTATTGACATTGCCTTTGCCCAAATTCATAACATCGTCTTTTGAGATAAAGCATAACGAAAGTTCATTTGCTTTATTGGCTATAATGCAAAGAAGCAGTTGCTCGAGTGAACTTTCAGAGTCTTTGTTCTCTATGTCTTCAGAGTCGAGTAATTCATCAAATGTCATTTTAGTTCTCCTTGAATGCTTGTGTGTAACATGTTGCTGTAGAGGATCTTTAGTTTTTTAAGTACTTTGAGAGTGCCTGTTTTTGAACTTTGAAGTTCAATACCTGCATAAGTTATATCGTCTTCTACTGTATAGAAAGAATTACCATGCAGCAAATCTTCGTCAAAATCTGAACGGTCCAGTTCTGTGTGATATTTATAAAGCAGAATGGAATGCAGAACCCTAAAACTTGTTGCAAGAACGACTTTTGGCTTGATGATATCTATATATCCATCAAAGATCCACATTATTTGTGGAATGATATGTTCAGCAAAGAAGTCCGATGAAGTTACATGAAATGGGCACAACGCACAGCAGAAACTGTCTTCTCTTATATCAATACCGAGCTTATTTTTGAAGTAATATCTGTTGTTCTCAAAGAGATATCCTACATGTTCTTTATTGCGTTTTGCCCAAAAAATCTCTTCACTTGAAGGCGAGAACTTTACTATCATCAGCTTTGAGTTTGGATTACCATTATACAAAATAAAATGCTTATCTGTCAGTTTAATTGGCCCATCGTTGTCTATATCACTATATATATCTTTAATTGCAGGTATTAGAGACTCTAAAGCTTCGAATTTGTTATGCATGGTATGTCTCCTCAAATTAAAAGGATAGCCACCATCAAAGATGACTATCCTACCTCAGAGTGTGTGTGTGTGTGATTTGCACTGGTCTTTTGCTATTCTGCCTGTGATAGTGCTTGTGTGGTTAGTTCTTCAGTGCAAAATACTTTTTCTACTTCAGATTCTATAGCTTGTAAGAGTTCTGGCTTCTCTTTCAGAGTCAATCGGCAGTTCTCCAAGCCTTGACCTATTTTCTCATCGCCAAAAGAAAGCCAACTACCGGATTTCTTAACTATATCTGCCTGTATAGCCAAGTTGAGAATATCCATCTCTCTTGAAAAACCTTCTCCCGGGTAGAGAAATAGATTAGCAAAGAGATAAGGCTTAGCAGTTTTATTCTTTGTTGCTGTAACACGTACTTCTTCGCCGATATACTGATCACCACGTTGGATCTTACCGCCTTTTGTCTTAGAAAGCTCTAAAGCTACATGAGCATAAAACTTCATAGCATTGCCGCCTGTAAAAGTCTTAGAACCAACCATTGAAGCCAGATTAGCTCTCAGCTGGTTGATGTAGATAATGGATATTCTGTTTTTTCTTGCAAGAGCAGTTACCTTACTGAAATGCCCCGACAATAGCCTTGCAACGCTTGCTATGCCGGGACTTTCTTCAGCATATTTATCCTGCTGATCTACTGTCGATAAAGCGGCTACCGAGTCTAAAACTATCAGGTTAACAGAGTTGTTTTCTACCAGCGCCTGAATGATATTTAACGCCTCTTCGGCGGATTCTGGTACACTGACAGTGAAACTCTTATCTTTACAATCTACCTTAATACCATAAGCTTTTTCTACATATGCGCTATCAAAAGAACCTTCTCGATCAATCCAGTGGACAGCACCTCCTGCTTTAAGCACGTGAGATGCTATTACATAAGCTAAAGCTGATTTTCCAAGAGATTCATATCCATATAGATTTACTATACAGCCAAGTGGAAAACCTGCTTTTTCGCCGTAGTGATATCCAGATAGCACAAAGTTCAAGGAAGGAAGACTTAGCTTTAGGCGTTCTGTCTTTAAAAGACCATCTTGAGGATCGATAAAGATATTCTTTCTTTTGTAATAAGCAGCAAGAGAAGCCTCAGCTAAATCTATCTTCTTTGGATCAAAAGTTAATTTCTTCTCTTCCATGTATATACTCCTAAAATGTGCGCTCGTGTGTGTGTTAAAAAATCCCCCTTGTTTTTTTATATATAAATAACTATCAATATGTTTTAACAATTAAAAAAAAATAAAATGTGGTGTAAGATTGCTCCTACACCACTCTGAGGATGACCACCACACACACCTCACAAGGCAGACTTTTCAAGAAATAGCTAGTAGTTATGCAGCCTTTGGTGTTATGATGGTTCTGTACTCATACTTTGACAAACTCTAGTGAGACCTACACTAGAGGTGCTCGGACCTCATGTCGCCCCTTGAAGGCCCATCGTTACACCAGGTCCATCGAGAGCTAAACAATGTTTAGCTCTCAGGTCTCAAAGACTAGACTTTCGTCTAGCTATAAACTTTAATAAACTGATTTTTTTTCTATAAATAGTAATATTTCGTAATAAGCTAACTCTAGATTGATCCTATGAAATGGATTTTATCCAGAGCTAGCTTTACGAAATATTACTTGTCTTTAAAACTTTGGCATATAGGTGGTATTAACAATTGTCTTTATACAATACAATGTACCATTACAATGTATTAAACACTTGTGAACAATAAGTGCCAGAAGAGAAATTCTGTTTAAGAACAAACCACCTGTTTCAAAACATAGCCTTCCGACTATGTTTAACTCACAGATTGATTAAAACTTTAGGCTCGGAGAGCCTTAAGCCTTCAAGCATGTTGTGCTACAAAGTAATACAACTCGAAGATAAAGCTTGTCTTTCGACAAGTAAAGCTAAAACTAAAACTTTGGTTCGGTCAACCGAACCAAAGCCCATTCGCCGATCCGGCTGAGTTGGGCTTCTCACGCGTAACAATAACAACGTTTTGTTACGCGATATACATAGACCTTATCTTTCGATAAGCCAAAACTTCATATTAGCAAAGAGAAGAACTTTGCCTTAAACCTTATCCACACAAAAACCTTTTCTTCTACTTATCGAAGTCGTCACTAAAGTCAGCATATCAATATAGTCCTTCGATAAGCACCAAAGATATGATTTAGCTAAAAGCATATCTAGATAGATAATCTATATAGCTAATAGCTATCATCAAAGATTATCTAATCTAGATATGCTTAGCTATATTGATATCCATATCATATAGATATGTATAGCAAGTATATCATCTAGTATAGATATGCTATATCCCATGTGGATCTATCTAGCTATATGATATCTATATAGATAGTCTATCTATGATATGCTTATCTATATAGATATATATATCTAGGAAATCTCTCATCCACAGCCTGTGGTTTCTCCGCATGTTGGACAGGTCATGCAAGAGCCACTTTGGATAAGCGGACCTCCACAGTTACGGCAGAATATACCTGTCTGCTTAGGAAGACTTGTCTGCTTTGATTGTTCGAGCTTTTGTTCTTCCGGCGTCAAAGGTATAGTTTGATCTTTGCCGTCAAGAAATGTTAGCTTTAAGTATTTAGCTATGTAGTCGATAATGCTGTATGCTATTCTAATATCAGGATTATCTGTAAATCCAGCTGGTTCAAATCTCGTATACATGAACTTGTCTATCAAATATTCCAAAGAAACACCATACTGTAAAGCTATTGAAAACATAGTAGCCCAACTGTCTGCAAATCCTGATATGGTTGAACCTTCTTTATTAACCTTAATGAATACTTCACCTGGTTGACCATTTTCATAAAGACCAATTGTCATAAATCCATCTACACCATTAATAGTGAATTTATGTGTAATTGAAGGTCTTGTTGCTGGAAGTTTCTTTCTTACTGGCTTTGGTCTTCCATTTTGAAGAACAGCGTTGTCTTTATTTTCCAAAGAGGTAGTTACAGGCTGACTGCCTTTTGAACCATCTCTGTATATTGCAATTGCTTTTAGCTGTTCTTTCCAGGCAAGCGTATATATATTCTTTACATCTTCAACGGTTGCTGAATTTGGCATATTAACCGTTTTAGATATTGCCCCAGAAATAAATGGCTGAACAGCTGCCATCATTTTTACGTGACTTACAGCATCAATAGTATTTGTTTTCGACAAAGCAGTAGCAAATACCGATCGATGTTCTGGATTTATGGCTTCTATAAAAGCATCTTCTCCCCGGCTGTTAAGTATTTGATCTAAAGCTTCTATTTGTTCTGCACTATAACCTAAGACTTGTAGAGCTTTTCTTACTGATGGAATTACAAGCTTTAATAGTCCCCCGCCAACAATTGTCTTGTAGGAAATGAGTGCTATAGGAGGTTCTATACCTGTTGTCTCGCAATCCATCATAAAACTAATTGTTCCAGTTGGAGCTATTACAGTTGTTTGTGCATTTCTGACAACAAAGTTGTTCTGCTCTAAAATCCTCCATTGTTCTTCTACTTTTAATGCTAAATTCCAAAGCTCTTTGTTTTCGCTTTCTGCAAGACTGTAACGCTCTACAAGTTTATCAAAATGTTCTTTGTGTTTAAATAAAATGTTCTTTACATACTGAGCATTCTTTTCAAATTCCGGGAAAGATCCAAGTTTTGAAGCAAGGATAGAAGATTGAGCATATGCACCAATTGTCATCAGCGCCGAAATAAGCGATGCGTATAGCCTTGCCTGTTCAGAACCATATGCCAGACCTTTTCTTAGAAGCAATGCTCCAAGATCTGTAAAACCAAGTCCAATGGTTCTGAATTTCTTTGTAGCTTCAGCAATTTCTGTTGTTGGATAGTATGCTCTGTCGATCCATATATCTAAAGCTGTTGAGACTAGGTGCACAGCTTTTGTAAAAGCTTCAGCATCAAAGTTATTATTTGCATCGAGAAATTCAGTAAGTTTAAGCGATCCTAAATTACAGCTTGTATTGTCTATAAACATATACTCGCTGCAAGGATTAGAACCGTTAATTCTATCACTTGCTGGACATGTATGCCATTTGTTTATTGTGGTGTCAAATTGCATTCCTGGATCGCCGCATGTCCAGGCGGATTTGCATATAATATCAAACAAGTAACGAGCTTTATACCCATTGATAATCTTAAAATATTTTCCTTGTGTTAATAGGTAGTTTTCATCATTGTATTTTACAATTGTGCCTTGTGGTATAGTTTTTACAGACTGGGTTTCAGCTTGATTAATATCTCGCGGATATCGCTCAATTGTAACCCAAAGGTCATCAGCTTCCACTGCTCTCATAAATGCGTCTGTAACTCTTACAGACTGATTACTATTTTGGAAGAATACACTTCCGTAAGCCCCTTTTGGATCATCAAAACTTGATGAATATCCATTGGCTATAAGCGTTAAGGCTTTCTTCTCTTCTTCAGATTTTTGAAGTATAAAGTCTTCTATATCGCCGTGGTCTACATTCAAAATACGCATCTGTGCAGCACGTCTTGTCTTACCGCCAGATTTAGTTACTCCAGCAGCTACATCTGCAACTTTCATAAATGAGCATGGACCACTTGAATATCCGCCGCCTGATATTCTTTCTTTACTTGAACGTAAAGCACTATAGTTTATACCTGAACCTGAACCTGCTCTATAGATTTCCATTTCAGAGACAATGGATTTTTCTATAGACTCCATTGTATCTTCTATGCCGATAATGAAGCAAGCAGATACTTGCGGCTTTGAGTATGGATTACCTATGTTAAACCATACTGGAGAATTAAAGCTGAATGCTTGTTTATATATCAATCTTTTAAGTTCTTCAATGTATATTTGCAAATCTTCAGACAGTGTTTTATTCATGAAATCTTTGTATGATTTCATGTTTTTGCCATGAACTGTCTGAATAGTTTTAACCGATTTGGCTATTTGTTTATCTTCATCAGTGAAGTATCCATCTAAAGCTCCCCAGAGTGCATTGGTGTATATCACTCTATTTACTAAAGACTTAAAAGACTGTTCTTCTTTTTGGTTATTAATTAACTTGCCGTAAAAGTATTTACTGGCAACTATGTTAACAGCTTGCTGACTAAAGTGTGCTGGAAATTCAACTCCTTCCTGGCGGAAATTAGAGCCCTCGATTTCCGCATTAAAGGTTTTCCAGAGAACACTATCGTCAGCAAGTGGAAAGTCTCGTGTAAAATATCTATCAAAGCGAATTCCCATATGACTCCCTTGTTTGGTTATTATTCAACGGTTATTCCGGTGCCTAAGATTTTAAGTTCTGTATTAAGGCTGTATGTGATGGTAATTACAGTACTGAGCTTTGTCTTTAGAGCTTTAACTATATCTGACCAGAAGGTAAATAGAAGCTCTAAAGCTTTTTTTGTAACAGACTTCTCGATGGCGGCCATTTTTGAATATACTTCCGCGAAGTAGAGTGATCCCTTATTAGAAATTGCTTCTACCTTGTGATTATGCATTTCAGTTGTTTCTTCAAGTTCGACTGCACGCATGTTAAATCTGATAAAGGATTCAATTTGAGAAGCTTCATCCAGCCTTCTCTGTATTAGCACAAGGTATTCTCTCGCAAGATTGATTGTATCAATTTGCGGAACTACAATGTCAAAGTATTTTTGCCATTCATCCAATGTCTTATTGTTAATTCTGATATCTGGATAACCTTTATTGAACATCTCAGAGATCTGGCTGATAATACTATCAACGCTTATCTCTGAAATTTGCTCTTTCATCCTATCAGAATTAAGCAGCTGACTGGATTTAGATTTTCTTGGTTGTTTATTTTCCATATTAATCACTCTTAATTTCTATTGAAGATAAACCAAACATCCATTTAATTAGTATTGCCATGATAAAATCACTATAGGTAATAGACGGTTTAAGTAAGCTGTAAGGCTTATCATTAGGTCTAATTTCTACCAGCAAATTATCATCCTTGTAGACGTGGTACGTTTTACCATTTTTATCCTTGTTGATTATATATTCTACGAGCTTTTTAATGTCTGCATCTTCAAATTTGTTTAATATTTCAGTGTCGAATGTTTTTTCTTGAAGGATTGATAATTGCTTGAATATTTCAAGTATATCATCTTGGCTTAAAGTATTTTGCGGTCTGCTGATAAGCATTACTCTTTCACGAGTATCTTGAAGTTCTTGAGGCGAAAAACCAAACAGCTTTTCAAAGTTTTCTTCAAAGGCTGTTTTAGATTTGGCTTTGGTGAATATACAGACTATGTCGTATTTTAAGTCAAGAGGGCTGAAGTTTTCTTTGTTGGTTTCATCAAGTTTTGAGATATCAATAAACTCATAGACAACCTTAAGATATTTAAGCATATTTTGCAAAAGCAAGATATCACTTCGGCCCATCTTGTGATGGTAAAGTCTTACCATATTGTTCCTCACTATTTAATTAGGCGTGCTGCGAAATGAAGCTTAAGATGGCATTAAGTGCTTTATTGAATAGCTGTCTATCAACATCCAAAATGCTTTTCCTTTGCGGAACATGTGTTAATACAACGCGAACTTCATCCAGCATTTGCTTAAATATGTCATCTAAGTCATTCCTTTTTCTTACTATCTTTGAAAGAACATCCTTAATATTACCATCGTCTACTTTCAAAACTGTTTCATTTTTCACAAATATTTCATTAACGAATTCTGCTGGCAAATCGCTGATGCATATCTTTGCAGTCAGCATGCTATTCCCCCAAAAGTCATCAATCTTATGCAACCTTAAAGCACATTCAGATGGTCTTTCTGTGATTATGGCATGGAGTATAATAAGCAGACGGCCTAAGTTGGATGTATCACCAGCCAGCGGTAAGCATCCTAGATAGAAAGAATTACTGCTGTCTGTATTGTCTATTGCTTCAATTGCTACTCTTGGTTTCCCGTTAAACTCTACATACTTTGACACAAGGGTAATGTCAGTACTTTCCTTAAGTGCTTCATATGACTTCTGTGCTTCTGGATTTGTAGCATCTGCTAAGATTATTTTTAGATCAAATGTATTTGTAGACTCATTAAGGGTAAGTTCTGGTTGATATCGGCTTTTTGAGTATAGATTTACGAAACTTGCGATATTTTTATTCATCATTTTTCATATCTCCCACTCTACTAATAAGCTCTGTAAATACATCTGCTGTAACAAAGTAAATATTGTTATTGCTTACAAAGAAATAAGTTGAGCTAATAACTATAGCTGGCTCATCTAATTTGCTGAATATGCTTTTAAGCTCTGCATATCTGAAGTTGCCTACAAGCTCAAATTCACCATTGCTATCACGCTTATACACATTAGAAAAGCCATTGCTGTCTAATTTATCTATCAGATATACAGGTATATCTTCTATTGGCTCGGAAGATAACTGTTCAAGTGCGTCATCTTCCAAAAGTGCAATCTCGGAGGTTAGGTTAATCATGGCACTACTTCACTATGCTACTTTGCTTTCTATGTTTTTCTTAAGAGCGCTGTCGAAGTTTAAGTGAATAGCTTTCTCTAAAGCTATCTTAAAGATTTCAAGCTCTCCTTCTGAAAGATAAATAGATATCTGTTCCTGGACATCATTACTATCCTTCTGAGTAAACAAGAATCCATAAGTGCCTTCTTGAGTCCCGCAGCTAACAAGTAAGGTTTTGTATATCTTCTTGGCTCGATTGGGATGAACAAGTTTTGCTATCTCCTGCTTAGCAGACCAGCCGTTTTTGTCTATTTTCTTAAAGCCAGCAAGCAAGATAGCCACATCTCCGAGTGAAAGACCAAATACAAGTCTTTTATCCCAAAGGTATGAATTTTGACCTGGTGCATTTTTTACGCTATTGTCCGGAGAACCTGGAACAAAAGTTAAGAATATACTAAGTTCATGATTGTCATCAGGTTCACGAACATCAACTGTCATAAAAGATTGTGTTCTAAAGAAACTAATCATTGCTATTACTCCTTGTTTTATTTTTCTTTATTTTCATTGAAAAAGCTATGTCTGTAAAGATCTGCTTTAGTAGCTGGAAAGTACATTTCGGTAAATACGCCAGCTAGTTCTTTTTCATTTAAGTCTAATGCATTAAATATGGCTTTGCAGTTGTCGCAGTAGATTTTTGAATTTGCCATTCCGGGACTTATCTTAGAGAAATCCTTGCCTCCGCAGAATGGACACGTACCATCGACTATACGTTTTGGTACATATTTTGGCTTATCTTCCATAGTTATTCTCCATTTATACTCCGATTATTCCTTGCAATTTATTTAAGTAGTTATAAGCATGGTTATTGACCTTAAGAACATTCTTATAACCGTTGATGACATGCTTAGACGGCGGAGTACCTCTTTTAATACCTGAAATGATGTGCTTAAAGACTTTTTCGTAGTACTCTTTGGCAACGTTGAGCTTCTCATTGACAACATATCCTAAGATACTTTGTCTTGTATAATAAGGCATAATATGACATTTGCGCCTGTTTACTTTAAAGTTGTGACTTTCAATTATGCTGATTATTTCATTCTTCTCATTTTTGGTAATTACATCACCTGAGAATATCAGATTGTCCCCATAGCTCGTATATGTAAGGTTTTTTGAATTTGCATAAGCTTCTAACTCAACATCAAGGTTATACCTTACAATATTAGCAAACAATGGAGATGTCAGAAATCCTTGAGGCATAATTCTTTTATTATCCCAAGGAAATGTAAGGAAATGCGCTATGGCGCCAATGTCTATGCCAGCTATATCAGTTATTCCATTATTAAGAAATGTCTCTACAAGTATTATGTCATCAATTTGGTCGAAGTAGTTCTTTAGGTCTAAATCCATGACTACTTTTTTACCTACGTGCAGCGCGGCACATTCAGTTCTTGAACGGCCGCGCCTCCATCCGTAGGCACTATCATGTATTTTAAGCTTATAGTTCTCAAGCAAAGACAGCAGCAGCTTTTGAGCTGTTCTGTAAGTGCTATTTGGATTTATAATCCTTCGGGTCTTATGCTTGGTTTTGACGTGAAGAATATCAACAAATCTGCGTTGATCTTCGTTGATATACATTATCAGGTCTTTAAGTATCATGTTACACTTGCTGCTATGTTTTGCATCGCTTGTGATGACATATTTGAAAGAATGCTTTGCAGGGTTGTCTTTGGCTGACTGTTTAACTGAGCTAGTCTTTGTTTTTCTGCTTCACTTGTAAGAAAGACAGGTTCATTAATCTTAAATCTTCTTGTTTCACCAAACCTATTGAAGTAATAAACATCATACTCAAGCAAAGAACCAAGATAATCCATTGGCATTTGAGCAATACTCATCAGATTTACAAATTCCATCTTTGAAAGATTATCAATAAATGAGCCTTTTAAACCATACGTATAAAATATTTCTCTTAGATCAAACATTATCAAATATAGAATATTGAGTATCATGTTTGCAGCGGTTCTATTTATAGCTATACTTTGTGGTTTAGAGACAGCATTTTCTGCACATGATACTCTTGCAAGCTCTTCAGCTTCACGAAGCAGGCTTTCCTCTGTAAACAGTTCTGGCCATATAGTCTTCATACTTCTTGGTAATCCCAATTTTGGTCCTGTAAGTATGATCTGCCCTTCCTTCTCGTCATTACCTGATGAAATTAGTAATACGTAGCTGCTATCATAAACACTTTCTATAAGACTGATAATACTATTACGCACTGTAAGATTATCAGTCGCATCAATTATTACCATAAAATCGCCATATGAATATCCAATGTCAAGCTCATTGCGTGAGGAGTCGACAAAGTTAATGTCTTCAAACTTACAGACATGGGCCGATATTGGGAAACCTGATGCTATACTATAACGTTCTGCTAATACTTCTGCTTTTGGTTTGCCTATATCATTATAGATAAAATTCTGTCTTAGTATGTTCTTTTCTTCAACAATGTCTGGATCAACAATGTGTAAAAAGCAACTCATAGGAGGATTTGTTTGATCCTGCGTCTTTAAGAAGCTGTTGATCATCTGCACAAGACCGGGAATGACGTAGCCACCTGTGCCACCTGCACCTACAACAATGAATTTGAATCTTAGAAATCGATAGTTTCTTCCACCTGTAACATCGTCAAAGTCACATATTTTATAATTGACAGTACGGTTTTGATCTATAGTAACCAAATATGGCATATAGATACGTAATTTCCCGTTTTCATACTTAAGAAAAGAGTTGAATGTTGTATCTGTCATGGTTTACTGGCTCCATAAATTCTTTTATAAGAATCTAATATGCTTTCGATAGTTTTGTCTACACCTGGCTGCTTTGTTTCCTTCTTTTCACCTATGTATTTATTACTCTCAATGGTATTCGACACATCTTTACCATTAAGTCTTTTAGAACCAAAGAGACTGTCGTTGTCATCAAGGTCCCAATAATAATTTCCTTCATAATAATGACTTCCGTATTTTGAAACACCAAATTCGTCAGTAAAGCTATAACCATTATTCAAAGCTTTCTTCCAATCGCCAAATACAGATAAATCCGCCTTTCTTTCTTTGGTATCAAATATTGCACTGACAGGTAAGTTAACAAATTTTCCGCCAACATATGTTCTTGCAGAAATTGACGGTTCTTTGTTCATTATAGTACCAATAACCATGTAAATAATATTTTCTACATTGTGATCCCTATCATCAATGCCCGAGAAACTGCCCGTCATATTATGATGAGAATGTATCTCTATAGCATATTTATATTTCTCTTTCAAGCGAAAGATTTCCTGCATGGTCTCATCGTTAATATTGACAGATGCAGAACTTACACGCTGTGGCATTACATAATAGTAAGGCTTATTATAGTCATTATCATTAAAGAAAAGATATACACACACTTCACTCGAATAGTGTTTATAGACTTCTCTAAAGAATTCAATTACATTGAAAAGCACTTCTTCAGGCAGTTTTGGTACATTGAGTTCAAAGGATTCATAAAGCTCGATGTTTATGCCCGGAAATACGTAATCATACAACTTTACAGTAAACTTTCCTATTGAGTTAACTTTTCTTAAGAACATCCCGTTCTTAGCTATAATGAAAGCCTGCTTATCATCACTAGGAAGCTGGTCTATATAGTATTTATATTGATTGCGTAAGCCTTGAATTAATTCTGACATGGCTTGACTGTCAGTCTGTGTATTTACATACTGAGAATTTGATTTAGTGTTTAGCATATAAATCTCCTAAAGTTATTTTACGTTTTGACGGCATTTTGGAAAGCCAATCATTTTCGCTACTGAATATTTTATCATGTGCATAGATAAGGTCTCGTAGCGAGTCAGAGTTGAGATCAGTAGCACGCTGTGCTTCATGAATCATCCTAATGTTTCTTGTCACCATAGCTCCTAATGAATTGTCCCCCAATTCCATAGACACGGAGCCAAAACAAACTTTGCCATCATTATATATATTTGGCTGATAGCTTACAAGCAGTTGCGTATTTGGTCCACGATATTCATACATCATGTATGAATAGACCGTAATTGCACTTGCTTTTCTCTGTATGGAATCATACATCAAGTTAACTTGGTATAAATTATAAGGAATGTGAAGCTTAAGCGTTAGAGTCCCATTTTGACTGTCAAATATAGAAGCAAGATCAACATTTACTTCTTTAGCAAGATCTAATGCAGGTATTAAACCTACTCCTGTAACTCTGAGGTAATAAACGCTATTGTGGTTTGGAACGGCAACAAAGTAAGTATGATAATTGCCGTTTATATTTAAAGCTACAGTTCCCAACGGCAAGTCATAGACAAGCTCACTCTTTATGTTAAATATATCTTTGAGCTCATTAAAGGTCATTGGAAGCTTAACTACAGAAGGTTTGCCGAGGCTTTTGGTAAAATAATTAGCAACTATAATGTCACTATATATGTCTAGTGAAATTATTTTATCCATAGGTACTCCCTAAAAGTTTAAATAACTAATAAAGTCAAGTGCAACAAGTCCAGTAAGTAGCTTAGCTGAATTATCTGCTATTTTGTATAATATTTCTTCTGAGCGGCTGGCTGCATAGATAGCTTGACTGATATAATCGGCAGTTACAGAAGTGGATAAGTCAATAATAAAAGGAGGATGAGAGACAAATCCTTCATAACATGTTGCACCATAGCTTTTAATATTATAAGTATTGTATTTGCTTTTGTAGTCTTTACTCATCCATGGAGCCAATTGAATCGAAGTGTATTCACTTTTACATACTATCTCTCTTATTGGTAGAAACGAATTAATTTCTGAGATAAGTAGTCTTACAAACATGGAGTGATTACCATTATTAGATATTATATCGTCACCAACTACACGGCGAGTAATTTTAGTTACTTTTTCTGTGATCATAAGCGGTGGTATGTTCTCCATGATCCCAAGAGCTGGTTTTTTCGAATCTAGCAGTGCCATATATGAATGTATTTTATGAATAACTAAAGCAGCTGCCAAATATGAATGCAAAATGCTTACTGCCATATATTTGATAAAGTTTGGGTATAAGAATTCTTCACCTGTACCGCTTTTGGCAAGCTTCATTGCAAGTATTTTCAAGTTTTTAATATTAAGAGAGCCATCATTGTAGAATATAGCACCAAGACTTTCGTTTAGAAGTCTTAATATCATATAAAACTTTGCCATCGGGTGTATATTCAGCGATAAAACATGACTTACAGTGTTACTGAATATCTCTTTGCCGAATACTGCCATATATAAAAGCAGTACCTTGCCCATTGATGCACCAACATAAGTTGGCATCGTAAGTGGAGTATCTTTATCTTGAAATTTACAGTAATCAGGATAATTGCTATAAAATGCTTCAATCAGTTTGTGCGTGTTGCTGATTCTTATTTTTTTAGCATTGTCCAAATAATTAGCCATATATCTAATGGCAGGTCTATAATAATCACCAAGCGCTTCCATAAATTCTGAAGCATTGTCATATATAGCTGTATACGGAAATTCGTACATATGCGAGTAAGCATATATATTATCGATACAACCATAAGCGGGAAATAATGTGCTATATGGTACTTTGATATTACATCCTTCCTTTGCTAAAAATTCTTCAAAATGGGAAGCTGCTAAGCTGTGTTCAAAATTAGATTCATTAATTATAACCTTCACCAATTTCACTATAGCCGAATCAGGTATTGGAAATAAAGCTTTCTCTTCGTTTGAGCAGACTTCCGTTTCCTTTTCTATAGTTTTTATTATATGATATAGGAAAAACACGTTCTCGTCAAATATTTCTGCATGATAGACTAAGTTGTTAAACTTGTATTTTAGCAATAGCCTTTTTTTGTCATCATGTTTGTAGTATCCATAAACTGCGGTATCTTTGAGATTGTCTTCTATCTTCTTTAGAACAATGGCTTCAAGGCCTGCTATATAAGTGTCAGTAAATCTATCCCATTGCTTCTGTTTCTTAAACAGCCGTCCCTTTTCTGGATAACTTACGTTTATAGAATTAATAGATTTCTTGACAGAACTATCATACAATTTTAATCTTCTGAAATTATCCGCATTGCGCAGTACATAACTTGTATTGAGTAGAGCTATAAGCTCACTGCAATTATTTATTTTCATTAAGTTTTCCATACACACACTCTTATTGGTTAGAAGTAACTCACAGATGTTGATGCTGATGGTCTATTCATCTTACTTAGTATAATCTTCTTGAACTCTATCTTGTTGTAATTTGTCTTAGATACAATGTCATATTTTTCTTTCAAGTATTCAAGGATGGCTATCTGCTTTTCATCTAATATGCCTTTTCTCAAAATATATTCCCTTAACGCAGGAGATAAAGTCATTCCTATTTGAGATATTAGTGTACCTTTTATGTCTTCTGAATAACTAACACTATATAGATAGCTAAACAGAAAGTTGATATATATGTAGTTTAGCAGGTCTCTTTGAGCTTTTTCATCAAGCTTTAATACATCTTTTACAGTAAACATATATGTCATAGCTTGAAAGATAAGATCTGACTCAATTTCTTTGAACATCATTTTAGCTGTATCATCTGACAGATTTTCAATTTTCTCTACAATTTGTTTGAGTATATTACCGTTCATAGCAGCTCCTACATATTAAAATAAAGCACATTGGCATCCCGCCAACGTGCTATGAATAATTAAATCCTTTAATTAACCTAATGTCTTCCCGGCTTTATAGAACATTACTTTGACCACATTATTTTCTTCATTGATTGTGCAGCTGTAATTATCAATTTCTGGGAAGCCATTTTGTTTTAAGACTTCTCTAATTTGACTTTCAGGTAAGGTTCCGTTAAAATCTACTATGCGCTCACCGTTGATATAAACAGTTGTAGTCATATGTTATTTCTCCCTTTTTTGTTAAAAGTTACTAAAAGTTATTATTTAAACGTTCTTTGAGCTGTTCAGCTATTTGCTGCTTTATACTGTCATACTCACTTTGAGTGCTAGAAGAAGCATCAGTTTTAATTTCTATATTGCTTTCTTCTGGAAGCGTATCGGCTTCTTCTTGAAGTTTATCATTATCATCTTCTTTGCTGTCACTTTCTGCTGCTTTTGCTCGTAACTCTAAAGAAAGCTTTAAAGCATTATATAAATCGCTTTCACCACTGGTAGCAGCAGGCTCTGAAACTTCTTCTTCTTCGCTTTTGTCTTCATCTGCAAATTCATCTTCATCTTCTTCAAAGTTATCATCTTCATAAATATCTTCTTCTTGCACCTGAGATACTTGACTAGAAGCTGCTTGTGCTTGGGATGCTTGACTAAGAGCTGCTTTAAGCTGTAAAGCTTTTTTGAGCTTGTCAGCATCAAGCTTATCTTGTGGCTCTGGGCCTTGAGGTTGATGTTCTGCAAATGTCGAGTTTTCGTAGATAAAGACATTTGCATTTGCAATGTTTACTATCATAAGATCTCCCTATTTAGTTTTTACTTAGTTAAATGACTATCTATGCTTGAGAACTGTAGCTTTCTAAACACATAAAAACCTTTTATTCTACTAATTAATGAACACCAAAGAGGATCATTAAGCAGTGTTTTATACCTAACTCTACAAAGTCTGCTGCATAGATAATAAACACAATACATTGTCAATGAACTCTGATGAAAGTCTATAATATGATATATCTTTGTAGACATCACGGTTTAGGTACAAATTAGCAAGATTCTGCATGCTGCTTTCCCAGATATCGTCGTTTTTGCTTAGAATAGACATATCCTTGCCATTTGGCAATGTTGATATAATGGAAAACATACGGTTTTTCTGAGCAAGCTTTGCAACCTTTAGGAATTTCTTAATCATATCAGCACTGATAGAATGATTAGCATACAGATCCTGTGCAACTTCTTTATAGTTAAAGTATGGCAAGTAGTATTTTGAAAACGCAGAAGAGCCTGAGTCATTATGCTTGATACCTCGAATTACATAATCTTGAACTATTTTGCTATAGAGAAATTGCACATAAAGCATCTCATCGTAAGTCAGTTCTCCATTGAGATAAGCAAACTCGCTTGCGGCATTGAACTTCCAAAGAGACGATGTAGCTTTACCAACATCTGCTTTCGCAATTACAGCATTTGTAAATGTATTTACAAACCATGACTTTTCAATTATGTGAAACTTAAATTTAGCATTGTGGTCAAATGCTTTGGCAAGCTCATCGTTGAGATAGCTGTCTGTCCACTCCTGCTCATAGTTCTTTAATTTGTAATTATTCTCTTTGTAGTATCTATCTAATCTTTGTTGAATTTCTTTGTCAAAGATTATACATACTGGATAGAGGTCTCCATCGCAGTCCGATTGATCAAGCAATATATCATATGGTGATCTTAAGACACATCCTTCGATAGAATAGATATCAATATATTTACTTAGACTGATACCTTGTGCTTTGATATGCTTTTCAAATTGTCTGCGTGTCCATACTTGTTTTACTTGAAATTGATGTCTCCAGATAACAGGATTTCTAACGCCTATTTCATAGATAGGCATATCTTCATTTTCGGCACGAAATGCAACAATCTTTTTTTCAAGCTCTTTATCTATAACAACAGAAATACCTTGCGGTATAAAAGCGCATAACATTTGCTTAAAGTAGCCACCATATCCATTTACCGCTACTGCTGAGGCAAGGTATCCATGCTTTTCAAATAGTTTGAATATTATTCTCTTCTTGAGAATTTCATTGATAATTGTGATTCTGTCGTATAGAGTATTTTCATCAATTGATCTTTTAACATAGTCTCGCAAGTTTCGGTATATCATGCCAATTTGAACAGCAAAGTCGTTAATCACATAGATACTGTTTATTCCAAAAGAAATAGCAACGTTAGATATCATTCTTAGAGATGGCAGTTTAATATATCTACTGCCCACCTTAAGTGTTAAACCATTAGGAAAGAGTTTAATAATTTTGTTGTTTAAGAACTCACTGGGATTTTTAGCTATCATGATATTCATTTCAAGAAGCATAGCACGAATCTCTGAGCTTTCAATACTTACAGCATTGTCTATGTCTTCTTGACTAACAACAAAGTAGCTTATAATTTCGCGCAAGAACTGCTGTGAATAAGCATCAGAGTATTTATCAAGGAGCTTATAGGTAATTTCTTCAAGATCAGCGTTGTTCGATGTAAGCATTATCTTTAAGGTCTCAGGCATAATACGTATAAAGTCGGTCTTATAGTCAGCTGAGAGTTCTGTAACACCAAAGGTTACGTATCCGCAGTAGACATCATAGACTTTTCCGTTGTAATGCCATTTGACCATTCTTAGATCGCTGCATAAAGCTTCTATGTCGTCTTCACTTAGTGAACTTGGATCTATGTAAGTATGAGTTTCCTTTAGAACATTTTTAAGCGCTATCCATGAGAGTTTAAGACCATTGTTTAAGCTTTTCATGGATACAGGGCCTAATACCATACTTACAGGAAACCTGTTGTCTTCCCCTTCTTCAAGAATATCTTCAGGTAATTCTACATAGCCTAAATTTCTATATGGAATAGTAACACCTTTAAGGCCGATTTCGTTGATAATTCTTGATACACCAATGCCAGTTTTAATTTGAAGCGTGATTTTGTATAAATCATCCTGCAGTTCTACAGATTGAATTACAGCACCAGGATACTTAAAGTTATATATAAGCTCATTTTCCCCGTTATAGTTTATTGCAATTGGATCTCCGGGTTTAAGAATTGTTCCAACTGGCATTACGTAGACATCTTTTTTGCAAAGAAGTACTCTTGATGAATAAACTTGTCTTTCAGAGAGTTCTTTGCTGATAGGTATTTCTCCCCCAATAAGGGAATATTTGCCAAATGGGCTGTCTTCTTTATCCCCGATGTTTAGAAATATGCAAAGCGCACCAATTTTCTCGGCTGGATAATCCTCTGGCATAAGAGGATCTTTTTCTGGCATTACAGGACGTTTATATTCAGACGTAATATGCTGACGGAGTCTTTCTGGAATATTGGATTTTTTTGGGAATATGGTTATTATCTTTTCAGAGTCTCTATAGAATCCTGGAGCTTTATATTCATCGTGCTCTTTACAGAATATACCTTCTGCCGCCGATGTTACAGATATGAGATTGCTAAATTTATCAATAATACTTCTAAGTTTCTTCTTAGCACGTATAACATTACCGTAAAGCAAGGCATCTCCTATATACTCATAATAGATGTTGTCTTTCTCACTAACAAATGGATTAATGACAAATACTCGGTTGTTTATCTTAGCAGCATTGTTTCTTGTCCAGATATCAGCTTTGTACTGAAGCTCATTTATTCTGGAAATATAGTGTCTGAGTCTTGATATGATATTGTAATCTGAGTTTGAATGACTTCTGTAGAACTTGTAAAGTGTATCATAAATTACAAGTCTATAGAACTGTTTAAGATTAAACTCTTTCTCTGAGATGTCATATATGTAAATGTATGGATACTCAGATACAACATCTTTAGGTATATCAACGTATATATCTGTAAAGCTTATTCTTATAGAAGAGCTATTTTCATCAGAATCGATAAAGAATGAATCGATGTTGTAGTTAAATACATCGAAGATTTCTTCGATGCTTTTATCTATATACAGCTCATAATTAGCAGGAAAGAATGTATTTGCTTTATAGTTCTGGTCTAATTGAGTTAATGTGCTGTTGATATTCTCGTTCATTGATGACTTCCTTCAGTAAGTTTATGCTATTAAGAATACTTTGCCTTAGTGTGCCGTTGTAGATTGAATGTACTATAACTGAAGACTTTGACAGGTTATAGGAACCATAAATATATTTATTAATCAGCCTGAAATACTTGTCGTGCTTTCCTGAAAGCACAAAGGCACCAAGCATCAATGTTGGTTCAGATACTTTTCTAAATGTCCATGTCAATGTAGTTTTGATTAGTGAAGCAGTATATCCTGGCAGAAGATATAAATTACCGATAGATTGATTATCTACAGTATCCCTTACTGGAGATATAATTATAGGAATACATGGCAGCACTGGCTTTACGTTTGCACTTCCATCTTTGTTTGTAACAGCGGTGGAGAATTCGATGAAGTCTTTGACAAGCTCAAAAGACTTATTACCAAGGATGATTTTAGTTTCCTTGTAGGTTATAATTTCATTGAATTCTTTGTTCATTTGATTCTCCTATGATATAACTTAATGCTTTTTAAGTGCTGGCATAGGCTTGGTATGCCAGCTACAGTAGACCAGCAGGCTTTTGCATTTAGAAGCTGCTAATTGCTCCTAACAATCCAGCCATTGTTAGAAACAATCTTCCAATCAGATACAGAAGACGTCCTGCGCCAGCACTAAACAGAAGTATTATTCCCATAAGTATTAGTGCTGCAATCAAGGTTAGTCTTTCTGCACTGCCTTGGAGTCTTCTAAATACAGCTATTGCTTGTTGCATATATCCTCCTGCTGGGTTTATGTGGATAAGGCAATCTGTCCTGCTTTGACTCCAAGTAGTTCTTTTAGAGATTCTCTTGTAATAGTAATTACATTGTCAGACTTGGCTGATAAATTTATGTTACTGTCAAGGAAAGAGAATGTCACACGAAGGTTTTCAGTATCATAATGAACAATCAGTTGTGATATTACATCCTTTGTAAGACTTTCTTTGGATAGGCTTACCATATATTCAGCATAAGTAAACGGATAATAGCTGTGATATAAGTCAGTGTATCGTGTAAGTATACGATTAAACTCAATAAAGTCCTCCATATTATATTTGGATGTAATGAAGATATTATTAATCCTAGTAGCATTTTGTTGGAATTCTGCTATAACACCTATTTTTTTGCTTCGACATAGAGATATTATATCATATTCATCCTCCGGCCTAATGGTTATTGGATTGATTAGCTTACAGAATTTGACTATTACTTCGTTTAGTGCAACTTTATCAGTTGCTCTTTGATCTTGGATATTTTCCATAGCGCACACTCTTATTTTTGACAATTGAAAACTAACACCTATTTGAATCTGAGTGATGCTACAATAAAGTTTCTGAAAAGCGACTATTTCATTTATCAAAAGAAATCCTTATAATTGCATTATGACTATGATATTGTCAGTCGTTTCGCGAAAAGGAGGCACTGGTAAGACTACTACAGCAGTCAACCTTGCCGCATATTTGTCGGATAATTTCCGTGTACTGCTTATTGACATTGACTCACAATGCGGGGCTACCTATGAGTCGGGAATATACAATACAGACACTCCAGGCATAAATGATCTACTTACTGGCAAGAAATCTGTTGAAGAGGTGTTGCATAAAACTACATATAAGTATGACATGATTATATCAACTCCCATGCTTTCATTTACAGAAATGTCTATGAATAGGTATAATACTAATTACCTTAAGAAGCTTATATCTCCTATTGAAGATAGATATGATATTATCATTATAGATACACCGCCTACAGAATCACCATTGACTGCTTTCTCTATAGTGGCATCAACGCATATAATTATCACAGCTCAAACTGATCGTCGTTCCCTTGATAGTTTAGCTTTAACAGTTGATGAGGTTTATATTCTTAAAGAAAATGTAAATCCAAACCTTAAGATTATAGGCATACTCCCTACAATGCATTATTCAAAAGCCATAGTAAGCAGAGTCATGTTAGAGAAGATGCAGGAAAAGTATAAGGAGTTAGTGTTGCCGTTTATCGTCAAGTATAGTGCTGTATATAAGGAAGCATCTCTTGCATCGATACCTTTAAGATATTATCTCAATAAGTCTGCACTTGAGGATGAACCATATAATAAACTTGCAACATATATAGGTGATATATGTCGAAATTCAACGAACTAAGAAAGATGTACGAAAGACAGTCTCAGCAGATTACTGAGAAGATTGTCATCACTGAAAAGATTAGCACTCCAGAAATTCCACAGAGCCAACAGATTGAGCCAAATGATATAAAGCTATTAATCTCTCAGATTCCTATTCAAAGATTTGACTATAAGACCACAGTTTTCTTAACTGAAGAAGACTATCTTATGGTCAAACGCATTTTATACAAGCTTCAGCAAAGGAACAGGAAGATGACTTTTCGGCAGTTAATACACATAATGATACAAAAAGCTGGGTCAGAGATTGAAAAATTTTTAGACGGTCAGTCGTAAAGTCATATAGTCATAAAAGCATATCCTCATAAAGTAATACTATCATAAATGCGTATAACCATAAAACCGTATTATCACAAAGTCATACTGCCGTAAAGCTATAATATCATATAGTCATGCTTTCATAAAGTCATAAAATCATACTGCCGTAAAGTCGTACCTTAACAAAGTCATAAAGTCGTAAAGTCGTAAAGTCATATTATCACATAGTCATTCTTTCACAAAAGCATAAAGTCATAAAATCATATAGTCGCACTTTCATAGAACCATAAAGTCATATTATAATAAAGTCATACTATCATACAGCCATAAAATCATAATGTAGTAAAGTCATACTATTATATAGTAATAAAGCCATACATTCTTAGAATCATAAAGTCATAAAATCATAAAGTATCAGTATTGCCAGACTGGCCTGTAATGTTAAGAAGCTGCTTTAACATATGCTCATTGATATAGATATCTTCATCGAACTCTTTAATTTCAGCAGGGAGATTTGGTTTGTTAGAATAAGAGTTTACAACTTCTTCAACAAGATAATCTATATCAGGACTTTTGCTGAAAGTTTCTTCTACCACTTCTTCATCTACAAGCTGCTCAGTCGGCATCTCTTGAATATTGCTTGATTTAGTGCTTACGGGCAGAGAACTTAGAGAGTTAATCTCTATATTTAACTTGCTTTCAGTGGTCTTGGAAAGTGTTTTCTTCTGTGCCGGAGGAGTACTTTCAGTCTTTACCTCTTTGCTTTTAGGACTTACAGCTGGAATAGTAATCTTTTTCAATATAGCTTTTACTTTACCTGTAAGTTCATTAAACGATTTTGGTTTATGGTTTTCAATATGAAAATTACTGCCATAAATATAGATAGACAGATACATATCTGCAAGCTTTGCAAATACAATAAAGTTATATCCATAAACAGCTAAACTTCGGCTTGAAATTCCAACTCTTATAAATATGTGAGCAGTATTTTGGACGTCGATGCTTTGACCTAACTGTTTAATATAGGCCAATACTTGAAAACCTTTGGCTTTGAGCTCATCGACGAATTTGTATTTGTCATCCCTTGAAATCTGTCCAGCTGGGAGCTTATTAAAAGCTTCACCGATAATCTCCATAGTTGGAATCAGCTTTTCATCTGATTTAAGCACGACAACGTCGTCTAAGACGACGTAAATTGATTTTTTGTCCATTGATTTCTCCTTATATATTGTCTGACAGCGCCTTTTATTTAAAGCTTTGTCTGACACCTGTAAGACGCCTTTTAATGGAACGCTTTGTCTTACATGATTGCTATTGACCTGAATATTATTGCTTGCTTATTTTTGTGTATCACAAATGGAGGAACCATGTTTACAAAATACGACGCAAAACTTGACTTGAGAATTAGCAAAGAATATAAAGAATTTCTGCGTCAGCTATCACTTGAAGCTAAGCAACCAATGTCAAAACTTGCAAGAGAGTACCTTGAAAGCACTCTCCGCAAGATATACAGAAAGAAATTCAGTAATAAAGATGCTCAAAGCGATGCTTTACCTCCTTCTGGCGAGAATAATAGCGGGGCAGGGGAGTGACTTGCTTCTAGCGAGGGCACATAAGCTTTTCTTAAAAGCTTAATTATCATCATTGCATCAAAGTATGCATCATGTATGTGCTCTGTTGCCTCTTGATAGTTAAAGCCTGCTCTCATAATACATTCTTCCAAAGATGGAGGTTCAGTATCTGTAGACCAGTTAATGTATAATATCGATGGATCCAAATACCTCTGTCTAATAGCAATTCTATCCTTCCAGCCAGGAAGCCTTTCAAGAAACAATTTGTCAAAGGCACCAAAGTTTTTTCCTGCACAGGTAATTCTTATTCTATCATCCCAGTCAAGCTTAAAGCCATGGTCTATAAGCCAGCTTGCAACTTCATACACTACATTACTTTCATGTAAGAGTTCCATTTCGATATCTTTACCGCCGCAGTTGTAGGTAACTGTACTTTTACTAGATTTTGTTTCGCCTAAAAGCTTTATGATTTTGCTGTTTAATGCCATAGCCTTCATGTCCCCAGATATACGATTTCTTTTAATACCTATATTAAGGTAGGGGGGATTCGGAACTGGACGTTCTGTATCTTCCAATATCATTGCTATTTGAAGAATTTGGTCTTGTTCTGGATTTAAACCAGTTGTTTCTACATCAACAGAAATGTATTTCATTGTCACCTCACAAATTTATCACAGATTATTTTATTTACAACCTTTATAGTTTTTTGATAGTTGCTATATATGTAGTAGTAATACTTAATTGCAGCGCGTGGACTTTCAAAGAAGATATGAAACTTCTTTGTACGTGGATAATATGCTGCCATAATTGTTGCGGCAATTAAGTCTAAGTTTTTGTAACGATAATGAGAAAAGTATTGCAGTTTCCCACCACTTACACTAATTGGTACACAGAAGTCACTTGTCTTTACCTCGGCTGAACCGTGAAAATATTTATAGATGTCAAGTAATTTTAACACCATGTCAATATATTTATAGTATAAGCCAATATCTTCAATCTCATATGTTAGATGCTTTCTTCTTATGTCATGAATCTCTGTAATGTAAGTTACAGGCTCTTTAAATACACTATTGATAAGCTTTTCTCCTAAAGCATCAAATTTAAGCCTTTCGGATACAATCATGACATATTCAAACCGCTCATCTTTAATCATGTCAGTATTTCCTAAATAGTTTCTTCAATCCTGTCGAGCATTAAGTCAGATGTTACTTTTCTAAATCTGTTTATATACTCTTCAGAATATGCACCATAGTATCTTGATATGACTTTCTCAACAAGATTATATCTTCCTTTAGATTTTTCCTGATTTGATATTGTTCTTAGTATATAAGCTGATGCTTCTATTGAAACATCAGGCAAGTAGAGTTCCATGTAACTGTGTGCAATATCTCTATGTTTGAGACTATCAGACCAAAACTCCCAGATGACAGCACTTATACCATGGGCCCTTGTGGTAACAGGTTTACCTTTCACGTGCAGCTTGATAGGGCTGTGTCTCGCATCTAATCTGTAGTCTGATTCAATCTTAATTATAGCATAAACAAGCAGGGGAGAGATACTGTACTTTTTTGAGTATTGCTCTATGGCATTAATGTAAATATTAGTAATTTTCTCTGAGCATCCTATCTTATGCAAATCTTTCCTTATTAAGTATATATCATCGCTAGCAACTTCTGCCTTAACAGAGTTGCTTTTACTGTAAATACGACCATAATAAGTACTTAGCGATACCATAGCAGCTAAAGATAAAAGTAATGGCAGTAATATTTTTAACATGCGCTTATTCATATACCTCCTTAGTATTTATTTTAGGATTTCTTTTTGTAGTCATTGACGTAGAAACCTGCGCCTTTAAAGACAAGCATTGTAGAACCTGAATAAGATCGGCGCAGAAGCTCACCGCATTTTTCGCAGGTGAGTTTGTCTTTCATATCATCATATTTTTCTACAGGAATGATAAACTCTACAGCTATGTCAAAGTTTTCACATTCAGTATTGGTGCACTTAAACTCATAGATGGGCATAATTTGCCTCCTTAGATTGGTGATAAAAATCTGCACATAATCTATCTTATGTAAACTAAGTCCTATAAGTTGTTATTTTACAATGAGTTATAGGTATGTCTCCTCTGGGTGTTTTATGGATATGAATGACTTAAGATGCTTCTCAAGTTGTTCGTGCAATTTTGGATTGCCGCACTCTGTGCAGTAATATTCCAGTATGTAGTCGCTGTCTGAATTTGCATTCATTACATCATATGGATTATCACACATGTTTTCAATCATATCTTCAACTGTAAAGCTTGGATGATATTCTACTACAAAAAGGCGTATTTCACCTTTAAGACAATTCCGGCATTTACCTATATTTCTATGTTTATCTACCAACTTCTTGAACTTTTCGAAATCCTCATCTGATGTCATTTAAAACCTCCTTAAGTTTTTAGTATTTTCTTTCGCACCAAAGAAATCTTTGTGGTCTTAAAATATCTCAAGTATGTTGTGGGACTTGGCAGTCCTCTTTCTTTGGCAAGCTTTCTATATTCGCTGTAAGGCGGTACGTGACCTAGTTCTTCGCACAGATCCTTATATATCTTAGAGAGCATTTTTATAGTATATCTTTTGTGTATACGTCCTATAGGCCTAAAGCCTGCATGAAGTCGGAGTTCATTCATCCCGCCAAATCTTACGCAGAATACATCTGCGTTGTAGATTTCATCGCTGTTATTTAGCATTTCAGATGTAGCACCATATTCATAACAGCCATACTTCATTGAAAATGCTTTATACATTTCAATTAGTTCTTCATTGGTTTCAGTTACCTCTTCGGGTGAAGAATTAGCTGGTTTTATCCCCGCAGCTTTAATTGCATTTATCCACGAGCCAAAGTATTTTTTGTAATGATGGTCCTTAAAGCCAAGCTTATCCAGCTCTGTAGATGCCGGAGCTTTACCATATTTCTTATAATACTCCTTTATCCTTTTAAGGATTATTTCTCTTGTTATAGGTGGCTCTTTTAGGCCATATAGAATGAGTATATCATTATATTTAAGATTAAACTTAGTCCTTATATAGTTTATGCTTGGAACATAGCTTGCATCTCTCCTTCTGTCAAAGTCATGCCAGTTCTTCGGCTTAATCCGCTTAAACTCGCGGATAAATCTTTTGATGACTTCTTCTTTAGTCAAAGACTCATAGAACTCCCTTTTATTAGTTCTCAAGGGAGATGAACCAAAAATCTCCATGCATATGTCAAACCATGTCTTGTTGCCGAAATACTCTTTTATTGTCTTCATGTCTATTCTATAAACCTTATACATATCGGCAAGATATGGTATGCGCTTATACTTCTTATAAAACTTCATTGCTAGTTCTGCTATGTACTCCCTTGAAAGATCCTTGTGAACATTTACTGGAAGATTAGCTTTCTTAAGAGCATTGTTCCATGAGCCAAATCTTGAATATGCAAACCAATGAATGCTATATGGCATTTCTTTTCTTTTTGGAGAGCGGCCATGTTTCTTATAGAAATCTTTAAGGTGTTGAATAAACTCCTTACGGGTCATACGTCTTGGTTATAATCCCCTATTTCATTTACTATTTCAAAATTGTCTTTAAGTATCTTTCTAAGCTCGTCTGTAATAGCTGGCTTTCCACAGTATTCACAATTAATATGCAACGCAAAATATGCTTGGTCATATAGAGGACTGAAGTCGCCATCCATAAAGCATGACAGTAAAACATCTATGTCAAATGCATCATATATGGAAACCATGTGGAAAATTATGTCGTTGCCGCAGTTTTGGCATTTGAGCTTCTCCGGATGGTGCTCTTTGAGCTCTTCTAATACCTTTACTTCTTCGCTGAAGTTCATTTTTCTATTCCTCCGTAAGGTTTATATGTACGATTGCGTTGTCACGGAATAAAGATATTATTCTCCTTAAGAACTCAAGTCTCTTGATGACTTCATCATACTGATTGTCAATACTGATGTCTAAATTCATAACATTCACATAAGGCAGTATCCTATCATCGATGTCATCAAGTACTTCATCAATTACATCACGAAAGTCTTCTACGGTTAAATAATCCTGCAGTGCATGGTCATATATTATACTCAAAGCAAGCACTTCCATATTATCCATTGGAGTTATTTCTACTGCAGTTTGAAGGCGCAGCTTATATCCAAGTTGATTTAAGGTATGTTTTGTTTTTGTTTCATTCATAGTAACTACCTCGTTCTACTTTGAATAAAGTCGATTCATCAAAGAGAAGAATATCGAGATTGATAATAGCTTCGAGTTTTGACTCAAGATTGGACATACAGAATGATGCAAGTTCTTCTCCTTTGCGCGGAATGTAAGTATATCCAATGAGTTTGTCGAGATCTCTTTCCATAGCAGGATCTCTTGGACCGCCAACTTTTATTACAAGAACAGGCTGAACTTCTTGAATGATACTTGCCATATAAACTCCTTTATTACTTATTAAATAAAACCTTTTATTCTACTAATTAATATCCACTGAGTCACCATAGTTAGTATTCTAAGTAAAGCTTGTATATCAATAATTAATTATGCTGCGGCTCTATGAAAGTCTCATCTTTTATGATTTTGCCAAATTTATCTTTCTTGTTGCCTTTAGCGTCATTGTGTTGACATATAGTACTCAGTACCTTTTTAGGATCATAACCGGCTATATATATTGCACCGATAGCGATATAAATTATATCTCCTAAAGCGTCAACCATATCAGAGGCCGTCATTTGACGTTCTGGATTGGTTGCAATTACCACCTTGCCGTTTTTAACATAGCTTGATATGTTTGAATGTTTAGAAGCAAACTCTCTTGATAAAGCTTTGGCTTCATTTCTTTCATATCCGCAAAACTCAAACAGCTCTTCTGCTAAGAGCATTGTTTGAAGATGATGGTTGAATTCTTTGAGTAAGTCTCTATCTTTATTCCAATTATATATTGATTGAAAGATTTCTTCTGCTGTCATGTTTACTCCTTATTTCTTTTTTACTTTTACTGTACCAACTGTACCAATACCAACTTTACCTTTTTTATCAACAGTAATGGTGCTTATGCTGCTGGGTTGCTTAGATTGCTTTAGCTCTTTAAGACAGCTTGCGCATACCATACATGCATTGTCTTCGTCGTAGTAATATGTCTCTTCCCCGCAGAAAGAACAATATCCACTATGGTTGTCGTATAACACATTCCAGTTACTCAGTGGCATATAGTCATAACCTAGCTTCAATATACGAAGCTGAACTCTGTAATAAGCTAGTTCTTCACCGAGCTCATCAAAGACACTTTCTATTGTTTGTCTTACTCTGTCAGATAGTTTTGCTTCAAGTTTAGTTAGCTCATTCATCCTTAAACTCCTTCTTTATTTTGGTTCTTTAATTGGAATCCCTTGCCGAAGCATTCTTTCAAAGTTTTCTTTCTTAACAGCGTCAAGATTCCTTAATGCTTCTTCAACTGTTTCGCCGTCTGCAATAAAAGCATCACGACCAAGAAGCGGTATGCAAGCTGAATAACCTCCGCCTTCATCCTTTGGTATTTTGGTTATCTCAATAGTGTAGCTTAAGTTTAAGTAATATTCCAAGTTCTTTTTCATGAGTATATTCCTTTAAATTTTAGAATATTCAGCAAGGAAGAAGTCAAAATCATTCTCATCAAGACTTAGCTGAAACTCCCTGTCAGACTTAAGCTCTGGTCTTTCAGGTCGCCACTTAAGTCTCATAATAAGCATTTTATCGCCCTCTGTAAGATTACTTATATTTGCTCTGTTTATTAAAAGCTCAATTCCAGTCCATTGTTTAATCAGTTCTATATTGGCTCTATAACCAATATAGTTTTCGAGCGTTTTGGAATTGTAAGCTTCTCTAAGATAGTTTGTAAACTCTTCCTTTGAAATTCTTCGAAGAGCATACACGCCTGGAGAAGGCATCATTGCTGAATTAAGCAGTAAGGTTTTCATTAGCACTCCTTGTTTGTCTTACAAATATAATAGGCAAAATAATAAGTTTAACTAACCAAATAATTAAGCAATTTCTCAATATATTCTATCATCTCTTCAGAAGTATCTTCTGGCAAAGTATACATGCCACTGCTATATACTAGGTCATAAATAAGATCATCTTTGCTGTAAACTGGATCTTCAGGCATGGGATGTTTCTCTATGTAGTTAAGTATATCTTCCTCGGCAATATCTAAATATATTGGATCTATCGCCGTAAAAAAACTGTCTTCGATTGCTGCAAGTACACGTTTAATTACTATCACTTGGGCCTCCTATGAGTTTTGATCGATTAATTAAAAAGACAGTTAAAGCTAAAAAGCTTACAAGTGCTGTAGTAACTGATAAGTATTTTATCCAGATTAGAAGCCACAGTGAACTGCTATACTTAAGAAGTATTGCGGCAAGCAGAGAAACAGTCATTATAGCTATACTGATAAGCAAAGCTCTATTATACCTTTGCCGGCTTTGTTTGATATCTTTAGACAAAAGATCTCTGCATATAGCATTTAGTATTAATGAATAAGCCAATGCAGAAATGTTTATAATAAATAAAAGCAATAATATAAGTGTAGTCCACAGTATAAAACCAACACCATTGCTAAACATATAGCTTAAATACGTTAAAAAACCAGTAACAAACAGCAGCCAGCCTATACCAGCAAAGACTTGTACTGTTATCTTACTGCTCATCGTGTGTCTCTAAACTGGTTTGCGGATTGCCTAAGAGATATTCTTTTTCAATTTGCTTTGTTTCTTTGTTATAATGAGATACACACACTGTTGCCGAAACAGGAATAATTCCTGATTCTATGTCTTTCTTTAATAATTCATACTCGTCTTTTGTTACCAATACACCTGAAAAATCACCAACGCCAGAATTACTAACGGAAAAAGTACCATAAGGATTTGTAATTAATGTTCTTGTCCAAACTGCCATACCAGCTTCTACATTCCGCTCTTCACATACTGTTTCATCTGTATAGCCGCACTCAGAACAATATATGAGCTGATCACCTGTATCAGAATTATATTCGTTAGCGCATTTATATAATCCGCATCGTGGACATTTCTCAATTGATGATATATGACTCATATTGTTTCTCCTTGTATATTTAGGAAAAATACTTAACAAACCTTCTCCTCTGCCAGCTCTCGAAAACCTTTCTTAGGCCCAGTAGTTGCAATAAGCTATTAAGCCAAGTGTATGGTTCTTTAATGGAAAACTTGCCTGGATCACCTTGGTATAAAAACCTTACTTTAATGTTTAACCTACCAGCAAGTTTTGATAAGTATTTATAACGCAAGGAGCCATCAAATTTCAGTTGGCCATATATCCATATGGCATTAAGAAGATTCCAGTATTTATGTTGGCCGAAGTAGCTTGAACATGCTATGATAATGCTGTTACCGTATGGCTTAATCATATCATGAAGCTTATTGATATTCCTTCTTGTGCCGTCAACAAACAAATGGCCATTTGATAGCTGCACTCTTTCCTTAAGTAAGTCAACTAGCTCTTCTTCCGAGAGAAGTTTGTTCTCAAGATAAGACTCAATTGGCTCGCCTAAATAATAGTAAAGTTTTACTTGACTACTTAGCTTGCTAAATTGACTAATTACTTCACGGTAGTTGTAGTTGGGATTGTTTTTCTCAATGCCCCTGTTGCCCAAACCTTGTGCAAAGTCAACAAGCATAAACTCAAAGCCAGCTTTTACTGCACATTCAAAGTTTTTAATCATTCTTGCCGTGTAAGATGAAATATCATCTCCATCTTTCCACATAGTTCTAACGATAATGCCATTGAAGCCTTGAGATCTTAGCTTGCGTAGAGTTTCAAGGTCGAAATCAATCCAGTAATCTGGCAACCATATTCCCATGATGGTTGCTTTATCGTTATTTGCATTACACATACTTCCGGAGACAATAATTTATTCTTCAAACATTCTAGCAACTTCTTCAAGCGCAAACCAGGCTAAGCCATTTCTGATGGTATATGAAGTATCGCTTTTGTCTCGTGTATATAAAGCTAGTCCTATATCATTGTCGCTTAGGTTTAAATCTTTAAGACAGTTAAAGTTCCTAATTAACTCAAATAAGCTAGTGCCTATCCCACTTGCAAGCTCTTCTGCGAGTTTTAGGATTTGTTTTTTATGTCTGTTGAAAAATCTATTTGTATCATCATAATAAATAAAACCATCAAAGCCAGTATCTGCCCCATGTTCTAGAACGTCTGGAATTGATTCTTTACCTACTTGTCTTATGACTGCTTTGATTAGTGATTCATATTCTTTGTTCTCAGCTAAGACTTGCTTTAGTGTTTTCATTTCTTATCTCCTTTATTAAACTAGGTTAGTTAAACATTTATGTTGTGCATATCTCTGTATAGCCACGGAGTACTGAAGCTCCAAGCTCTCCTTCGGGAAGCGGAGTATCACAGTGCTTGATGTTGTAATCTGGCAATTTAGATTCGAGCACTCCATCTTTAGTGTAGACAAATATCTTTCTTTTATTGCCTGGACCATAGTCAACATAGTCATTTTCAATTTCTGCCGAAAAAACAGCATAGATATTCCAATGATGTGGCTCAGAAAGCAAAGAATGTTGCGCATATACAGGAATGGTTTTAATTTCCATAGAAACATTATATCCTTGCTCGACGAGTGCTTTAGCTATTTTCGATTTGTCAAGAATTTGCTGAAAAGTAAGGCCTAGCTCTTCCAAGTTATTATTAACTGCATTAGAAAATGCTTCAATTGATTTGAGTTTGTAATCCTCCGGGAAATCCTGAAAGCTATTGGTGTACATCTTAATTCTATTATTGTAAACGCTCTTGATCTTTACAGCCTCTACTATTTCGTGCGACTGAAAGACCTTAATACCTTGAGCTTCAGCATTGTCTTTCGAGAAGTTGCACAGCTTGTAGAATTCTTCTCTTGTCATAAGCCCTCCGGTTTTTAATAAATTAGCTTTCCTTGCTCGATAAGCTTTTCAGCTTTACTTCTTAGTTTACCATCAAGGAGTTCAAGCAGCCTTACAGCTTTTTCTCCATGTCTCTCGTAAGAATCAATCAACAACTGAATATTACAGTAATCTCGCGTAGTAAAGTTTGACTTCCTTAGCTTTTCTTCAAGTTCACACAACTCTTGCTGACTTTGTATTGCATCAATTCCCCTTGCTAAATCTTGAGGTATATCATCATCAATCGTAACATATCTTCCAAACTTGTAGCTTTGAAGATCTTCAAAAGATGTTATCTCATCGCACCAATAATTGCCTATCTTTGAACTACCATTCATTCCTTTAGCAGAGTTTTTTACCATTTCAGGAATGTTTTGCTTTGTGATGGTAAAATTCGATCCGCCACTGAAAGTACTATAGTGATAGCATTTGTAATTCAGTTTTAGCAATTGATCAAAGATGTTCTTTGGTAAGAGACTTCTCTTAATGTACATTTTACCTCCTATTTATGTCTATTTATGTTTAAACTCTTCTTCAATTTTTTCAGCAACTTCCAGTAATTCTTCTTCATCCAGAAACATCTGAACCAAATCGTCGCCTGCATAGTCAATTTGAAATAACATATATTCATTTTTGTCTAACTTAAATCCTCTCAATATTGTTGTTGAATCCAAGTCCTTTGTAAGAATCTCCTGCTTTGATTTCATGTCGCACACCATGTTATAAAGTGTGGTTGCGTCTACTGAAATTTCAGGCTCTAGTTCCCTATCCATTTTCCCTCCTATGAACTTGTTTGACTATTGTTTTCATCTTTTTTGATAAACCGTTTGTAAAAATCTTCAGATTGAACGTAATTGTCAACCATGGCTTTAAGAGTCCTTAATCGCCTATTTGCAGCTCTATAATAAACAACAATAAACAACGACTATGCTAGCGATTATCCCATATGCAAAGACAAGAGCTATTACTGTCATTTCTGTCATTTTAAAATTCATACTGATCTTGACGTGGTATTTCAACCAAATAGATGAAATAATTCTTACGTTTAATAGCTGATTCAAAATGTGAAATTTCATAGTTTGGAAAGTTTTTCTTAACCTGCCGTATTGTATCTTTAATTACCTGATTTGGCGCGTTAGTAAGGAACATAACGGTTATAATTTCTCTACCTTCAGTCCACCAAAGTTCTATCATGCGGAGCTTGTTCTTATTGTCTTGATCTCTGTTCTCTGCTGTATCACCAAGTTTGGATAGCACAAATGTATCTTCATCTGAGACTGTTATCTTTATAAGAGAACGCCATATCAAGTTAAATGCTTCCTCGAAATCTTCGAATGTAGGATTATCTTTCGTCTTTTTAAGATGAGATACTATAACACCTATCTCTTCATTCGGCATATTTGTAAGATATACACGGTTCATAAGACCGCCGTCTCCCATATCACACAGCACTTCAATAAAATGATAGGGCTTAAAGGTGTCATCAAGTATTTCTTTGTATTCATTAATATTTTCTTTCTTCATTTTCTTGTTTCTCCACATTTTGGTTTTCTTCTCTTGTAGCTGCTTTCCATGCTGCTTTAGACAGATCGGAAAACATCGGCAATAGAAACATAATCCACAAAATTCCCAAGGGGCCTATAAGTATTGCTGGCGCTATGGCCAGTAGCACAGCTATCAGAATTCCAAGTTTTCTCATATATTTATCTCCTTTTAAGTTAGTTCTCTTTCAAGTAAAGATTTTATCAGACTTTCAAGCTCTAAGATATCCATTTGTAGTTTTTCTTTGTCTTTTGGAATTTGCTTTCTATCTGACAATGAAAAATCTATTAGAGGAGTATCTCTGTCCATCGAAGCCCACAGTTTCTCGAAGCTTTCCTCGTCGATATTCTCATATTCTTTGCCAAACTGCGATTCAACACATGAATAATCTAGTTGATGAATCGTATGTTCCTCGCTATCGACTTGTATCTTAAATTCACTTAGTATCGAGCGAACTTTGGATGACTCAGAGACATAGTATATACAACAATCACCAGGCTGATAATTTTCTTTCACAATAAACATCTCATCTGAGTATTTAGCGGTAGTCCTATTATCTCCAATAGATGACTTCATTCTCTGATACAGTTTTTCCAAGTATTCAACAGCCTTTTGTTTATTTGAAAAAGGTATACTAGCAGGATACGTGGTTAATTCAAAATATGGTTCGCTGTAATGAAACTCTTCATAGACTTTATATCTTGTAAATTCCTGCCTTATAAATCTCTTACCTTTGAAATACTGAGTGCCTGGAATTAGGTTTAGTATTTCCTTTTTAAGATCATGAAACTTTACAGTATATTCAAAGGGAAGGGCGTTGATATTGTATCTATTGATATCGACAAGCAGTCTTAATATCTTTTCCATTATAAATCTTCCTTTCGATCAATGATTTTATTAACTCTATTTTTTAACAACAAATACCTTTCTAATGTCTTTACTTTTTTAGCAGACTCACTTTCTAAAATATATTCTCTCGGCACAACTTTATCGGCACATGGACTAATCTTATCTTCAAATTGTGAACGAGTTAAATCTATTTCCTCTCCGTTTGGCAACCGGTTCCAATAGTGATGATAATGCACACAGCATAAAATCTCTCCACCAAAAAAGTCTTGTATAATCAAGGCAGTAACTGCACACTGACCGAAAGCAGGATTTTGATTATTCCATTTTTCTTGGTCAGGTAAATAACAAGTTTCTTTAGACCAAGCCTTTTTTAAGGCATCTTCTAATAGCTTAATACTAATATCCATACTGTTTTATCTCCTTTTTAAGATAAGAAAAAACGTTATAGAGTATACTTGCTATAAAGCAAATCTATTGCATATTTCATATCATCTCCAAAGAGAAGTCCCAGTTGGCTTTCCATTTCTTCAAGCATTAAGGGATTTGGAATGCAAAACTTTGACACAATGAGCATATCATATACTCCAAACTGTATGTCTTTTTCGAGGAATAAGACTGGCATGTTGCCTATAAAATCCATATTGTCTGATACTCTTTGAAGATCAAAGCAATATCTATTACCATCATCAGGATATATACTATATATCTTATAGCCGCATAGACTGATCTTTGGCAATTTGTAAAGCATTTGCTTAATTTCAAAGTCTTTGCTAGACTTAGTGTTTAAGATAATACTTAGTCCCCGTTTTTCTTTGTTCTCGACAATTTGCAGCAAATTACTTCTCTTCTTAAGCTTTAGATCATAGAATGTATTAGAGGATGGATCAAAGAGATACTTGCCACTGACAATAGACATTGTCTTTGAGCCAATTAAGTATTTGTCGAGCACGGGGAAATAACAATTATCTTTAAGGTCTATGTTTACCGACATGATGCTTTACCATTTTTGTAATTCTTCAAGTGGATCTTTGTGTTCCCAACTATTAGCAGGAACTTTTGATATTTCAAGCTTGCTGCCAAACATCCTTTTAGCTTTTCCTAAATACTCTTCCCATGTTTCCGTATTTACATATTGACTATAATTATCCCACTTTTTAAGCTGTGGATGTTCAGCCAAGATAAACTCTTTGCAGAATTGAGAAGCCCGTGGCAATTGATGCGTAAATAAGCTGTCATCAAGCATATAGTTCAAGATTGCATAGATGTTATCCATGCTTGTTAGCAATTTTCCGTGAGTAACACTTAAGATTGTTCCAATGTCAAATTTCATCTTTCCCCCATTATTTATTAGCTAACCTCCTTGAGTAGTCAGTGAAAGTTCTGAATCTATAGAGCTTATTTCCTCTTTGATAAGACCTTCGATATCTTGATTGTAGATCATTCTCATCTTGCAGACATCGTAAACTATATAATTGTCAAACATTCCTTCAATTGGAATATTGCCGTCAGATGATATGAATATACTATCACCAAAGGTTTCTTTTAACCTATTAGTCAGCTGGCGAATGAACTCAAGAGCCTTTGTTCTACTGTAGAACGCACAGTCAAGAAAGCCTATCTTACTGTTAGTTTCTTTTCTGATAAGATAAATCTTCTTCAAGTTGATGTCTCCTCTATTGTTCTAAAATTACTTAAGTTATTTATTGCGTAAAAAGTAATCATAATTGCATCAGCAATGTCTTGTGTCAAGTCTTTTTTCTTGATTTCAGTGTTTTTCTTTACATACCTAAGCGCATCTTTCTTGATGTTCTTAAAGCCAAAGTATTTTCCCCACTGACGAGCATCAACGTAGTGAATTTCATAGTCAAATCCTGCATGAACTGAAGCATATTCTATGGCATTTAGAGTAGCTTCCAGTGCTCTTGCGGCGGAAATGGATGCTCTAAATCGAACATTATTTATCATAGGCCGCTCAATGGCTATGACTACATAGACAGGTTTATCATAATTATCAACTGCACTTGCAATAAGACTGCTTAGAGCAAGTGCATTGATTCTTTGGATGTTGCTTTTCTTCTTGGTATAGTTTCTTTCAGTATAAACAGGCATTTTAGAATACTCAATTATCTTGCTGCCGTCGCTTATAACTATAGCGCCAGTTACTCCATTGTCGATGCCAATGTAAAGGATATTCATGTTTTACCTTTTGTTTTTAGTAGACATAATAAAGCTATCAATTGACACTGCTGGTTCTTCAACCTGAATGGAGTTCTTAAAAACAGTATCAACAATTACTTCAATAGTAAACTTATTTGTCTCATACTCCTTGACAAGCGCAAATGCAGGATTTAACTCCTCCATAGCGCTTGAATCAATAAAGTCAATAATGTGTTTATCTTTTATGTAATCAACATCATTGAACATTGCCTTAAGGGATTTTCTTCTCTTAATGACAATAAATCCCACAGAACGCCAATTCATTTCCTCATTGTAAAATCCTATATCAAACACTAAAGCTGAGCCACCTTTAGATCTTTCGTCTACTCTTTTCTCAAGTAGTACTTTTTTCCCAGTAGGACTTATGAGATAAACTCTAGGAATACACAGCGATAGGAAAAGTAATTCCCTTACTGAAGTGCTTTCTGACATATATTGTCTCCAGAATTAAACTGATGCGGATAAAGAGGTTTGCTTTTGTGGTTGTGAAGATTTCTTTATAGATAATACTTTGTAGCTGATATTGCATTCATCAAGATAAGCCTGAACATCTTCGAATTTCTTATCTGCAAGATGATCATATCCAAAGGAAGTAAAAGTAACAGTGCCATCTTTGATGATAAGAAATTCAAGACGTCCATTGTTGCGGAAAATAACTAATTGTTTATCCACCTACTATCACTCCTCTACTAGTTTCAATTTTTGTTAATCGTTTTTCTGTTATATAAAATAGTAACGTAGTAGCTATATTAGCGGCAACGAAGGCAAGTGCAGGCTGTAACACCAGTAACAAGACAAATGCTATACCTAAATACGTGAAAATATACAGCATGAAGATATAGAAGTAGCAGTAAATCATATAGAATGCAAACTTTAATCCTAAAAGGAAAAAGCTAAAGAACTGCTTAATTTTTAGTAAAAGCTTTTTTACCATTGTGATTAGCTTCACTTTCAACCTCCTTGGTTTGTTTATTATTTGTTGTATATTGCGGGCAAAAGAGTACTTTTGCGCCGGAAGTGACTATGATCTTGCACTTGTTAGCGCATTTTAAACATAGTTCAGCTACCTTCATCGAAGGATATTTCTCTGCTGACATAAAAACTCCTTGAGAAATGTTAATCGAATGGTTTGAAAAGCGCAGGTATTGTTTTAGTTATTCTTTTCTATCAGCTTTTTTGTCATCATGCTTACTATCAAAGAGCTTGTTAGCTTTAATAGTAAGCTCTTCGCCGGCAGGATTTTTAAATACATAAATCACATCACCAGTGTCAACTTCTACATCTTCGCCGATATACTTATATCCTCTTTGCTCTAAGGCTATCTTAAGAGAGTTAATTAACTTTTCAACGTTTTTATCCATATTTTATAACTCCTTTATTTTATTTATCTAAATGCCAATCTACAAGTTTAGCTGCTCGGCCTTCGTGGCCTTTAAATCCAGCAACCTTAGCCACACGGCCGATGTACTGATCTTTATTCTCCATAATGTCAAGAACTGTATCATAGTTGCCAACCTGACCTGGTCCAAGCTTAAATCTTTTGCCTGACTCTAAAGATCTACACCACATAACACCTGCGATAGCACCTTTGTCAGTGATTCTAAAGTCAATGTCTTCAACTATCCAATCAAAAAGATCTTCACGCCACTTGATCTTAAAACCATTAATAATGGAATCACCAAAGCCAGTAGCAACAAGCCCTTCCATAGAACGATCATCTATATCGGTAAGCTCAACTACTTTGAGAATATCTGGCTTAAGAAGAGCAACTTTCTCTTGGAATTTTCTATTCTCAAAGAAGGGAGCATCATAAAGCTTTAAGTTTCCATATTTATCTACGCGATAGAGCCTAATTTCTGGCTGGACATTATCAGGTCTAAGCGAGTTGGAGTTTAGTATTCCGCCAATTTCATGGGCTGGAATATATCCTCCGGGAATAATGCCAAAATACTTCTTCCGGAAGAGAAGCTCTCCCATAGCTTTAATCTCTTTCTCAGAAGAAACATCTGCCAATTCCCAGACTTTAGGTGTATATTCTATCCTTCGGCCCGTAGTTTTACTTATTCGCGGGGAATAGATTCTTGTGCCTTTCTTTGTAGTCCAGACGTAACAACTAGCTCCATCATATTTCTTAGTAATTGTCGCCGGATCAATTTTCTTCTCAAACTCGCTAACAGTATCAATGAGCTTTAAGTGCAATCTATCTTCAAACCTAACATCAGGATTAGTCTTAAAGCCCCAAACAGCGATAGGAGTCTTGCCATCATAAAGTTTATGGATGTATATAGTATTATCAGGATCCAGCTGTGGGATATACATTTCTGCAGTTTCACCTTTTCCGCCGGAAATCTTCATAATCAAAGCATCTCCTTCAAGGACCTTCTGTCTAGTAAAACCACTACCATAGCCTTGACTTAGACTGCCGTTAAAGAACTCAAAAGAAGCCTCACTTTTAGAATGGTCAATATTTTGAGGAACTCTCGAGCGATTACTAATCTCTTCCCGCAAAAATGCAATAAGCTCTTTCTTGGAAGTTTCAGTCAAATGTCCATCTCTATTAAACTTAATTTTACTTTCCACAGGCTTACCAGATACTCTTACAATGAAAGAAGTGCCATTTCCAAAATGCACATCAAGGTGTTTGCCTGCTCTACTGGCATCATGATAGACAACAACAAAGCTTGTTTTTCCCTTAGAAGAAAACCAGCTTCTTCTGCCAAGAAAGAGGTGAGACTCATTTATGTTATGCATCCTAATTACTTTCATTGCAGCCAGATCAACAATACTAAAAGCAACCATAAAGCCAAAGCTTTCGCCTAAACGCTCGGCAAAGTGTCTTCCATCCCCCTTTTTCGCCCGAAAAATAAACGCTCCCTTCCTTGCAACCCTCAAAGCCTTAACAAGCTTTCCAACAGGAAGTAAACCAACAAAATTCCAAAAACTAAGCCTTCCTAAACCTAAAGACCTACTTCCCTGGCCAACAACAATACTAAACTCCTCTAAGAATTTCACTTTTCCTCCTTGCATTTTTCCGCATAATTACAGTAATCAACACAGAAATAGCATTCGACATAGTCAATCCCAAAATACCACCAGCAACAGCATCACCAAAGCCAAGCATCGAAACAAGGAAGCAAGTAACAAACAAATCAAGCAGGAAATACCTGCCGAGACTGAAAAACCTACCAATATTGCGGAACAATGAAAATACCTTGCCAAAGAAATCAACAATAAAATTTCCCTTCGGCCGATAAATATACACATTCTCCAAGAAAGGCCTAAGCTCCAAATACCAAAACCACACAGCTACAACAACCATTGCAACACCAAGCAAAAGCAACATTGCCATAGCTTACTTCTCCTTTATTGTTTTAAACTTAGATAAAGCACCAAATGCCTTCTCCTGCAACTTAGAAGTTAATTTCCAGAAAGTCAAGAACAGCACGCTGTAAATAAACACTCTCAATGAAGAAAAGTACATCTTCAAGTAGTGTTTAACCTTAATGACCATAATGCCTCCTTAATGACTCTTAAATGCCTCTTTTAGGCTGTTTTTCATTTGAGTTAGAAAAGTAAGGCGGGTCTTGCCCGCCCTGGAACACCTGGATTGGCAGAGGATCAGAAGGGAAGGTCGTCCGGAAGCCCGACTCCCTCTACCTCTGCCAATTTGTCAGACAAAACCTGACTTTCTGTCATACCAGCTTCCTCTGTACCGTTGCCATTACCTCTCAGGATGTTTATCTGAGTAGCAAGAACGTCGTAATAAGCTACCTGAGTGTCTTTATTATAGGAAGAGCGAAGTTTCCCGACGATTAAGACCTTCTGTCCTTTCTTGAAGGAATTGGCTTTGTCGTCGAAGTTAGTGAAATAGGAAATATTGTGCCAGGTAGTATGCTTTGTCAGGCCGTTTCTGCCGTTGTAAAACTCGTCGTTGGCTAGTTTGAAGGCAACGAACTTTCGGCCATTTTCAGAATTGCGGATGATAGGATCACTGCCAATATTTCCTTCGAGAATTACTAAGTTAATCATGCTATTTCCTCCGATGTTTGTTTGAGTGTTAACTTTTTGGATTTGTAGAGATTGTCAAGAACAGTCTTAGAGACGTTTAATTCTCTGATGGTAAGCCCATTGCGGACGACTAGGGATATTTTCCCGAGCAAAGAGGATATAGTTTGTATATCTTTCTGGCTGCAGGAGCTTCCATCTAATTTTTGCGGGCGAAGGACATACATTGTTCCTTCTTTGCGGGAATCAAATTTCCTCACAATCTGGAACATGATGTCCTTCTTCTTACTCTTTGGAACTAAGTAGTACATTGTCACACCTCCTTTTTATTTGTTTATTCAAAATCCTTTTCTTTTCCTGATAGAAAGTCTCTAAAGCTTGTAGAGCACCAAAGACTTTCTAATCAGGGGCGAAAAGGCTTGTCTTTCAAATGCAAATCTATAGCACCTGCAAATGCAGGAAAGCTGCATTTTTGTATGCCTTTCTGCTACAGACTGATGTTTATCCTCCGGGAAAGTCTTTCAAGAGGGTTTTTCATTCGCCGGAAAGGGAGTTTATCCTCCGGGAGAAACCTTTCAAGAGGCTTATCCTTTCTTGAGGGGTTTATCCTCCGGGGATGGGCCTTTCAAGATAGCTTATCCTCTCTTGAAAGAGGAGCTTTATCCTCCGGGAAGTAAGCAAATTTTCTCGTGGATTGCTGGTCGAGGGCTATCAGGCAACCCACGCTAGCTATTTCAAACCTGTTTATGCTTAGAAATACTCCACAAAGTCGTGTTTTCTGTGGTATGTAAACTTTTTCTCGGGGGTTAGAATGGTGCTGAAGTCAAACTTTTCGTTTCTGGTGAAGGTTTTTATTTCATGCTCAAGTCCGGAAGGTGGTTCTTCGTCTAATTTTGCGGCGAAGAAGTAAATTTTACCTCCTTTGTAAGCTATGAGCTTGTATCCTTCAGCTTTCTGGATGGTTTCTGTCTGCAGGGTGTGTAGGTCCACAACTTTGGTAAGTCTAAAAGTCATTTGTCTCCTCAAAGTTTTCTTCTTTAAGCGTTTTTGCGAATCCTCTTGCAGCTTTACGCATTGCGTAGGCTGTAATAAACGCCATTTTGAAGAGTCCGTAGGTCATTTTAACGTCGTCAATGGTGGCTGTAACTTTGTCGGAGGCCTTCTGGATCTGCAGTTTGGCCTTTTTCTGTAGGTCTTGGATGTCTTCCTTTGCCGCTTGCTTGACTACTGGGAGTTCTTGCTTTAGGGCCTTGAAGAATTTCATTGTTTATCCTCCTTTTTTAGCATTTCTTTTACGGTTATAGGTCTTTGGTTGGGTTTGGACATCATGTAAGCTGCCAGGAATCCTACTTTGACGGCTTCGTAGAACATTTTTGCTTCTTCAACAGTCTCTTTAGCCTTTTCTATCACATCTTTGGCGGTTTTGTCTAAATTCTGCAAGTCTTCCTTTGCTGCCTGCTTTAAAACTGGAAGTTCTTTCTTTAAGAGTTCTAAGAGTTTCATTGTTACCTCCTTGGTTTTTGTTATGGCATTACACTTGCCCTGAGACGGGCTAAGATATCCTTGTATTTTCTCCAGCTTTCTTTGTAATCATCAGGTATCTGAATCCCGTCGCATATGCTCTGGACTCTGTCTATCTCGTCATACAGCCCTGATTCAGCAAAATTGTTCATGTGGTTTCGCATTTCGATGATTGTCTCCACGAAGGAGGCCTGAATTGCCTCCCTCGGGGTTAAATACTTTGGTACTAAATCACAGATTGAAGACTTCACAGCCGCTCCTATTTATGTTCTAAAATGAATGTTGGATCTATGTAGGTGTATCTCTCAACATCCTCCAAGCGGACAACGCTGACGTACTCTAGGCCAGGACCTAATTTAACTATAGCTTTAGCTCTGTCGGTGTAGCTTTTGATGATTGTGCTCTCTGGTTCAATACCCAGGCTTTCTAATCTGGACATGGCCTTCTGGATTGCAGCTTCGCGCAATAGGGTATCGTTGTACCTTGCCAGAAAGTCCTGAAGCGGCATTCTGTGCCCTTTGTGAACTACCATTATTTCTGCCATTTATTCCTCCGTTATTTGTTTTATGTGTTCGTTAACCATTCTTGCTAAGCCTTCATGTCTGGGAATAAGCGTAAGCTCCTTCTTCCCGGGGAGATATTGGCTGGCAATTACTGTTCGGCAGTCATTAATTATCTGACTTGCCGTCTCTCCCTCTTCAACCGAAATAGTGAACTTAATGGTCTCCTGGTGAAATCTTTCCAAGGGAGCTGAAAATTCGTATTCGATTTGCACAAGTTTCATTTTTCCTCCTTTGTTAGTTATTATTTTCTTCCAGCATCAGCAGGTATCTCTCCCAGGCGGGCAGTGTCCCATTTTTCGAGTCGGAAATCCCCTTGCCTTAGGAGGTTCTTAATTGTCCAGCATGCTTTAAGCGTCTCTTCGTAATGGTTTATATTTTTCTTCTTAGGCTTACCATTTAGAGCCCAGCTTAAAGCAACCATTGAGTCTGAGAATACGATGGCCTTCTTGAAGCCTTTGGCAATCAGCCATTGGAGCCCGATAATTATTGCCACAAGCTCCAGGAAGTTGTTCGAATAAGGCTTTTGCGAGTCCCAGCTGTGGACTATACGTCCTCTATATGTCACTTTTGCGCCGCCTAAACCAGGATTGCCGGAGGACCAGGCATCTACAGTTATATAGGGGTATTCCTCCCCTTCGGCGGTAATAACAGTTTTTTCCTTAACGATCATTACTCCTCCTTGTTTTTATTCAACTGATAAAGCTAAAGATAGCGGTCTATGCAGCACACTCTGCCCGCAGAATGGACAGATCTCCCTTTCTTCTATCATGTCTGTAAAGACTGTCATTCCGCAGGATCTGCATACGATTACTGTTTGCTCTTCGGCGGGATCTTCGATTCTGTCAACGCCGAAAATTTCGTTAATAGAAAACAGTTCTTCCGGGCGGAGAATTATCTCCATAGTAACCTCCTATTTTTTGTTAATAAATTGGTTATTTTATGTGGTGCAAAGAGTAGGCTTTTTTGATGCAGAGCTTACTCTGCAGTCTGCCCTTTGTGTTTCGGATGGCGCTTGTAGACGGTTTTCGGCGTTATCGGCCTACTCACCTTCTTTGGCAGCGGAATTCTGATCTTGGGTTTTTTGATCTTAGTACCTTTCATTTGATTATCTCCTATTATGTATAGAGAAAGCGGCATTTAGCCGCTTTTAATCCAAATAATCGTCTAAAGCCTTTTGACGCAGTGGTTCTAAGGCATCCATGATTTCGTTGATGCCGTCCCACTGCTCTTCGGCGTAGTTGAACTCTTTGACCCTAAGAGACTGCTTGACTTTTCGGAAAGTCTCCGGGTCAAGCTTTCCGGAGTAGACCTGCAAAACGGAGGCTGGAACTGGACCGTCTGTGATGCGTAAGCTGAATCTCTCTCTTGGGAACACTCTGTCGGCTGTTGTGTCCCCTTTGAGGGATACGTCGTGCTGATCTTTAAGCGACGGCCACTTACAGAGAACAACTGCTCTGACAACGTTCTCTGAAATGATGTCTGTGATAACGAACTCGAGGTTTTTCTCGGGATATTTCCAGATCTGGCCTTCTTCAAGGCGATCTGGTTTGTTGAGTAAATACTCAAGATAAGCGTGTTCTTCAAAGTGTGTCACAATTCCTCCTTTAATAATTGTTGCAGGTATAATTTATCACTTCTGCGCATGGCCCTTCTTATCTTGGCCTTTAGGTGACCTTTGGGCCTGCTTTTGTTGTTGCGCTCCTTTATCCAGCGATATTCTTCAGTCAGGCGTGCTGGATAATGGAGCTGTTCATTTTTAACCATTAGTTCCTCCATTTTAATTGTCTTTGTCTGCAATTTCAGTGATTAATGTGAACAAAGCGAACAGGAATATCATTCCGAACTCGTATGCCATAATAGCGGGTCTATCGTCCCCCGTTTCGTTACAGTATATGGCAACTGAAAATATGATAACCAGTGATAACAGAGCAAGGAAGATGAGTGATTTCATTTTACCTCCTATGATAATTTGATTTTAATTAAGATATATTCAACCGCTTTGCCGTCCGGAGCAACAGCGGTTCTTAGTTCGTAGTAGTTTTTGAGTTCGAATGAGTCGAGGATCTCAGTTTTGTCCATAACCTTCTTGTTTAAGGGAACTAATTCGATAAGATAGGCTTCCCAAACTTCGCCTTCTCTGGCGAGTTTGGCATTTATAAAGGCTGGGAAGATCACCTTCCCGTCTTGAAATATCGGAGCGCTTGAGAGCTTCCCGTACTTATCTTTTGTTACTTTGAGTTCCATTTTTATCTCCTTGTTAGTTTATAATCTCTTCTGAGAGGACGGTTTCTCTCTCTAAGCAGTGTGAAACCTCTTTGAATTCGAGGATTTCACTGCTTAATTCTTTGAAACCTTCTCTTTCGAGGGGTAAATTGTGATCAGCTGTCCATTTATATCCAATCTGTGCTATCTTGGTATAGCAATAGCGACGTGAGTCAACTCTTGACTCACGGACATTATCCTCACTGTTAGAATATTTTGGAGCGTAGCTGCTCCATCTTTCAATAATTCTCTTTACTTTTCTGACATCGATGTCCAGCTCAAACTCTTTGGATTCGACTCTTCTTGACAGAAATTCCTTCTCTACCACCTCGAAGGTTGTAGTGTCTTTTACGAAGCCGCGGTATTCAGCGACTTCCTTCTCTATATTCTCCCAGACTTTTAATTTCTTTGCATTCAAGTCGACTTCGCAGTTGTAGTCGCTGCTGAAGACCTTTCCGGTTGCGACTACTCTGATGATTTTGTTGTCAATAGACATAACTCTCTTGTATGTCTCTATTTCTTTTTTGTATTTATCGGCGATTTCAACAGGCAGATCTTTCCAATAGAAGTAGTAATTCGTATGGTCTGCCTTTACTTTCCCACCGACTCTGTAATATTTGATGTATGAAACCCCCTCTAGTATTCTTACATATCCATTAGAATAATAGTGCTCTTTGATTTGAGGGGCCGGCAATTCGGGAAGGATCAAGCGAAATACTCCCTTGAACATAGGTTTCCCTTTGCGGTCAACCTTGTTTAAGGGAATGAGCTTTACCAGTTCGGCTTCCCAGACTTCTCCTTCTTTGGCGAGTTCTGGGTTTTCAAAGACCGGGAAGATTACCTTTCCGTCCTGAAAGATTGGAGAGCCTGCGAGCTCTCCGAACTTATTTCTAGTTATTGTTAATTCCATTTTCATCTCCATATGTTAGTTCACGGTCTCGGAGTGGTAGATATCCACTCCTTTGCCAATACTAATGTAGTTCGATTGACAGTGTGTGTTAATGCAGGCGTGTGTGTGTCCTGGCGGCTTTCCTTTTAGCCGCCGCGTGATTGGAATTATCCGCCAGCACATAAAAAACTATTTCAGCAGATATTCCTTTTCGATCTCGTTTGTCTTCTCGTCGTAGCGGTATACCCATACTACCGCATCGTCGCTGACAAGTCCGGATTGGATGCGCTCCTTGAGGAGCTCGTAATCTTCCTCCGTCATTAGGATGCCGGAGGCGTCGTGAATGCCACCGTCGGCGATGAAGAATACGCCGTAAGGACGGGGATCTTGTGAAAATATTGATAGTAAGTCCATGTTACTCCTCCTATTTTAAGTGTTGTTTATTATCATCAATGCTAATGTAGTTCGATTAATAGATGCGTGTGTGCTAATGGGAGCGTGTGTGTGTCAATGCGGGCGTGTGTGTGTCGAGGCGGCTCCCCTTTTAGCCACCGCACGTTCAAAATTACCCCTTAGTGGGGTAATTAAAAAAAATAAATACAATATTCACCCGATGAAAGGTGAATATATGGAAGGCTCATCAGCCCTCCTCCTTTTGTTTGACTGCCCCACTTTCCCGGGGCTTGGGGTTTTTTAAGGTGGTTTTCTCCACCATCATTGCCCCCACGCCAGACTTGAACTGGCTGCTGGCCCTACCCAGGGTGGGGCGGCAAGGTAGGCAGACGTGACTATTTAATCACGTCGCCTACCTTGTACTCGGGGTTGTGGCTTACTGAAACCACGTATCCCCCGAGTTTGGGGTCAAAAACTGCGATGCTGCCGACGGTGTGCGCATACTTATGTATGAGCACTGCGGCTACCGGAAGGGATGCTGGCCCGTTGACTTTTAGCAACGGGATCCCTTTAATTTCCGGGGCGTTGTCTTTTACAAACTGAACGAGTTCGGCGTTTGTTGCCGGGTCGCCGAACCCGATCGTTAATGTGTCGTTATTAAATGACATATTGAATAATGCCATGTTAACCTCCTTTTTAAAGTTATTAAATAATAATTTATGATGAATTTGGCTCAGGCGGGACTTGAACACCGCTCTCTCAGGCTTCCAGCAGCCACTGAGCCACCACACAAGCTATCTTAGTAGCTCGATAGCTTGCAGTCTCGCTGATCACCCCTTCCCTTGAGCTCCGATGCTACTATCGTTGCTCAAGGTTCCGTCGGGTTTACTCAGCTACCCGAAGCCCAATTAGCGTTACCCAGGACGCGCCACGTGGAGGCTTGGGCTTTTGCGTCCCACAACATTACTGGCTAAGTGGGACAGCCAGTGTCCGTTATGTGGCTGATCCGTGGAGCATTGCACTCCGGTGAGTGGACGCCACATCGGCCTGCTGAGGCGAGGCCACACCTTGGGTCTTCGAGCCGCTTGGGCGGAATGGGTCCACGGCTCTGAGACCCATAAACCTATAAGCCAGGCTTAGCCTAGCTTATAGGCTATTCTTTATCCCCTTAAAGGGACCACATAGACACGGCGGAGGTAGGTTGGTTATATGACCCGGGTTAGGTGGGGTCCGCCGCTGATACATGCGAGCAGAGCGAATGTAGACTAAGTAGGTATAGCTCTGGCTTCCCGGGTCTGGTTGGTCTTCGCAAGGGAGTGTGTGTAGGCGGAGCGGGTACATGGAAGGTTTTAGCGACCCAGGTTAGGTGGGCACCGCCGGGTACACATGTGAGGTGGGGACGGAGCCATGGATGGTTTTAGCGACCCATGGAGGGGTGGTAGACTGGGGCGTGTGTGAGGCGGAGCGGAGGTGGGTTGATTTAGGGTCAACAGGTCAGGTTAGGTTGGCCCAGGTTGGTCAGGCTGGACAGGCCTCCGTTGGGGGCGTGTGTGAGGCGGAGCGGAGGCCTGTCTTGCTAGTCTAACTCGCTCCAGTCGAAGCCGTTAATTCTAACTACCGGCTTCTTCTTTGTAATCGCTGAAGCGAGTTTCCTAGCGTTGCAATACGCTGGCCGTGCACCACAATTGACGTGCAGCACTTCGGCAACGATCTCTTTCCAGTTATTCCTCTCTTTGAGACGTTGCACGTACCAGTGCTCCACGTTGGGTCGGGTATCTTTGATGCCACTGCCCCATTTGATCTGGATAGCATAAGCTATCCCATCAATTATGACAATGACATCAATCTTGGCCTCGTGGTCAAGGCGTTTATGTGTAATCACCTCGAATCCACTATTCCTGAGCGCATCGACAATCATGCGCTCGAGGATGAGACCATTCATAATGCCCTCCCGTTGTGGTTTAGCCAGCTACGATCTGGCTCGGGCAGCTTCTTATAGCCCTCCTGTGGGTCGAATTGATAGATCTCTACATTGAAATGATGGAGACCTATCAACATCCCTATCAGGGCCGATAGACCAATCGGACCGCTGAGGACTAATTTTATCTTGCAATTTTGGTTTTGTGCCATAGCACTGTAAACCTCTGTTGCAAGTTTTTTATAGTCCTCGTCGGTCACTAACATTGGTCTACCGAGCACGAGGTTGACGTCTATCAGCGTGTCAAGTTCGCCAAAGTAGGCTTTGACAGCTTCGCTAACAGGACGTCCTACCTGCAGGGCTATAATATAGTCCTTGCCGCCTTCATTGGCATATTTTTTCTTCTTGGCAATCTTGGTCTGAGACCAGATTTTAACAGTGATTGCCAAGGAGACTAATGCCAACAAAGGCTCGGCAATAGCCCAAGCCTGGGAGATGAATTCAAAGAGGTTCATGACTGCCTCCCGATGGCTAAACTTAGAACTGGTATAACGGTCTATAGAATGGCTAAACTATCCTGCCTCCGTTATACCAGTACATGAACCCTCCTGGAGCCCATTTTGTCCTAAGCCCCATTCTCAGTTCAGGGAACTTTCTGGAAACCTCATCAAGATATTCCATAGTGGTCTCCAGCGGCAATGGTCGCCAATCAATTCCAGACACGGGCTTGTATACCCTGACTGTCCAGAATTTATTGTCGACATTGCCATGCTTAACAACCATCTCTGCGATGTGCAGGAAATCATCCAAGGTGGTTGTAGAAAATACGCATGTGCGTACATCTACAAGCACACCTTTATTGCTTAAGATCTCCTGAACACGCAGGGAGTTGTTGAGCATTTTTTCTCCCTGACCGTTTCTGAGGCCAGCGCGCATATTGAATTCTGCGCCGTCTGCGGCCTTAAGATCAATTGCTGCATAATCCAAATACGGCAGCAGCATTTCAACAAATTTAGGACTGCTGCCATTATGCGCAATTGAAATCTTCTGGCCACGTTCAGCACAGAAGCGCGCTATATCCATAGAGTCTTTGATAAAGACACAAGGATCGCCTCCAGAAAGACGAATCCTTTCGCCTTTATCTAAGGACTCCTGGATCAGAGAGAATATCTCTGAGGCTTTATATCTTCCGGCAGTGATTATGTCACCTTTGTCGGTGACAAACTGCCCGTCGCGTTTGCAATATGGGCAGTGGAAGTTACACCTGCCGAAAGAGATAATCCTCATCATCTCTATTTCCCTACCAAATAACTTGAGGAAATAGGCCGGTCGCACTTCTGCAGCCGGCTTTCCTCCGTAGGGAATGAGAGTGAGTATTCTCTCTTTCATGTGGCCTCCAGGCTGGAGGTTCATGTTCATTGATTTATTTTATCTATTATCTACTATCCTTAATCCTCCTTTCTTAATTTAAACTTAACGCTGAAGCCAGTCGGCTTGCCAGTCTTAACACTGATGTAAGGATATACCTCGTCAACTCGGTAATATCCTTCATCAATGTTGCGGCATTCATCGCCGACTTTGAACTTCAGCTTCTGACCGCCTACTGAGATGCTAAAGGTCTTTATTTCTTTGCCATTAGCATCTCTTTCGGCGGTAATTTCTACGAGTGAATCTCTGTGTTTTGTTCTGGCATTGATGTCCAATGCTTCGAACATTTCACAGAGATTCAGCTCGTCAGCGTATACCCGCACCTCGAACGTTGGCAGTGCGGCATTAAAGAAGTTGCTTGTGGCAATATACCACTTCAACTCCTTGGTGCCGCCAATGCCAAGCTCGCAGAGCACCTCAAGGAGTACCTGCCATACGCCATTGATGAACAGGTATCCTTGAGATTTGCGCTTCTGCGGGTCATTGCTGGTTGCTATGTATTCGAGGACCGAATATACAACAGCCTTTTGGTCCTCTTTACATAGTGCCATGAACTGCAAAGAATACTTCTTATTAATTTCTCGTATCTTTGCAATTCTGGCATCAACGTCTCGCTTGAGCTCTTCGATTTTATTAAGAGCTGCAATTTCGCCCTTATAATCGAAGTAGCTCCTGAGTTTTCTGCCGTATTTAGCGAGACGCTCAGCAATGGCCTGCTGCTGGCGCACACTCAGGTGCGGGTACACCTGGTCGGCAATACCAGCCTGCAGCTTGCCAAAGACCTCTTTGACAATTCCGTTCATATTTCTGACGAAATTGTCAATTATGGAGTCTTTGACAATCCGAGAATCCCCTTCCTCTCTGAAGAATCGAGGAGCAAGGAATGCAAAGCATTGAGACTGCTTGATTGCATCAATGCAAGCCTCAACCTTTACCGCCTGCTCTTCATATCCTTCAGCTGAACCCTTCTGGACTCTATCAATAATGGGTTCAAACTGGAAGGAATTCTCCTGCAGGGTCTGGTAGAGGGCCATGAGATCCTTGTCTTTGTTGCCAAAGACGAAGATCTCGACCTTTAGGGCAGCCTTAAGCATCTCAACATTGGCTGCGCGGCCAATGATGTATGCTTTGCCCGCGAAGTCTCTAACAGATTGTAATAGTTTTTCATCTTCTGTTAGAGTTGGCCCGATAGCTTTGATAGCTGTGGCGGTAAGTGTATCTACAAGACCGCTTACAGCCATGAAAGCTTTGGCCACATCTGCGGGCAGGTTGCCCTTAGGTCCGGCTGCCTGAGGAGCTTCGGCTTTAGCCTTAGCTTCCCCATCAAGAGGTGTTTCGGCAGCTGGTACCCACTCTACATTACTCCAACCAGCTTTGCGAACAATAGAATATTCGCCAAGCTGATTTGGATTTCTGTAGAGCAGATACTTGCCTCTGCCCTTCTTGATGAGGACAAAGCTATCGTCGAAATCAGGACCGCCGTGTCGGGGTTTGAGTCTGAGATACTCATCCCAGCCAACGCACACGTTGTTCTGATCGACAATAACTCTGCCTTCAGGCAGCCTTCCGAAGAATACCTTGCCATCTTCGACTTTAACGATAGATGTAAGGTATCTTCTTTTGGCCCCTGGCACGAAGACTCTGGGCCATTGGGACTCATCGGCTTTGCCGGTGCCCCATTTTGGCCCATAGAACTTCTTGCCGACCAGCCGAATAACGTCCATGACCAGAGGTCTAAAGACGCTCCAGTCTACTCCGGCTTTGATGAACTCTTTGAGTCTCCACCCGCTACTGCCAAGTGGATTGAGCTCATCTTCTTCCGGATCAACGTTGTCCGGCATTGTCTCTTCGGCATCGCCGTCGTCGATGCTGAGGATGATCTCGTTAAATTTCTCACGATCGGTGAGAGCATTAACAATATATCTCACCGTCTCACCGAGATATTTAACGAGTTTTTCGGCCCTCAGCTGACCAACTGCCAATAGATTGAGTGCAGATTGCACATCAATCATGACGTGGTCGTTGCCGTGGACCTCCTCAGCAATCGCCCAGACAACATCACGAGCTTTGACGCCGTGGTCTTTGCACCACTGAGCGTTAATGGCAAGCTCGCGTTTGATGTTGCTTTCGGCGATATAAATATCGTTAACAGGGACTTTGTTGGAAACAACAATGTGTCCCTTAACGAATTTATCACCGAGCAACATCGTGATGCTGCCTCGACGGCGAACGCCGAGTAGCGCTGCGGCGCCGCTGCCAGCAACTACCTGGCCGTCTAAGGCTATGTAACCAGGTATATACTTAATATTAATATACTCTGGTATAGCCTTGAGGCCTTTGGCCGAAGATAGCCTCAACAGTCGGCCGATTCTCTTTCCAGCCGTCTGTTTGTTGGCATCTTCTTTGGCCTTAATCGGTAGCTGCATCAGCTTTCCAGCACTGTCAAATATTTTGACAATGTACAGATCTGTATCTTTGTGATAACAGATCGTACTATTGTCAAAATGATTTGCAATGCTGTCAAGCTGCGGCTTGGTGTCATTGCCGATAGTCGAGTGTTCAACTATCGTCAAGACCCAGCCTTCAGCAAAAGCATCTATAAATCCTGGTCTGAGATCAGGATTATAGAACTTTTGCTGAACTGGCAGCGCTCCGATCAATTCCTTTTCGGCAGCTAAGATGGCTTGCTTGCTTTCTCCGTAGAGATAAGCAGTGAAGCCATCCTGATAGTTGCCGATTAGGAATGCCTTAACTGTCATGGCAGCCTCCTTCATGCTTGCCATGCAGTTTTTGGCTTCTCTTCTATTTTAGAAGGACATCAAGCTTGGTCTTTCGCCAAGCTCTTCGAGCTTGCGAAGACTAGCTTGATATGTTTCCTTTAAGTATGCTAATGTCTCCTTGTATTGGGCAACAAAGTCTCGCTTCATCTTACGGGCGAGACTGTTGCCAAATTCCTTTTTGAAATGGGCCGTTTTGTATTTAATATATTTGGCCCAATTTTTGATCTTTTTCCGGAAATATTTAACATCCCGGAAAATTTCTTTGTATTCTTTTAACCAAATCTTTTCGGCTTTTTTAGCCTTTTTGATTTGGTCGAATAATTTAGCTGCAGCATCCATAATGGTAAGATGCTTCTTACCGATTATGTCTACTGCCGTCCATGCGGATTTGGCACCGACTTCTTGTGCCTTCTCTGCATAGAACTTATTCAGTTGCTCAATTGATTTATTAAGCTTTTTGAGCACTGAACTGTAAATTCTTTGGGCTCTGGTCAAACCGATACCGCGTACCGTGACCTGACCCTTCATTCTTCTAAGGGTGGTGACGGCACGGGCTTTGTCGACCAATTTGTAAGCCCACTGAAGCTTCCAGCTGAGCCTTCTGACTCTAGCTTTCAGCTTTTTTTCTGTCTCATTCATTTTATTTATTTTGATTTTTGGGGCCCTTGCCACCTTGTCCTTTAGGACGAGGAGCTTGGCGGCCTGGACGGCGCCGGCCCCGACAGTTTTGTCCCCCGAAGCGGCTCTGTGGAGCACATCACGAGCCTCCTTCAGGGTGGCTGGCAGTTCTACCAGCCAATCCTTTTTAATTTTTTTCATGATTTCCTCAAATTTTTGCTTGCAATACACCGGCGGTTTTTGTATATTGCAAGCGGTTTTGGTTTTTACCAAACCGCCCTTAGCCGGGTAGCGTGTTTAGGCACGCTGCCCGACACATCTAATTGAATTTAGCGTCCCAATTAGCAAGGACGGTGCGTTGAAAAAGCAAGTCGCACGCTTGCCCTGTCAAACTCTACGGCACTGACAGGCATGCCCTTGTTGATTTGGCGCCACGAACCAGGCTCAACAAGCCAAGCCTGAGCAAAGCAGGAAGCGCGCATCGGTGGCACACCTCGCCGAAGCGGGTGCTCATGCGTGCTGCAATTATTTTTATTCCCCGTGTGTGTTATATTACACAGGGAACAATTCTAAAAAAAATAGTTCGATTCAAGTGTGTGTGTGTGGCGTGTGTGTGATGCACGCTACGCATACACATAAAAGCGATTCAATCGTTAATCAACTAATTGAATCACTTTTTTATTAACTTGAGGGCCGCCTTGAGACCCTCAAGAATACCGTCGACATCGCGGACATCCACTCTGTCGACGTATAGGATTTTCCCATCTCCTACAGTACGCCATCTTGCACGTGGAGTACTGTATTTATAAGCATAATTATCCAAGTAAATCCATGTGGACTTACCGGATAATTTATTGTCTTCGAGATGGGAAATCCCATCATAGTCGCCAATGTAGAGGATATAGTCGAATTGACTATATATCTCACGCTGGCGACTTTCCTCATCAACGTCTTTTTCTATTATGCTGCCATTTGAATTTGGCGCATAATATACTGAGACGTTGATTTCCTTGGCGAAATTAGCTAATTCTTGGGCGATCTTTTTAGTTGCGCCCGAGAATGTTACACAGGACCCGCTCTCATCGTTGGTGATGAGAATCTTTGGTCCGTCGTTCTTTCGCCAAGGATCATATACTGCGGGCAACGGATTTCTATGCGTTGCCCGCAGTATTTCATACTTTAGAGGGTTGATCTTTTCTTCCTCAATTGTGGGTAACCCTCTCAAACCCCACAATTGGGCCAAAATTTCAGCACAAGCCGCCTCTGTGCGGCGATCGATTTCAATGTCGCCGCCGCCACCAACACATGTGGCCGGCGACTTGTGCTTATGAATTAATTTTATTTTTGCATCGGGATTTCCATCAAGCTGTTTTTTGACAGCTTCCCGATGCTTTTTAATTAATTCTTGCTTCTTCCGTCTCTTATAAGAGACGAGAAGAGCTAAATTTTTATTGAGGGCTTCTTGTGCCTTTTCATAATCCTGAGCGTCTTTACGCCCAAGATTATCAGGCTTTGAAGCCCTCTTTTTGGGCGAGGAGGGCTTGTCTTTGCCTTTGCCCTCCTCTTTCCCATTTCGAATCTCTTGATTAGCGACGCTATCGCCCCCATGATAGTCGTCGCTAATTTTTTCAATAGCGTCTTGCACCTCTGCTTGCATCTGGTGCAGACGCTTTTCTGAAACTTTGTAGAGTTTTCCACCGCCCAGCTTCAGCGCCTCATCCATTGTGAGGTCCCTGCAGAAGCCAGGGCCATATATAAAACTATGGACACCATTTTCATATAAGGTGCCCTTTTTCAGATCCGGTACGTATTCATAATGATATACTTTACCGGATCTATCTGTAATCAAAAAAGTGATTACTTTCATATTTTCTCCACTCTTAGCCCCCACGCCCGACTTGAACGGGCTGCTGGCCTGATCCAGGGTGGGGAACCATTTAACAATATTCGGACTTCAACGCCTTGAAGGCGTTGAAGCCGATGATTTCAATTAATTTCTTTCTAGTCTCGGAAGGATCGCCGGTCTCCTTCCAGAGACTTGTCCAAAAGGCGGGTTCGGGTAGCCCGCCTTGGACTTTTTTGATTAAATTTGCCATCTCTATCGCGGATGGCGATTTAAACGCATCCTCTCCGCGAAGAGAGGCTAAAATGCTTTTAATTACATTCTTGTATTCCAGGCCGGCGTCCTGGAATACAAGACGGTCAGTTACCTCGCTATACCCCACGTAGGTCCTGACCGTAAACCTACGCAAGGTTTCTTCTCGCAACCCCCTTCTGTTATTGGAGGTCGCTAAGAAGATAATCTGCTCTGGGCGGTACTGGATTTCCCGCCCCATTATCTCAATTAAGCTGTCCTCCAAGAGTGGAAGGAGGAGATCCTCCACTCTTGGTTTGGACTTATCGATCTCATCGAGGAGAATTATTACCTTCTCCTCGAGAGAGGCTTCCAACCCCTTTGTTAGAGGGGTGGAGAATAAATGTAGTAAACCGTCGACAACCGTCCACCCGAAGAACAGCTCTTCGGGGGTGAGGCTATCGGTTATCGACATTTTAAACATTTTATAATTAAACCTTTCCGCCAGCCTCTTGGCGGTAAAGGTTTTCCCAGTCCCGGGTGGTCCCCAGAGGAGGACCTTGTCTCCGGGCTGGAGCCAATTTATAATATCCATCTTATTTTTCCTTAAAATCCGCCACCGATTCCCCTCCCTTGGTGCGGGTTGCTGCATCAACAGGCACCTAAATCCTGTTGACGCCCTGCGGGTTGAGGGTGGGTGACTACACGACTCGTCTTCCACCCTGAGGGGCGCCTTAGGTGGGCCACTCTATCCGTCAAAGCCTATTATCTAGCAGCCCAGTTATCTACAGTATACCGCTAGTAACAGGCACATGCTAGACGGATAGCCATCTTCACTCAGCTATAATCGTGAAGATGGGAGCCCGTTCGGCTTCGTAACCACAAGAGAATGTCCAGAGTATAACTGTATTAAAGTTATAGCCCTTTAATACAGCCTTCTGAATATGGACATTCTCCCTTTTGTCCGCCTACCCGGCGCAGAGAAAGTTAAGTCGTGTTAGCTATCTCTGCTACCGCTATGTCGGCAGACAAAAAATACATAGCTCCGTTGTTTAAAGTGGGATACGGCACCACTGTTAGACCCTTTTGATGGTCATAGATACCTCCTTTCTCTGCTCCTTTTCCGCCGGCGGCATAGCGGAAACGGAACAGCTTAAGTTAAACATTATCCAGCCGCCTTTTAACATGGGGTGGGCTCGCAGCAAGAAAGCATGCCTCTGCCCACCCCAAAAACAAAGACCTGGTCTCTTCCTTCTGTCCCTTCTATCTCTATTTCCCTCCCTCTCTGTCTCCCATCTCCATTCTCTTCCCCTCTCTGCCCCTTCCATCTCTGTTCCCTCTCCCTTTCTGTCTCTCCTATCTGTATATCCCTCTCTGTCTGTCTATCCTCTCTGCTAACCCATTTCCCTCTACCTGCCGTTCTTTCTTGCCTTCTTCCCTCACTTTTTCCCTCATTTCTTCCCTCGTCGCCTGCTTGCTTACACCCCGTGGGCTCGAACTGGCTTTGCCTTGCTGCTTGGATTTTGCTGGCTGAATTTTTACTTTTCCAAATTTTGAGTTCTTCCCTATAGGCGCTCTGTTGCTTGTGTGCTTCTTTTTCTTTAGATTTGCGCATTTAAGTAAAATCTCTTTGGTGAGACAATGGACTTAGGCTTGTGGACTGTGGTTATTAAGTTTATTTCAGTGCTTAAGCTTCTGTCGGCGTATATTTTGAATGCCTGCGAAGATAAAAGGTACGTTAGGTTTCTTGTGTGGGAGGCTGTTATTGATACTTCTTTGATAGTGGGTTTTTTCTTGTTGGAGCATTTTCACTTTAGGTGGGAGCCTTCGACTGGAAGGTTATTGATGTTTGTGATGAATGCTTGGCTGTTGTTTTTGTTGGATGGATTTGCTTTGTGGGTGATTGTTTTGAGTTTGATAGTTGGAACTTTGTTGATTTTGTTTGTGGGTGGGTATTTGTCTTTGATCTTGTGGTGTTTGATCTTGATGTGGTATTTTTGGGCAAAGGAGAGAAGGGATTTTGTTTCTGCGGCAATTGGGAGTGTTTATGCTGTGAATTTGATTAGGCTTTTGTGGTATGCTTTAAATCTTGACTGGAAGATGGTGGCTTATACTTTCGATTTGGTGTGGCAGTATGGGGTTTATGTTGGTATTATATTCCATTGCGCAAGAAAACATCAGTCTGCCAAAAAGGAAAATTCTCTCCAGCGGCCAAAAACTGCTGAGATTATCTACCCTCCTTGGATTGAAGAGCTAAGTGAGCGTGAGCTTGAAGTCCTCTGCTGGCTTTCTGCGGGGCTTAAGAGTGAAGAAATTGCTGAGTGTATGTATATTTCTAAAAGAACAGTGGATTACTATCGCTCTGAGCTTAAGAGGAAGCTAAAGTGTAACAGTGTTGCTGAGTTGATTAGGCTTACCGTGGAAAATAGGGATGTTTTGCTTCGTAGGTTAAATAAGATTGATTCTTCTGGCTCTAAGAATGGTATAAGTAACGGTATTGGTAAAACTACTAGGTAGAATTATCAATTAATTTTAGAACAATTTACATTGTGTTTTGGAATAATTGCCAAAGAGGTATGTATTATATTTGCCCCGCCAAAAAAACAAAATTGGAGGTCAGCATTGGTTGGTGATGTGATTCTTAGTCTAATCTACAAGCGAGGGCTTACTGTTAAAGAGTTTTCCAGGCAAACTGGAATTGCTCGTTCTTCTATCCACAGATACATCAAGGGCACTGTTACTCCGGGGTTAAAGCAAATTCTTACGATGTCAAGAGTGTTGAATGTATCTCCTGAAGTGTTCTTCCAGAAGGAGACGCCGCCACAGGAGTCTGTTGGTTGCCGGGACTGCTTGCTTATGAGACGTTATGAGTTTTTGAAGAGTGGGGTTCTTTTTGGTGTGTTTTCTGATAAGCAGTCTAAGTTTGAGGTGCATACTTATCAGGCAAGTAAGGATTGTGAGATTAATCTTGAAAAGATTGCAAAGTCGTTTCAGGGTTTTCTAATGGCAGATAAGGAGCTTGTTGGTTTCGGCGGCCAGAGTGTTGATGCTGGCAAGATATATAAATTTACGCCAGCGAAAGTTGCTGTTGTTCCTAAGGACAGCAGAGTTACTTTTTATGTTGACAATTGCAACTGTATAAGTTTTGCAAAAATTTTATCTGAGAATTTGTCTGATGTCGATACTTTTAGTAAAATTGTGGTGAAGAATTTACATTTTTAGGCGCTCATACATACCCCCAAAAAAATGAGTCCTAAGTATCCGCATCTCGTGTCATTTGGCACATTTGCGGATATTTTTTTTGTCATTTCTGATAAATAATTCTTGATTAGGCATTTCTGGAGAAGTAAATATGCATATGTAAATTCTAAAGAGGTTTGTATGTATCTAACAGATGACTTGCTTAAGTTCTTTAAGTCGCTTAAAGGTTCGTTCTTGGAGGCAATGTTGAGTTTGTATGAGTTTAGGAATTCTGAAGGTGTTGATCCACTTTCGTGTCCTTATTTCAAGAAAGCTGAAAGGCTTGCTTATGAGGAAGGTGAGATTGATAGGCTTATAAGTGGAATGAAGTATATCATTAAAAAGTATGAGCAGCACAATGGACAACAACAAGACCAGTCTTCCAGCAGTCAGGCAGAGTGAAGATAAGATCTTCGATAAGCTTTCTTCGCTGCGTAACAGGTATAACATAACTCTTACGCCGGAGGAGGTTTCTTCGCTTAAAGATTACTACGCGCAGAAGTCAATTGGCATTAATGCTAATGTTGCCATTATCTGCAAAGGTGAGGATTGTCCTTTCAAAGAGGGATGCTGGTTTTGGGAAAATAAAAAGCTTCCTTTAGGAAAGCAGTGTCCTATTGAAACTGAATTGATTATCTATCACACTACTAAACTCATTGAAGAGTTTAATGTCAATGAGAATAATCATTCTGAGCTTATGCTTATTCAAGAGTTAGTTGAGTTGCTGATTTACGAGATGAGGCTTTCCTACATCCTTTCGCATCCTGAACATGCAATGCTTTTTAGTTCTAAGCCGATATTCTCTGCTTTGGGCGATGTAGAGTATGAAGAAGATGTTCATTGGGCGATGAAGCTTAAAGAGAAAATTAAGAACAGAAAGATGAAGATTCTTGAGTCTTTAAATGCTACCAGGAAAGAAAAGTGGAAAGTTGAGCGTGATATGTTGAAGGCCTTGAAGAATAAGGAGACCAGTACAGATGGGAGTTACAGTGGGCTTGTCATTAAACTCAAAAAGTTGATGAACGATATCAAGAAGTTTGAGGAACATATGCCTGAAGAGGCTATCTTTGAAGAAATTAGAAAGTCAGATTGATCGCTAAATAAAATTAAATAAAACTAACTGAGGAGATCCCCAATGAAAAAGCAACAAGAGAAAAACAGTCTAAGCCTTCAAGTTAAGCTGAATATTGAAGTCTTGACAGATAAACAGCCGTTTGATATCCAGAAGTTCTTGATCGATAAGCTTTCTGAGATATATAAGAAGCTTGGTGATAGTGGAGAACTTAAAAATTTTGATGTTGAAGTTTCTTTAAATGACAAACAGGGTTCGTCTATTACGATTACATATCCAACAATAATATATCCAAGTTATCCAAATTATCCTTACATAACTTATTCACCTAATACATCTACAGGTGTCCTGTATTGTGATACAACTTCAAACAGTGGAGATACAAATGATAAACCATATTAAACCATATTGAGGGCTAATATGACTCGCATTCAAATTCCAAAGGAATATTATCTTGAAAATCCTGCCTACTATAGCGACAGTGTATTTAAGAATTTCTTCAAGGCTGTTGGGTCTTTAAGGCATTTCGGCGGAAAGGTAAAACGTAATGCTCCAAAAGATATGTATTTATTCAGTTCTTACTTTAGGACCGAAGAAGAGACAGACATAGCATATAATCTTTTGATTTATGTGTTTGATAAGTTCTATCCAGATACAGATGAAGTAAGCGTCTCTTCATTTTTGCCGAAGTATATGGATGTTTTATTCGAAGCAGGATTTTTTGGTTAATGTTTTGGTTAACATTGCTGGTTAGCTAATGTATTCAGGCAGCTTTAGAACAGTATTTGATCTATTAAAGCAAGGCAAAGGCTTTGTCTTCGACGTAGAAACGCTTGGTTTTAGAGCCGACCAACCGCTCTATTCTGCAAGCTTTGTTTCCTGGATGGAGCCTCAGCCAAAGACTTTCTACGTTGAGCATAGCCCTGAAGTTCTTGAGCGTGCCTCTGCAATGGGCCGCGCTGGATATACTGCTTTAGATTGGACTAAGTTAAGTAAAAGCAGTTATGCAGATATCGGCAAAGAGCTGACACGTAGGCTCAATAAAAGCCGCTTTATTGTAGGCCACAACATTGCATTTGACTTCTCTGTCCTTGCTGAGGCTCTACCTAAGGAACAGTTTTATGCTATCCAAAAGGCCCTCCAAAGTATATCAGACCCAGAGCTAAAAGCCCAAATCCGCCAAGCTAAAGCTCAGTATGGCGCTATACCTAAAGAACTTCAGGATATAAAGCGATATAAATACCTAAAAATTCACTACCCCGCCGCCTATATTAATGCCCCCTTCCGCCACCAAGACACCTTCGGCCATGTCAAGCCAAAAGCTTACATGGCCTATAGTAGATATTTAAACTATATTCAAGAATCTCAGCAAGCATTTGGAAGGTCTGTTATTGATACGCTTTTGCTGTCAAGAATTGCAGCTGGATTTGGTAAAGAGCTTGGACTTTTAGAGACAAAGCTGCCCGATGCTCTTATAGGACTTGGTTCTACACTTGAAGGTATAGCTACAGCTATAGGTATAGACACAAAATCAGCTCACACAGAAGCTGACGTTCTTTACAACAAGAAAGTAGCTGAATTTTTATTATCTGGCGACATCGACAAACTTGCTGAGGCATCAAGAAAAGGGCTTGGTAAAAAGCTTGCTGCAATAGCTGATCGCTCGCAACGATTTACTGCACTCGGTCTTAAAGGTGAAACCGAAAGTCTGTTTCGCTACTTAGAGAAAGTAGGTAGCAGCAAAACAGTGATGAAGCATATCATCACTTCGAGATTAAGTGAAGTTGCGCGCGAGATGTATTTCCGCGGCGGCTATCCAATTAGAACTATTGCAGGCCGTAGATCGGTTATCGAGAAGAATATTAATATTATTCTTGGAAGATTTCTTAAAACATATCACCCGCTGCTTGAAAATATTGCCGAAGAAAAGCTTTCCCGTAGAGAGGCTCTTATAGCTCTTAGGGAAACTTATGAACGTATATATAATACCATTCAGTTAAAACATCTTGCTTCAAGAGGCGCTAAAGATTACAAATACTTTGAAGAACGTGCTTACCAGCGTGAAAAAGCTTTTAGACGATATCAACGCATACTTGCAAATAAAGCTCGTTCAGAGCGGTTGGCAGTTCACCCCGAAGAGATTACCAGTATTCTTAAATCTGGTACCCCTCGTTCTTTGCTTATTGGTGCAGGAGTTCTGCTTGGCCTTAGTCTTCTTGGCACTACATATTCTTTGATGAAAGAACGAACAACTGAAGACAACCCAACACGTATAGAAGGTTTACATCCAGGTGATGGTGTCAATAAAGAAATAATAGATGCCTATACTGACTTTGGAAGCCCGCTTAAGATGCCAGGTGGTATCAGTAAAGCATTTGGTTTTGTAGGACGTGTCATTGGAGATACTCTTACTAATGTAGCTGAGCATAGCCGCTATGCAGCAGCTGGATTTGCTCTTGGTATTTATACGGGATATAATAGCAAACATAAATCAGATACAACAAGCCTGCTTACCAGTGTTGCTATTGACTTGACGGATGATATACTGCTTGCAGTCGGAGGAAGTGCTTTAGGTGAAAAACTTGCATGGATGCATCCATTAGGTGCTGGTATGTTTGGTTTCGGACTTGGTAAATTGCTTGGTGCACGTATATCAGGAAAGGATGATGATTATAATACAATAGAAGGATTACGGCATGGCGGTGTTGCAGAAGCTATGAGAAAACGCTTTACAGATTTTGGTTCTGGATACAAAGGACCCAATCCACAGCTTTCTCCATCTTACAATGAAGCAGAAGATGTTCCTCGATATGAGATAATGAGAGCAAGTAAGATTGGTCTTTCGGAAGAAGAATTATATGAATGGGCAATTAAACCAACAAAAGAGCCGAGTGAGTATGTAGCTGCATCTGCTTCAGCTGGAACTGCTTTACACCAGTATATGCAGGCCATTGGATATCAGCAGAATCCTTTCTACAAACATGAAATTCTTGTTGTAAATAGACAGCATGGTATAACAGGCCATATTGACGAACTTACAGCTATGGGCATTGGTGATATTAAAACTGTAAACAGCGGTATATTCAATGCCATAGCTAAAGAAGGTAGACCAAAACCATCTCATTATGCACAAGTTCAATTTTACATGGGTACAACTGGTGTAGAGCATGGATATATTAAATATGTAGATAGAGACAATCCGCTTAGACAAAAAGTCTACCAGTTTGATTTTGATCCGATATATTATGAAAATCTGTTAGCTAAAGTCGAACGTGTGCGTGCTCGTGTTCTTGAGGATATTGCAACTGGAAGACTTGACGAAGATAAACTTCCAAAGACTGCATCTATAGAGCGTCTTGAGAAAGATGCTTTAGAGATATCTATAGTTGAAACGCCAGAATATATGGCAATGACTTTAGATGAGAGGCGAAGGATATTCAAAGAAGAGATGGATTATTTACGTTCTGTTAAGCGTGGAATGCCATCATCAGGGCCTGGGGCTGAAAGAATTCAAAAACGTAATCAAGAAAAAAGACATTACCTTGTAAGCACACAGGGTATAGGTCTGCAAACCTGGTATAATAGAAGCAAACATCATGTAATGTAATAAAATCAATTAAGGAGGCTTTATGGCACTTGGAACAATTGCTCGAGTACTTGGCGGCGCATTTGCAGGCGCTGCGGTTGGCGGTACTTATGGAGTTGCAACAGATAAAGACACAGGTAAAACTGCTGCTATGGGTGCCTTACTTGGCGGCGTTTTAGGGTATGCAGCACTTGGAAGATCAGGAACTTTAGCAGAAAATATAACAAGAGCTGGACAAAGAGTTGGAAGCATCGCTGGCAAAATTGCAAAAACATCGGCATATCAAAATACGATTGACTTTGTTAAAAGTTTCAACAGAGGAACATATGTTACCTTAAGGAGAATGTTCCCAAATACTCTTGGTAAAAATCCGTTGCTTGGTAGAATTTATGCCAGTGCGATTACAGGTGCTTTAGTTGGTGGGACAATGGGTGCTGCGCAAGGTGCTGTTTCAAGAAAGAGAACCATGTTCGGTGGATTTGTGCGTGGTGCTCTTTTAGGAGGATTTATGGGTGCTGGACTTGGTTTTAGACGTAGATTTGTTAAACCTATTAATCCTATAAAGAATGCCGCTAGAATACCTAATCCTTTTACAAGATAATTAATCGCTTAAGCACAATTTGGTAAAAGCCTATGTTACCAGAAAAACAAAATCTTGACGATGCAAATGACCTCTCTATGATTGGCCCTGATATAGGGCCTGTCATGGCACTTATGGGGTTGACTGTTGCTGCAAGTGCACTTATCCCTGCGGCCGTCCGCTCTACACATAAATATGCTCGTTTTCTTTCTAGATATGCAGAAAATCCTCGCATTAAGCAGTATGCATCAAGAGTTTCGTCCTATTTAGGTAATGTCGATAAGCGCATCAAAGGTAAATACCGCGGTGGTTTTATAGGCTCCCTATTTGGTGCAGATACTGCACGAAAAGGACCGCTTGAAGGCTGGCGTGGTAAATTTATGAAAAATCTTGGTGTTGAAAATGCAGTGCTCTCTGGGCCATTTATGCAGGATTTAAGATCATTTGCGCCTTTAATGACAACACATGCCAATGGTTTTACAGCTGGTGCATGGAATAAAGCTCTAAGAAAGATGTTTGGCAGCAATAAAATTATCAACAAAGGCGAAATGATGTATACTGTTGGTGCAATGCCTATTTTCTCTATGTTTGGAATTCAACAGGCTGCCAAAGAATATGGTCTTGGCGGAGCTATTATGGCCGGTATAGCAGAGCCTCTAACCTTTGCCTCTTACAGACTTGGAGAAGCTGCTGGCTCTGCGCTTGGGTATGGCCTTGGTGGAGCACTTGGAAGTCGTATTGCAGGCGTTGGACTGGGTGCAGTATCGGCACTTCTGCCAATGGCTATATTCTCTACACTTGGCAGAATGAGCAGTCTTGGAAGAAAGTGGTCAACACCTGACTTCGGCGGAAATGTCCAAGATAATTCTTATTCATATACTATGCGTCAAAGAAGCCTTAATGCTATAAGAACGTCTATGTTTAACATACGTGCAGAACTTGGCAATGAAGCTATCAGGCTTGCTGGTCTTTCCTGATGTTCTTTGAAATTGCTGCAACTAATTCTAGAGGTTTTAATGTCAAAGAAAAAACATTCCTATAAGTATAATGATCCAAAGTATAAACTTTGGCGTGAAAAGGTATTTAGACGCGATAGATATATGTGCCAATTATGTGGATCTAAAGGAGGACTGAATGCTCATCACATTAAACGCAAAGCAGATTATCCTAATTTAGCATATACAGTTAAAAATGGTATCACACTTTGCACAACCTGTCATGAAATTATAACTGGCTATGAGGAACATTTTGAGGAACTTTTTGACGCTGTCGTGATAAAGCATGTAACATTTGATTTGCTGTATATATTTTGGAGCGGCATTATTGAAAAACTGCCGAATATTGTTGAAACATTTAAGGCAAAGAACAAATGGATGAACATATTCTACTTCCTTGGTAGTAAAGTTAAGACTTCCAAGAAGGAACACAAATCAGATAGAAAATATGCACAGAAGAATATGCACCTTGAAAACATATCAGCAAAGCTATGAAATCTAAATCAGTAGATAAATATACACATACAGTCATAAGTCAGCCGTACGATTACTTTAGACAGCTGTTTACTAATGTTTCTACAGAGAGCGAAGACATAGTCATTGATGCTTATAATATTACTTTTAATCCAGAAAACACAGCGCGGTATATAGAGTGGTGCATCAAAAATGTCATAGAGTCGCGTAAAGCTCCATGGCTTATTGAAGCTATGAAGCATGATCCTGCTTTTATGGTAGATCCTATAAATGATTATTATTTAAAGTTAATTCCTGGTGTATTACGTAATTCATTAAATGACCGTGAACTTCTTGAAGCTATAGCTCTTTATGACCCTGTAACATGGGGTCAGTTATACCTGTTGCAGAAACACGTAGATCCATTTACAGGCAAAGTTGGCTGGCAGCCGCGCATGTCAAAAGATGGCATCTCCTATCAAGCAATGCCTATTCGATGCCGATCACCAAGATTAGTTGTCAGAGCGGGCCGCCGTGTTGGTAAAACTGCAGCACTGGTTGTGAAGATCCTGCATCGTGCTTTTACCTGGACTCCAACAGAAACTCTTGGTTATTACAATATAGTGATTTTTACGCCAAACCAGTCGCAGTTAAATACAATATTTAAGATGATTGAAATCATGATTGACAACAATCCCGTTCTGCTCAATGAAATTAAAAATGATGGCCGTATACCAACACGCAAAACTCCCAATATCGAACTCGAATTTAAGAATGGTGTTGTAATCAAAGGCTTTGTTTCTGGATCTACAGCAATACGTTCGTCGTCTGCCCACTTCCTTGTAATTGATGAAGCTTCCTATCTTACTACTCCGGACATAGAGGCAGCTATAGCTCTTATTACAGAAAATCCAGAAGTTGAACTATGGGTATCTTCAACTCCCAGCGGATTGCGTGACTGGTTTTATCAGATTGTTCATTCTGAAGACTTTGTTTCATTTCATTTTCCATCAAATAAATTCCATCCATACTGGAACGAAAAGATGGAAAGTGATATGCGTGCTTTATATACAGATGCAGGCTACAAGCACGAAATTCTTGCTGAATTTGCTGCCGATGGTCAGGGGGTATTTCAAACTGTATTTATTGATAAAGCAAAAAGACAGTATAAGTATGAAGACCAGAGGCCAAATCCAGAATGTTATTATGGCTTTGGTGTTGACTGGAACGATATGGCAAATGGTACAAAGATATGTATTGTTGAATATAATCCTTCGCTGAAAAAATATCGTGTTGTCGGCAAAGAGTCGGTCTCAATAGAGAACTGGACGCAGCTAATGGCAGTAAAGAAAATCCAGGAACTAAATCGCATATGGCAGCCAGCAGTTATATATTGCGACTACGGACATGGTGCAACTGCTATAGAGCTTTTGCATGCTTTAGGTGCTGAGGCTCCTCCAAATTCTGTTGATAGAAAACTTCTTGATGCAAAGTCAATTAACTTTTCCTCCTATGTAGATATCTATGACCCAGGCACTAATGCTAAAGTGCAAAAGCCTCTAAAACCATACATGGTTAACAATGCTGTAAGGATATTTGAGGAAGAGCTTATTGAAATATCTGAATATGACAACCACTTGATTAAACAAATGGAAAATTACATCATTGATCATTATACCCCAAAAGGTATACCGGTGTATAAAGCTTCTCCTGAGTTTGGAGACCATGATCTTGATGCATTAATGCTTGCACTGCTTGGATTTAACCTTGAATTTTCATCTCTTACAAAACCAAGATTTGTAGCAAGTTTTGTCGTAAGTATTCCTCAAAAATATCAGGCATTTCAAAACAGATTAGGACTTTCTGCAGAGCAACTCTCATATATCAAACGTCTTGAGAAAGATAAGGAATTTGAGCGTCAAGAGTATCTGCTTGCACATGGCATAAAAGATAGACCTCTTACAGCATTTGGACGTTCTAATGTTAGAAGATTTGGTATAAGACGCTATTAATAACACTACTTAAGCAATAAATGGAGAAAAGCTATGGTTACAGAAGATTTATCAATCTATATTGAAGATAGTGACGGCATTTTTACGCCGCTTGAAAATGATACCATCTATGTCTTTAATCCTGAAAAGTCTTATCGCATAGCTTTTAGAAACAATACCGATAATTTTATGTCTATAGATAAATCCAGTATTAATAATATTATACCTCTAAGCGAAGACGTATATTTAGATCCGCAAAAGACTCTCTTTTTTGATGTTGTGCAGCCTTTAGATAATCCCGCAGATATTTATGTTAATTATAATGTTTCACCAATTCCGCTTAAAAATAGAATAAATGTTCATCATTTTCTGCATGAAAATCCAAGTGGTTTTCTGATTGGATATAACACCGTATCTGATAATGTTTCAACATTTGATGGGCTTACACTTTATGTGCAGGGGTATTTTTTTACAAATAAAGGTGATGCTGATATAGTTAATTTATCAGACAGAGTTACTATCGGTATCAACCAGCTGCGTGAGATATTTTATACAATTGATGGACAAACTACTTCGACACACTACCTTCTCCTTGATTTTAATGAGCCATATGTATTTACATTTTATATCAAACATGGCAGCATTACCGTCTACTGCAATAACGATTATGTAACGGTCATTCCTGTGGAGTTAAATAATCCTCTTAATGTAAGAGTTGGCGGATTTGATGGATATCTACTGTTTTATGGTTTATTCAATATAGAACATGACAATTTCACCAGAAAATATATCAACAAATTTTTACTTGGACTATGAGATCTATTAAAGAATTTGGTAAACCAGCTTCCTTCGAAGAAATCAAAGAACGAAAGGAAATCAATGTCTCCCCTCTTGAAATAGCAAGGGATCAGACTATACAGCTATATTACTGGCTTTATCCTTATATAGCATCCGAATTTAAGCATAGAGAAGACATTCAACAATGGGCAACGCAAATCTTAAAAGAGTTTAAGCAAGAAGTAGCTAAATTTAATCAGCAGTTGAATAACTTGGTTGCCATATTTAATAGCCATATACATCCAACCTCTCAGGGCCCGACAAGCCCTACGACTTCGCAAATGACTGCGCCTCAGCTTAATACATGGAAAGCTCAGCCGGAGGATTTTTATTTTGGAGACGATCTTATCACTGATAGTTCAAAATATACATCGGCCATTAAGCATCGAGATCCAGAAGAAAAGCCTTCCAGTTATAAACCTAGTATCGATGTTGTAAAAGAGCTTAAGAAAATCAAGAAGTTTATACCATTTGATATTCAAACTGGCGAAGGCGACTACGTTCAAGATGAATCTTAGGGAATAATCTGGAATAATCTATGGATATAAAACAAAAAGTTGTTATTCCAAAGCCTCAAAGACAATCAATAAGCTTTGCTGTAGAGAAATCTAAGTATAGCACTACAGAAAAAGGTTCTACATTATACGACGACTTCTCCGAGCAGAAAAGCTTATTGCTTAATGGATACAATGCTATGCTTTTTGAGATTGAACGTTTGATGAATGTTATCGTTGAGCGTTCAAAGAGTTATGACTTAAAGGTGGAAAATACAACTGATGATGTTATAGTCAAAGCATTGTTCTATAATGTATTTAACGGTGAGAAGAAGACCATTACATTTGAAGATTACATAGATTTAATAATTTATTCCAAATCGCCAAACGGAATCATCCCATCGGAATATCTCGGCAAGCTGAAAGATGCTTTTGGTAAGCAGATTATTGAAAAACAGGCCTACGATTTATTATATGTTTATCCATTGCTGCAGAGCGCTTATAATATTAACACGGCTGCATCCTCCTTGGAGAATATAGATGCTATAGATATCTATATTGATAACAACAATCACACTACATCACATCCAAGCTCTTCAAGTAGTTCTACGAGCAATGTTGTAAATGTATCAGAAAGCAAAATTAAACGTATCATAGAAGAATGCTGGCCATGTGAGCAAAGACTGTATTGGATTAAGAAAACATTTGGCATGCCTTTTAATGCTGAAGGTCGCAAATATTACGATATGTATTTCACACAGATGTGGCGTACATATCTTATGGAACTTAGAAATATATTATCTATTAAGCTCGGTCTTTTTGATTACGGATTGCTTAGTACACTGTGCGCTGCAGGCAGAATGCTGCTTAGTTATGTATGTATACCAGATTTAAACTCTATTGCCTCTTTGCTTAAGACGAGACTCCAAGCATTAGACAAAGAGCTTTCTGAAGATTTTTCGTTTGCATTTGGCGATATTCTTGAAACATCAATTTCTTACAGCATAAAGTTTGTAGCTTCCCGCATGAGGGATCTGCTTTTTCAGCATATGCAGCTTATAACTGGCGCCGTAGATTGCACGCTTTTAGCCCTTCGAGAACAGATGCGTAAGCTGAAATTCTTAAGTGAAGATGTCTATAAGAATATAGCATCATTTACCGATACAGTACTTGAATCAGAGAGATGGCTTTATGACCGTATTGATACATTGTTTAATGAGCTTGATAAGATTAATCTTCAATCATACTTAATGAATGTAGAGATTTACAGGAAAATCTCTACAGCAAAGAAGACGTCTTTGCATCTTGGATTTTTGGCGAAGCTTATAGCAGGTTTTATTTATGCGCGTAATGCGCTTTCTTCTAAGCATGTAAACAATCTTACAACTTTGATCGATGCTATATGCCGTGCTGCAGTAGCAGAAGCTTATCCATGGATTATATTTAATCCGCCATATACGGGTCCAAAAGGCGGCCCTCAAGATCAAGGCGACACACAAGGCGGCTCTGATACCACAGAAGATGACACTGGAGGAAGCGGAGGTGGAGGTAAAGATGGCAGCGATGAAACATCCATCCCCGTCCAAGACCCAACTATTCCTAATGGAATTTTTGATGGCGGTATACACGATTTACTCAATGATGATCGGTATAAGAAGTTTTTTGATAAGTATAAACTTATTAAGAGTCTTGAAAATGGTATTATTGATTTGACAATAGATGATGTTGTCAAGTTGCAGCTCAACAGTCTTAAAGACAATATAATAACTGATGCTGGCAAAGAATCCTTTGCTATAACATATAACTCATGTATGTATAGCGGCGGTAAGTCTTTCTTTACCAGCGATAATATACAAGAAATCTTAGATAGACTTAAAAAGAATTAACTAATAGCAGGTGTATAGAGATGGCCGAAGTAAACAATCAAAATCAATCTTTAACAAATATTGTGGTCAAAAAAGACCTTTCGGTTTTAACGCTGCCGTCTTTTAAACAAAAGAGCACAAATGTTCCTGTGCTGCAATACCGCAAAAGCGGCATTTTTAAGCACAGAACATTTACATTTGACGGCCGTTACGAAAAACCAGAATATAATCTCTATGAGATCTTAGCAGCTGAAGATGGTGAAGCTTATATTAAGCGCACTATACAAAGAAAGCGCGGACTTGCTGACAAAGAGGGCTGGACTCTTGTTGGCAATAACCCCAGAACTCTGGAGTATATCAAAAATCGCTTGATGGAGATATCCATCGTATCTAATATACCTATAGAACTGCTTATCAAGGATACGATCGGCGATTTGATAAGATTCCATAATGCATTTTGGAAAAAGATACGCAACGAAAAGGCATCATCTGGCCGTCCGAGACGTGTAAAAACAATGTATGGCACCAAAATATTAAAGCCAGTTGCTGCTTATGTGCGTATCCCTCCTGAAACAGTACAGGTCGAATGCGATCCATTTGGTAATCCTATTTCATACAGGCAAATGCTTCCAAATGGTATGTTTAGCGAAGAATTTGATGCTGAAGATATTATACATTTTACATTCAACAGAAGAGCTGGACAGATATTTGCTGCACCTGCATTTCTTCCTGTAATTGACGATGTACAAATGCTGCGGTCGCATGAAGAGAAGTTGCAGCTTCTTACAGACCAATATCTCTTCCCTCTTATTATCATGCAGATAGGCACTGATGCAATGCCCGCATCGGTATTTCCAGATGGCACAACTGAAATGGATATCTGGGCATCAAAAATTAACGATATGCCTAATAATGGCATAGTTGTGGTAAGCCATAGACATAAATTTGAGGTCATTGAAACAAAGAACATTCTGCCTATAGAAAAATACCTTGAATACTTCAAGCGCAGAGTGATTGCAGGTTTAGGTATTAGCACAATGGATTTAGGCGAAGGAGAAGGTCTTAATCGTTCGACGGCTGAAACAACATCTAAGATATTAACAGAAGATGTAAGTGATTATCAAAAAGAATTTGCCTATCAATTTAACTTCGAAGTCATCAATGAACTCCTCCTTGAAGGCTTTATGCCAAATGTGCTTCTTGAAGAGAACATTGTTCGTCTAAGATTCAATGAGATTGATACAGATAACAAGATTAAAATAGAAAATCATGCAGCAATGCTTTACTCGATGAATACAATTGACGAAGATGAAATGCGTGCAATGCTCAAGCGCCAGCCTATAAAACCCTCCCAAAGAGAAAAACTGTTTATGTCGCTCTCCCAGGAAAATACTCAAACCCAATCTGCTCAATCTGCTGCAAAGGAAAAAGACCAGCCTTCCAATCAGCATGGCAGAAAGCTTGCACCAACGGGACGTAAATCTTCTATGGAGGTTCATTGGCAGGATTTAAAAACTGAACTTATCAATCATTTCAGCATTTACGGATATGATTTCATCAAAATTCCGATTAAATCTTGGATAATTAAACTTGACTTCGGCAATGTTGACAACTTTATTTACAGCAAACTTTTCGACGAACTTGACAGTATTGTGGATCTTACCATTGAGAAAGTTACACGCGGCATTATCACCGAGAAAGAATTTATCGATACACTTATTAAATCCATCAAAAATTATATAGGACAGTTCTATGAATCATAAAGCCCATCTTCTTGACTTAGATTTTATTTCTGTAAATCATATCTTATATGATCAATCAACAAGAGAGCGGCTGCTCGATGTTATATTTAGCAGTTTAGACAGTCAAACAAAACAGGACGTTCCAAAAGACAAGCGCAAAGGACTTATTGTAAGAACACGAGTTACACATGCTGGCAGGCTTACAGGCCATAGACACTTGTACCTTCCCGAAAATGTTCGCTATGGGCTTGACTCTTTTACAAAGCCGTTTGGAATTCCTGTGCTTGCTCATCATGATGTGCATAATGACCCGATAGGCCGTGTTATTAAAGCATCTTACATACCAACACAGCCTGCTTTTATGTCTGATAGTGAATTTGAATTTCTGGATACTTTAAGTGATATTAATAAAACATCACTTAAGCGTCTAAACAAAATATTAGGACCGCACCTTGAAAATCCGCAGTTTGAAGGTCTTGGATATGTTGAAGCTTTGTTTAATATTATTGACAAAGATGCTATTGAGAAAATAGTGGACGGCCGCTATCATACTGTTTCAGTTCAATATGAACCAGCATGGGTTAAGTGTTCCGTCTGCGGAGCAGATGTTATGCAAGGTATATGTGAACACATGCCTCCTGGTACAAATGTAGACGGCAAGAGAAGTTTTATCATATTTGGACCAATGCGATATGTCGAGGTCTCCTATGTCAACGTTCCAGCAGATAACCTTGCCTTTAATGTTGATATAACCAAAGACAGTCTATTTGCATTTGACCATAAGTTTGTGCCTTCATCGAAGAATTCATTTTACATTCAGACCCAAGACTCTATTGAAAGTATATCATCAATACTAAATACAAATCAAAACAATATAGGAGATGCTATGAAATTCAAGCTAAAAGATATTAAAGCAAATCCTGATAGATACGAGCTTCTTGCGAAATATCTGCCTGAAGATAAGATTTTAGATAAAGAGAAGCTCGAAGGACTTCAGGATTCTGACTTCATTGGCGCTGGAAGGCTCTTCCCTGCCGTAGATGAAGAACATTTAGAAGCTGTAATTAAGCTTTTAGACAATGTATACGACTGCAAAGAAAAAGAAGAACTCTTAGACTTTGCAAAACAAAGACTTGCAGCTTTAGATAACAAAGATGGTGCTAACAGTAATGCTAATAACAATGACAGCAATAACGCCAATGGTGATGGTAATACCGACGAAAAGAAAGATGTCAATGCAGGCAGTCAAGATGAGCAATCACAAAAGACAGATGCTTTGAAAATTACCATTAATGGCAAGCTTTTCGAAGTTACACCATCCGAAGATGGAACTGTGGCTGTAACTTTAAGTAAAGATGATGCTGTTGAAATATTAAAACAGACATTGCCCGAAGACCTTAAAGCTGAAGATGCTTTAACTGTTATTAACAGTCTCTTTGCAACATTGCCATCTACAACAATGGACAGCTTAAAGCGTGCATTTGCAGGTGATATTATTGCTGAATTTGAAGACAGAGTTAATAACTACAAGAATGAAATTGCTGCCTTGCAAAAACGTCTCGAAGCAAGTGGTGCATTAGTCAGCGAACTCGACAGCGAACTTAAAGATTTTTATATTGAAAAGATACTTTCCTACCGTGATAAACTCGATCCTCAGCAAAGTGAAGATAGTCTTAAAGCTCAGTTCAAAGACATGTCACTTACAGAGCTAAGAGCCTCTTATAAAACTCTGTCGGTTGTAATGAAACACAATGATACTATTTCACCTGATGCTAATATTAAGAATGATAATATAGACAATAAAGATGACAATAGCGACGATCATCTCCAGTCAATCAAAGCAAAGATAATTGACACATATAGAACTTTATATGTCAAAGACAGCAAATTTGCTAATCAGTGGCTCGCTAAAGAACTGAAAAACCTCGAGGAGCGAAAGCAAAACAATAAATAATCATCAAATAATCATCCCATAACCAACTAATTACTTTCGTTAAATTAAAATAAGGAGATCCCCAATGGCTCAATTCAAAAAAGCTGAAAACTATCTATCTTCAACTACTCCGATAGTTGAACGTTCGGAAGGTGTAAGACCAGCTCAGCATTACAAGCCTGCAAATTATTTGCCTTTAATCAGATTTGACAAAAAAGTAGGAGACTACAAAGTTATTTCTACTGGCAAAGTCATTTCTGTTGACTCTCAAGGCTATATTGTACCAGCTGGACTGCTCATCGATATTGAAACAGCAATTGCAGACGGCAACTTTAACAACGTTGTCAACAAATATAGCGCTGTAGATGTTCAAGAAGGCGTAACAAACTTTGCAGGTCAACTTGTTCAAGCTGGCGAACCTGTAGTTAAATCATTCTTCCAAGACGGAGATGCTACAAAAGCATTGATCAACTATGTAGGTCTTCCACTTGGAATTGCTCCATATGATGCATGGCGAAACAATGGTGCTGGCTTAGATAACAACCCTGCTGATTTTAGATATGCCAACTGGAATTTGCAGCAAGGCATTTCGGTTCTCACAAGATACTTCATTGAATTACCTGTTGTTTCTAACTACACAGCTGTAAATTACCCTGGCATTGCAGTATTTGAAGGAACACCAAAGAATGGTGCATTAGTTACCTTTAACGCAAATTCTAACTTTGTGATGTTACCTTCCCTTGCTGATAATGCTGCAGCTTCTGATATCGTATCTTATATTAAGACAACTCAAGGTAGAATACTTGGCAGAATATACTTCATTGATACTGACTTCCCGAAAGACATGTTAGATTATGTTAAAACCTGGGATCCAAATATTTCTAACAAATCAATTACAGATGTAGCTCCTGGTACTGCTACAAAAGGATTACCAGATAACTTAACATATGCTGGTATTACAGATCCAGCAGCAGCTAAGGTTGTAAGAATCAATTTATTAGTCTAATAACTCCCTCCTGGTGGCTGTGTTATCTCAAAGGGTAGCACGGCCACAGTTAAATAAATTCAAGAAACCAAAACAAATGTCAACTAAATAGAGGAGATCCCCAATATGTTTTCATTCAAAGACATTAAAGACATTCCACTTCAAGATTATATCGACACCTGGAGAACTGGATATTACACAGATCCAGACACAAAAAATGTGTATGAAGTATCAATGGAAGATGCTCTTGCGCATCCAAATAGTACTCAGTTCTTCCAGATAACTGTTGAAACATTAGTGCGCGAAGCTGTTGAACCAGCTTTAGTTGCAACACGATTGCTTACTAGAGTTAATTACAAACCTGGTATGACTGTATCTTTCCCTTCAATTGGTGCTATAGTAGCTGATGATGTAAACGAGGCAGGTGAATATCCAGAATACTCACTGAACTTCGGAAGCGGTGCTCAAATCATTACAATCGGCAAAGCAGGATTGGCTATTAAGTTCACAGATGAAATGAAGAGATATAATCAGTATGATGTATTGAACTATTACTTAAGAGCAATGGGTCGAGCTTTAGCAAGACACAAAGAAAAGAAATTCTTTGCTATGTTGTCTCATATGGGCATCGTAACACATGATAATGTAAATCCAAGTCAGTCTGTATTCGGAGTCACAAGAGGACTTTCATTAAGTGGTACACCTAATGGTGCTTTAATTGCCGACGATATTTATGAAGCTTATGGTCAGTTACTTATGAATGGCTTTACTCCAAATGCATTGCTTGTTCACCCACTTACATTTACAATGTTCTTAAGTGATCCTGTATTGAGAGCTTTTGCTATTAATCATGGCGGTGGAGTATGGTTCAACGGCTGGAATGGTAATGCAGCAGCTCAATATCCATGGCCAAGAGGTCAAATGGGTAAAATGGGTCCTGGTCCACAAAAAGTAACATCTTCTACTGATCCAAAAACCATTGGCGATATTGAAGCTACAATGAGAATTCCTGACTACTTTGGACTACCACTTACAATTATCGTAAGCCCTGCTGTTCCATACAACCATGCAACCAAATTAACAAATATTTACCTTGTTGATACAGAAAATATTGGAGCTTTGATTGTTGATGAAGAACCTACTATGGAAGAAATTCCAGATAGAATGAGAGATATTACAAAGATTAAGATACGTGAAAGATATGCTTTAGCTCCATTTAATGAAGGAAACGCTGTTGCTATATTGAAGAACGTTAAAGTTACACCTAATGAATTATTACTTCCAACTGTTGCAGCTGCTGTTAATGTTAATGCTATTGACAGAAGCAATCCAGCAGTTTAATAGACAGTTAATTAATTACTCATAGGCAGTCGGCAACCCCGGCTGCCTTAAATTAAAAACCAGGAGGATAAAATATGAAGTTTACTATCAAACTTGCCACCAAAAGCACTTTTCAAGGACAGGTATTTCAGAATCCATTTTGGTTTACACGTGATCGTTCTATACATCTGAGCATAGCTAACGATCAAACTAAAGAGATGGAAATTGATACCGACAAGATATCAAAGGAAAACTTAATTCAGATATATAACGGTATCATAGCTCGTGATATTACGTGTAATATTGAAACAGAAGAAATTCTAAAGCTGATAGAAAACACAGAAAAGTCAGCTTATACTACAATCCAAAGAACAGCTGAAGATATACGCTCTGCGCAAGATGTCAAAAAGGCTGTAGATCAAAATCTTATTGAAAGCACTTTGCAGAAGAGTTTTGGCGATATTAAGAAAATCCTCGAGACTGAAGACGCATTTAACGACATTACACTACTTCAAAAGCTTCTGGAAGCTGAAAGTGCTGACAAGAAGCGCTCAAGCCTGCTTAAGCTTATACAGCAGAAAATAGAAAAGCTATCAGAAGACGCAGTTATAGTTGCAGGCGAGGTCTTGGAAGTCGAAGAAACTGAAGATAAAAAGATTATTTATGATGCTGAGACTCAGACTCTCAATGACTTAGAAGAAAATCAACAACAGATGTAATTTAATCACTAAAGATAATTCTTATGCAAATTGTATCTACAATACCAGAAACATCTGCTACTAATGTCAGTAGAACAGCTTCTATAGAAATTCAATTTGATAGTCCAGTACTTGCAAGTTCTGTGACGGATTCGTCTGTTGTTGTATATACAAAAAAGACCAATGTTGTCCAACCAACATTGGTCAAACCTTCTTCTGTAATAGATAATTCAAAGTTTTTATCCGACGGCGGAACATCTGTTGTTATAGGCAAGCTAAGTGTTGACGGCAATAGGATTATATTTAAACCTGCCAAGCCTTTAGAGGCAAAAACCGAATACATTGTTACTGTAAGTAACACAATATCATCAGTATCGGGCGAGCTTTTAGGGAAGATTAAAACATTTAAGTTTTTGACGACTGATGAAGATGTCAATATAGAAGAAATCACACAGCCTCTTAGGCATATTATAGGTACATACGTTGACTTTGGCAGCGGGTTTGTATCGCCTGATGATCTTACTTTGCTTTACAGTGAACCAAAGAACCGCTCACTGCTTTTTGATTCAATAATAGATTTATATTTTTCTGATAGTATAAATCTTAACTCCGCCGTAGTTGAAGTTTATGAAGAAAGCGTGCTAAGCGATGAACCGCCCTCCTTGCTTGAGTCTGATCTGAGTGCAGATGGAAACCACCTTGCTGTTGATATAAATGTAGATTTACCTATAAATACTTTCATTACTGTTAAAATAAAATCTCTTCAAAGCACCTCTGGCAAATCACTCAAGGAACCTATAACACTCAGTTTTGTTACGGAACTAAGTCCCTACTACGGTTCGACAAAGATACTCCGTCTTAAAGCAGGAACTTTGTTTGACAGGATTGACGATGCCTATCTTGCAATGTTAATACATTTTAACTCCATGGAAATAGATGAAAAGATGTCTTCTGTTCCGCAGACTGATGGTCTTGATGCTGTGAAAATATATTATACAACATATGCTTCTTTGTATAATGCATTACTTAATAATTCAAGATACGAACTTTCACGTTCGATAAAGAAACAACTTGGCGACTTTGCTATATCCGTTGACAATGGACATAAAATAGATTTATACAACAAACTCCTTACAGACTGCAAGCGTGCACTTGATATAGTTGATCTTTATGTACTGCGCGGTGCTGTAACTTACGCAGTAAGAAACTCAATAGGCAGCATGTCTCCAGGCAGACTTTGGTTTGAGGGCGTTCAGCCTGGTCTTAACGTCAAGGAGGATGTTGGTTTATTGTTTAGACGCTATATGTGGGACGAACTTGGTATACCTGCAAACTGGAACTATTTGCAATAATTTAAAAGATGATTTATGATTGAGAATAACTACATTCCAAATGAAATTATAGCTACATCGACGGACATAGATCTAAGGAATACATTTCACAAAATGCTCTATGGAGATGCCTATGCTGGTATAAAGCCGATTGGAAGATTTGCTGTTCTTCAAAAGATTATATATAACTCTGATGGAATACCAAAAAAGTCTCCATATGCATACAAAGTCACCGGTGAAGTAGATATCAAAAATAGACCGCCAAACACAACACGCACCGGTCTATTGTGTGAAGAAAAGCTTGTAAGAGTGCATTACCAGATGTTTGGAAAGTTCATGTTAAATGAATTTTTTATGCAGATGGAAACCAATGCTCTTAAACGTGAATTATGCTTTATGTCGTTTTATGATAAACCTAAAGAGCATGACTATCTCATTATTATCAAGACAGATGAAAACGGCAACCCAATAAATCCAGTTACAGCTGAAACTGAATATGAAATTGTAAAAGTTCTTCCCCGCGAAAGTGATTTTGGACGCACAGAATATTACTTATGTGTAATTGAAACTGTAAAATAGTTATGAGATTTGTTAAATATACATCAGACATAGGCGCCGTAGCTAAGCAGATAGTAAGCAATGCTGTTACCAGCTTTGCTGGCCCAATGGACAAACAATTGCTTACCGATTTAGGCGATCAGATTATAGACTATGATCTCGATGACTTTGTTGATGATTTATATGAGTTCTTAAATCAATATCAGCAAACTACCGGAGAGTTTAAGGATTTTACATTCAATGCCTCTTATGCTTACAGTGTCCCACTTGACAGTGAACAAAATGCTTTGAGATTTCACGTTATAGAAAGAACCGATGCTTCCACTCAAGGTGGGGTAAGCAACCCTCATACAGGGCGCAGAAATTATAAATGGATGCTGTATAATACTATAGACGACCTGCAGAACCCTGGATATAAAGTTTTAACATTTGTAAAGCCGATGGATAATACCATTGAGCTTGTAAGCTGGTCGAAAAACTATAGAGATGCCAATAAGTTTGCTTTACAGATAGAAGATCTGCTTGATACATATTCATATCTCTTTAAGGCAAAGGGGCTTATAGATTTAAGATTTCTTGGAAGACGCGACGACTTGTTTTATCAAACAACAAGTCTTTCGTGGTATGGATGTCCGATGAGATATTATATTAAAACATTTAAGATAAAACTTGTATACGAAAAGCTATTAGAGCAGTTGACAATTGACTTTCTGCTTGCCTCCGATCCAAACAGCAAGTTAAACAGCTAAAATACTAATAAACTACAACCAACGAATTAAAATAGGAGAACTACGGTATGTTAAGTGAATTCAAAAATCTTCCTGGTATTTATGTATACAAGGATGACGGCAATCTCAGCCAAAGAGAGACTTTGCCTGGTGGACTAACTGTCATTCTTGGTACAGCTCCTGCAGGCCCTACAAGCTTATACTATGTTACTTCCACTGTCGATGCACAACAGATCTATGATCCATATAATACAGGCAAAGGAACATTGTTAAAAGCTTTATATGGAGCCTTGGAGTCAGGTGCAAAGAATGTGGCTTTAATGCGTGTTGGAGCTACACCACAAGCTATTGACTTCTTAAATGGCCATACTATTGTGCAGAAAAGCTTTGGCAAATCTTACAAATTGCATTATAATGGTACTACAGATTTAATCAGAATTTTTGATGCTGCATCTGGAACAATTGTCTACGACAACATCGCGGGCATTGACAATGGCGATTTCAATGTATTTGGCTCAAAAGCTCAAGATATTAATGTGACTATCGGTGATGCTGATAGTGGCGTTAACTTTGAATCATTGCTTGATTTTACACAGTCGGCATATTCAGTAGCTAAGGATATAGCTATCTCATCTCCTTCGGGTTCAAGTTTTACAACAAATTCTTCGTTGTTTAAGGCTGGACAGATTGTATGTCTTAAAGAATCTGACGGTAGCAACGCCGCACACTTCCTTGTAAGTTATGTTATAAATAATGGCAGCCAGTATACAGTCTATCTTTCAAAAGCTCTCACATACAGCAATGGTGTTGTAACTGAATCTTCCGCTATCAACTTAAGTGCCGACTATACCAAAGCTGATATTAAAGTTCGTTATATACCTGAGAATGATGGTCTTTCTTTGACAAAGAACCAGTTATATCAAGCTTTGGCAAGAGCTTACTGGGAATTAGAAACTGTTGATGCTGATGTATTTATTCTTTCCTGTGCATACTTTGATGAGCCTAATGTAGTTGATAACGAAGGCAGATTTGCGTTAAATCAAGCTGGCTATAAGGCACCAACGGGTGATTTCTTGGGCAAAGGATATGAATTTATGCATCAGGGACAGATATTCTATGCATTTAAGAACAGCTTTGATACTACAACAGATAAAACAGCAACCATTTTGCCGACCCCATACGAACTTGGTATCGATGGTTACGCTGCTAAAGCATGGCTTAAAGGAACTGTTACTATAGAAGATGCTCTTACATGCACAACTGATGCAGATGTTGCTTTAGTACCTGAAAATATTACTTGGCATGAACTTAATTTTGGACATCAACTTGCCTCCTTCCTTGATGACTTAAGTACAAATCAAACCGATGCATTTGGTGTAATTGCTATGAGACCGCCTGCTAATTTAAGTAAATCAGCTGTTGCTCAATGGCTTGGCAGATCTCCAATACATGATACAATTACAGGTGATATCTTAGTTTCAGGTTCGGGTGTGCTTGGTTATAAATATATGGCAGGTTCTCTTGGAGTTCAGGAAGGCTTATTTAAGACCACAACTGGATTTGTAGACGGACCAAAAGTAATTGATAGAAACGGAATGCCTATAGATATTGGTAAATACATTGATGTTGTTGCTACTCCGCTTATTGCAACTACAGGTGCTTCCAGCAGTGCTTATCTATCTTCTGGTGTTGAATTTTACGGCGGATTGGTCTCAGGACTTACACCAAATATATCGCCTATGAATAAGGTATTTAAGTCTAATGTTAAATTAGCTTTTCCGCTTAAGAAATTATATCTCGATGCTCTTGTCGGAACTAAATATATTGTCTTTACTGACTCTCCAAATGGTGTTAAAGTTGTTGACGCTCCTACAGCTGCACTTAAGACCTCTGACTACAACAGACGTGTCTTATGCAGAATTGCAGGCGGAATATTGGATATTATAAGAGATATTGCTGATCCATATATAGGTTATATTACATCGGGTGCTATTCTTAAAAACCTTGAAGACGAGATTAATGCTGCTCTGTATGAACTGCAAAAACAAAGTTCACCATGGATACTGGCTGGCAAGATAACATTAAGACAAACTCAAGACATGAGAATCAAAGGATGGGCAGTTGCTGAGCTTGTATTAGTTACAGCACCTGAACTGAAGAGATTGACTATATACCACATGTATGCAAAGAATACTTAAGTGTTGTTAATCTTAAAATATAACATAAATTAACACTTAACTAAATTAGAGGAGTTTTACAATGAACATTGAAACATATTCTGAAACCTATACATCTTTCTCTGGCGCAGATATTAGAGCCTACACAGGCAGTACACAATTTGCAACTCTGCAAGCTATATCATATTCTATCACCAGAGAAAAAGGGCCGGTCTATACAATGCTCGGCTCTCCTGATCCATTTGCTTATGCAAGAGGAAAAAGAGCTGTTGCAGGAAGTCTGATTTTTCTTACCATATCTGAGCAAGCATTACTAAGTCACATGAAAAAGGCTGGTCAAGCTAAATTCTACTCTGAAAATCAAGAAATCCGCTACGACAAATTAGATCCAGCTGACATACAAGCTGTATTCCGCACAGCTACGGTTGATACTTACGGCGAGCAGGTAGATGCTTGGTATGCCGATCAGATATTGCCATTTACAATTCAGCTTGTAGCCGCCAACGAATATGGTAAAGCTATGAGAAGAAGTTTCTACGGCGTTGAAATATTAAACGAAGGCGGCGGTGTATCGGTAGATGATCTTGCTTTAGAGGAATCATATACATTTGTAGCACGAGGCTGTTCTCCTTGGACTGCAGTGTCTACAGGTTCACCGGCCAGTGCTAATTCTTCAGGCACAATTGTATAACATATATCTTCATTTCGCAAAATTCAGCATCTTAAAGCTGTCATTTTGCAAAAGCCTCCATTCATTTTAGATGATGGAGGCTTTTTTTTGCTTGATTTGTCATTTGACAACAACTTTTTTTGCAATATAAATTATACATTTTGAGGGTATACTATGTCAATACATCAGCCACTCGAACTGGATTCTGATTTGGAATTTACAACGATTTCACAAAATCCTGCATCCAGCACCAAATCTAATAAAAAGACTGGTACTGTAGAACTTGTGCATAGCGGACTATTTTCAGGATCCGATATAACTGTGTATGCTGCTTTACCTTCAAAGGTAGCCGATGGTGAGTTTTTCTTTAAACAGATTACTGAAATAGAAACTTTGTCGTATTCGGTCTATAGATATAAACGTTCGGTATATGGACTTGGTAACTCAGCGCCACGAGGATTTACACGCGGCAGTCTAACTGTGGCTGGCACAATTGTTTTTACAGTTGGATATGAAAGAATACTTAATGACCTATTGTTGTATTATGAAAGCCACAACGACTCATCTGCTTCGGCTAATAAATATTTTAGAATAGACCAGCTGCCGCCGATTAATCTGTATGTTGAACTTCACAATGAATACGGTAATGCTTCAAGACTTGGTATACTTGGTGTAGAATTTATGAATGAAGGTCAAGTAATGTCAGTTGCAGATTTGATAATTGAAAATTCTGTAAACTATATGGCCCGTGATATCATTCCTCTTGAGTCATATAAAGGTTCCACAAAGTCGGTAGGAATTAAACCAGGCCAGGAGCCTATTCCAACACGTAAATCTTTCAATCAGCTGCTTGATGAAGCCGTCCAAGAAATTAGTAAGCGGAGAGCATTATGGCTGTAGGAGCTTTAAGCAATATTAATGCTTATAAAACTGTTTACTTCTCCGGCAGTCAAGCAAGAATCTACATTAACGATTATCTTGCCGAAGAGGTAACACAAATTGACGGTTCGTATTCATATGCTCACTATCCTATCTATGGATATAGATCAAAACACTTTGATGCCGTTGCAAGCGGCAGAGTGCTTGTATCTGGCAACTTAATGATTAATTATATATCAAGCGGATATCTATATGCATTTGCTAAAGCTTTAATGCAAGAGACCATTGCTGCAGCAGATACAATGACAGATACTTCTAAACAAACTTTAAAGTCAGCAAAGACAACACTTGATGACCTGTTATATAACTATAATCAACAAATTACCAAACCGCCAGAACAGACATTGCTCTTTGACCAAAATAAAATCAAAGAGCTGCGCAATAACTATTGGGGTATAGACAGAGCCATTAAAGATATAGATATCGATGGTCTCCGTCCTGAATTTGTCTATGGGCCATATACTATTACCATCAGAGACTTCAAGATTGGTAATACCTTAGAAGAAGCTTTAATGAACAATGCGTATGAAGAACGTGTGCTTCTTAATGTATTTTTAACAGACTGCTCTACGACACGCAATCTTACAGGAGACCCAGTTGCTGAAGTTTACTCATTTATAGCACAGACCATGATTTAATTCATTAATAAACAAACAAAGGAGTACTTATGCCAAAAAGTGAATTCTTAGAACAAATGAAATCAGTTCATGCTCAAGTGGAACAAGAAACAGCTAAACTCAAAGCAGAATCTGAGAAGATTGAAGAAGCTGAAAAAGAAGAAAAAGCATCGCAGCAGAAGACTCTGCTTGATCTTATATTGGAAGAATGCTCTGATTTAACACCGCAGCAGATTAACAGCTGGAAAGACCAGTTTGGTGCAATTTATGCATCCAGATTTGACAAAGGTGAAATCTTTATCTATCGCTTTCTTGCCTACCCTGAATATAAACAAATTCGTCAGAACATTGAAAAAAGCACTCTTCCGCCTGCCCAACTCCAAGAACTGTTTGACGAGATGATTGTCGAAAAATGTGTTTTGTATCCTTCTATTACACCAGACTTTAAGATGCTTGTGAAAGCTGGAACTATAGGCACACTTGCAGAGCAAATTAGGATTGCAAGTAATTTTCTGCCAGATGCTGTAGTTTATGAACTGATTAATAAAATATAATAAAGATATAACACTGTTCTCTAAGCGATGATATGCATCCACTCCTATATGCAAAGAAAAAATACGGGAATATATACAGTATCAAGTTCAATGATACAACAATCGCATTCTTCCGGCTTCTTACATACAAAGAATATCTTTCATATAAAAATCTTATAAATGCGTATTCATTCCTCGAGCTAGAGCTGCAGCAGGACATATTAAAACAATGCCTGCTGCAGTATATATCTCCAATAGTATTATACAAAGCAGGACGGCTGACAAAAGCCGATATGCAATACAACTATGTTAATTTTACCACAGCAATGGAGTTTATAGAAGCTGGCAGTGTTGATACACTTGTTCGTATTATACTAAGACATTCTGGACAAGATAACTTAGATGATTTTCTGCGTGATGTGGATACAAACCGTATGCTCGCTGAAATAAATTACATTGAAAGAATACTATCAGTTGTATCCCTGACATTTAAGATTCCGCTGAATGATTTATATAACATGCAGTATCCCGAGCTGCTTAATTTAATTAATCAAACAGAGTTTGCTATATTAGGCCGTATACCAGAAGTTCCATTTAAACTTGCTGAAAATAAAGTAGCTAAACCAAAACTTGATCCTCTACAGCAGGCACTATTAAGCATCCAAGATAAAACAAACAAGGCAGGTAAATGATTAATCGAATAAGACAAGCTGCTATAGCATCAGAAGATGAAAATTATCGCAGGGATCCTTTTGCATCTTTTGGTGCTGCAGCTGGTAAATTTGCTGCTGGTTACCTGCTCAACCGTGCACTGCTTTACGTTCCTACGGGCATTGACCGCAGACATCTACGTTATCTGTGGCATTATAGAGTTCCGCCTGGTATACCTGTTACTCACTATCCTGGATTATATGCAACCCATAGTGCATCTGTAAGAGAGGTTATCTGGAATGCTATTAAAGCTACGGAAGAGACTCTCTTTAAGATGCCGAGAGCATTTTCTGCTTCTGCTCTGTATGGATCTGGTATTTATTCACGCGGCAAATTTGTAGTTCCTGAGTTCTTTGAAAATTATGGCAATGTCCAATACTTAAATCGTATTGGAGCTGATCTTTCGAATATAGATTTCAAAAGAGGCGTTAGGTTTGAACGCGGTATCCTCTATGGCTTTGATGTATTTGGCAATGAGCATGTTATTTTAGAGTCTGCACGAGCTTATCCTGCATATTGGGGTAAAACACTTGGACTTCAGGGATTTACTCCAAAGGCTATTCGTGCTTTATATAGTAAATACAATATACCTATAGGCCAGCAGGACGTTATATTTACACGCGGTGGACTGCGTGGAGTTCGTGAAATTTTCGAAGCCATAGCTACTGTAGCTGCTGAAAACTACGTCAAACTGCTTGATAATCCATTTGCTCTGTGGCTTGAACTTACTGGTAAGAGTATTGAAAATGCAAGTCCAGCTGTGCGGCGGCTTGCTGAGAAATTTTTCCTGAAAGATCAATTTGGTGTAGGCGGTAAAACATTCCTAAGAGGCGACTATCGTAATATACTAAGAACACATTTTTTGCGCGGACTGCCTAAGATTGCAGCTGGTATTATTGGTTATAAAACTCTTTCACACTTAGTTCAACTTGCAACTGGATATACGATAGGTGGACACTTTGCTAATATATATCAAGGCACCACACTTGCTTACACTAACATATCCGACATAACAGGGCTTACAGCTTACAGTAAAGCTCAGGAAAAAGTTGCACCTGGCTCAACTTCACTTGCTGGTCTGCTTGCTTTCCCGTTGTCATTTGGCATCTTTGGAGCTACAACGGGTAAGATCATAGACATAATGGAGCGTGAAAGTATTCAGCATGGCGGTGAAGCTCCGATATTCTTTAGGCGTATTGCTTCAAAACTTGAAGAAGCTCCAAATGTTATTGGCCGTATAGCATCAAGAATGCATCTATCTTCATATAGAAGAGTTGGTGCTTTTGGTTTAATGGGTGCTTTGGCTGGCGGTTTGGCTGTACTGCCATTCCTGCCAGGTGTTATTGGTTCAAAGAGAGATACAGAAGAACTTGAGCGTATTTATTCAGGTGAGCAGCTTGTAGAGAAACGGCGCGGTGCTTTCTGGGAATTTGGAATATCACCGTGGGAAGGAGATGATATAGAATACTTTGCGCCGCATTGGACTGTAAAGCTTAAAACAGATGCAGCAACAAAAGGAAGACTACCTGAAGAATATTACAACAATAGATTTGCACTCTGGCTCGAAAGATTATTTAATCCTTATGCTCTTGAAGAAGCTTTAGATGAAGAACGTCCTTATACATTTTGGGGACCCTCAGATTGGGGTTTAGGGCTGGCAGAAAAACTGCTTTTGCCTGTTAAATATGCACTGAAACCTCTTGCACTTGCTCATCCAGAAGGGCTTGAAGGCATCCATCCGAGACTCCGCCCGCAGCTTCGCCCTGAGATGCCAGAAGAACTGAAGTCCCAGTATATCGATGAAAGAGGTTATGTAATTAGACCTCAACTGCCCACATCGCTTCAATCCATGCTTGCTGAAAACATGTATTCAGCAATGGATCTTGCAGGTGTGCAGGGATTTTTATTTCAAACCCTGTATAGCAAGTTAAGCGGTGAGCAGTCAGCTTTAACTCCGCTGGCTGAATATGAAACTTCTGGCAGAATTCTATCGATGCAAAGAAGATACTGGGATTTAGATATTGGCGGCGGGCTTGGCACAACAGAAGCTTACAGACGTCTTAACCCAGATAGACCTTATGAAACCCAATATATCCCATCTCCTTTGCGTAATAAAATGCCATCATGGATGCCTGAAGAATTTCAATATGGCGATCCATATACGCTCATACCAGAAGGTGAATTAAGACTGCCAGGCCGAGGCTATGCAGCTTTGCATCCTGAATTAGAAGGCATTGAACCTGAAGAGTATCCAGCTGCATATAGAATGGCTATATTAAATGACGTAGCTCCCTACTCTACAGGATTTTACAAATATAAATATCTTACAGAACAGCAAATTCAACAAGGCAAGATAAGTGAAAGTCAGCTGCGCATCTATCAAGAAGCTTTGCGTCAGCGTGAGATGATGATGAATGATGAGCAGTTTAATTATGGCGAAGGACCTGTTGGTTCTTACTATCTAACATTAAAAAAGATAGGACGTGCACTGCCTACAGAAGCTCTTTATCCGTTTGCACCTATACACAAGTTTGCCGGTCCTGTAGATCCACTTACAGAATATTATTCAAGAGAATTGCTTGATAAGCAATTTAAGCTATGGCAAAATCCTATTAAAGACTTTATCATTCCAGCTATTAATCGAACTGTAAATTTGTTAAATCTTGGTGATACCAGTTTTATACCGCCTGATGTTGCAAAGCGTTATGAAATTGAGTCTTACTTTAATGCAATGGAGTATCAAAAGAATGAAAACCTAAGACGTCTTGCAGCAGAATATGCTAAAGCAGGCTTTTATGAAGCCGCAAGTTACATCCGAAGCGGCATTCGTGATACATTATATGAGCACTCTCCATACGAAGATATAGATACACTCAAAAATCTTCTTCCACGTCGGCAGCGTCGTTATCTTGAGTCGATGTTAAGACTTGATGAAGCTTCATTTCAAAAAGCTGTAGAAGTAACACCTCCGGAGCTTTCGACAATTCTTCAAGCTCAACGCTCAAAGCTTGCAATGATGGAAGAAGGAGATATTCAAACTATATCTCAGTTAAGACAAAATGTAAAAATGGGACCTCCAATTGCTGAGATACAAAATATTATGCCTGGCAATGATTTTATAGGTTGGGCTCCTGGTGTAGATTTAAATGCAATGAAAGTTAAAATACTAAACAACCTTGGCGAGAATATACATGACTATGGTCTATGGAGAAGCGACGAGCAAAAAGCTATTTTACTTGACGAGCTTAGAAATGGAAAGCTTGAATCATTTTCTCCAATTGAAGAATTTTCATCTGGCATCCAAAAGCAGCGTGTGCAAGATATGCTAAACAAACTTGGTGTGCCAACAATGTCGATTACTGCACTTCCGACTTCTGGGGCGTCAAGTATTACTATTACAGGAATACCCGATAGAAAACGCCAAATACAGCGCAAAATGGATGAATATCGTTATCAGTATTGGCAATAAAATTAAAGAGCCTGTGGCTTTTGCAGCCACAGGCTGGAGGTGTAACGTAATACACCAAAATGAAGCAAATCACAATTGAATACTACTCTGAGGAGATCCCCACGACTTCCTCGGTAGTTTCATCTCAAATATAAATAACTGCAAAACAATTGTCAAGAACTATGGCAGACGAAAACGTATATCAAAAGCCATCAGAGCATGAAATCTCTCCGCTTGCTATACTCGGAGGCGCTGCTACATTAACTGCTGCTTCTATATTCGGTGTGCATGCTGCTAAGTACGTCAAGAATTATCAAAAAGCAGCAGAAAGTGCTTCTGTAGTTGCTAAAAGTGCTGAAGCTAAAGTCAGAGCTCAGTCTAAAGAGACTTTCTCAAGAAAACGGTTTGCAAGTAATATTGCTGATACAATGTTTGATGATTTGCGGCTTAAGAATATACCAACCGAAATGATAAATGTTGAGTTTATAAATGGCATGCCGCGTTTAAAGATTCGTTCTACGCTTATATCTAATATACAGCGGTTTTTAAGCAAAGAAGATATCGAGGCATTTCAAAATCTTATTCAGACACTTGCAAACCGTATTGGAACTAGTTTTCAGGTTGGCGTGCATTTCAATAATTTGGGTATTCCTGTATCTGCAACTGCAATGTTTGGTACTCATAAGGTATCACTTGGCAACTTTGCAATAAATGGTCAAATTATGCATGCTACGTCCGGTGCAAAGTTTAGACATATATACACAGGACAGACATTTACAGACCTCCAAACATATTCAATGTATAATCCACTTGATATTATTGTTGAGGATTCGAGAAATACATTTGCTACAAGATTTGTAAGTCCTAAAGGAGTCGAAGCTATCACCAGAGGCAATGTTCCTAACTTAAGAGAACTCTTAAAACAAGAAGTTATGTCCTATAATCGAGCAAGATTCTTTTTAATTCAACAAGCTATTCAGTCACCGGAATTTAATTCAATATATGGTCTTGAGAGCATTATTACCGATATAGACCAAAGTCTAAGACAGATTGTTCGTGAAGGTATAAGGAATCCTGCAAAGATAGAAGCTATCCGAAAAGGAATATCCCCTTTGCTTATCAATCCTAAAAATTGGACATTAAAAGAGCTTAGTGTCTATGATCCAACTATTCAGCAATATGCACTTAACTTTGATAAGTTGGTAGGCGAAACTGCAGATTATATTACTCACCATACATTTGGTCAAAGTAAATCCAATTATGGAATTGGTATTTTCTCTCATCCATTTGAAGAACAGACTTTAAGTGAAATAATAAAAGATCTAACTGATAAAATTCCACAAGGCGAACATCCTTTGTACCAAGCTTTTACACGTGAGGCGGTGCCATTAAAACAGATGAATTCGCTTTTCCAAAAAATGCCAGCCGAAGTAAAAGCGTTAATACAATACACAAACACAATGCCGATTGGATTTTATTCAGTCCCGCAGAGCGACGAATATGAATTTGCACTGTTTAATAAACTTGCTCAATTAGGAATTGGAAACGCAGGCCTGCCTATAGCTCCTATGCCTAAAGAAGGCTTGATGATTTCTAGGCAGTGGTTACGTAAAAGATTTATGCTGCCTGAAGTTCTTGATATACCATTTGCCGAAGAAGGAATTGCAGAGGTAGATCAGAATCTTGATTGGCTGCTTAACTATATAGTATCTCATAGCGTCAATAGCGAAAAACTGCAAACACAGCTTACATCTAATAAGTCTATACAAAGACTCCTTTCAGAAAAAAATGATTTACAATATATAAATAACATATTACTCAATAAAGCAACTGGTGCATCAAAAGCACAGATGAAACAGGCTCTTCAGTTTAGAAATCAAATGATTCATGCTTTATCCTCCGAAGGCCTGATGGAAACTGTTCTTGAAGATATAGCAAAGAATATTGGACTTAGAGGTGGTCTTGATATTAAAGCTTTGTATCAGCATATATATAAAACTTATCAGCACGGTGCAAAAGTTAAATTGCCAAATGTTATCACACTTGCTAAACTGCCATCTAAGCATATAACACTTGAATTAAAGAAGCCAGGCCGCCAGATATTGAAAAATATACGTCTTACTGAAAAAGGTTTAAGATTCGAAATAGCACGCAACTACAGTTTTCTTCAAGCCAATACAAAGGTTTGGGGAACAATGAAATCTATCGGTTTGAGAGTTGCCAAAAATCCAAGAGAACTTGTATTTGCTCATATGATGGCTAAACTGGGATATCTGCCTAGCGAGATAATAAATTCTGGCAATATAAAGCAGATACGAGAAATACTTCGTGCACTCAAAGAAAAATACATGGATATATATAAAATCATTCCAAAAGATGTAACTGTTACACATGACTTCATACGTAGCTCAATAGTAGAAGGAAAAGGCAAAGGCACTCTAGCAGAACTATCTGCCCTTATAGGCGAACATATAATTAAAAATAATCCAGAATTACAAGAGATATTAGAGAAAATACTTTATCATGAACCTGGCACCAAAAATACAAGTCAACTCGGATTTGGATTATTTTCTGTAAGTCCTCCATATGACTACTATGGCAGTAATCCTAAAACATCACATGCAATAAACAGCTTGTGGGTTGACCGTCTGTTAGGTGCAGGTTTTACAAAAACCGCAGGCATTCTTGAAGATATGTTCGATAAAGAAACGTTCTACCTAATGTATAAAACTTTTGCCCCGATGTTTAATCCATCACTCATCCCCAAAGATGCCCTCGTTGTTGATTTAGATAAACTTAGCATTAGTTCGGTAACTAAACTTACAAGTGGATTTCTTGATGAATCTATAGAAGAAGCAAATCGTATTGCCAAAGCGCTTTTCAATATAGATAAAATCTCTCCAACGACAACATTCTTAGTTAGGCATGCCGAGACAACAGCTAATGGTGCTGTTCAATATAGATATACACCTATCCCTCTCTTTGAAAGCGGATATACATCGACATTTAATGAATTTCACTTTGTAGAACAGGGGCAGCCGATAAGAAAACTTATCAATCAAAAGCTTTTTGCTGCGCTAAGACATGAAAAAGAAGGAGACTTTGAAACTGCGGCAAGATTATATCAAGAAGCCAGAGGCATTGTTGCTAAAATAATGTTTGATAAAAATATATATATGACTGTTCCTCCGCCAAGGAATAAAGCTTTTGTATACTCTTATCCGTTGCAAGATGTGGGCTTATTAGATAAAGAATATCTTACAGGAGCACTAGGTCTATCTGAGGAGACACTTGAAAAAATCTTATCAAGACATGGTCTTACACTTGAAGAACTTCAAAGTGGAAGAACTATAGGTCTGCCTGAAAATATTTACAAAAGATTTGCTAAGTATCTTGGATATACAAAAGATCAGCAAATAGAAACACCATTTGTTATCGCTGGCCGTCTTCCATTGTATACACATGAAGGAGCTACGGTATCAAAATTTTACAATATATCCGAGCTTGTTGGTGATATTGCGCATGCTTATTATTCCGCACAAAGTAAAACAAAGCGTTTTAACCTTAAAACATTCCTTGAATATATAAAAATGCTTAGAAATATGAAGCAGTCGATTCTTCCTGATAGGATATATGCATCTCGAGCGCTGATGGCAGCCTCTGCGTCTGACCTTGATAGAGATGAACTTATGCTTATTTTGTTTAAGAATGCAGAGAAAAGGGCTATTCTTGAAGAAGAAGTTAAAGCAAATACGCCTGTGCTTGATAGAATATTTTATGAAGGCGGCAAAGGTGGTATTGGAAAAGTTGAACACGAGTTTAATACTTTGGTAGAAGCAGCTTATACAGAAATGCATGCAATACCACAGTTTTATAACGCAGCTATAATATACCAAGAGCCACTTACGCCGCTAAGCAAACTTGTCAGTGGCACAGAAGAAGAGATAAGAGCTAAAGTGGCAGCTATCAATCAGTTTTTTACATCTTTGCCAGAAAGAGCTATCGGCGGTAAACGTGTCGCTACGATTGATGAGATGAATAATATAATGAATATATTTAACACAAATATGAAAATGGAACAGCGTGTAAGTCTGTTAAGACAGTATATGCAAGCCGATCAGCCAGAGGGATTTGTAAAGATTGTTGAATCAATTACAGACAAAGAGCTTGAACGTGTATTACAGCATGGCGATCAAATACCAGATGTAATTCGTGTTTTAGCAACAAGAAGTGTTTCTGCAAGAAATATAGAAGATGTTATTGCACTTTTGAACTCACGTGGACTTACAGCTACTGAAGAAAGTGCCAATGCATTTTTGAGATTCATAGATGCATCTGTACCGAAAAGTCGATCTCTTAATACAGCTGGCAAGATGGCTTCTGATATAAGCGAGTCAACTATACCAAAGATGTTAAAAAGCAAAACTTTGTGGCTTGCAGTTGGTGCAAGTGCCGCTATGGCAATGGCATATGGCGATGAGATGTCTGTGCGTCTTCAAGAGGCTCGTGAAGTTTCAAGACCTGAAAACTTTGAGTCTATTCCAGCTGGTGCTGAGCCTATAGATCCACCAAAAGCTTATGTGGCAAAACCAAGACCAAAGAACTATCGCTACTATGTCCGCGGAGATATCCCAAGTTATATCAACCCTGCTTATCTGAATACAGAATTCCAAAATGCTGGTTTTTCTAATACATATACATATATCAATCAAAGCAAGCAACTTGATTATTCTTACGTGCAAGAATTAAATGACGAACACAAATTAAACAGCTGGCAGCGTTAAGTAACAACGAGGTAGCACATGTCAAAAACTTTATTAATCGATGAAACCAAACAACAAAAAGTCAATAGCCAAACTGACAGCTACAACGATGTCGCATTCTTTGATCCATCGCTGTTTGAACAAGAACAAGAGTGGTATAAAACTGTAAGCCGATACTTATGGACTGATAAAGGCTTTGCAGATAATAGTCTGCCTGGTTTATACAGAGCTTATGCTGAAAAATATGTTGATCCTTATGTTAGTCCTGAGGATGAAGACTATTTTAGAATAAATGACATTGTGCTTAGCATCCCGCCGCAGAATATTAGTGTTAACTTGCTCAACAAGCACGTTGAAGTTCCTCACATTCGGGGTAAAAGCTCTATTTCTGTTCCGACAGGATACAGCGAAATCCAGCTGGAAATATCGTTTTCAATTACAGAAAATCTTCTGCGCAAGGTTACTCTTTCCAGCGAAATAAACTATCGTCTTGTTCCTTTGCTTATACAGCTAAGACATATGCCTTTCTTTGTCATATCTAATAAATATGTTCGAGACCAGGTCTTCAAAGCTGTTAAAGACACCGAAAGCGGTGTAAATATTCCACCGCCGGATTTCCAATACGACTTGATGTTTACTTATCTCGGACATTCTATTTCTACACTTGCTGAAATGCCAAATACGCTTGAAGTGCATCTGTCATGTACTTTATTTAATTATTTGCCATACATGTCTCAAGTAAGATTTGTGAAGAATTACAAACGTGATAAAAATGGCATCATTCAGCGCATGGGAAGAAAGATAGTTAACCCTGGATTTACATACAATCCTTCGGAAAGCCGTGCTTTCTATGAGTTCTATGCCTTAGAATATAAGCGCCACCAGGAATTAATAGGTCTGTATAACCCACGACCGTCAAGTAATAAAATGACTCTGACTTACTATACCTACTTCCCTATTCATCCTTCTTTGGATCCAAATCTTAAGAAAAAAGATACTTATTCAGATCTTTCAACGCTTGTTTCTAATGAACGCTTCTTAGGCAAAATGCCGTTTGAAAATAAACTTCCATCAAGTATGAATACAACCTCAGATATACCATTCCTAAATCAACAATTTCAGAATAAGCTTAAACCCTTTACATACGACCCGACAAGCGTACTCATCAAAGAACAGAAAGTAGACGCAGTAAAATCGTCGGTAAATAACGAAAGCAAAAGCAATTCTTCCTATAAGTTCGTTTTAACCAGCAAATATGGCAAGCGAGGAGGTGGATTCCATTATGGTATAGATATAGCTCCTGCTGATCCAGAGGCTAAAAAAGAAGAGATTAAAATACCAATATATTCTCCGGCCAATGGTATAGCAAAGGCTGGATACGGCAAGAGAGAAGGCAACATGGTAGTACTTAAGGCAAATATCCATGATACAGAATACATGATCGTTTTTGCACATCTTGAAGCATCCTCGAAAAATATTAGTAAAGAAAAATGGACCGATATTAAGGCAGGCGAGTTGATTGGCTATATGGGTAATACAGGGAATTCCACAGGCAAACATTTACATCTTGCCGTAGCTATACCAATCAACGATAAATATCATAAATATATCAATCCATTAGAATTATTTAATAAAGGTGATGCTTTTAATACATGGGTTGATCTGCTTTTTACACCCCATGGAGTTACTCCCGAGGTTGAACCTGAAGAAGAGCCTAAACCATTGGAGTTTGATAAAGTAAGTTACGATAAGCTTGCAAAATTACTTAATGCATCCTTTGGAGCGGATAACTGGGAGATTATATCTCCGCCTATTAAAGGCGGTATTCCATATGTAAGAATAAGAAATTACTATACATTTAGTTTAGGCTATGAGTCTGGTATATCACTTGATGGAATTGAGAACTATGGCTATACACCTATCCCAAGAATACCAATGTCTGGCTTTAGATTTGCTACACACCAATATATCGGTGGACATACAGAAAAGGCTACATTGAGATTTACAGCCTACAATGAGCAGGGCTGCAAAATTCTTAATGACATCATAGCCATTTTTGATATTGTATCAAACAATTCACACCAGTATAAACATATTGCTTATCTTGATGGCATTGGCATTGCACATGATTATCTTAATACAATAGTTTCTGGAACATTCTTTACAATAAATGACTATTCTGTCTCTACACATCCATCAATTCCAGGCGGTTCTGTATTTACAGTTGATATAACTGATTATACACGTGTCAAAGAATATATACAACGCTCCTTTGCTTTTGATAAGCCGCTTGACGAGGAAGATCTTACAAAAGCTATTAGAACGCTCATCAGCAAAATGCGTAAATATGCCAAGCAGTATCTTAAAGCATATTACTTAGCAAAAGATTATTCAATATCGTCTGGAGAATCACCACTTAAAATATATGATTCAGGTAAAGCTACTGCACTTGAATCATGCGATATTGAACTAATAGTTCGCAAAATCACTGATAACACTTCTACAGAAGAAATTATCAAAGAGGCTGTCTTTGAGCTGCAAAGCATTCTTAATGATATGTCTACAATAAAATACTTTAAGGATGGCAGTATCAATCCAAAAATCAACGATAGATATGGTCTTTTCGATTTGGTCAAAGATGTTCTTGAAGATGGTGATATAAACTATGATACTTTTAAGGAATATATGACTAATTTTCAGTTATTAGGACCCGAGGGTGTAAGAGGGAAAGCTTTAGCAGAATCACTCTTAAATAAAAGTGAAAAAAGAAAGTCCCCAAGATTAAATATATCGCAAAGCGAATTTCATGACAAATTAGCCAGACAGTCATATTCTGGCCAAACTGATTTAAATGCTTATGTTATCGAGTGGTTTTGGAGTTATGCACAATCTTTATATAAAATATTAAAAAAGAAAGGTGAAGATACTGGTCTTATTGCTCTTGAAAGCCTGAAAATACGACAGCTTACAAAACCCGCATATCTTGATTTTGACCTGCCACCGACTATTAATCCTGATTACTACTTCTATCAGCCAAAACTGTATGATGATTACGATACAAAGAAAAAATACAAAGAGGAATCTGATGAAAGCTTAATGAATGCAATTAAAGAACGATATAGAATATACAAACGGCAGCTGGATATTAACGCTTTTAGCTCTAAAGAGTCTGCCAAAGAGCTTGACAGTATATACTACGCACTTGTAGGAGAAGTTCAAGACAGCAACGGCCAGAATAATTATCTCGAGGAATTAATCAACAGCCGCCACAATAGTGTATCTGAAACAGACATTACAGCATACAATTACACAAGGCTTTCGCAAGATAAGGCTTTGTATGAAAAGTATTACAATTTTATAGAAAGAAAATACGGCTCAGATGTTGCAAAATTTCTTGCACCTGATCCTAAAAGTGTATATCAAAATAAAGAAAAACTTGCCAAGTGTGTCAATGTTGATGAAGTCAATTTTCTTGTCTTTTCTGACAACGAAGAATTTGTCAGTGCTCTGTTTCTTCATAATGCACAAGAATACCGACAACGTGCAGAACAGGATACACTTGCTAAATGTTTTCCTGTCTTTAAGATATATCTTATAGAAGAAGACGACCAGGAAGAACTTTCTTTTCTGCGTGACGACTTAAACGAATATTATGGTCTCAATGCCATTCAAGAAATATACCTTGCTGAGCATGATGACCAGCCTGTCTCTGTGTTGAATATACGATTTATCGATATTACAGGCAGATTTACTTCTATGAAGTATATTCAGTATCCATTTACTGAATCAAAGAAGTATATGGATACAGGGTTTGAAAATCCAATCAAGGGACTGCTCATACAAGATGGCACGCGTATTCAGTTTAGATTCGGATACTCGAACAATATAGATGAACTGCCTATTAAATTTAATGGCTATATAGCATCTATCTCTGCCCTCAACGAAACAGAGTATGAGCTTGTTTGTCAATCCTATGGTGCTGAGCTTGTTTTTGATATACATGGAGCTACAGAACCTGAACAGCTTGATGGTTTTTGCAACTCAGAACCTAAAAATATAGTTCATAGCTTGCTTTTATCACCATCGCTAAAACATTTTGGCCGATGGAAACTGCGTTCTGTCAATAATCTTCAGTTTAGCGATCGTCGCACAGGCTTTTCTAATATACTTGGCAGCTACATTAAACTTAGACCTGACGGAACAGAGCAACGCATATGGACATTGCTTGGCAGCACAGGTGGCTCATTTGAAGTAACACCTACAGATATGAATATCATTATACCAGAGGCAAGTGCTCTTGAGGGCTTAGATGAAGTGCTACATAAGTGGACTAATGATTTTATGGGTGCGCTTATAGGTATGGTAACAAGTTTAGATATTATTAATCCAGCTGCATGGTATAGAGCCATCTTTGATGCCCCATTTGCGGATTACTGGGTTTATAAAGAAAATACATATGAAGCATTGAATCACCTATTGTACAGATTTCCTGGATATATCATGTCTGTATTACCTTATGAAGACAGGGCTACATTATACATGGGCCCAAGAAATGGTGTTTATTACTACAGAGAATTTACACCATATGAAAAGATATTAATTCGTGATGCAAGCAGAAACAGAAGTTCAGATGCTTATAAAAACCTTGTTACTATAATAAGAAGCCGCACCATTAAACCTGCATCAGCATATCATGTTGCTGCATCATACAAAAACATCATCAAAAATTCTATCAAAGCTGATTTTCGTGGAGTGTATACACAGGTAGAAGTGCCTATAGTTAAACTTACAAGAACAAAAGATCAGATAAAAGATGAATCATACATCACCGGCTCGGTCAAAATGAAACTCAATGATTTTCTTTATGATGAGGATTTGCGAACGACATATCTTGAGCTTATAAATACCACAGAGAAATATGCTTATACAGCTGCAGCACATGAACTACACCTGCAAGCAAAGAATCTGTATAAAGGCGACCTTTATATGCTTGCCAATCCAGAAATTAAGCCGCATGATACAATATTTCTTTTCGATACCATTGAAGCTATGACAGGACCTATTTATGTAAGAGAGCATATACTTACCTTTTCGCCGGATATGGGTGCTATATCAATAATCAAACCTGGTATGGTAAGTTTTATTAACTCAATGGTTCAGAAAACTGTATTTGATGCATTTGGATCATATCTTTTTGATAGTGAATTACATGATTTTGTAGAAAGAATGACTGGCGGATATCTGCCTGCTGCTATAATTGGATATAATGTTTTAAGAGCCGGAAGTGCAGCTGCATCTGTTGCAGCTGGAGGCACCATGTCAATTGTAGGAGCTCTCGTAGTAGTTGTAGGACTGGGTATGGGTATAAGTTTAGCTACGACTTTGGTCAATCTCGCAAAGAATAGACAGCCTATCTTCTTACAGCCGCTGATGAAAGATGGCATTCCATATCTTTTTGGTGTGCATCACTACAAGATCGGTTCAATGATTCAGTGGATAGAGCATAAGTGGCATATCTTTACACTCGGACTTAAGTTCTACGAGGAATTTGCACAGTCGTTTATTGACTCTTTGTTTGGAGAAACATAAACGCCATTTACAGAAAATTGATTTTCGATAAATATTCCTTGATTTCGCAATGTATCAGAAACTTATTTGTAATAATAAATTTTGGAATTCTCTGCCATGTCAGAACCTACCATCAAAGGTGCTTGGATACCACTCATTAAACCAATAACTGATCTATCTACTGATGGGCTGCCCAGAATAGGAGATGTTGTAAAAGTGGTATATGACGACTCTAAGCCACCGTGGAGTGGAGAAGCTATGCTTATTATTAATTCTGCTGATAATACATATGACAAGTACTACAGCCCTGAGGTTGGGGCTGATATTATTTATAGTCCTAAATTCTAGGATCAAAGATGGCCTTACGTGAAATCAAGGGAAATATAGTTGATCTATCAGTCCGCGAAAATGGGCTTACTTATGTTAAAGTAGCTGTAGGAGACCACGTCCTTGGTTCGGCTTCCAACAAAGACAGTATTACCGACATAGAAAACTCTGAAGATATAGAACTCTCTGAATTTAAGTCACGTATCATTAAATCCAGCGGCAATACATCTGCTTCTATTAAAGCAGCACCAAGCTATGCTGCTTTGATAGGAGATCACTTAAGCCGCATTATAACAACTGAAAAGCATGGCAATTTCATTGTTGGACCAACAACTTTTACAGCCCATCCATCAATGATACGCATAAATGGAATATATAAATTCAATGGACTTATTACATCAACGATGCCATCAACAATTGTGACACCTGTACCTGTTTTAGAATTTGATTTTAATCTTTATGAATCACTTAAAAACCTTAAATCAAACTTGCAACAGCATTTAGATTTGCTACTCGAATACTAAAGAGGTTCTATGAGGGCTATAGTCGACATTAAAGAATCATATGAAGGCGATCTCTTTCTTGACAGAGTATCCGGTAATATAGTTACTACTGGCACAAACTACTTTGAAGCTTTTACTCAGATTGCTGGACGCATACTAAAAGTTGAGCCAGGTGATTATCCTGTATTCCCTTCTATGGGATTTCGCAGATCTGAATTTATAGGAAAGCCTAACACAGCTGAAGTTGGAGCTCAAATTGCTACAACTGTTAAAGATGTGCTCGTAGAAAACTCTGTATTTTACAAACCTGAAATAGATGTTGAATGCTTCCCTACTGGTCCGACTTCTATGGCTGTCAAAATAACACCTATCAGCATTCCCGACTCTGAGAATAGACAGTTTATTACAATCTTTGACACATCAGATAACATGATTAAATCAATGGTATTGTAACATGGACTATCTTGCAAATTTTGTTATTACATACGTTAATGGACTGTATGGCAATACTGATAACGTAATTACAGTTCAAGATGGTTCTATTCTACCAGACCCAGCCACTGTAGGTCAATATAATCTTGTCTGGTGGAATATAACAGATTATCCCGTGCCTGTAGTAAATCCAAGTTATAAAGATCCCAATGTGGAGATAGTTCGTGTTATATCTAAATCTGGTAACACGATCACTATTTTACGCGGCCAGGAGGGCACATCAGCTTCTGCTAAAAATACTACAGGTAAAACTTATGCTCTTGCTATGGCTATTACAGCCAAAGCTTTTAGTGATATTAAAAATGAACTTGCAGAAAAAGCTAATCTATCGCATACTCATACAATAAGCGATCTTCCAATTGCTTCAAGTGGTGAAAGTTCCTCCACAAAAATAGTCAGAGCTGATGACAGCCGTCTTTCAGATGCAAGAACACCTCTTGCACATACTCATACTAAATCTCAAATTACAGATTTTACACACAGCCACACAATAAGCGATTTACCGGTAGCTTCCTCTGGAGAGGTAAGTTCAACTAAAATTGTAAGAGCTGACGATAGTCGTCTTTCAGATGCACGAGCTCCGCTTTCACATACACATCCGTTTTCTGATATTACATCACGGCCAACAACACTTGCTGGATATGGTATAACTGATGCTGTACCAATTTCGCAAAAAGGTGCACCTAATGGTGTTGCAACTCTCGATAGTAATGGTTTAATACCATCAAATCAGCTGCCCTCTTATGTAGATGACATTGTTGAATATGATTCACAAACTAATTTCCCTTCTACGGGCAGTCCATCTAAGATTTACGTTGCCTTAGACACAGGTAAACAATATCGCTGGTCAGGCAGTCAATATATTGACATATCAAGTGCATCAACCGCTGATACAGCATACAAACTTGCAACAGCTCGTCAGTTTAGTATTACTGGCGATGCGACAGCGTCTGCTGTAAACTTTGACGGCACGCAAAATGTAACCTTAAATGTTACTCTTGCATCATCTGGAGTAACAGCTGGAACATATCCAAAAGTCACAGTTGACAGCAAAGGAAGAGTAATTGCTGGAGGCTCGCTTTCGGCAAGCGATATACCAAAT
>Ga0078972_1000551_pt1 | contig 155440 bp, 134 predicted proteins | sample YelNatPaOPGAMG01_FD_67568 | JGI IMG/M metagenome (GOLD analysis project Ga0078972, IMG submission 67568) | Hot spring thermophilic microbial communities from Obsidian Pool, Yellowstone National Park, USA - OP-RAMG-01 (SPADES assembly) (version 2) | ecosystem: Environmental > Aquatic > Thermal...
CTTGGAAACTTTCATGCTCCACCTCCAGTTTTTGATAGCATCAGCTGATGCTGATAAACAGACAATATCACAAAATTCTTTGGAATTTCGATAAGTTTTGCTAGTGGCAAGCAACGCGCTCAGCAGGGCGATATCTGAGCAGAGGGCCTCTAATCTTGAGCATTTCACCACGACTTATCGGAACTCCGTCGAGGCGTATCAAATCCAAGCCTTACGCAAGAGCCAGACCTTCACCCCTTGGGTCAGAAAGACATAACAGAGCAAGGTCAGAGCCAGCAGGGGCCAATAGAGGGAAGGCAGGGTATTGAAGCCCAGGGCGGGGGCGATGGGTGAGATGGGCAACCACACGCCGATCATCATAATAACCGTGGTGGTGACGATCACCGGCCAACTTGCCCGGCTTTGCAGGAAGGGGAATTTGTTGGTCCGGATAACATGAATGATCAGAGTTTGGGTAAGGATCGATTCGACGAACCAACCGGTTTGAAACAGGGCCGCGTTGTCCCAGCAGTTGAAGAGGTAGAGCATCATAAAAAAGGTCGTGTAATCAAAGATGGAACTGCACGGCCCAATAAACACGATGAACCGGTAAATTTCACGCATGGACCATGAGCGGGGCTGGGCGATTTGCTCCGGGTCCACGTCATCCGCCGGGATGGGAACCTGGGAAAAGTCATAGAGCAGGTTGTTGGTCAGGATCTGAATCGGGGCCATGGGAACGAAGGGCAGGAAGGCGCTGGCGCCCACCACGCTGAACATATTCCCGAAAGAGGAGCTGGCCCCCATGCGGATGTACTTGAGGATGTTGGCAAAAATCTTCCGCCCTTCGATTACCCCCTGGTCGAGCACCATCAGGCTTTTTTCGAGTAAAATCAGGTCGGCCGTTTCCTTGGCAATATCTACGGCGGAGTCCACCGAGATCCCCACGTCAGCAGTGTGTAAAGCCGGGGCGTCATTGATGCCGTCGCCCATAAAACCGACTACGTGTCCCCGCCCCTGAAGGGCCCGGATAATCCGCTGTTTGTGCGCCGGGGTGAGCCGGACAAAAAGCGTGGTGTTCTCCACCGCGTCGGACAACTCGGCGTCGGACATAGCCTCGATCTGGGTTCCCAGGAGCACCTGGTCGATATCGAGCTTCACCTCCCGGCAAATCTTCTGGCTCACCAATTCATTGTCGCCGGTCAGGATCTTGACCGAGACCCCATGGGCGTGCAAGGCCCGGATTGCCGGAGCCGTGGAATCCTTGGGCGGGTCGAGAAAGGCCACGTATCCTCTGAGAATCAGATTGCTCTCATCAATGGTGGAATAAGCCGGCTTCGGTTCCAGGTCTTTATAGGCCAGGGCCAAAACCCGGAAGCCATCTTTGCTGAGCTGATCATACTCGGCCTCCATGTCGTCGATGGCGTGATGATCCATGGGATAAAACTGGTCCTGCAATTCAAACTGGTTGCAGCGCTTGAAAACTTCTTCCGGCGCACCCTTGCAAATGAGCCGATAAGCTCCGTCGGGGGTTTCCACCACTACCGACATCACTTTGCGGGCAAAATCAAACGGGACTTCGTCAACCTTGCGGTAATTGGGGATGTTGAAGGAATCTTCATGTTCCTTGTGTGCCAGGACAGCCCGGTCCAGGACGTTCTTCAACCCGGTTTGAAAGAAGCTGTTTAAATATGCCAGCAGCAAAACGCCCTTGTCATCTTCCCCTTTCACATCACAATGCTTCTCCAGAATGACGCGATCCATGGTCAAGGTGCCCGTTTTATCGGTGCAGAGTATGTCCATCGCCCCAAAATTCTGGATCGCATTAAGGCGTTTGACGATTACCTTCTTTTTGGACATGGCCATGGCGCCTTTGGACAGGCAGACGGTCACAATCATGGGCAGCATCTCGGGAGTCATGCCCACCGCGACCGCCATGGCGAAGAAGAACGCCTCCTGCCAGTTATGCTTGGTTAAGCCGTTAATGACAAAACCCAGCGGCACCATAACCAGAATAAAGCGGATCATCAACCAGGTAAACTGGGTGACCCCTTTGTCGAAGCTGGTCTGCACCTCCTGGCTCACCAAGGCAGTGGAGATGCTGCCCAAATAGGTCTTCAAGCCCGTCATCACCACCACCGCCACACCCGTGCCGCGCTCCACGCTGGTTCCCAGAAAACAGATGTTCTGCAGTTCCAACAGTCCCAAGCCCTCTGAGGCCTCTTGGGTCCCAAACTTCTCCACCGGAAATGATTCGCCCGTCAGACTGGCCTGAATAATGAACAAGTCTTTGCAGGAAATGAGGCGGATATCTGCAGGGATCATGTCACCGGCCGCCAGATGCACCACGTCTCCCGGGACCAATTGCCTCAGGGGGATCTCCCTGGTTTGGCCATCCCGGACCACGGTGGCATTAACGCTAATCATGGCCTTGAGCTTGGCCGCGGCGGTGTCAGCCCGAGCTTCCTGGACAAATCGCAACACCACTCCCAGGACCACCATGACGGCCATCACCACCGTAGCCCGTAAGTCGCCGGTTAGCGCTGATACCGTGGCCAAGATCGAAAGCAGGATTACTAAGGGGTTTATCAAAGGCCCGCCCCAACAGTCGCCAGCGGTTGTGCCGCTTATCCTGCGCCACTACATTTGGCCCATGTTCTTTTAACCGCCGCGCCGCTTCGGCTGCGCTCAGACCCTGGTTGGAAGTCCCGAGTTTCTGGTATGCCTGCTCCGGCTCACTGACGCTTACTTCCATGATTTCCGGAGAAACCTGAATCTCGGAGGGATGCTTGGGGGCGCCCAATTTTTTAGGGATTATGGTCATGAGTCAGCTTTCCAGGGCTCGGCGAACCACTTATGGTGATCTATGGAATATTATGCCGGTGTGGTTTAGTATCCGGTAAAGTACCACTTTCAAGGGGTCGGTGATCAGGAGTTCCAGCACCGCCAGGCCCCAAACCAGGCCCGCGAGTTGCCAACTGATGGGAGGCATCCACCAGCCGAAAAGGGCAATGGCGGTGGCCAAAGCCCGGCTGACCACTCCGGACCCGACTATCAAGGCACTGGGTTTGAGGGACCAGAACATCCCCCGGGTGCGGCTCATGTAGATATATAAATAGCCGGAGACGGTGAATTTCAGGAAGTTGAGGGTCTGGAGGGGCCCCTGGTCGAGGTGGAGGATTTCCAAGCCGATATAGAACAGTACGAAAGAAAAGACCACTCCCATGAGGCCCAAAAAAGTGGCGACACTCATCACTACCCGCATGTCCCATCTTACCGGATCGTTGTCAGGCCGGACATTATCATAAGCAATGGAGAGGATGGGGATGTCATTCAGGAGCACCTGTAAAATGACCATAATGGCGGTGACGGCGTAAAAATTGAAAATCACCAGGGACAGGGTGATGAAAAACAGCACGCGCAGGATGCCGCCGATGCGATAGATGGCGTAACTGTTCATGCGCTGGAAGATTTTGCGGGCCTCCCGGATGGCGTCGATGATCACCGAGAGCCCCGGTTGGGTCAGGACGATGGCCGCGGCGGATTTCGCCGCGTCCGTGGCGCCGTCCACGGCAATCCCCACATCGGCTTTCTTTAAGGCCGGGGCGTCGTTGACCCCGTCACCGGTCATGCCCACAATGTGCCCTCTGGCCTGCAATAATTCGACGATGTGGTACTTATGCTCCGGAAACACTTGGGCGAACCCCTCGGCTTCTTCCACCACGCGCCCGGCTATCCGGTCGGGCTGGTCCAAAAAGGCGGCCGCGAGTTGAATATCCGTCCCCAGATGCACCTCTTGGGCGATCTCCCGGGCAATGGCCACATGGTCGCCCGTGACCATTTTCACCTGGACCCCCAGGTCCTGGGCGGTTTTGATGGTAGCCGCCGAATCTTCCCGCGGGGGATCATAGAGGGCGATAAGACCCGTGTATTGCCAAGGCCCCTGGGTATCCGCTCTGGCCACCCCCAGTGCGCGATATCCCTTGGTGGCAAATTCTTCCACCAGCCGGTCGACTTCCCCGGCGATGGGGGCACTCTCTGCCAGCAGGGCCAGGATTAGTTGCGGCGCCCCCTTGCTCACCCGGAAGGAGTGGCCGTCTTTAGCCTCCACCAAAGCTGCCGTGCGCTTGGATACGGGGTCAAAAGGCTTGAAGGCCTGGATTGAGTAGTCCTGTGGGGAACCGGCCGCGGCCATCTCCTGGTTCTTTTTGATGATCGCCACATCTATGGAGTCGTTATCTTCTTCCCTGGAGGCCAGGGCCCCGAACCGCAGCACGTCCGGTGCGCTGAAACCGCCGAAGGGTTTCACCTCCCCGACGGTGAGGGCATTCTGGGTGATGGTGCCGGTCTTATCGCAGCACAAGACATCCATGCCCGCAAGTTCGTCGATGGCTGCCATCTTGCGGGCGATGGCCCCCCGGGCGGCCAGGACCCCGGCGCCCACCGCCAGGGTGACCGACAGTACCGCCGGCAGGGTCGCGGGCACCGCCGCCACCATCAGCACCAGGGCATACTGTAAGGTGTGCCAAATATTCTGGTGCCGGTACAGGGACACTAAAAAAATGATCAGCACCATGCCCAGGCCCACGAGCATCAGGTAATCGCCGATCTTGAGGAGGGCCTTTTGAAAGTGGCTCTTGGTCTGGGCCTCATCCACAAGCTTAGCGGTTTGGCCAAAATAGGTCTGCATGCCAGTATTGATCACCAGGGCATCCATTTCTCCCTGGCGCACAATGGAGCCGGAGTAGGCGACCTCGCCCACATGTTTTTCCACCGGCAGAGATTCGCCGGTCAAGGTGGACTGGTCCACCAGCAAATAGTCCCCGGTGAGAAGTTGCAGATCGGCGGGCACGATATCGCCCAGGCGGACGCGCCCCAGGTCGCCGGGGACCAGTTCCCGGGCCGGGATTTCCTGCCACTGACCATCGCGCCGCACCCTGGCACTCAGAGCCAGCTTTTGTTTCAGCAAGTCGATGGCGTGATCCGCTTTTTACCGCTGCCAGAACCCCACGCCGGCGTTGAGCAGCAGCATGGCGATGATGATAGTAAAGTCATCCCAGCGATGAATAAGCGCGGCGATAACTGCCGCGACTTCGATCATCACGGAAATGGGCCCCCAAAAGAACCGGAGGAATTTCAAGATGGCGTGGCTTTTCTTTTCGGCAATTTCATTTAGGCCGTATTGCTCTTAACGAGCTTCGGCCTCGGCCGTGGTTAACCCTATATCCGGGCCGGAGGCAACTGTCTGCTCCGTAGCCTGCTTTTGGTCTTTTGCGGGAATTGTCTTACCTCACCTGGTTTGATTTATTATCGAAAATGGCTTGCAGTGCTATGAGGATTATTAAGAACTAATTTTCTCTTTCGCAAGTGGTTGGGCTTCAAAGGATAATTTGACATCAAGGCAAACAATGCTTAAAAAAAATCGTGCTCGTTCACCCTCAGCTGGATGAAATTCCCGACGCGCATGGCGTTGCTCAAAATATTCTCCAAGACGACCTCCATGGTATAAGGCTCAAAGTCAAATACCAAAGGGGCGCAGGGGTCTGCCAGCGGCTGGCCATTGATTTCCACGCGGATCTTCTTTTCCCGGAAACGCAACTCCAGAAGATCCTGGATGGCACGCCGCAAAACCGGGAAAAAATCTTGGGACGATGGGGTTAAACCGTTGGTTTGCAGAGCCTTTAAGAACCTTAGCTCCTCCGTCAAGGTACGGCAAAGGCGTTGCGAGGCTTCTGCCAAGATAGTGAGGCTTTGCTCCAGAGCATCGATCTCGACCTTGAGATCGGCATCCGGCAAGGCACAATTATGGAGCTGTGGCTGCAGTTTTTCCAGTTTGCGTCTGGCTCTGGCGGGAAACCCGTTTATCCCCAAAGCCAGGTTTTTGTAATGGTGCCGCAGGGCCGCCACCTGGATTTCAAACTCCTGCCGCAGGTTTTGGAGACGTTTCTGGTTCTGTTTCAGGCGATAGAAGACGAACCCCAAGGCCGCCCCTAAAATAAAGCCGGTCAGGCTGAACGTCGGCCATTCTCATAGCCGGCCAAGGTGGGCCAGGGCATAGTGCAACCGGATAGGGTTTCCCGCAAAAATGTACTCAAATAGATTACGGAATACCGCATCCAAGGGCAGAATTACCAGCATTTCGATACCGGCGCCGAAGAGCGCACCTAAAAGTATATATGGCCAGGGGCTGCTGCGGTGGTTCAGGAGTTCCAGACGCTCTGGCTTCACCGGCTCGTCAGTCACATTCAATCTCGAAGTTCCCCCAAGTTTAATAACCGTGTGTCTTTCGGAAATTAAACTCGTTTACTGAGACTCTCCACCAAGACGGGCAACACTATCAAAACCAGCGGCAATTGTAAGCATAACCCAGAGATGATAGCGATGGCCAGGGGTTGTTGCATGGCCGCGCCCTGGCCGATCCCCAGGGCCAGAGGCATCAGGGCCAGGATGGCCGCCAGGGTGGACATGGCGATGGGCCGCATCCGGTTTTTCCCCGCCAAAATCAGAGCGTGGGGGCGCTCCAGATCGCCGGGCAAGGCCTGGTATTCGGAAAAATAAAAGATGGCCACCTCGGTAACGATCCCCACGATCATGGTCAGGCCCATCATGGAGGAAATGTTCAGTTCCGTCCCGGTGAGCCAGAGGCCGATAAACACGGCGCTGAGAGCCAGGAGCGCGGTGCTGAGGATGGCGAGGGCGCCGAGGAACCGCTCATAGAGAAACAGCAGCAGGGCGAAGACCAGGACGACCGCAGCCGCAAATACCACCAAGAGACCGGCAAAGGCGATCTGCTGCTGGGCATAGAGTCCACCCAGGCGGTAATACACCCCCGCCGGCAACAGGCCAGGCTGATCAAGGGCAGCTTGGACGTCGCGGATGACCGAACCCATGTCCCGCCCGCTGATGCGTCCGGTGACCGCCACCATGCGCTTCAGGTTGTCCCGCATGATCTGAGGTTGCCCGGTGATGACCGTGAGCTGGGCGATGCGCTTGAGGGGGAACAGGTGCCCGTCCGAGGCCCGCAGGCGCAGATGCCCCAGGTCGCGGATGGTGTGGCGGCTCTCCGGGGGCGTCCAGACGCGCACGCCCACCATTTTCGGGCCTTGCTGAATCTGAGTGGTGACCACGCCGCTCATGAAGTTGGCCACCATGCGGGTGACCTCATCGGGGTTAACGCCTTCCAAAGAGGCCTTATCCCGGTTCACCCGGATATCCAGGGCGTCTCCCGCCAGCACGATACCGTCCCTGACGTCCACCACTCCCGGGATCTTGCCGATGGCGGCGGCCACCTGCGGGGCTAATTTTTCCAGCAGCGGGGCATTATCTGAAAAGATCTTGATCTCAATGGGCTGGGGCACCGCGGTGAGATCACCGATCAGGTCCTCCATCAGTTGGGCCATTTCCACATGCAATCCGGGCACTGCGTGTTCGACGCGCCGGCGCACCTCGTCCATTACGGTTTCAATGGGTTTCCGGGGGAAAGGTTTGAGGCGGACAAAGAAATCGCCTTCATTGGCCTCGGTGAGGCCCACACTACCCAACCCCAAGCCGGTGCGCCGGGAATAGGTGTCCACTTCCGGGATTTTCTGTAGAATCGCCTCCACCTGGCGCACCAGGCGGTCGGTCTCTGTCAGAGAGGTGCCTGGGGGGGCATGATAATCGATGATAAAGCCCCCTTCATCCATTTTGGGCATGAAGCCGGAACCCAGGTGCTGGTAGGCCAACCAGCCCAGGGCCAGCAAAGGGACAATGCCCAGCAGGATCAGCCATTGCCGCCTCAGGAGTCGGCGCATAATTGCGTCATAGGCGAGGTGGCAACGCAGGGTCCAGGCGCCGCCTTCCTCCTGTTGGGCGTCCGCGGCCCGGAGCAGGTGCGCGGCCAGGAGCGGCACCGCCAGCCAGGCCATCAGGAACGAGATAATCAGGCTGGCGGCCATGGTCAGGGACAGGGACTTGAAAAACGCCCCGGTGACCCCGGAGAGGAAGGCCATGGGGGTAAAGATGATGATGGTGGCCGCGGACGACCCCGACAGGGGCTGAAAAAATTCCTGCATGGCCGCCATCACACTCTGGCGGTGGTGTGCCGTGGCCTGGCGCATTCTTCGGACGATCTGCTCTTCCATGACGATCATATCGTCAATAATGAGCCCCACCGCCGCGGCCATGCCCCCCAGAGTCATGATGTTAAAGCTCATATGCAGCACGTAGAGGAGCAGGATGGTGGCCCCCAGGACGCAGGGCACGATGACCGCGGCAATAAAGGTCATGCGGACGTTGCGCAGGAACAGCCATAAAATCAGCACCGCACAGAGCACGCCGATGAGGATGGCGTCCCGGACGCTGGCCGCGGACGCCAGGATCAACTGGCTCTGGTCATACCAGTTGGCGATGGTGACGCCTGCGGGAAGGTTAGAGCGGAACCCGGCCAGTTCTTTTTTGATAGCCCGGGCGATCTGCACGGTGTTGCCGCCGGGTTGCTGGTAGACCTGGAAGATCACGGCGTCGTGTCCATCCGCGGTGACCCTGGTCCACTGGGGGACCGTGGCCGCAGTGACCTGGGCAATATCCTCAAGACGCACCAGGCCGTCTTTTCCTGAGCGCAGGATAGTTTGCCCAATTTGCTTCAGCGTATGGAAGCGCGTATCGGACACCACCAGGAAGAGTTTATAATGGTCTTCCATCCGGCCCACTGCGGTAATGATATTGGCCGCGGAAACGGCCCGGGCGACTTCGTCCAGGGAGAGATGATAGCTTACCAAACGGGCCGGATTGACCACCACCCGATATTCCGCCTGGGCGCCGCCCCCCACCCCCACCCGGGCCACCCCGGGGACCGCGGAGAGCAGAGGCCGCAGTTGATAGAGGGCGATGTCCCGCAAGTCCACTAATGAATGGGAATTCGAAGTCAGGCTGTAGGCGAGCACCGGGAAGACATTGGGGTCCATGCGCCGCACCCGGAAGGCGGTGCCGGCCGGCAGCGCGACACGGACCTGATTAATGGCCGACTCCACCTGGAGCATGGCGGCCACCATGTCCTGGCCCCACTCGAAATTAACCGAGATGTCGGCGCTGCCCCGGCTGGTGGTGGAACGGATATCGAGCACGCCGGGAACGGAGCGGATGGCCTCCTCCACCGGGTAGGTAACCTCAATGGCCATGCGCTCGGCGGGACGATCGCCTGCGTCCAGGCTCACTTCGATCCGGGGAAAGTTGGTACGGGGGAAAAGGGCTACCGGCAGGCTGAAACTGCTGACCAGCCCGGCCACGGCCATTACTGCCATGAGGAAGAGAATGGAGCGGCGGTGCGCCTGAATCCACTCGGTTACCGTCATGGCGCCGCCTCGACTTTTACCGCCATACCGTTTTTGAGTTCGTAATTTCCCAGCACCACCACCGGTTCCCCGGCCTGCAAGCGTGCGCCCTTGATCTCCACTTCCTTATCATTCCTGAGGCCCACCTGGACCAGGTGCTTCACGGCCCGGTTATCTTTGATGGTGAACAGGCTGTGGCCCTGGCCTTCGGGCAGGATGGCCGAGTGGGGCACGATAAGCCCTTGGACGGACGCCACGGCTATGGCTCCGGAGATGGATTCACCTAACAAAAAATCCGCCGAAGTCGGAAGAGTTACAAACACATCTACCAGGCGGGTGGCGGGGTCGAGGCCATAGGAGATCTTGCGGATATGGCCGGTAACCGCCGGGGCCGAAGGGACATTCACCCTGGTCAATGACACCGGCTGATTGGTCGCCACCCGGTTGATATCATCAGGCTCGACCCCGAGGCGAACTTCCAGGCGATTTTGCGCCACGATTTCCAGCAAGGGGTTGCCGGCTGGAACTATGGTCCCTTCCTGAGCGAAAACTTTCTTGATCAATCCACCCGCATCGGCATGAATGATTCGGGGAGCCCCGACCCCCCGCTTTTTCATACTCTCCAGACGCAGTTGGGCCTGTTGCAGAGCTTGCTTGGCCTGGAGCACCTGGTCATTGGTGGCCAGCTTGAGTTCGAACTTCCGTTCCACAAATTGGCGGCTTTGCCTGGCAAGATCCAGGGCCTGGACGGCCTGCTCCAGTTGGAGAGCAGTATCGGGGCTGGGCTTAATCTCCAGGAGATCATCCCCCTTGGAAACCTTTTGGTCGTTGCTGACCATGATCCGCATTACTTGGCTCTCGAAGGGCACCGAGACGGTCTGTAAGGCCCCCGGCGCCGGGATGACCGAGCCATAGGCCATAATCTGTTCGGTCAGCACCCCCTGTCTAATGGGGGCGGTCTGCACCTGGGCCACCGGCCCCGGCATCTCGGCGGCGGTCTTTGCCACCTCCGCATGACGCAACCGCCACACCGCGACTGCCAGGATGACCACGAGGATGAGGATAACAGCGATACTTTGGCCCCGTCTCATTTGGGTGACGCCCCCCTTTCTCCGCTTCCCAGGTATTCGCCGGCAGCGATTTCCAGGGCAATGCGCTGGTCCGCCAGGTTCCGCTTCAGGGTGAGGAGTTCTATCTGCCGGGCGATCAGTTCATCCCGGGCATTGTAGTAGCTGATCACATCGGCATTGCCTTCCAACAAGGCGTGGTAGTAAGTCTGCACCAGGTTGCTCAAGGTAGGAATGGAGTTTTCCGTAGTTTTGATCTGCTGGCTTAAGGAGGCCATATCGGCCAGGAGCCGTGCCACGTCGGCCCGGGCGGTGAAAAGGCGGCTGACATATTCATCGAAGAGCTTTTGCCGGCTCGCGGTTTCAATGGCGATACGTCCCTGGTTGCGGTTAAAAATGGGCAGATCGATGGTCACCGCAAAGCCCGTGGTAATGACATGAGTGGTGTCGCTGGCATGAGCAAAACCGATATTGATTTTGGGCACCTGGGCCAGGATGGCCGCCCGGAGGCGCTCCTCCTGGCTCTGATACCCCATTTTTAGGGCCAGGAGATCCAGGCGCCGCTCCTCCAGATTCCGGCCGATTTCCTGAAGGGATGGCAGCGTCCAGAAGGAAGGGGGTTCCAGATGCGCCGAGAGGGCAAGGTTCTGCTCCGGGGGCAGGCCCAGAGTCTGGTTTAACGCCAGGCGTTCCTGCTCCCGTTGCTGCTTGATGGTCAACACCTGGAGATGGACTTTTTGCAGCGAGGCCTGAGCCGCGGCCAGATTGATGATGGTGACGTATCCCAGGTCAAGGGCGCGTTTGACGGTGGCGACGTTGTCCTGTAAGCCCCTTTCTTCGTCTTTAGCCACAGCCAGTTGCTGGCCCAGGAATGCCAGCCGGTAAACCTGGAGCCGGGCCGCCTGGGCCACCTGCCATTCTTGCCAGGCCACCTCCAGGTCCACCGCCTGGGCCTGGTTCCGCGCCGCGGCCATTTTCGCGCCCCGGGTCAGAAGAGAAACAATGTCCCAACTCAACCCCAGGCCGTAGGCCTTGACCGTCCCCTGGGTGGCCCCGGCCATGGGCAGGTCGAGACTATAGGAGAATTGGGGGTTGGGGAGAATCCCCGCCTGGATGAGTTGCGCCTGGGCCAGACCTTTTTGGTCCCGCAAAGCCCTGAGCTGAGGGTTGGCGATAACCGCCAGAACGGCGGCTTCATCCGGGGAGAGCCCGTCCCGCAGATCGAAGTTCACCGGGGGCAGCAGGGGATGGTGGATCTGCGCTGCCTTCAGGGAAATCGATTCCAGGGCCGGCGGCGCTAAGGCCCGGTCCACTGCGGCCTTATCCAAGGGCAGGGGGTGATAGGTGGCGCAGCCGGTCAAACTCAGGGTCAGGAACAGGAGCAATCCGAGCATATCACCCGCCGATTACTGGAATGCATGATAAAAGGCGCCGATCGCATTTGCCGCCACTTTGACTATCTTCATCGTCTCAGCCCAATCCTTCCGGTTTTTGCTTAGGATGGCAACGAAAATGATAAAAAACCATCCCTCCCCAAAGAAGCATAATGAGCAGTGGTTCTCCTAGCGCCACCGGCAGCACCCGCCCGGTGACGAGCGTCGCCTTGGGTTGAACCTCAAAGGGCACCAGATCGCTGACGATGGGCCGGGGTTCCCGGGGGTCCACCACGGTCAGAGCCACACCGTACTTGCCTGCGGCAATGAGGCGCAGGCCCCAATGGCGGAAATCCGTGGCGCCTGGATTCAGCCGGTCGAGGCGCACTGCTTTCTGGGCCGACCAGTCTTCCAGATCCACCGGGCGCTCGTGGCCGGGGGCCAGGGAAACCAGGGAGAGATACACCACCAGCCCCTGGGCCGGTTGCGGGCCGAGATTCGTAACCGCACCGAGGAAGTTGGGAGTGTCGCCCATCTTCAAGCCACCCGCCGGGGCCTGCAATGACACCCGGAGAACCGGATGATCTTCGGCCAGGGCGGCCGGTGGACCGGAAATTAACCAGGCGCCCGCCAATACAATGATGAGAATCAGCCCTTTTAAGCGCAGCACTTTCATGGTTCCAGCCTCCTGGTGGCCGCATACAACCACCACAGGACCGCCAAACCATAACTTCCCATGACGGCCAGACGGAGAAGTTGCCAAGACAGCCCCTGGCTATCGATGATGACGCTGTCCAGGGTATTCAAGGCGGCAGCGAAGGGGTTGACCAGGTCCAGCACCCGCCCCACGGCGCTCTGCCGGAGGGATGGCCCGAGGAGCACCGGACTGCCCAAAAGCAGGAGCACGGTCAGCCCCAGAGACAGCACGCCTTTGAAGGTTTTCATGCGGGCAGACAGGGCCAGCGCTGCCCCGCCGAACACGAGGACGATCAAAGTCCCGGCGAGGAAGAGATACAGGATCGCGGCAAAGAGGTTTTGCCCGGTGCTTCCCACTGCCCAGAGATAAGGAATCGCCAGGATAAAGAGAGTGAGCCAGGAAACTAGTATGCCGCAGAGCTTGGCCGCGGCCAGTCCGGAGCCGTTAATGGGCGCCAGCAGCAGCGGCTCCAGGGTCTGCCGGTCCCGCTCTCCGGCAAAGCCGTCGCTGCCCCGGAGCACCGCTACCAGGGCCGCCAGAGCGATGACGATGCCGGCCATCATATAGACGGCCTGGGCGTTGTCCAACAGGCTGAGCTCGGTGTTGCTGACCAGCAGCACCGCAAAGACGCTGAGCACCAGGGCCGCCACCACCAGGAAAAACGCCCCTCGGGCTGATCTGAAGTCCTCCTGGATTTCCTTGCCGATCAAGGGCCGCCAAAGATTCACAACCCACCTCCTTGGGTATAGTAGAGATAGAGGTCTTCGACGCCACCGGAGACCGCGACGGCCTCGATTATGGGCAACCCACCCAGCACCAAGGTCTTGATGGCCGCGGCCGGGGAACCTTCCTTTATCAGGCAGGTAATCCAACTATCCTGTCGCTCCAACAAGGCGATACCCGGAAAATTCCACGGAGACTGAACCGCTGCGCCATCTTTCAGGTGGAACCGATAGCTGACAGCTGACTGAGAATCATCGGTCAGAGGCCCCTCATACCGGACCAGGCCGCCCTCCAGGATGCCGATGCGGTTGCACAGCCGTTCCACATCGTCCAGGATATGGGTGGAGATCATGATGGTCAGGCCCTTCTCCCTATTGAGTTGCAGCAGGAGGTCATGAATCTCCCGCCGTCCACGGGGGTCCAGGCCGTTGGTGGGTTCGTCCAGAAACAGGATTTCCGGATCGTTGATCATGGCCCGGGCAATACCCAGGCGCTGCTTCATGCCCCGGGAAAAGGTTCTCACCGGGCGGGAATCGTCGGGGTCCAACCCCACCTGCCGCAGCCGGGCCCGGTAATCGCCTCCCGACAGAGTCAGGCCGTAGAGCCGCCCGAAAAAATTCAGATAGGCTAACGACGACATCCAGCCATACAGGCCGTGGGATTCCGGCAAGGCATTAACCCGGCGGTGCAGTTGAGCGCCGGAGACCGCGGGGTTCATCCCCAGCACGGCGATCCTGCCCTCATCGGGACTCAAAATTCCCAAAAGAAGGCGCAGAGTGGTGGTCTTGCCCGAGCCGTTCGGTCCCAGGAAGCCGTAGATATCTCCCTGATTAACCGTCAGCGAAACGCCGTGGAGCACCGGTCGTTCATGAAAGGCTTTTTTCAAACCCTGCATGTCTATGGCAGGCATGGCAACCTCTTGCAAAATCCCGGGGGCTCAGGGTAATCCATAAGCCCCGGGAAAAGCTAAGGGTTAATCATCTTCTTCACGGCCCTCACGGCCTTCGCGCCCTTCCTTGCCGGCCTTTTCGTGGAAGAGGACGCGGCCGTCGCCCGCGTCCACTTTCACATCCAGGCCGTTGCTCAGGAAGACGCTGTACACCAGGCAGCCGTTTTCATTGTCCAGTTCCACTTTACCCACCTGGGTGCCGGGGAAGGCGGCTTGGGCCGCAGCCATGGCCTGATCGGCCTTGATCTTGGCCAGGGTGGACAGGTCCGCTGGTTCCGGCTCCGGCACCTTGATACTACAGGTGTAAGTGGGGACCTGGGCATTGGTCTGCTGATCGGCGGCCAGGGCCGCCTTGCAGACCCCTCCGGCTAACAACAGGGCCAGGGCCAGGCTGGCTCCCTTCCAAAAATCGCGGTTTTTCATAATGAGCACCTCCTCTTTGAACTTCATCATAATTCAGCAGGATTACACGAACCTTGCCCGGAGATTACAAATATGTAAGGATGGCGAGAGTCCCCGGCCTTTGGAGAAAAGAACTTGCTCCTGATAAAGACAAGAAGCCGGAAACCTTGACGTTTCCGGCCGGTGCGCCACAAAGATGGACTCTTAGCCGGCTGTGTTCAGGACGGCGAGGGGAAAGTACTGAGACTTTTTGTTTCAGGCAGAAACAAGTAATGGACTGTGAATCCCGATGCCGCGAGGGAAGAGAGCACCAGAAATCCTGTCTTCAAGCCCCAGGCAAGAAGGAACCGACGCCGGGAGCAATGGGGGGGTGAGGAAGCTCAAGATGGCTCATGGCGCTTCCTTTCGCCTTTCCACCTTTTCACTTCCTGCCGGCCCCCGCCCCTAAACAGACTACTTAGCCTTACCCGATCTGCTTTAATTCCACTTCGGCCAGTTCCTGCCGGGCCGCCAGCAACGCCTGGTATTTCTTGTGGGCCTTGGCCAGGTCACCCTGGCGCATGGCCGCCAGCAGATCGCCTTCCAGTTCCGCCACTTCCAGGCGCTCGTAATAGTCCATGGTTTCCTTCAGGTGAGCCAGCACGATCTTTCCGGTCAGGATGGGATGGTTGTTGGTGACATTGGCGTCGGCATATCTGGTGCCATGTTCCAGCTCCACCTCCAGCCCCCGGCGAAAAGCCTCCAACGGGACATCCATGCCCGCCACGTTGACGATCTTGAGGATAACCTCGGCTTCCGCGTCTGAAACCTTTGCTTCCTTAATGTTCGTCCAATCGCTGATGTTGATCTCCCGGCAGACCCTCTGCACTTCTTCCTTGGTGACATATTCCGGCAACTGCATGGGTTGTTCCTCCTTTTCTGGCATCTCTTGGTTTTGGTTGTAAAATATCCCGGCGCGATTGTAAATCACGGAAATCGCGGGTCAGGCAAGCCCTGCTGACCCTGAGGGCACAGACACCCAACGCTTTGTCTTGACCGCTTCCGCCGGAGGGCTTATAGTTCGCGCACAGGCCATCAGTTTAGGATATAATAAGCCGAACTTCATACGCTTACAGGACATATCGGCAGGAACTATGATCGGCAAAGGCCCCGCGCGTCTCCTTGCTTCTGGCTGCTTGTTCTTTTTCCTCTTCTTGTTTCCGCGTAACGTTTCGGCTGTTGAAGAATTGAAATACCAGGTCCTGAAAAAAGCCGGAGATTTTGAAATCCGCCGGTATCAATCCTGTGTGATGGCCGAGATTTTGTTGGAGGGCGGCTTCCAGAAAGCCGGCAACGAGGGCTTCCGGCGCCTGGTTGCGTATATCAACGGAGAAAATCTCGAGCAAAAAATTATCCCCATGACTACCCCCGTCGGCCAGGAGCAAGTGGAGGGCAAATGGCAAATTAGCTTTGTCATGCCTGCTTCCTCAACCATAGAGTCCCTGCCGGCGCCCCTGGACCCCAGAATCAAACTCAAGGAAGTTCCGGCTGCACTGATGGCCGCCGTCCGGTATTCCGGCCTGTGGAGCCTGTCGATTTATGAAGCCCAGGAAAACCGGCTGCGGGACTTTATCCGCCGCCACGGCCTCAAAATCACCGGTCCGTCCATCTTTGCCAGGTACAATTCTCCATTTATGCTCTGGTTCCTGAGGCGCAACGAGGTCCTGATCCCCGTGGCGCAGGAGCAGTAGCTTTGAGCTATCGCAGAGGCGAGGCCTGCCCTGCCTCTTCACCCCACACCCTCATAACTCGCTTCCGCCTGCCCCCTCACGGCAACGGCGTATCCGTATAGGCAACGACAGCCTCGCTGGACTTGTAAAGGGGGAGGGGCTTGCCCCGGCGCACGTCCTCCACCCAGTGGGGATTTAAGAGCATGGACTTGGCGGACAGCACAATATCTGCCTGCTCGAGGGCCTCACCGGCACTGGCCCGGTCGTAAATTTTCCCGCAGATCATCAGGGGGAGCCGGGTCACCTCCCGGGTGAGTTGAGCCATGGTTTTCCCGGTGTCGAAAGCCTGATGCCGAAAATCATAGGTGGACACCGAAATGGCGTCGATGGCCTCCTGGGACAGCAGGCGGAGGGTTTCCTGGTAGTTCTCCCTGGTGCCATAGAGGGAGACGTCCATGTCCACCACCCCCCAATCGGAGAGGCGCACCGTGAGCAGGCGCTCCGGGGGCACCACCGGGGCCACGGCCGCAATGATCTCGTGCAGGAAGCGAAAGCGCTTCTCCACCGAGCCGCCGTAGCCGTCCGTGCGCTGGTTGGTGTAAGCCGAGAGAAACTCGCTGATGAGGTAGCCATGCGCCCCATGGATCTCCACCCCGTCGAATCCCGCAGCTATGGCTCCCCGGGCGGTTTCCACAAACCCCAGGATGACGTGGTCGATGTCGAACCGGCTCATTTCGTCCGGCACCGGGTAGGGTTGATTGGTATATTGGTTGCGGTCCCGGGGGATCAAGGCGCTGGGTGCGATGGTCCGCCTGGCCGGGTTGATTTCGGGCCAGGAGATGCGGCCGCAGTGAAACATCTGCATAATGGACACCGCACCTGCCTCCCGGATGGCGTCCGTCACCTGCCGCCAGGCATCGATCTGCCGCTGAGTGGTCAGCCGCGCCTGCCCCGGATAGCCTTGGGCGCTCTCATAATCGGTGACAATAGCCTCGGTATAAACCAGGGCTGCGCCGTTTCGAGCCCGGCGCACCAGGAATTCCAGGACGTCGCGCCTCGGGATGCTGTCTCCCGGCGAGGACATCCGGGTCATGGGGGCCACCCCCAACCGGTTCCGCAGCCGGAACCCCTTGATCTCGAAGGGCGTAAAAATCAGGTCTTCTGACATCCTTCCCTCCCCTTTTGACGACGTATCGGTCATACTGTAACCTAGGTGCACTCTTAGGCCAATGGCCGAAAATCATCAATTTCTATGAACCGATTATGTCCCTTGCTTTGCAAAGAAAATAATGATTTTTTCTGTAAAGGGAAGGCCAGGGAGCACGGGCGGATTTTAAACCCATCCCTCCTGCCCCCGCTCCCGATCCTTTAGTGGACCGGGATGGCGGGATTTTCATCCGCTCCCCCGGCCAACTTACCATCCAACAAGGGGTTGGGGGAGGGGCTGCTCAATGTAAGGGGAACAACTCATGCATCCAGCCGATTCGCCAGTCCTTGCAGCCATTCACGCAAGGCGCAGCGTCCGACAATTTACCGAGGCTCCAGTCGGTCGGGATTTGATTATGACTGCCCTTAAGGCCGCTTCCTGGGCGCCTTCCGGGCTGAACAACCAGCCCTGGCGCTTCGCAGTTATCTGGGATAAGCCCATGCGGGAGGTCCTGGCCGGCCTCACCCGCTACTCCGGCATCCTCACCTCCGCCTCGGTCCTCATTCCCGTCTTTCTGGACAAAGAGGCTTCCTACGACTACACGAAAGATTGCCAGGCTGTCGGGGCTTGTCTGCAAAATCTTCTGCTGGCCCTTCACTCCATGGGTCTTGGGGCCGTCTGGATCGGCGAAATTCTCAAGAACAAGGAGCGCCTCGTCGAGATCCTTAACCTCCCCAAGCGCATGGAGCTCATGGCCGTGGTCGCGGTGGGACATCCGGCCCGGCGAGACCAAAAGTCACAACGGCGGGCCTTAGAGGAGCTGATTGTACTGGAGAAATAGGCCGGGCCGGGGCATTCTGGCGGAATGCCCCCTCAACCCCAGGGAATCCACAAAAATGCCTGGCCGGAAGACAGACTCAGCAGGACGAATAATCCAACAGTTAAAGATAGTTATAAAAAATTAACTGGCGGAGAGAGAGGGATTCGAACCCTCGGTGGAAGTTTCCCCCCACACTCGCTTAGCAGGCGAGCACCTTCGGCCACTCGGTCATCTCTCCATGATGCAGGGACCGGAACAATGGTCGGCTTTAAAAACTTACCTTAAACGCCGGTATTTTTCAACCTCAAGATACTTCCAGCAACTATCTTTCCGCGGTGCCGCTGACATGAAGAGCATGATTTTTGACCGAAGGTTCTCTCATCTTCCGGATTAGTGCTTGACGTGACGGCTCATCTGCGATAAACAATTTCCCTAACGGGTGGATGAATCTACTCACCGCAGGCGTAGCAATCCAAAAATCATCTGGTGACACATGAAGCCATGAAGGCGTCTGGGGCGTGCAGCCTCATGTCTTCATGGTTTTTTTGTGGGGAGCAGAGGTTGGATTCTTTGACCAAGACACTTTTACAGATATCCCTGGGGGGAAGCGCCTGGGTGCTCTGGCTGCTTTTGGCCTTGAGCATCGTTTCTTTAGCCATCATGATTGAGCGCGGCTGGGTCTTCTGGAGCCATCCTTTCGCCGAGGATGATTTCGTGGCCCGCATGAAACCTTTGCTGGACGAGGGCAGTTGGCCCCGGGCCCTGCATCTTTGCCAGGAGAGCCGGGCTTTCGAGGCCAAGGTGCTCCTGGCCGGCCTGGAGCACGTGTTCCATGGGAAAGAAGCAGTTCAGGAAGCCATGGATGGAGAGCGCATCCGGGTGGGCCTCGGGCTCGAGAAAAACTTGAGTTTTCTGGGCACCCTGGGAGCCAACGCCCCGTTTATCGGCCTGTTCGGCACCGTACTCGGCATTATCCACGCCTTCAAAGACCTGGCCTTGACCGAGAGCGGCGGCGGGCCCGCGGTCATGGCGGGCATCGCCGAGGCCCTGGTGGCCACGGCCGTGGGGCTGCTCGTCGCCATCCCCGCAGTGGTCATGTACAACCTCTATCAGCGCCGCCTCCATGTGGTCCTGGAGCGCTCCCGGCGCTTGTCCCAGCTACTCCTTACCTATGTTGCCGCGCAAAAATCGTCAGAAGATGTGGCGAGACCCCACAGGCAGGCAGGAGGCAGAGGATGAGGGGACCCATCCATGGTCCGATTACGGACATCAACATGACGCCCTTCGTGGACATCGTCCTGGTCATCCTGATTATTTTCCTGTTGACGGCCACCGTGATGCTGCCCCGCACCTTCTCCATCGCGCTGCCCAAGGCCACCCAGGCCGATAAGCTGGAAAGCGTGCCGGTCATTATCAGCATCGACCGGGAGGGCCATATTGCCATCAACGGCACCATGCTGAAGCAGGAGAGCGACTTCGAGCAGGTGTTTGCGAGTCAGAAAAAGGGGCAGGAAACGCTGGCCATCATTGCCGCGGACAAGGAAACGCGGCATGGCCGCCTCATCGAAGTTATCGACCGTCTCAAAGGTCTGCAGGTCAGCCGCATCGGCATCGAGGTGGACCAGAAATAACCATGGACGGGGTTTATCCAGAGGAGGCGGGCTCAGGGTCCAGAGCCATCTGGATTTGGGCCCTGGCGGGTTCGCTGGCGGTGCATTGCGCCCTGATGGCGGCAGCGTTATCCTGGAAAGCCAGTCTTCCGCCCAAACCTCCGAAAGTGGTGCCGGTGGAGGCCATCACCCTGACCCAGGTTTGCCCGGGACCCTCCGGGGGCCAAGGGGGACAGCCGGCCCCGGCCGCCCAGGCCTTACCCCCGCCGCGCCACCCTGTGCAACCCGCCAAACCCAAGGCCAGGCCTAAACCAAAACCGGTGGTCAGAAAGCCGGCGGAGAAACCGGAATTCCGGGAAATGCCGGACCTGCCGCCGCCGCTCCCGCCTGCCCTGTCCATCCCGAAACCGGCCCCCCTGCCGGCCTCGAAACCGGCTTATTCCTCCGGTTCCCCGCCCTCCGGCAGCACCACTGCGAGCACTGGACGATATGCCGTCTCCGGGGCCGGGTCCGGGGCGGGGAGCAGCGGCAGCGGCCAGGGTACCGGCAGCGGGAGTGGCGCTGGTCCGGGCCGGGGCCCCGGCTTCGGCTCCGGCTCCCTGCTCCAGGGCTATCTCCGGCACATCCGCAGTTTGCTGGAGCATCAAAAAAACTACCCCGTGATGGCTCAACGCCTGAATATTCAGGGCGTGGCAGTGCTGCAGTTCACCATCGCCGCGGACGGTCGGCTGCTGGCCACGAATCTGTGCAAATCCTCGGGGAACGACATCCTGGATAAGGCGGCCCAGGAAACCGTCCGCAAGGTGGGCCGCTTTCCACCCCTGCCGGCCGGTCTGGGCAGGCAACAGCTCACGGTGGAGATACCGTTGGCGTACCGGTTGCAGAACTGAAAAGGGGTGGGGGGCTTAAACCAGCAGACGCCGCCAGGGCGGCCGTCGCCGGCCGCGGCCACTGGCCGGCGCAGAGGCCCCGCCTTTTTGGTTGGATATTAAAAGATGCTCCGGGACGCATTATTATCTCTCCTCAGCGCCTGGGGGGACAAAGGGCTTCAGGTCGAGGATGGGGGTGCCGTTCCGCATGTCGAGGCCTTTCACCAGGATGACGTTGCCCCTGACCGCCACCACATCCAGAACAGATAATCCCAAAGGGTTGGGGCGTATGGGGGAGCAGGTGCTGAAGACCCCGAGCTTGTTCTCCCGGTGAGGGGGTTTTTGTAACAGGTGGTCCGGCGTGAAGGGAGGACTCTGGTCAAAATGAAACAGGACCACCAGGTGCTGGCCCGGCTGGATGTCCCGCAAACCTTCCTGAAACCGGGGATCGATCACCAACCTGCCTTCCACGGTGGAGACGCTGCAATGGCGGGGAAGTGTCGTGGCCTTGGTTTCCACAAAACCTATGGGCTTTAGTTCAACGGTCATGCTCAGTTCTCCAATCTAAGAAATTATAAGACCAAATTGGGGATTTAGTGGCAAACAAGAGCCGTTCTTCCAGCCTCCCGTCTTCTCAGGACCGCAGGGTCGGCTCGAACCGGGTTTCCAGGCCGAAGCCGATGAGGGCCAGGCTCACCAGGGTAAGCCCCAGGGCCAGGGCCGGGGGGAGCAGCCACCACAACCAGTAGTCACCCAGGGCCATAAATTTCATACCATACTGAATCATCACGCCCCAACTTTTGTGTTGGGGATCCGCCAACCCCAGAAAGGCCAGGGAGGACTCCATCAGGATGGCCCTGCGGGTCTGGATCAAAAAGCTCAGAATAATTAGGTGATAAAGACCGGGGAGGAAATGCCGCCGGGCCAGGTGCGGGGCGGAGGCCCCCATGGCCAGGGCGGCCTCAACATACGGCTCCTGCCTGATCTCCAACCCCCTGGCCCTGAGAATCCTGGTCCCTCCGGCCCAGGAAAAAAGACTCAAGGCCAGGATCAACACCGACACCCGGGGCGGCACAAACGCCACAATCAACAGGATCAGCAAAAGCGGCGGAATGGTCAGCCAGGCGTCCACCAGGCGCATGATGGCAAAATCCCACATCCCCCCTTTGAGAACGCTGCTCAGGGAGAGAACCAGGCTGATCAGGATGCTGATGAGGCCCACGGCGAAGCCGATACCCACCGAGGTCCTGGTTCCGAAAATCAATTCGCTCAAGAGATCCTGGCCCACGTCGTTGGTGCCCAGAGGATGGGTCAGGGAGGGGCGTTCGAGTGGTTTTCCCGCGTATTCCCAGGGATTATAGGGATACAGCCAGGGGCCGGCCAGGGCTGTCAGCAGGACGACTGCGAGCAGGATGGTCCCTGCTACGACCAGGGGATAGCGGCTGGTCAGTTTCACTCGTGGGGCTTTCTGATTCAGGTAATCGATTTCCTTAATTTGCTAAGCCCGACTTCTCACCCTGGGGTCCGCCCAGCGATAACCCCAGTCGGCCAGGGCATTCCCCGCCAGGACAGTCAGGATGCTGACCAGCAGCAACCCTTGGATAAGAGGATAATCCCTTTTCAGAAGGGCCTGATACAGGAGCTGCCCCGCCCCGGGGTAGGCGAACACCACCTCCACCGGCAGGGCCATGGCCCATAACATCCCGAAACGGAGCCCCAGGCGGGTGATGAGGGGCAATAAGGCGTTTCTGGCCTGGTAGCGGTATTTGATCCTGGCTTCCGTGAGGCCCCGGGCCCGGGCCGCCAGCACAAAGGGCGCGGCCAGGACCTTCAGCAGGCTGGCCCGGACCAGCAAAGCCACGCCGGGCGCTTCGGCCAGCATCAGGGTTGAGGCAGGGAGGATCAGGTGCCAGAGAATCCCCAACCCCAGGGCGGCCGGCCTGGTCACCTGGGAAACGACCTCCAGGGCCCCAAAAAAGGGAAACCACCCCAGCTTCAAGCTGAAAATCAAAAGCAGAGCCATCCCCAGCAAAAATCCGGGGAGGGATTCCAGGACCAGACAGCCACCCACCGCCGCGGCCGTCCAGGATCGGCGGCGCTGCACCGCCAGTTCCACGCCCAGCCAGGTTCCCAGACAGGTGCTGAGGAGAAAACTTGTCCCACACAAAAGCGCCGTCCAGAGCAAAGCCGGACCCATGACCTTCGCCACCGGGGCCTGATAATACACGGAATAGCCCAGATCACCATGGGAGAGGCGGCCTGCGTACTCCACCAGTTGGCGCCACAGGGGCTGATCCAGACCATATCGCTCTCTCAGCTCCTGGCGATACGCCGGAGAGATGATGAGGTCCTGTTCTCCCACCAGGGCGGTGAGAGGATCTCCCGGCAAAAGCCGGGGCAGCGCGAAATTAAGCCCCACTATGAAAAGCAGGACAAAAACATACCCCAGAACACGGCTCATGGGGGTGACGCAGACGCGGCGCCGGGGAGCAGCGCCACCTTGTTAAAGTACACGGGGATACCCTTGGCAATTCCCCCTCTGGTGAAAAACCAGGGAATGCGGCCATCATGCCCCAGGTACCAGGTGGGATAAAATAACGGCAGGGCCGGCAGCTCATACGCCAGTTGCTCCTGGATCCTGGCCACCAGCAGCCGCCGCTTGGCTTCATCCAATGTTTGGAGCTGGTCGGTCAGGAGTTGCACCATTTTGGGAGGAGGCTGATACCCCCCCAAAAACTCCCGGGCCAGAGGCCCCGTGCAAACATCGTTGATAAACTTGGGATCGCCCCCCAAACCGCCATGCCCGGACAGGGCCAGATCAAACTGTTGGTTTTTCACCCGCTGATCCAGGATAGTATGGTCAACCTGGCGCAGGTGCACCGTCAGACCGATATTCTGGAAGGACTTTTTTAAATACTCCGCCACCCGGGCGTAAGCCGGGCTGCTGAGCAGCTCCAATGCCAACAGGTGTCCATCCCGCATCCAACCTTCGGGGGTGCGTCGGTACCCCAGGGATTCGAGTAAGCGGGCGGCCGCCGCCGGGTCAAAGGGGTATCGCGCCTGGGGAGCGCAATACCAGGGACTGTCCGGCGGCAGGAGCCCCGGAGAGGCCGGCAAACCATAGCCCCGCAAGGTTTGGGCCACCAGATCCGGTAGATTGACGGCCTGGGCCAGGGCCCGCCGGAAGGCCAGCTCCTGCTGGGGGAATTTGTGGTGGTTGAACAACAGCTTCAGGCAAAAGAAATGGGGCTGGGAAAGCACCGTGAAACCCTGGTCCTTGAGTTCCTGGACCGCTTCGGGGGGAACGGCCGCGGCCTGCACCGCTTTGCCCTTCAGAGCCACGAGTTCGTTGCCCACCTGGACGAAACCGATTTCCGAAGCGGTCGGTTTTCCCCGATAATACGTCTCAAAGGCCACAAATCGGTACAGGCCATGCTCCCGACGATACTCCGCCAGACGGTAGGGGCCGCTGCCGACGCAGGCCCGGGCATCCTGGAAGCGGATCGGATCTTCCACCTGCTCCCAGATGTGGCGGGGCAGGATAAACATGGTGCCGGCGATCTCCTCGAGAAACGGGGCGTAGGGCTGGCTGAGGACCAGGCGCACCGTGAGGGGATCGAGCACTTCCACGGTGCTGATGGGCCGGAGGTCCACCCAGGGATGGGGGTGCTTTTTGAGATAGTCGATGGTGAAGGCCACGTCCCTGGCGGTCAGGGGCTGGCCGTCGTGCCAGATCACCCCCGGATGCAGGCGGAAGACGTAAGCCGGCGGAGATGCCTGATACTCCCAGGAGTCGGCCAGGGCCGGGATAAAGCCCCGGGCGTCCTTCCAGATCAGGGTGTCAAAGAGAAACGAGACCCGCAGATAGCCGGGGCCCCGGGGATTGTGGGCAAAGGGGGACGGAAAGCCCCAATCTCCCTGCGGGTCGCCGATCAGGTATGGCCGGGGGGTGGCGCCTCCCCCGGCCGAAAGCAGGCCGGCTCCGGCCAGAACCAAAATCAGGACCGTCAGCCAGAGACTTCTTTTAGCCATGGCAATTTTCCCGACTCATGCTCATGCCATGACCGGTTAAAAGGAAATAATCCTCTCCGGCGCAGGTAAGACAATAGGGTTGGTTCTGGCGCAGGCGCACCCGGGACTCCATGACCGCTTCGCCGCAGCCGCTGCACACCAGGGACGAAAAGATGGGGGCATACCGGGGCGGCGCGATGGTGAGGCGGGTGACGCTGAATTGCTCCTCCAGGGGCAACTCCAGTTCTTTCAGGGAAATGGAGTGCCAGACATGCTGGAAGTGGTGCATCTCTTCGGCAGTGCCCTGCCGCTCCGCCACGATCTTTTGAAACAGGGGCCCGGCGACCGGATAGCGGGCGAACATGTCCTGAAAATAATTGGGCTTCACCGCCAGTCGGATGGCAGAGCCGTCTTCCCGGCGGGCCAGGGTGACCGCGGTTTTTCCCAGGTCCTTGAAAACCAGGGCGTTGTTGCCAAAGGTGCAGCCCGTGACCACCTGGATGCCGTCGGAAAAACAGTTGTTACACTCGACGATGGCGACAAGTTCCTCCATCCCGGTGTTTTCGCGGTTCACGGCCTTCATGGCATAATGCCCCGCCTTGACCCCCAGGCTGACACCCGGGCACAGGTGGCCGTGCATATGTTCCACCTGCCGCAGCAGCCCTTCCAGATCATTGTCCCGGATCATGGTTTCCATGACTGTCCGGGCGTGGGCAAATTCGTGCATGTGCTTTCCTCCATGACAGGAATCGGTTCTTTTTGGTAAAACACCCTGCTATTCCTCATACTTTTTCGCCAACGGGTCCTTGCCGTCCGGGAACATGGCGCCAAAAGGGTCCAAACGGTTTATGTCCACCACGCGGCAATATTTCATGCCCCGGTTGCTGCCTGTCATCATCAGGGGCCGGGCCTTCTCCAGATTTAAGGACCCGTCCGGCAGATAGACTTCATCAGCCACCTCCAGGTGCACCACCTGGCCCATGATCAGGACATACTGGGGTTCGACATACTCCTTAAACAGCCGGCATTCCATCCAGGCATAGCAGCCCATAATACCCGGGGCGCTCACCTGCACCGAAGGCTTTGCCATGAGGCCGGCCAACTCGAATTCATCCGCCTCCGGGGGGCTGTAGCGGGCGGTGGGGATCACCTTGTCGGCCAGATCCACCCCGGCCAGATTGATGACAAACTCCCCGGTGGCCCGGATGTTGTTCAGGGTGTCCCTTTTGAGGGCCGATGCCAGGCACACCAGGTCCAGGGGCCTCAGCACCGGCATGACGCAGGAATAGGGCGCGATGTTGCGCACGCCGGTGTCGCTGACGGTGGAGATAAAGGCCACGGGCAGGACCATGTAGGCTTCCCGCTTAAAGGGCTTGAGAATCATAAAGGCTCCTTGTCAAAACCCTGCTTAATAGCGCAATTGCAGGCCGCCGTAATAGGTCTGGACGGGCATGGGGAAGCCGGCGCTCTCTTCGTAAAATTCCCCGGTCAGGTTGCTCACGCCGGCGTAAAGAAAGCCATGGAAGCCTTCCCAGGTGAACACCGGGTAGCGGCCCTCCAGATTGATGGTGAAAAACCCTTTCATGCGGCGCAGGAAACTCCCGGTTACCTGGTTTTTTTTGGTATTCACCAGAACCTGCGGCTGATAGCGCTGGGAAACCATCCGCACGGAGAATTTGGCCTCGGCTCCCTCGGCGTTTTTGTATTGCAAACCGATGTTGGCCTTGTGTTCGGGAAATTCCGGCAGATACCGAACATTGCCTCCCAGGGGATCGGGGCTGGTGCCGGTCTGCTGCCAGGTGTAATTGGCAAAAGCCGTCAGGTGATAGGGCAAACCCACCGTCCCCTCCACCTCCACGCCCCGGAACGACGCCAGGTCGATGTTGTACACCACCCGGCTGGGACGGAAGCCAAACACCGTGTGGATGTAATTGTTCAAGTCGTAGTAATAGCCCCGCACCCGCATTTTGACGTTATACGGGAACTTTTGCGTGATGCCCGCCTCGTACTGCATACCGAATTCCGGCTCGAGGACGGGGGCCCGGCTGGGGGGGATATAGCCGTTCCCGAACCAGTAAACCTCCGGGATTGTGGGGAAGCGGTTGGCGAAGTTGACGGAAAGATAGCCTTCGGTATTTTTCGTAGGGCGGATAATAACGGTGCTTTTGGGGGTGACAAAATCCCGGCGCAGGGGAGGCACCATGGTATTGGTGTTGCTGTTCAGGTACTTGTCCGCGAAGTAATTGTCATAGCGCAGACCCAGATACACTTCGCACCAGTCCGTCACGAAGATGGTGCCATCAATGAAGCCGCCGTAAATGCGCTCGGCATTCTTATTGCCGCCGTTGCCGGAGGGGACGCCCCGGAAATAGACCGGATTATAAAAATCATTGGCCAGGGGCCCGTAACCCAGGTAGTTTCCTTCCAGACCCAGGCCGATTTTCACCTTGCCGATGGTTTGATGCGTCTTGAGGTTCCAGCCCCAGGTGTCTTCGTCCAGGCTGTGCCGGTCCAGGATCAGCAGGTCAGAGTTATTCAGGGCATAAAACTTGTCCCGTCTGGCCGTCTGGAAATAGAAAAGGTTGCCTTCCACCTCACCTTTCCAGAGTTTTTGTTTCACGGCCAGGTCCAGGGTGAAGAAGCGGCGGTCGACAAAGCTGTGGTCGCCGTAGGTGTAGCCATAGCCCCCGCCCTTGCCGGGCTTGAACACCAGGAAGGGCGGCTGGGGTCCAAAGAGGATATCGCCGTCGCTGCTGGGGTGATCGGGATTGTAAAAAGGCAGAAAGGCCCGGTTGGCTACAATCATGCCGGTGTCCTGCCAACCATACCGGCCCCCCAGGGTGATGTCCATATCCCAGGGACAGTGATAGGTGAAGTTGCCCAGGAAATTACAGGCCGGGTCCACAAAATTATTCCGCAGGTAGCCGGTGGTCTTGCTGAAACTGCCCCCCAGGGCATACTCCACCGGGCCGTAACTGCCGGTGTGGGCCAGCCGGTAATTCTGAGTGTCCCAACTGCCGTAACTGGCATCCAGATTCACCTTCGGGTCCTTGCTGCCTTTCATGGTGGTGATATTGACCACCCCTCCCAGGGTGTTGCCGTATTCTGCGGACTGTGCTCCCCGGATGATCTGCACCTTTTCTATGCCCATCAAGTCAAGGGTGGACCAATCCACATAATAGCCGCCATATACGCCCACACCCTTCACGGAGCGCCCGTTCATATAGACTTGGTAACGGGATTCATCAAAGCCGCGAATGTTCAACTGACTGCTTTTTTCACCCAACAGCGACCGCCGGGTCAAATCAATGCCGCTTTCCTCCTCGAGGTATCCCGGCAGATTCTGGTCCGGGCCGAAAGCCATCTGGTCTTTCGTGATCACCGAGGCGGTGGGGGCAGGGAACGGCTCAGGCGCCGCCACCACCTCCAGGGTCGGCAGTTTCTCGGCTTTTCCAGGCTGTTCAGATTGTTCAGATTGTTCCTTGACCGCGGTTACCGTTTCTTCTTTGGCCACCGGGGGAGCCCCCTGCTCTTCCCCTGACACCCCCGCCGCCAGAAAAACTAGCGCTACCGGCACGAAAAGCGCCAGCCTGCCCCATCTGCCCTTCCCCATGCCTGTCTCCTTTCTCCTGAATGGTGGAAATTTTGACAACGGCCTCCACCTCTGGTAGAAAGGAGTCGGGGCCGTGGTCTGGTGGCCGTGGTCCTGAAGAGAGCGGCTTGCTTCCTGGCGGGACGGGCCGCTCTCGTTTTGCGCCCTGATTCTTGTGAATATTTTCTCAATACCCCAAATAAAAAAGCCACGAAGGCCCACCTGCCGGTGGCGTTGCCTTCATGGCCTGGTTATTTCAGAAATGAGCGTCTGATGACGAAAAAGGGGTTCACTCCCCTTGGTTGAATTTTTTTATAATTCCCCAGGCGAGCCTTTGTCAAGAACTTTCTTCCCGACGACATCCGGGAATGATGGCCAGGGCTGCCAGGATTCGCAAAGTTCGCCGCAGGTTGTCTTACTTGCCTGAGAATTTCCCGGACCGGGATGATGGTGAAGATCTAACCGGGGCGTCTGGTTTTAAGAAGTTGTTTTTTGCACGAAAATTGTGGTAGTCTGCGGCTATGCACACTCCCCATCACCCCCACACACAAAACGAAGAGAAGCATTGGAGTACCAAACTTTTGCAGCCGGGACTGCACAAAGACTGGCGCACCTGGGTGGTTATCGGCCTGATGTTGGCGGCCATCGGAATTTACGTGATATCCCTGGATGATTCGCTCCATTCAGGCAGGGTGCCCCCGCAGGAGGCTCCGGCCGCGGCTGGGCCCCGATAGTTGTTCGCCCGCCCTGCCTACTGCATTTCCCGGCTGCGGGGCGCCATAAATTCCGGCCCCACCGGGTCCTTGATGGTTTCCGCCAGGATGCGGTCTATGGCCTCCATGGCAGCCTGATCCACGTGCCAGCCGAACATTTCGGGCACCGGTTCCATCTGGTCGGGGCGTCTGCCGCCCCACAGGGCGATATCAGAGCCGTGGTCCAGGACCCAGCGCACCGCCAGGTGCAGGACTGAACGCTGATACCGCTCCCTTGCCAGGTGATCCAGTTGTTTCACGGCCTCCAGGTAGTGGGCAAGGCGCGGCTCCTTGAATTTCGGGTCATACCTGCGCAGGTCGTCACCCTTATACTCCCGCGCCGCGGTGACCTTGCCCGACAGCAGCCCCCGGCACAGGGCCCCATAGGTCATGGCAGCCAGATGGCGCTCATGACAGAACGGCAGGAGGGCCTGTTCGATTTCCCGCTCAAAGAGGTTATACGGCGGCTGCACCAAGTGCAGCGGGCCTCCCCGCTGGAAGGCCTGGATCTGCTCCGGGGAATAGTTGCTCACGCCCACGGCCCGGATTTTGCCTTCCTTGAGGAACTGGCCCAGGAGTTTTCCGGTCTTTTCGAAGGGTTCCAGGGGGTCTGGCCAATGGATGAACAGGATATCGATGTAGTCAGTCTGCAGATTTTTCAGGGAATCCGCTATGTTGCGCCTGATAAAGTCCGGCGCACAATTGCGGAAAACCTTGCCATCCTTCCAGTCCAGGCCGGTTTTGGTGGAAATGAAGACCTTATGCCGGCATTTTTTCTGCGTCAGGGCCTGGCCGACGATCTGCTCGGAGCGGCCGAACCCATAGACCGGCGCCGTGTCGATGAGGTTGACGCCTTTCTCCAGGGCGGCATGAATGGTCCTGATGGCCTGTTCCTCGTCGGTGCCGCCCCACATCCAGCCGCCCATGGCCCAGGTGCCCAGGCCGATGCGGGAAACTTCCAGACCCGTATCCGGAATCCGCGTGTATTCCATAGGTCCTCCTCGTTCGCCTCTAAGGTCGGGACAACTTTTTGGAGCAGGCCCGGATAAAGGCCGGCAGATCAGCCGGGCTGCGGCTGGAAATCAGGTTGCCGTCCTCGACCACTTCCTGGTCAAGAAATTCGGCCCCGGCATTCTTGATGTCCTGGATGATGGATTTCCAGCCCGTAAGTTTGCGCCCTTTGAGCACCTGCGCGCTGATGAGCAGTTGTGGGGCATGACAGATCGAGCACACCGTTTTGCCGCTTTCCATAAATGCTTTAACGAATTTTACGGGCTCTTCATAGGCCCTTAATTTATCCGGCGAGTAGCCCCCGGGAATCAGGAGGGCGTCAAAATCGTCCACCTTCACTTCATCGAAGGTTTTGTCGATCTTCACCGGCGTCCCTTCCTTTTTCCCCTTCACGACGACCCCTTTTTTGAGACCGATGTGCACCAGTTCGTGGCCGGCTTTCCTGAAGGCTTCAGCCGGCTCGACATATTCCGAATCCTCGAACAGGTCGGTGATGACGACTGCCACCTTACTCATGGAGGTTCCCCCCTTTTTTGAAAGGTTCAAAGTTCTCTATTTTTCGGGGCTTAACCCCTCGAAGACCCGGATAATGGCGCTGATGTCCTCGTCACCCCACCCCTGGGCCACCCCGGCGCGGTAAAGATGCAGGAGCATTTGCCCCAACGGTACCGGCGCTTCCAGTTCATAGGCCGTGTCCACCAAGAATTTGAGATCCTTGGACAGGTGCTTGAAGGGAAAGGCCGGGGGAAAGTTTTTTTCCCGCATGTTGGCCGCCTTCACCTGAAACATGGGACTGTTCATGGCGCCGGCAAAAACCGTCTCCAACATGGCCTCCAGGGAAAGGCCCCCCAACCTGCCGAAATTCAGCACTTCGGCGAAGCCCCCCATCATAATGCCGAGGAGCAGGTTGATAAACATCTTCATCATGGAGCCCTGGCCCACGGCGCCGCAGTAAATAACCTGTTTGCCCATGGACAGGAAAAGCGGCTCCAACTCCTTGACCCTGTCCTCCGGCCCACCCGCCAGGATCACCAGGGTGCCTTCTTCGGCCGGCTTTTTGGTCCCGGACACCGGCGCGTCGATGAACACGACGCCGGTGGGCGCCAGCAGATCCGCCAGGTGCCGGGTGTAGCGGGGCGCCACGGAACTCATGTTAATGAAAACCTTGCCGGAGTTGAGGGCCTTGCCGGCTCCATTTTCCCCCCAGAGGAGATTGTCCAGGGCCTCGGGACCGGTAACCATGGCGATGACGATGTCAGCCGCCCTGGCCAGGGCTTCGGGGTGGGACGCGAGACCCGCCCCCTGCTGCACCAGGGGTTCGGCCTTTCCGGGGGTGCGATTGTAAACCATGAGCGGATAGCCCGCCTTCAGAAGATTGGCGGACATGGGAGTCCCCATAATACCCAAACCCATAAATCCAATTTTTTGCTTCATTCGTCCATCCCTTTTTGAGTAGTCAGCCCTGACAGCGGCAGTGAAAAGAGTGTTGGCTTCACTGATTCCGGGAGAGAAAGGGGGCCAGACTTTGACGGCCGGCCCCCTTCGGGGAAAACGCTGTGTGGGGCTTGGAGATCCTTGCTTATTTTATGCTGATCGTCTTGGCATTCTCCCAAAGACCATGAATATTGCAAAGCGAGCTGGCCAGGATGGTCCCGGGTTTGTTAATCTTCAGGGACACCGTAACTCCATGGTGGGTATACACCGGACCCTTATTAGGCCCTTCCACCGATTCCCCGTGGGCGGCGAACTCGCAATGGGCCACCTGGTAGGCAAACTTGTCCCCATCCGGTTTGAAAAAGACCGAAATCCACCTGATATGATGTTCGGTGGTGTTGGGATGGGCAATTTCTTTGCCGATGGCCACCTTGACCTCAAAAATTTCCTCGGCTTTCACCGCATCCGGACCTTCGATGACGGGAACGTGCTTTTCCGCTTTCCAATCCGCAGACTGGACCACATCTCCAATTTTCATAGCTGATCCTCCTCTGGTATAAGTGAACTTGGCATTGAGCAATGGCGGGCCTTGATGTTAACATTGGCATTCAGCTCTCCATAAGCAATCAAGTTGCTGGCAGTCATAAATATTCTGGTAGCAGGGAGTATTACCCTCCTTTTCCTGGATGGCATGGATCAGCTCAGTCTTGGACATTTTGGAGTAATTCTTAACCCCCATTTCACGGGCTTTGGCCCTGATGTCTCTTACGACCATAACGCGCCTCCGTTTGCTCGTTTTTCAGCCAATCCGGGGAGAAGCCTCATCTGGTAGTGAGGGGTGAACTGTCAGCCTGAGAGGGGATTGTCAAGACCGCAAAGGCCGGCCCTCTCCGGCTGCATCGGCTGATTGAGACCCGCCCCGGCCACACGGCGGGGGTCTCCTGCACTACTCTAGCATGTCCCCGGCCTCGGTCGCATAGCGCTTCCATACCACTTTTTTATGGTCAGAACTGACCATTTTTCCTTTGCCCTCCGTCCCCTCCATCTTGCATCGGCCGAACTCAGCCTTACTATATTAGGTAAATACGGGTGGGGCACTTTTCAAGGGCAGGGCGAAAATCATCCTGCCTGGGAAATCAGCTCGGCCCCGGAGCGCCCCTTTGTATCCCCTGCAGAGAAAGGGCAAGAAGGCTGGTGCACAACCGCCCAACAAGGCAACTGGTCATGCCGAGGGAAGCGGAGTATCTCGTATTTTCAAGAGGTTGAGACACTTCACTTTGTTCAGGATGACAAAGCAAAGTATTTTTCCCAATAGCCTGGTAAAGGAGCTGCGCATGGATCAATGGTTTTGGCTGGCGGCTATCATTGTGGGCCTGATAAGTTGTTTTTACGGGTATCCGCTGTTTCGCATCCTGTTAATTGCGGCCGGCCTGATTTACGGGTATATGCTGGGGCAGATTCTGGCGTCAGCCAGCCACCCCGGCCTGTCGCTGGCTCTGGGCATTGTTCTCGCCGTTATCCTGGCGGTGTTCGCCTATCCGCTCTGGAGCATCGGCGTCGTCCTGGTGGGGGCGGCCCTGGGTTTTTTTCTTTTGCACTTTGTGGGTGCGGCCCTCAATGCCACCCCCGCGGTGATTGTTCTTCTGGGAGCTTTAGGAGCACTGATCTTCGGAGTTTTATTTTATTTTATCAAGGACTTGCTCGTCATTGTAGCCACTGCCTTTAACGGTGCGGCCCTGTTTGTCTTTGGGCTGGGCGGGTACATCCCGGCCCTGACCTTCGGAGGCGGCCAGGCCAATGTCCTGGACCTTGTGGTGATGGTGGTGGTGGGCGGTTTGGGCTTTGCGCTCCAGTTTTCCATGTTCAGACACCGGCGCACATATTCGACCCCGTCTGTATCCTGAGGGCATTTCCAGTCTTACAACCGTCTGTCCTTTAACCCTGGTATTACCTTTATGTCATTTCACGCCTTTATCAGCCATTACGGCTACCTCGGGATTTTTTCAATCCTGATGCTGGGAATTTTCGGGGTCCCCTTCCCCGATGAATCGTTGTTGACCTTCTCCGGCTACCTGGCCTCCAAAGGCCACCTGCACATTGTCCTGACGATCCTGGTTGCCTTTGTGGGGACCAGTCTCGGCATAACGGTCAATTATCTGGTGGGGCGAACACTGGGGTTCGCGGCCGTCAGGAAATACGGCCACCGTTTCCACCTGACGCCGGCAAGGATGGATAAGGTCAACGAGTGGTTCGACTGGTTAGGCAAGTGGCTTCTGCCGGTCAGCTACTTCATCCCCGGGGTCAGGCACCTGACTCCCTTTGTGGCGGGGGCCTCCAAATTACGCTTCAAAGTGTTTGCCATCTTTGCCTATGCCGGGGGGTTCCTGTGGACCATCGCCTTCACTCTGACCGGGTATTTTTTAGGCCATGAACCAACGGGCACCAAGGGGCAGTTTTCCCATTTTCTGATCTTTGCCGGGATTGTTCTCCTTTTTATCGCACTCTATTTGCAGATCCAGATGGAGATGGAGGCAAGGGGAAAGGGAAAAACAGAGTAACCTGGACACCGGGCTGCGGTCAGAGAGCCGACGGCATACCGGACACTGGTTGTGAGCCCGCAGGTTTTTCAGTGCCCCGCGGGCACCCCTGCAAAGGCATCTTGCCCCACCCTGGCGCCTTACTCCTCAGGCGAGCGCTTTGCCGCGCTTAAGCGTTGTTTTATGGCCTGATAGACGTCATGAACAATCTTTTTCGAGACCTGCCCCATGGCGGTGCTCATGGCTTCGGCCAGACCCTCGGGGGTGCGGGCGGGCATTACTTCCTGGGCGTGATAATTACGCTGGAACATGACTTTGTCGGCCACGTTTTCCTGATCGGTGTCCAACAGGGTGATATTGAGGGTCAGGGCCGCGTGCCAGGGCGGCGGCTCATCATTCTCCTGGAAATCCACGACTCCGCCCTCCAGGTGGAACCTGGCCTTGCCGCTGTTATCAGAGGAATACACCGCCTTGAAGAGCCCCGAATCCCTGAAATCCCGGGTGAGATAGTCCGTGGCCAGGTAGGCCGGATCGGTGCGCCAGCGGTTATACTGGTAGACGCCGGTTTTGTAGGGATTCACCTTGTAGATCATTTCCGGGCGGTTGATGGTCTGGTCCGCCGAGAAGGTTGCCACCTTGATGGCGGTATCCAGGGGAGTAAGCTTTGCCACCGCCGGCGGTGGATAATTGAGGACATAGCGGTTGATGAGATTGGGCGGTTTGCCGCAGGCCGCCAGGACCATGGCGCCCGCCAGGGCAACAACGGCAAGCCTCGCCCCGCACGTTCCCCGGGACCGGCTCAGGCGCGCTCCACCAGCATTGTTCCGATTTTTACCGAGCACATTCATATCATCACCTGCCAGCTTTCTTCGATTTACTCGGTTCTTCATTGAAGCGGCCTTGGGGAGGCTTGCCGAATAGCAGGTCCGGCGGCCGCTGGTAGATCCGCTCGAGGAACATATCCAAGGTTGCAGAGGACCGCTTCAGGCTGTCTATCAGGCCCCTGGCGTCGTTCAGGGTAAGGCGGACCGACTTTACCGTATCGGCTATCTTTGCGCCGGTCACCGTGGTATTGAGATTGTGCATCAAGGTGTTGGCACCCTTCACCGCATTGTGGGTTTCCGCCAGAATGCCGTTCAGTTTGCCCGCAGCTATAATCTTGTCGACCTTTTTGAGGGCATCCCGCAGGTACCCCACGGCCGAGTCGGCCTTGGCCACAAGTTGCTTCACTTCCTTCCCTCCCGTCAGGTTTTTGATACCCGCGGCGGCTTCGCGAATTTCCTTAACAGTCGCCCCCAGGTCGGCCTGCTTGACGCTTTCCACCACATCCTTAACCCCGGTGAGTATCTGGGAAACCTCCGAAGGCATGGAGGGAATGACCGGGTACTCCGTGGCAAAGTTGACCGGGGGGGAGATTTGTTGGCCCGGCTGCCTCGGGACCAGATTGACGAACATAAGGCCGGTGATGCCGGTCATGGTGAGTTGGGCCACCACCCTTTGGGGAAGGTTTTCCTTCAGATTGATCATCATATATACCGCCACCGTTTTATTGTCGGGGGCGATGGTAATCTCTGTCACCCGGCCCACCTTGACGCCCTGGTATTTGACTTCGGAATCCTTGCTCAGGCCCTGCACCGATTCATTAAAAAAGGTGACGTACATCGTTCCCTGCTCGAAATATTTGGAGGCGTTGATCCAGACGATCAAAAAGGCGACGATGAGGAAGGCCAGGGTGATGAAGAGTCCGACAACAAAATACCTGCGGGTTGGTTTGGCCATATCAGACTTCCTTCTCCTGACCGATGGGTTCCCGGTTAAAAAAAGCATGCACCCGGGGATCAGTGGAATCTTTCAATTTTTTGGGATCACCCTCGGCGATGATGCCTTGGGCGCTCTTGTCCAACATGATGATGCGGTCGGAGATCTTGAAAATAGATTGGAGCTCGTGGGTGACTACCACCATAGTGGTGCCCATGCCGGCATTGAGGCGTTTGATCATGATATCCAGCTCCACCCCGGTGACGGGGTCCAACCCGGCCGAGGGCTCATCGAAAAAGAGCACCAGGGGGTCCAGCGCCATGGCCCGGGCCACGCCGGCCCTTTTCAACATGCCCCCCGAAAGCTCCGAAGGCAGGTGATTTTCAAAACCCGTCAGGTTCACCATGGCCAGTTTCATCCTGACGATCTTCTCGATGGTTTCCGGCGGGAGATCGGTATACTCCAGGAGCGGCAGGGCAATGTTCTCACCCACCGTCATGGAGCCGAACATCGCCCCGGACTGAAAAGACACCCCGATTTTCTGCCGCAATTGCTGCAATTGCCGATCATCATTCGTATTCACATCGATGCCGTCGATGCGCACCTTGCCGCTGTAGGGTTCATTCAGCCCGACGAGGTGCCTGAGGAGGGTTGACTTGCCGCAGCCGCTGCCTCCCAGGACCACCAGGATCTCTCCCTGGAAAACCGTTAAATTGACGTGCTGAAAAATGGTCCGGTCGCCATAGCGGGCCGTCAGGTCTTCTACCTGAATAATGGGCTTTTTCTCAGCCGGCAAAACTTACCCTTCCTGTACCTTGCAAACCGCTATCCCGGTGCGCCGTGTGCACCCTGCGCCTTCTTTACACCTTAACCTGTTCTCAACAGGACCTCTGGCACGCCCCTCATTGAAGGGCTGAAAATTCTTTTTGGTTTCCCGCTTGCCCAGACTTCCCAGCCGGTATAAATGCGCACGCTGAAGTCTGCGGCTGCATGTTGCCAGAGGTTCAAAGATCATTTGAGGTAATTCTGTACGATGGAAAAAATGGCGCTTGCCACAATGACCAGGAACAGGGAGGTTACCACGGCCGAAGTGGTGGCCGTGCCCACCTCCTGAGCCCCGCCCCGCACCTGAAAACCCCGGTGGCAGCCGATGCCGGCGATGATTACCGCATAAACCACCGACTTCATGAGGCTGTAGTAAAGGTCAAAGGTGCTCAGCGCCTTCCGGGTCTCGTTAACATAAGCGTAAGTGCCGATGCCCAGGATGGAGGAGCCCACGATGAGGCCGCCCAGAAGCCCGAAAAACATGGCATATACAGTGAGCGCCGGCATGACCGCCATGGTGGCCAGCACCTTGGGGACGGCCAGGAACCGCATCGGTTCAAACCCCATGACCTTCAGGGCGTCCACCTCCTCATTAACCTGCATGGTGCCGATTTCTGCGGCAAAGGCCGACCCGGACCGGCCGGAAATCAAAATGCCGGTGAGCAGCGACCCCAGTTCCCGCACAAAACCGACGCCCACCAGGTCGGCCACATAAATGACCGCGCCGAACTGGGCCAACTGGAAGGAGGACATGAAGGCCACCACCAGGCCCATGAGCAAACTCATCAGCCCCAATATGGGGAGGGCCTCGACCCCGGTCTTGTACATATAGAGCAGGACTTCACCCCACCTGACCAGAAACGGGCGGATTACGCAGCCAGCCAGGGTGATCAGAAGCTCCCCGAAAAAACTCAGCAATTCATAGGCTTCAGCTATCAACCCCAGGAACCCTTTGCCCAACTGTTCGAGAACATTCAGATACTGTTCCTGATGCAGGGGGGGCGCGTCAATCGCCGCCAGGTCAATGAGATCCATGACCCGTTTCGCCTCCGGGGTGATGTTGACAAATTCCACAGGGACAGTGCGCTGGCGGGCTTCTGCCTGAAAGGTGAAAAGGAGCAGGGCCCCGGAGCTGTCCAGATACTCGACGGCAGACAGATCAACCGTAAGTTTGGCGGGAGTCATCTGCGTTAGCAGCTCCTGCAGCTCCTTCTGGACACCGGAGATGCTGTCGAGAGCCAGGCGGCCGGACAGGGCCAACCGGATATCCCGGCCTTTCCGGCCCTCGACGCTTACCTGATAAGTCTGTGCTCCTGGCTGCGCCCTTCTCATGCCGACTCTTGCCGATCCGCCATCCATTGCAGTCTGGATTGCGCCGGTTATTGATTAAAATTGATGCTCAAAAACTCCTTCTCCGTGACCCGCCATTTTTGGAGCGACTCATCGGAAAATATCATGACCGCCGCCCCCATTACCTCTTTATCCTGGAGAAGAGGGGCGATCAGCACAAAGATCTTATTCCCTTCGAGATAGAGTATGGTCTGGGCTATTTTTTTCTGCTGATAAACCGTTCGGGCCGGCTGGTAATTCCTGAAATCCAAAGACCGGGTGTTTCTGGGGGGGAACACCCCCTGGGCCACGCCATCACGATCCAGGACTCCGATGCGGTCGGGGGCGAACCTGCCGTTCTTTTGCATCTTTTCAAAAGAGGTTTGCAGAATCGTTTGCACCGCTCCCCAATCCTGGTGGGCCACGGCTCCGGCCAGGGAGGCGGTGAGCAGATGCATTTCCGCGAGCAGATTCTGCTTACACGTCCGGGCCGCCTGGCTTAACGGGACTTCTTTTGGGGAGCAGCCTCCCAGCACGATGGCAAGGCAGACGGCCACCCAGGCCAGGCAACAAAGCCGTTTGGCAGTTTGGCCAGGCATATCTTGTTTCATCCTGTTCCTTTCCTCGCCATGGCAGAGGTATCTGTTCGGGCGAACTATACTAAACGCCGCAATAAAAAGGAAGCCTGCTGAGAACATCCTCAACGGCATTGCCGGGGGGCACAGCGGCGGGCAATGTCGCTCTATCCGGATTTTGGGGTTTTAAGAACCGGAGCTTGAAACTCCAAGGAAAGAAATTCCTGTTCTCCCACACCCCGTTTTTCCCGGACCTGGTTGCCCTCGAAGCCGAGGGCCAAAATACCCGCCACTCGTTTGTTATCAATGAGGGGTACGTAAATAATATAGGTGGGAGTCCCATCCGGCAGATACAGGATCGACTGGTTGGGCTTTTTTTCCGCAAAGGCTTTCTTCACCGCGGCATAGTTGGAAAATTGCAGCGCCTCCACCTCGGCGGGAGGATAAAAGGCGGTCAGGATCCCTTCCTGGTCCAGGATGAAGACATGGTAAAACATGCCTGCGCAGGCGTCCGCACACACGGAAAAGGCCTTTACCAGCGCTTTCCGCACTGCCGGAGCATCCTTGCGGGACACCGGTCCGGCCAGAGGCGGGCCGATGCGGTTGATCACCGCCTGCACTTCCTTGGTAAAAGCCACACCCTTGGCGCTGAGCGGCGGTTTCTTCTGCTGGCAACCCGGCCCCCAGGCCAGGGCCATGAGCACGATCACCAAAATTCCCAAATATTCTTTGCTGCTGGGCGACCTCATTATGCATGAACTCCTGATTGATGCCGGGTCAGGCTATTCCCCTCGCCGGCAAGATTCTTCCCGGTCCTGCCTGAATAAAGGGTGGCGTCGCTCCTGGCATGGCCATGGGTTTTTTATTATGGCATACTCTCAGGATATTAGCGAATGGTTTTCCACGTGTCGCTCACTGGTTGATTCCAGGCAGGATGTTCGCAGAGGTCTCCCCGGGGAAATTTTTTATCCCTTTCCACCTGGTCTCATGATATAAAAAGTTGGGTAATGACCGGCTGAAAATTTTTACGGCAAGGCCAGGCAGTTACGTCTTGACGATAACGCCGGTCAGAAAAAACGGGCCAGCTTTAAGAAGAATTATTCAACATAACCCTGAAAAATTCCCTGTCAGCCAGCTTCTTCTTTCCGCCCGCGGCGCTGGGTTCCGCCCAGCCGGGGCCGGCGGTGCGGGTCCGGCCGGTGCGCCGTCTTTACAAGCGGGTTACTGAAAGGATACTATTACAGGTCATGGAAATCATTACCCATACCAAGCCCGAGCAGAAGGAAGGATTTTTTTCCCGGCTTTTGAGCGCCACGCCGGATCAATCCCGGGACACGGGCATGGCCCTGACGCTGCTGTGCCTCCTTATCGTTCAGTTCAAACATGCCTACAAGCTGGTGCCCCTGGCCATCATCCTGCTGATTATCACCATGGCCTGGCCCCGGGCCTTCAAGCCCCTGGCCGGCTTTTGGTTCGGGTTGTCCCACGTTTTGGGCACCGTCATGTCCAAGGTGATTCTCGCCATAGTATTTTTTGTGGTGGTGACCCCCATCGGCGTCATCCGGCGTCTCCTGGGGAAGGACAGCCTCCAGCTCAAAAAATTTAAAAAAGGCCAGGATTCAGTTTTTCAGGTGAGGGGCGAACTGGTGGGAAAAGAGCATTTTCATAAGCCCTATTAGAGGAACAGGCGGTTGAAAAACAACTCAACAAGCGAATGTGTCATGCGGCGCGAAGCGAAGCATCTCGTATTTTCAAGCTGTTGAGAATCGTTATACCAAGTGCAAGGCAATTTTCCACAGCCTGTCAGGGCCGGGGGTGCATTCCGGGCGGGGGCTTTAAGCTTGCGGCTAAAAAGGATTGATCAAATAAGGTATAATAAAGAGATTCAACTTTCCGCTTGAGGAGAGGTCAAGGTATGGACTTTTTAAAAGACCTGTGGGGCTTCATGAGGACCCGGAAGAAATACTGGCTGCTGCCCATTATTCTCACGCTGCTGTTCTTCGGGATCCTCATTGTGTTCACCAGCGGTTCGGCCATCGCGCCCTTCATCTATACCATTTTTTAGGGGGCCCGCATGCCGGAAGCTATTGTCGGCCTGTCCGCTTACTATCACGACAGCGCCGCCGCCATCCTGGTGGACGGCGAGATTCTCGCGGCGGCCCAGCAGGAACGCTTCAGCCGCAAGAAGCACGACCAGGGTTTCCCCACCCAGGCCCTGGAGTATGTCCTCAAGGAGGCGGGGTTCACCATCAATGAAGTCGCCGCGGTGGCTTTTTACGACAAGCCCTACCTGAAATTCGAGCGGCTCCTGGAGACCTATCACGCCTTTGCGCCCCGGGGGTTGAAGAGCTTTATCATGGCCATGCCTGTGTGGATCAAGGAAAAGCTCATGATGAAAAAGCTCCTCCGGGACGAGCTCTGCCTGGCCGGCAACGGCTGCCCTCCCCTGCTCTTTCCCGAACATCACCTGTCGCATGCGGCGTCCGCCTTCTTCCCCTGCCCCTTCGAGGAAGCGGCCATTCTCACCATCGACGGAGTGGGCGAGTGGGCTACCTCCACCATCGGCTTTGGGCAGGGGAACGACATCACCATCCTGCGGGAGCTGGACTTCCCCCACTCCCTGGGACTTTTGTATTCGGCTTTCACCTATTACACCGGTTTTAAGGTCAACAGCGGCGAATACAAGCTCATGGGCTTGGCTCCCTACGGCAACCCGGACGCCGAGCAGACCAGGCGTTTTCGGCAATTGATCCTGGATGAACTCATCGACCTGCGCCCGGACGGGTCGCTTCTGCTCAACATGGACTATTTCGACTATGCCACCGGGCTCACCATGTGCCGGGACGATCGGTTCGCCCAGCTTTTTGGCATTCCCCCACGGCCCCGGGAAAAGGGCCTGCTCACCCAGGATTACATGAACATGGCCCTGGCCATCCAGCAGGTCACCGAGGAGGTGGTGCTGCGTATGGCCGAAACCGCCAGGAACCTCACCGGCGCCGACTACCTCACCATGGCGGGCGGGGTGGCCTTAAATTGCGTGGCCAACGGCAAGCTCCTGCGCAAAAACATCTTCAGGGACATCTACATCCAGCCCGCGGCCGGCGACGCCGGGGGCGCGGTGGGGGCCGCGCTGGCCGCCTGGCACATCGAGCAGGGCAAAGAACGGCGCCTGCCCACCGGCATGGACGCCATGAAAGGCTCCTATCTGGGGCCTGAGTTCTGCGCCGACGACATCCGCCGGGTGGCGAGGAGGCATCATGCCCCCCATCGGCATTATGAGGTTTTTGACGACCTCATCAGGGACGTGGCGCAACTCCTGGACCAGGGCCAGGTGGTGGGCTGGTTCCAGGGCCGCATGGAATGGGGCCCCCGAGCCTTGGGGAACCGCAGCATCCTGGGGGACGCCAGAAACCCGGAGATGCAGAAGCGCCTGAATCTCAAGATCAAATACCGGGAGGGGTTCCGGCCCTTCGCGCCGTCGGTGCTTCACGAGGAAACGGCCAATTTCTTCGAACTGGACCGGCCCTCGCCTTACATGCTCCTGGTAGCCCCGGTCAAGGCGGAGCGCTGCAAGCCCCTGCCGCCGGACTACCAGAACCTGGATCTCTTTGACCGCCTCTACATCCTGCGCTCGGATGTGCCGGCCATCACCCACGTGGACTTCTCAGCCCGCATCCAGACGGTTCACCAGGAGACCAACGAGAAATACTGGCGCCTCATCAAGGCCTTCCAGGACCTCACCGGCTACGGCCTCATCGTCAACACCAGCTTCAATGTCCGGGGCGAGCCCATCGTCTGCACCCCGGAAGACGCCTACCGCTGCTTCATGCGCACCGAAATGGACTACCTGGTGATGGAGAACTTTCTGTTCGACAAAAAAGAGCAGCCCAGGTTCGAAGACGTCGGCGACTGGCGCCAGGAATATGAATTGGATTAACAGTCAGCAGCCGGTTCGGCCCCCCTTCTTGCAAGGCCTGTTTATCTGATTTCTGCTGACTGCTGACTGCCGACCGTTGAATTCTTCAGCCATCCCCGGTCTCGCAGCAGCTTCGCCAGGCGCAGGGCCACCATCCTGTTTCCCTGGGGCTTCAGATGGACTCCGTCATTCTCATAAACCGGGAAGGTCCGGTCGCACAGAACGTTCCTGAAATCAACAAAATATGGCTTATCCTTGACGTGGGCCATGAGCATGTCGTAGGTAGTGGAAAAATTCTGCCGCACCCTGAGAAACCTGCCCCCCATGACGTCGAATAAATTCTCTTCCTCCCTGACCCGGGGAGCAACTTTGCCGGTCTCCACCCACATGATCGGCTGCCACACCAGCAGGAACCTGGCGCCGTAAGCTTCCGCCAGCCTGCGGACATGGTCATAGCGTTTTGCCGTTTCAGCCGCAAATTTCCTGGGAATGGGGTTGTTGGGGTACACCGGCACCACGGTCTGCCGGAACCGGTCGAAAAGCTCCATGCTGTACGAGGAATAAATGGCGTTATTTAAGGGCTTTAACAGACTCAAATAACTCTGGCGATAGCTGGCAATGAGCCCCTGTAAGCGGCGGTAGCCGTAATGGGCCTGGGGGGTGCGGTACAGGTCGAAGTAGGAACAGTCATTGGCCCCGTCATAGAAAACAATCAGATCCGGAAAGTTGTCCGCCTCTATAAGCAGCTTTTGCAGATACTTGGTTTCCAGCAAAGAGTTAAAGGAATTTTCCCCATAATTGGTCACGATCACCTTATCCGGGTTGCCGGGCTGATTGATGATTGCCGACAGGTAGCTGGGAATGGTCTCCCCCGGCTTGACCCATCCTCCCCGCATGGTGGAGCCTCCCAGCAGCCACAGGCGTCGGGGCGGCTTACCCGTCTCGGCCACAGCAGTCTCAGGGGGATTATGGAGAGTGGGCTGCACCCCGTCCACGTTCAGAAAAATGGCATAGGCATCATAGTTGGCCGGGGATCCCTCCCAAGGCTTGCCGAACACCAGAAAATTGGTGACGACAATCACCAGAAAACTGAAAACTTCCATGCAGATCAGAGCAACAATAATCCACTTCAGCCCTCGCATCAAGGCATGGAAAAGCCTCTTCAACGATGTTCTCCTCCCGATAATTTGGCATATTCCGCCCTACCCTCACGGTGGGCGCCGGTGGGCGGCATCGCTTCAGTTTAAAAAAATATGAAAAAAAATTGAAGGGATTCGCTTGAGTGTTCGATAAAGGTAACAGTAAAAGAAACTTTGGACACGGATGTTCACCAGGTATCAAGGAGAGATACAGCCATGGAAAAGCTCCGCCCCGACCTCAAACTCACCATCGACCAGGTTTCCCGCCTCACCGGAGTCAAGAAGGTAACCCTGAGGTATTGGGAAAAATCCTTCGGGGATTTTCTTCATCCCACCCGCACGGGTTCCCAGCGCCGGGAATACACCATGAAAGACCTGGAAATCATTGATGGCATCAAAAAGCTCCTCGAAGAAGAGCACCTGACCAACCAGGGGGTAAGAATCCGCCTGGAACAGAACCATGGCAGGGATTAGGCGGTTCCTCCTGTCGGGCCGACTGGCTGTACCTCTTCTTACCGTGCTCCTCGTTCTGACCTCCTGAGGACCGGCATGAGAGCCCTTGCAAGCTGCGGCGGCAAGGGATCGTGTGGTCCAGGGCGCGGCGGCGCCCCCCTGATCCTGGCGATCCTTCCGGCGTGCTGCCGGACTGTTCCCCCTGGCGCAGGGTGGACCCTGCCCCATGGATGTTCCTGTTCTTTTTATGCTCTGAGAAAAACTGAAAATGGCCGCGGGGTTCTCTGCCAACGCTCCTGCAGACGCAGCGCCGCCACCGCCTTTCACCCGCTCACCGGGCCTCATCGAGAAGAGCCGCGGCGAACGCGGCCACAAATTCATCCACATCTTCCTGCCAGGGACGCATGACATTGAGCCCTTCCTGCTTGAGGCGCCGGTTCTCCAGGATGGAGTTTTGCGGCCGCAGCGCCGGGGTGGGATAGTCCCTGGTGGCGCAGGGGCGGACCGTCTTGGTAACACCCAGGCGGGCCAGGAAATGGCGGGTCAGCTCAAACCAGGTGCAATAGCCCTCGGCGCTGGCATGATAAATACCCTGGCCCCCCGCCTCGAGCAGCCGGGCCACCTGGTGGGCCAAACGGAAGGACCAGGTAGGGGAGCCGAACTGGTCATTCACCACCTTGAGTTCGGGAATCCGGGGAGAAAGGGCCAGCTTAAGGATTTTTTTCAGGAAATTAGGACCATGCCAGCCGTACAGCCAGGCAGTGCGCACGATGACATGCCGGTTGCTGATGTCCTGAATGGCCAGCTCCCCTTCCAGCTTGGTGCGGCCATACCAGGACAGGGGGCCGGTGAAGTCGCTCTCCAGGTAGGGGGCGGGAACAGGCTTTTTCCCATCAAAAACATAGTCCGTGGAGATGTGCACCAGCAAGGCGCCGTGGCGGGCGGCGCTGACGGCCAGGTTCCGGGGCCCGGCAACATTGCCCTGGAACGCCGCCTCCCGCTCGGCTTCGCACCGGTCCACCTGGGTGAACGCCGCACAATTGACTATGACCTCGGGCCGGAAACGGGATACCGCCTCTTCCACCCTGGCCGGGTCAGTAATGTCCAGCTCCCGGTGGTCCAGGGCCAGGACCTCGTGCTTATCCTGGAAAACCGTGAGACAGTCACGGCCCAGAAGGCCATTTTTTCCGGTGAGAAGGATCTTCATGGCAAGATCAACACTGAGCAAGTTTGTGGGGCGGGCGTCCCCCCTCCTTTTGGCGCACAGGGCACCCCCCGCACCCTGTTCACCGCTTATTGCGTATAGACCGGCAACTGCTCCTGGGGCAGGTCCCTAAGCCGGGGCAGGGCCTGATCCTTATCCGACAGCAGGGGCGCCGTCACCGGCCAGGGAATTCCCAGGTCCGGATCGTTCCAGGTGATGCCGCATTCGTCCTCGGGATGGTAAAAGTCGGTGCACTTGTACAACACCGTGGCGTCCTCGCTCACCACCCCGAACCCGTGGGCGAATCCGGGGGGCACATAGAGTTGACGACAAGGGTCGGCCGTCAGGGTGACGGACAGATATTTCCCGAAAGTGGGGGAACCCCGGCGGACGTCCACCACCACATCCCAGATTTCCCCCGTGAGGGGAACGATCAGCTTCCCCTGGGGAAAACGCAGTTGGTAATGCAGCGCCCGCACCGTCCCCCTGCGCGAAAAAGAGACGTTGTCCTGGACGAAGTCAGGGGGGATGCCGAATTCCGGGTAGCGCCGGGTCTGGAAGATCTCCAGGAAATGCCCCCGTCGGTCCCGAAACACCCTCGGTTCGATGAGCAGGACCTCTGGAAATGCCTGGGGTGTCACCTGCATAAAAACCGTCCTTTTTCAAATTTTATCAGCACCCTTAGGTCTTGTGCCCTTTGAGCCTCTTGCAAAATTCATTCAGAGGCGTGAGACTTTTTTGTCTGCCGAACAAACTCCCGGTGGGCACAGGCGTTCCAGCCCGTACAAACGCAGGCTGAAGCCTGAAGCTCCTTTTTGCAAGAGGTTCATTTCACTTCTGGTAATGCAGTTCCAGCCACTTCCGATATTCTCCGCTCTGCACCGTCTCCACCCACGCCGAATTACTGAGATACCAGCTTACCGTTTTGGTCAGCCCGCTGGCAAAGGTTTCCCGGGGCCGCCACCCCAATTCCCGGGAAATTTTGCCGATGTTCATGGCATAACGGCGGTCATGCCCGGGACGGTCCTTGACAAAGGTAATGAGCCGGTCGTGAGGCCGGTGGGGGGAATCCGGCCGAAGCTCATCCAGTATGGCGCACAGGGTTTTGACCACTTCCAGGTTGGTCTTTTCGCAATTGCCCCCTATGTTGTAGGTCTCCCCTGCCTTACCCCGCGCCAGGACCAGGCGCAGCGCCTCGCAATGATCCGCGACATAGAGCCAGTCCCGGACATTTGAGCCATCCCCGTAAACCGGCAGGGGTTCGCCTTGGAGCGCGTTCAGAATCATCAACGGGATGAGCTTTTCGGGAAACTGCAGGGGCCCGTAATTGTTGGAACAGTTGGTGATCAGGGTGGGCAGCCCATAGGTATGGTGATAGGCCCGCACCAGGTGGTCGCTGGCTGCCTTGGAGGCGGCATAGGGGCTGTTGGGGGCATAGGGGGTGGCCTCGCAGAAAGGCGGGTCATGAGGTTCAAGAGATCCGTACACTTCATCCGTGGAGATATGCAGGAAGCGAAACTCCCGCCGCCCGGCTTCCGGGAGTTTTTCCCAATATCGGCGGACCGCCTCCAAAAGATGAAAGGTCCCCATGATGTTGGTTTCGACAAAGGCCTGGGGGCCATAAATGGAACGGTCCACGTGGCTTTCCGCGGCGAAATGCACCACAGCCCGCACCTGGTGTTCGGCAAGGAGCCGGCCCACCAGCTCCCGATCAGCAATGTCCCCTCTGATAAAGAGGTGTTGCGGATCGTTGGCCAGGGGGGACAGATTTCTGAGATTGCCGGCATAGGTGAGGCAATCCAGGTTGACGAGGCGGGCAGCATTAAGTTTTCGAGCCGCCAGGACGAAGTTGCCCCCGATAAAGCCGGCCCCGCCGGTAACCAGCCAGGTGGGAGGAAATTCAGCAACACTCATGGCCGTGAATCCCCGGCAAAAAGTTATCAGACGATTCTCTCAAATAGATGACCATAGATGGCCATTGTACGCCATTCCCGGTCCGAATGAAAAGCTGAAACGCGGCCGGGTTATTGCCTGCCAAGGGAGGCCGCCCTGCAGGATGGTTCGGCATACTTGCCGGAAAGCTTGAGGCCCGGCAAGCAAAGTTCTAAACTATTTATCATGAGACCTTTACCAGGCTGTCATGCATAATGTATAGTAACATATTGAGGTTTACGCCTGGGACCGGCTACCCCGCTGTCTTGCGCTTCAAGTAAAACAACGGAGATTCGATCAAGTCGCCGTCACCTTTCTGGCGGGCCTAGTCCCGACAACAGCATGTGGCACAAAGGAGGAGGATACTATGGCAAAAGTGGCGATCAACGGTATGGGGCGCATCGGCAGGGCCGCCCTGAAGATCATCCTGGACAGCACCAACCTGGACCTGGTGGCGGTAAACGACCTTATGCCCCTGGACAATCTGGTCTACCTGCTGAAATACGACTCGGTCTATAAGCGCTATCACCGCAACGTGGAAATGCAAGACGGCAACCTGGTGATAGACGGCAAGACCATCAAATTTCTCAGTGTCAAGGACCCGGCCCAACTCCCCTGGGCGGATTTAGGTGTGCAACTGGTATTTGAGTCCACCGGGGTCTTTACCAATACCGAGGGGTTGCAAAAGCATATCCAGGCCGGCTCGCAATACGTCATCCTGTCGGCGCCGGCCAAGGATGTTATGTGCACCATCGTGCACGGTGTCACCCAACCTCCCCCGAGTGAGAAAACCTTCTCCTGTGCCTCCTGCACCACCAACTGCATTACTCCGGTGATCGAGATCATCGGCCGGCATTTCGGCATCAGGAAGGCCACCATGACTACCATTCACGCCTACACCTCCAGTCAGGCCATCGTGGACGGGCCGGCCAAAAAATGGGCCCGGGGCCGGGCCGGAGCCGCCAATTTTGTGCCCACCAGCACCGGCGCAGCCAAGGCTGTTACCGATATCCTGCCCCAGTACAAAGGCAAATTTGACGGCGTGGCCGTGCGCGGCCCGGTGCCCTGCGGCTCCCTGGCCGACATTGTCATGGTCCTGGAAAAACCCACCACTGTTGAGGAAGTCAACAACATCTTCCGCACCGAGGCCCAAGGTGCAAAGTATAAGGGGATTCTGGGCGTAACTGAGGATCCTCTGGTGTCTTCAGACATTATTCAGGACTCCCGGGCTTCGATAGTGGAACTCAGCATGACCCAGGTGGTGGACGGCGACCTCCTCAAAGTCATGACCTGGTATGACAACGAGTGGGGCTATACCAACCAGATGATCCGGGAGGCGGTGCGCCTGGTCGGTTAACTTCGCCCCTGGCCGGCGTTGCGGCCCGGACCGGAAGGTAACGCCACAGGGGTTCACGGCAGGAAAAACCCATTTTTTTCATGCCATGCCCGTGAAATCCTGGAAAACAAGTCTTATTGTTGTAAAAAAGGATAGCGCGAGGAGTAAACGCCATGGCCAAGCAAGAAAAGCCCATCTGTACGGTGGACCCCGTGTGCAACATGGACCTGGAAGGCAAGCACGGCCAGTTCATGTATGATTTCGAGGACGTTACCTACTATTTCTGCTCAGAGCTCTGTAAAAATGAGTTCGTCAAGCAGCCCCAAAAATTTGCCAAGAAAAAGGGGTCCTGATTGTTGGCTTTTTTGGAACTGAGACATCTTCGCAGACCACCTGCCTGACTGGAAAAGAGGTTTCTTAAAAGCGAAACCCTGTTTTCCCGAAACCAGGCTCTCAAAAAATGCAGAATCTCCCTGACACCAGAGAGATTCTGCATTTTTTTCTAAGGTCAATTCTTCTGACGGCAGGCCGCCGGATACCGATGAAATCTCAGCCTGAGTTATAGACCAGGTTCGAGACCGCCGGTCTTTCAGGACCTCGATCTTTTTCCGGCATAATTTCGCCTTACTTCCCCATGAACCTTCATCAAACCTCATCTGTGGCGCTGCCGAATAAAATGATTTTTTCCGATTGCGTCTTTTGCTCTGCACAAGACAGAATCGAACTTTTAGCGGGTGAGGGGGCTAAGGGCCAGTGGGCCCTTACCCCTTCCCCCAACCCCTTGAAGGGGGGTACATTGGGCCGGAAAGTCGGGGTAGCGGCCCGCCTTTCCGGCCTCATCAAAGGGTTGGAAAGGGGGCGTGGGGGTGGGCAGGAAGCCGCCGCTCCCCGGCCCTCCCCCACGTGAAAGGCTTTATTTTCTTTGCGGAACAAAGGGCATAATCGGATTATTTTTTTTTAAGTTTTTTTAAATTTCCTCCGAAACTCTAAGCAAACGAAAGAATTCTGAAATTCTAAAAAATTTTCTTTACAACCGGAAAAATACCTTTTAGGTTAAGGACAGGGGATGGCTATTTTTAGGGATGCCCGAGTGGTTATAAGTAACCACTGGGACTGGGTTTTCTGGGGAACGCCAAGTCCAGGGGTTGCCTTTTCTTTTCGTAAAAAAATTCAACAACTTTTGGCCGCCGGGGCAATCCTTATCCGTGGTAAGGCTTGTCCTTTTGTATCGGCGCGGACTTTGTCTTAATCAGGCATTATCGGAGGTGAGGCCTTACCGAAGTGGGTACCCGGTTTAGAGGACTTAAGGGGGGAACGAACGCATGCCCGTGAAGAAAAGTCGTCAAGCTGCTTCAGCTTGGGGGAGGGCCGGGGGGATATTTTTTATCGGCCTCCTGGCGCTGGCTTTATCAGCCCCTGTCGCCAGATCGGCGTGGGGGGCCGATCCGTTGGGGGCTATCCGGGATCAGGAGATCACGCAGACCTTGAGGTTGAAGGCCGGGCAGTCCAAGGTGCTGCGGTTGCCCTTTGCCATCACCCGTATTTCGGTGGCCAACCCGGAGGTGGCCGATATCATCCTCACCAGTCCCCAGGAAGTGTATGTCAACGGACTCGCGCCGGGGACCACCAACCTGAGCGTGTGGGGCCGCGGCCGCTTCACTTCGGCCCGGGTGACGGTGGAAGCCGACGTCAGCCAACTCAAGGAAAATTTGGCCCGGGTGCTTCCCAAGGAGAAAATCGGGGTGGTGCCCTCGGATGAATCTGTGGTCCTCACCGGCGAGGTCTCCGGGCCCGTGGCCCAGCAGACCGCGATAAATCTGGCGGCCTCGGCGGTAGGCGGTAAAAAGGAACGGGTCATCAACCTGCTGAACATCGGCGGGGTACAGCAGGTGATGTGTGAAGTGCGCCTGGCCGAAATCAATCGCACCGTCCTCGACCGCATCGGCATTAACTTTGCAATTGCCAACCAGACCGGACCAGGCTTCGGGGTGAGCATTTTGAACAGTCTCACCACGGTTGACTCATTTATTCAAAGCTTAACAGGCTCCAGTGTCACCTCCAAAATTGGCAACAACATCCAGGCCCTCGCCGGCTGGAAAACCGGTACGGTCCTCTGGACCATGTTTTTTGACGCCTTGAAGCAAAATGGTCTTGGACGCATTCTGGCGGAGCCCAATCTGGTGACCACCAGCGGTCAGGAGGCCAGTTTTCTGGCCGGCGGCGAGTATCCCATTCCGGTGCCCCAGCAGTTTCAGACCATCACTATCGAATACAAAAAATACGGGGTAGGCCTGAACTTCACCCCCACGGTGCTGGACGACAACATGATCGCCATGAAGGTAAATCCGGAAGTATCCGAACTGGATTTCAGCCAGACGGTCGTGGTTGCCAGTTACGTAGTGCCGGCCCTGCGGGTGCGGCGCATGTCCACCCACCTGGAGCTCAAAGACGGGCAGACCTTTGCCATTGCCGGGCTGCTCTACGATAACAGTCGTGCTCTGGTCAATAAATTCCCGCTCCTGGGTTCGATCCCCATTCTGGGGACCCTGTTCCGTTCCAGCCAGTTCCAGAAGGCCCAGACTGAACTGGTAGTGCTGGTGACGCCCCACATCGTCAAGCCCCTGGCCCAGGGGACTGCCAAACTGCCCACCGATGTTTACGTGGACCCCAGCAATGTGGAATTCTACCTGTTTGGCTGTGTTGAAGGGAAGAAGAAAAACAGGAAATATCCGGGGCCGCCTCCAGGCAATGTGCCTGCAGCCGATATGCCGGCGGCTAATCCACCAGCGGGAACCATGCCGGCGGGCTTTGGCCGCCAGCCGGTGCAATAAAGGAGGCCTGAGATGCACCGCAAAAGATGCCGGATGACAACGTGGGGCCTGGGTTTGGCCCTGGCGGGGTGGCTCCTGGCAGGCCTCCTGGGCTGCTGCGGCCAAGCCACCAAGCGGGACTATGGGAACTCTGTGACTCACAACCTTGCCAGCCAGCTCGTGGATCCAGCGGCCGGCCAGACGGTTTATGTCAGCCGGGGACAGAGCCCCGACGCGGCGGTGAACGCCTTCGAGAAATACAACAAGAGCTTCAAGCCCGGAGAAAAGCCGCAAGTCCTGAAGCTCACCACGGGGGAAGGTTACTAAAAGGCCAAGGAGGTCCTGCTGCTAGGCTGCCGGAGGGAGGAACCTGGTCGAGACTTCCTCAGGTTGCCGAACAATCTGACTCTCACACAGCTCGGAGTCGGCCTTGGTTGAGGCCTTCCCGGTTCTCCCAGAGATGACCACCTGCCATGGAGAACACTGGGGAAGGCAGGGGGGGATATGGACCAGAGGGCAGATGCTGCGGGTGTATTCAATCCACGTGCTGTCACAGGCCGGGTACTGTGGGCGGCGCTCGGGGTCGGCTTGTTACTGTGGCTTACGTTTCTGGCGGGGTGCAATTCCCAGAACAGTGCCATGCGCGGGATTCTCCGGCAGATTCGTCCAGCCGACAACACCGCCCTCCTGGTGCAAAACGCGGCATATCTGAAAAAGGTTGGGCGACAGGAACTGGCGGTGGAGGACCTGGAAGAGGCACACCTCCGGGATCCTGACAACAAGGAAATCCTGGATGCCCTGACCCGGACCTACGAAGAGTTGGGAGACTATGACCGGGCCGAAGAGCTTTACGAAGAGGCTCTGTCTCGCGGTGGTCATAATCCGGCTATAGAAAATAACCGCTGCTATTCCTTATACCTTCAGGGCCGGCTGGAGCAGGCGGAAACCTGTTTTCGACAGGTGTTGGCCCGCCAACCCGACAACAAGGCGGCCCGGAACAACCTGGGGCTGGTGCTGTGCCGGCAGGGGCGGGAGACCGAGGCCCTGGCCTTATGGCGGGAGGCATTGAGCGACGGCGAGTCTCGACAGCTTTTGGGCCAGGCCATGGCTGCCCTGGGTAGGGAAATGCCCCCAGGTCTGGCCGGTCCCACGGCGTCTCCTGGCACGCCACAGGTCGCCACGGTTGGGCAATTGGGCACTCCCCGAGCCCCCGCCGGCAACAAGCCGGCCCCTGCCCCCGCCACACAGGAGGCACCGCCTCCTCCTGCTGCTTTAGCTGCGTCTCTACCTGCATCTCCAGCGCCCCAGGTTACTCACAGGCAGCCGGCCATAACGGCTGCAGAGCCAGCCACAGGCCCCATCCCGGCGCCCTTTCGGGGCAGGCAGATCCCGGCCACAGCAACGTCTTCCCTGCCCGAGAAAGCCCCCGCGCAAGGAACAGCAGTCCCGGCAGTTGCTGCCTCTTCGGCCCCAAAGCCGGTATCACCGCCCCCGGCCGCCACCTCTGTCCAGAAATCCAAAGCACTGCTGCTGACGGCCCAGGATCTGGAAACCACCCGGATTGAACTGAAAAACGGCAACGGGATTCATGAACAGGCCCGGGAAGTACGAAGACGCCTGGCCCTTGAGGGCTTCACCGTGGTGGGCATCGGCAATCACCTCGACTTCGGCCTTGAGGAAACTATTATCGCCTATCGCCCCGGAGCAGCAAAGGTAGCTCAGGCTCTGGCTCAGAAGTTCTTCCCGGGGGCCAGGCTGGAAGAATACGGCAAGATTTCACCCGGAGCGGATATTCGGGTATCCCTGGGCCGGGATCTGGCGGGAGAGCAGAACTTCGCCGACGCCCCTCCCGAGCTTTACAAGGAACCCAAACTGACAGCCGCCCCCCAGGCTCCCCTTCCTGATCACCTGACCGCCCAGGATTTCAACCTGCGCATCGAAATCAAAAACGGTAACGGCGTCGCAGGCCAGGCCCGGGAGACGGGCGGCCGTCTCGCACTTGAGGGCTTCAATGTGGTAAGTATCAGCAACTACAAAGACTTCGGCCTCGAAAAGACGGTCATCGCGTACCGGCCGGAGGCGGCCCGGTTGGCCCGGTTGATTTCTACAAAATATTTTCCGGAGGCTGATCTCCGGGAAGAGGGCACCCTGCCGCCCGGGACGGATGTCCGGGTATCTCTGGGCTGCGACCTGCTTTCCGGTAATCGGCATCTGGCCCAGGGCGATTGCCGGGAAGCGATCCCCTAAAAAGCCCGGTTAGTTTCCGGTTACTTTATGATTTGGCGAGCCGCCAGCCAGCGCTCACAGACGCGCCAGAGCATGTCGCCGAGCTCCCGGGCCTCGAATTCGCTGAACTCCTTGGGGTCTAGCATAACGGCCCCTTCCATCCCTGTTGCCGTGAACAACACCGCCAACCGGCCGTCTTCCCCCCGCCCAACATCCACTGCACCTTGCGGAACCTGAATTTTCATGCTTTATCCTCCAGCCGAAGATTATAGTAAACCAGAAACAAACGTGATATAGGAAAGAAAAAAAATGAAAGATCCTTAGAGCCTCTTGCAAAAGGTAGCCGCAGGCTTCAGTCTGCGCTTACTCAGGCTGGAAGGGTTAGGGAAGCGGGAATTTATGGAAAAACCAAGAAAATTTTTCAGTTATGTAATGAACTTTGCCAGAGGCTTCTTATGCACATGAAAAGAGGATGGAAAAAGGTCTTAGCGGTTGTTACCGCGTTGCTGCTGATGTTTTCCCTGAGCGCCTGCTCCAGCATGGAACAAAAACGCGAAAAGTTTATGGCCCAGGGGAAAGCCTCCTATGAAAAAGGTGATTACATCACCGCCAGGCTGTATTTCAAAAATGCCCTGCAATTGGATCCTGAGCTGGCAGAAGGTCACTTGTGGCTGGGAAAAACCGAACTCCACCTCAACAACCCCCGGGGGGCCTTCGGGTCCTTGAACAAAGCCGTCCAGATCAATCCGAATCTCTTCGAAGGCCAGATTCTCCTGGGGAATTTATTTCTCCTGGCCAAAAAATTTGATGATGCCGAAGCCAAGGCAAACCTGGTTCTGGAAAAAGAGCCGAACAACACCGAGGCCTTATTGCTTTCAGCCGGCGTGGCCATGGCTCGGGAACAACCTCAGAAGGCCTTTGAATTATTAGGAAAAGTGAGAAGCCTGGATCCTCACAAAGTCGAAGCTTATTTAATGCAGTCCGCCATTGCATTTAATCAGAAGAAACCGGAAGCCGCGGCGGCCATACTGAGCGATGGCATCAAGGCAAATCCCAAGTCCGTGCCCCTCTATCTGTCCCAGGCCCGCCTGGCGGAAAGACAACAGCAGTTTAATGAAGCCGAAAGCGTTCTGAAAAAAGCTGAGGAAATTTCCCCAAAAGATATCAAGGTTCAGGATGAATTAATCCGTCTCTATGTTCTCCTGCGGCAATATGATAAGGCGGAAGAGGCCTTGCGCCGCAAGGTTGCCCTGGAGCCGGAGAATGAAGGTGCGGTTGCGGCGCTGGCCCGTTTTCTTGGAGACCGCGGAAAGTTTAATGAAGGGGAAAAGATCCTGACGGACTTTATCGCCAAACATCCCGAGGATTCCCAGGCAAAGTTCGCATTGGCCAATTTCTACCTGTCCCACCGGAAGTTCGGCCGCGGGGAGCGTGTCCTCAAGGATATTGCTGACAACAATCCCACCGGTCCTGTCGGCCTTAAGGCCAAGGGGGAGCTGGCTGTCCTTTTCTTGGCCCTGGGGCGCCAGGCTGATACCGAGAAGCTTGTCGGGGAAATTCTCAAAGACAATCCCAAGGACATGACCGCCCTGAAACTCCAGGGCCTCATGGCTCTGACCAACAAAGACGGCTTGAAGGCGGTGAGCGATTTCAGGATCCTGACCCAGGATCAGCCCCAGAACCCGGAAAACTGGCTGCTGCTGGCCCGGGCCCACCAGATCAACAAGGATATCCAACTCGCCAAAGAAGCGGCCAAAAAGGCCCTGGAAATAAAGCCCGATTATATGGAAGCCAGGTCCTTCCTCTACAGCATTTACATCCAGGACAAAGAATACGACGAGCTGATCAAGCTTATTAAGGATTACCTGCGGGGTAATGACAAAGACCTGGCCAATTGGGGCGCCCTGGGTGACGTGTATGCCCTCAAAGGGGATGACAAGGAGGCCCGCAAGGCCTTTCAGAAAATGATCGACCTGGAGCCCAAAAACCCCAAGGGGTATATCAAAATGGCCTGGCTGAGCCGGAAAAATAAGCAACCGGCGGAGGCCGCCAGGTACCTGGAAATGGCTCTCCAGCAAGATCCCAACGACTATCAGGCCGTGCGCCTGCTTATAGCCCTGTATGAAGAGCAAAAGCAGCCGGCCAAGGCCCTGGAAGCGGCCCGGGCGGCGGTGGCCAAGGCCCCCAAAAATGCCGACATGCAGCAGCTCCTCGGGGAAGTTTATCTGATGCAAAAACAGCCGGAAGCGGCAGCCCCTGCCCTGGAAGAAGCCTTGACCCTGAACCCCAATGATCCCCAGGCCCTGGGATTATTGATTCGGGCTTACTTCGGCATGCCTGACAAAGCAAAGATGATGCAACAGTTGGCCCAAAAAGCAGAGGACCCCAAGGCTCCAGTATTTTATGCCATGGCCCTGGCCCAAATCTACGAACAGCAACGGCAGGGGGATAAGGCGATTGCTCTTTATAATCGCCTCCTAAAGCGGCCGGTGTCTCCTGCGGTAATCAAAAACAATCTTGCCTATCTCCTGGCGGAATATCAACCCACCCCCGAGAACCTGGCCCGGGCCCAGAAGATGGCCACTGAAATTCTGGATGACAATCCGGAAGATCCTCGCCTGCTGGATACGTTAGGGTGGATCTATTGCAAGGAAAAGAAATACGCCGAGGCCAAAAAATATTTGGAAAAGGCCGTGGAAAAATCCCCCGATCACCCGGTACTGCAATATCACCTGGGTTTTTGCGCCGCACAACTTGGGGATACCAGGCTGGCCCGCTCTTCTCTGGAGAAGGCCCTGGCCTTTCAGGGTAACTTTCCGGAACGGGAGGAAGCCCAAAAGCTTCTGGGAAGGATTTCCGCCTCGGGGAAGTAATGACACAGAGAGGGCCCGGCCGGGGCGCGCCGGGTCCTCATCTGGCAGCCGGGGCCCTTCTTGTTCCGGGAAGGGCCTTTTTTCCCCAAAAAAACAGGGCCATGGCGCAGGCCCTGGTTTTTTTTCTGATCTATGCTATAGTAAAGCGTCTTCAGTGTAGGTTCAAGACGCCCCCTGCTTTTCGGTCAGCGGCAGATTGATATGCTTACACAGCCCATATTGCAGTCTTTTACTGCTTTGGTGTTCTTTCTTTACGGCGGCCTGGGGTTTCCCAACCTGCCCCCTGTAACTCCGGCTCAACCGGCCTCTGTTCTGCAAAAGGCGCCGCCTGGAGTGGGCCCGGAGAAAATCGGCAACCGCATCCTTGAGTTGACCCAGCGCCTGGAATTTCTGCCCCCCGCCGAAACTGCCCAGAGCCTGGCTCCGAACTTGATCATATATTATGACCCCAATTTTAAAGCCCGCCTTAATCTCCTGATAAAAAAATTAGCCAAGCGCCACGGGGTGGATGAAAAGCTGATTAAGTCCGTCCTGGCCAGGGAGTCCGGGGGCAATCCCCTGGTGGTTTCTCCCAAGGGCGCCATGGGTCTCATGCAACTTATGCCCGAGACTGCCCTATCCATGGGGGTGCAGGATCCTTTTAACCCGGAACAAAACCTGGCCGGTGGGGTGAAATATCTGAAATATTGCCTGAACCGTTTTAACCAGGATAAGACCCTGGCCCTGGCCGCTTATAATGCCGGTCCGGAGGCCGTGCAGAAATGCGGGGGAGTGCCGCCTTATCCGGAAACCCAGCAGTATGTGGCCAGCATCCTCGGTTGCCCTGTCGAGGAGATCGTGAAGAAAAGCAAACCCCCCGGAGTTGAAAACAATCTGGCCAAGAAACCGGACATCCCTGAAGACTCCAAGTCCGCAATGCACCTCCCCAAAACCGAGTGGAAGCTGGTGCGGGCTACAGTCAATGTGCCGCCTCCAAAATGGAAAACCCTTCCTTCTCTTATGGCATTCAACTCACCTTCGCCCAAGGCCGGCAATACCCCCACCCCTTCCCTCTATGCCGGGAATGTTTCCCGCTCGTCTGCGGACAATAAGGAAAGCGCCGGTCAAACCAAGGTGGTCCTCCCACCCTTGTTCAGGAATCCAGGAAGTTGGTAACAGCAGAATTTGCTTCTCTCAACACAATAATTCGGACGATTCCCCCGCTCTTTGTTGGTTCAACCAGTGCTTTTGTAAGAGCGGCTGAAAAACCTCCCTCACAACTTTGTCTTATTGTGCATAGCATAAGAGATGGCCAACCGGCCGCCGGCAGGATAAAGCTTGACAACCAGGGGTAAATCCCCTTAAATGGCTGTCCAGAAGTAATCGATAATGCGGCCAGGCTGAAGATAATTCTCCGATCAAGAAGGTTGCCGACATGGGTTGCTCTATCATCGGTCCCCAAAAAGGAAGGTTGTTTATTTGGTTATTATTGGGGTTGGCCCTTATGCTGACCCTGGGATGTGCTCCTAGAATGAGTCCCACGGTCCAGGCCCAGGCCGCCGCCGCCCAAGTGGTGGGGGAGAATTACCACCTCGGCCCTGATGACGTTGTTGAAGTTTCAGTCTGGAAGGAGCCGGATTTGACCAAGCAAATTGTCGTCCGCCCTGACGGCAAGATTTCCTATCCCCTTATCGGCGAAATCCAGGCCGCCGGCAAGACTGTGAAACAATTGCGGGAAGAGATCAGCAAGCGCCTGGAGAAATACGTTACCGACGCCCAGGTCACCGTGATCCTTCTCAAAACCCAGAACTACAAGATTTACGTGGTGGGCAAGGTCAACAAGCCTGGAGAGTTTCTGGTGGGGCGGCCGGTGGACGTCATGCAGGCCCTGGCCATGGCCGGCGGCCTGACGCCCTTTGCTTCACCCAGCAATATCGTTGTCCTGCGCCATGTTGGCAATACCGAGCAGAAACTCCCCTTTAATTACAAGGACGTTTCCAAGGGATTGTTCCTGGAGCAAAATGTCACTTTGATTCCGGGAGACGTAGTGGTTGTGCCTTGAGGATCCCTGCATCCAGCGGCCGAATGAGAGAGGGCACAGGCTCAGGGACACCCCTCTCTTTACTCTCCCGGACTCTTCTTGCTGCGTGCCTGGGCGCTTCGCCTGGGAGGGCCCGCAAACCGTCACAGGGACCAGGGTGAATTACCTAAGTCCCCTGGGATGCGCTGATTATTGGATAGTCGGCAAACCTGGGATTGAATTATCTCCTGAAAAACGCGAAAAACACTGTGAGGGTTAACCTTGGACCGCAAACTGCCGATACAATTTTTGGCGGGGCTTTATCTCAAGATAGGTAGCTTAATGCCATTATGGAAAGATACCCTGCTATGAACCAGCAACTTATGGAATCTCAAAAGGATGTACGCTATTATTGGCGTGTCCTGCTCCTCCGGAAACATTACTTAATCTGGCCGGCCCTGGGTATCATGTTGATTGCAGTTCTGGTGGCCCTGCTCCTGCCCTCCGTCTACGAGTCCAAGTCCGCCATTCTCATCGAAGAGCAGCAAATACCCCAGGATTTTGTCCGGTCTACGGTTACCGGGTATGCGGACCAGCGCATCCAGAGCCTTAACCAGCAAATTCTCTCCCGCACCAAGCTCCTGGAAATCATCAAGCAGTTTAATTTGTATGCCGACCTGCGCGGCAAGTACACCCAGGAAGAAATCGTCGATAAAATGCGGGATGATATCAACATTGACCTGATCAGCGCCGAAGTGGCCGATCAGAAGCGCAAACGGCCCGGCCGCCCCGCCGGCGATCAGGGTGTAACCATCGCCTTTACCATCGCCTACCGGGGGAAGAACCCGGATACCGTCCAGCAGGTGGCCAGCACCCTTGCTTCCCTCTATCTCCAGGAAAATCTCAAGATTCGGGAGCAGCAGGCCAGGACGACCACGAAGTTTCTGGAGACCGAACTCAAGGAGATTCAGGATCAGTTAGCCAGCATCGGTCAGAAGATTACTAATTTTAAAACCAAGCATGAGGGCCTTCTGCCGGAACTGGCGCAGTTTAACCAAGCCCAGACCGATCGCCTGGAGAAGGAAATCGACCAAATCAAGGTGCAGATCCAGGCCGCCGAGGATCGCAAGATCTACCTGCAGGGCCAGTTGGCCACAGTCAAACCCGATACCCCCATGATCAGCTCCACCGGGGAACGGGTCCTGGACCCGGATTCCCGTCTCCGGGAGCTCCAAGTAAAACTCTGCGACCTGCAAGCCAAGTTTTCCAGCAATTATCCCGATGTAATCAAAGTTAAACGGGAAATCGCCGAATTGCGGAAGCTCTCCAACGCCAGCAGCGGCAGCCCGTCAGAGGTAAGGCAGAAATTAACTCATCTCAAGGCTGAATTGGCTGAAAAGCAAGGACATTACTCCGATCAGCATCCTGAGGTGATCAAGCTGAGAAAAGAGATAGCTGAACTCGAAAAAATGCCGGTGTCCGACAAACCTGTGAAGCCGGTGAACCAAGCGGAAAATCCGGCCTATGTCAATCTGTGCACCAATATCGAGGCGGCCAATACCGATATCGAGTCCCTTAAGCGGCAGAAAGCCGAATTGGAAAACAAACTCAAGATATACCGGCAACGCCTGGAAGAAGCCCCCAAGGTGGAGCAGGAATACCTGGCATTAACCCGGGACTACCAGAATGCCCATACCAAGCACCAGGAAATCATGAATAAGATCATGGAGGCCCGGATCGCCGAGGGCATGGAGGAATCCCAAAAGGGCGAAAAATTCACCATTATTGACCCGGCCAGCTATCCTGAAAAGCCGGTGGCCCCCAAACGGGGACTGATTGCCCTGGCCGGGATGATTCTCGGCTTGGGGGCAGGGCTGGGCATGGTGGCCCTCGCCGAAAATCTGGATCACTCCGTTAAAAATGCGGATGAATTGGCCTGGCTGACCGGCCTGCCGGTCCTGGCCCGGATTGCCCGCATCGTCACTCCGGAAGATATCGCCCGGCAAAAACACCGAAGGCATATGATCTGGTCCATCATTGGCTTATCGATAGTCGTAGGCCTGATTCTCTTTCATTTCTTCGTGGTGGACTTGTGGGTTCTTTATGCCCGAATGGAGCGGTTTGTAGGAAAATATCTCTAATCTGCAAGACAGGGGAAACATCGTGGGTTTCATCGACAAGGCGCTGGAAAAAGCCAAAGCTGAAAAACAAAAGACCCAGGGGAATCCGGCCAATACAGCGCCGGCGATCCCCACCACGGCCCCGGCGGAAATGGCGCCGCCGCCGGCGGGGTCCGACCTGCCCTTCGGAGACATCCGCTATTCCATTACCCGGACAGTGGCGGTGCAGCCCGAAGTTTTGCGGCGCCATCGCATCATCACCAGCAGTGACGACAGCCAGGTTCGGGAAGAATATAAAATTCTGCGCACCCATATCCTCCAGAAGACCCTGACCGAGCAGAAGAATACCCTGATGATCACCGGACCTCTGCCCGGTGAGGGGAAAACCCTGACAGCCATCAATCTGGCCATCAGCCTGTCCCATGAAGTGCATAAAACGGTGCTGCTGGTAGACGCCGATATGCGCAGCCCTTCGGTGCACAACTATTTCGGCTTTCCCCAGGGGAAGGGCCTGGTGGATTATCTGGCCGGCGAAGCCACTCTCCCGGACCTTTTGGTACATCCTGAGGGTTTTGACAAGCTGGTCATCCTCCCCGGCGGGCGTCCGGTGATGGGAGCATCTGAGCTGATCGGCTCGCCCATGATGGGAAACCTGGTCCGGGAACTCAAACATTTTTACCCTGACCGCTATGTCCTCTTTGACCTGCCGCCCGTCTTATCCTACGCTGATCCTCTGGCCTTTGCCCCTTTTGTGGACGGCATTATTCTGGTAGTGCAGATGGGCAAGACTTCCCGGGATGATATCGAGAAGTGCGTCCAGGTCTTCAAGAACTTCCCGGTCCTCGGCACGGTCTTAAACAAAATTGATAAACGGGACCATGAAGGTTACTATTATTTTGCCCATAAAGAAAAGGAGCCCAATTGGCAAAAAAGATTTCTGGGTTGGGTTAAGTCCTGATGTACGAATCTTTCTTCGGATTGACGGAACGCCCCTTTAATCTGCTTCCTGACCCCGATTTCCTCTATTTAAGTTCCCAACATAAACTGGCCAGGGCTTATCTCGAATACGGCTTGACGCAAAAACTGGGATTTGTGGTACTGACCGGAGAGATCGGCACCGGCAAAACCACCCTGATCAAATCCCTCCTGAAAGCCAGGGCCGGCAAGCAGCGCTTGGGCGTGCTCTACCAGACCTCCTTCGGCGCTGAAGATCTTTTGGAACTGCTCCTCAGGGAATTCGAAATAAAGGGGCAGTTTCACAGCCGGGCCGCACGCCTCTCAGCTTTCAACGAGTTTCTCATCAAGGCATACGGCCGTGGGGAGCACGTCGTCCTAATCGTCGATGAGGCCCATAATCTGGGGGCCGCGGCGCTGGAGGAACTGCGGCTGCTTTCCAATATCCAGGCTGACAAGGAGCCCCTTCTGCAGGTCATTTTGGTGGGCCAACCCAACCTGCGGGACCGCCTGCGTCAACCCGCTCTCCGCCAACTGGCCCAACGGGTGGGGGTCCATTTCCATCTGCAGCCCCTTGATAAAGAAGAGACCAAGGAATATATTCGCTACCGCCTGGCTCGGGCCGGCGGCAGCGGCATTTTTACTCCTTCCGCCCTGGATAAGATCTATGACGGCACCCATGGTGTGCCCCGCCGCATCAATGCCTGGTGCGATCTGGCCCTGGTGGCCGCGTTCGCCGAGGGCCGGCAGGAGATTGACCGGGAATTTCTGGAGACCGTGGTGGCCGCCCAGGGTGAGTCTCTCGAAGGGGCGGAGGGCGGCCCTGAGCCAGACCGGCAGCCGGCAAGCCGACCGGAACTCCTGGAGAATATTGATGGGTCCGAGCCGGCGGCCGGCGAGGTGATCGGGGCAGGGTCCGGGGAATTCACAGATATTCACCTCAGAAAGGAGATCCTGGAACTTTCGGAACGCCTGGCCCGGCTGGAAGGGCTGGTATTGGATCTGGTCGGTCAATTGATCCCGGCTTTCACCAAATTCTTTGCACACCTGCCATCAGAACCAGCCAAACCTGTCTTACCGCCCCAGCCGTCGTTGCCGCCTGAAAATCAAGAAGTTGCCGGGCAAGTCTCCGGTCTGCAGGGCGACGAGATTTCTCCTGCCTCCAAGAAAAGTTGGTGGTCAAGACTATTACGGTAATCCTCCACGAGCAGTTTCTTTCAGCGACGCCTGCCTCGCCCCCGCGCGCAACTTAGCCTGAGGCTACCGGGGCGCAAGCAATGAGGTCTGTGCGTAACTTGAAGGGGATAGCTACAAGGACTCGATGGTCAAGACCGTGGACAGCTCCTGGTGGCCGCAATGAAGACAGGCGCAGATTTCATGGGTAATTTTGTCCATACGGCTGCTGAACAAACTGACCGCACCGGCACGGCAAAATTCCTGACGGCCGCAGTGAGGACATTTCTGTGCGACCTTAAAGCAGTAGCGGATGAGAAGATTTTCGGTCAGGTTCTTGGTATCTTTTAAAAATTTCTTCACTTCCACCGGCGTCAGATTGTGGCGAAACCCTTCCATCCTGACGATTTTATCCTGTTATTTCCTCTCTGGGAACTCTCAAGGTCAGGATCACCCGAGTCCCTGCCCCCGGCTTACTTTCGATGGCAATCCTGCCATGGTGGGCCTCGATGATTTTTTGGGTGATGGCCAGACCCAGGCCGCTGCCCTTTTCTTTGGTGGAAAAAAAGGGCTGAAAGATCTTGTCCAGGATCTCCGCCGGCATACCGGGACCGGTGTCCGCCAGTTCCACTTCGACTTCCTCACCCCGGCGCCGGGTGAAGATGGTGAGGGTTCCGCCCCCGACCATAGCCTCAATGCTGTTTTTGGCAATATTTAACAGCGCCTGCCGCAGGTGGCCCACGTCATACTCAACCAGAGGCAGATAAGGATCCAGGTTCGTGATCAGTTGGATGCCCGCTTCCTGGAGGCTCGGCCCCAAATGTTGGCCAAGCTCCGCTATCAGGGCATTGAGATCGCCGGCCTGCAGGTGGGGCTCTGATATCTTGGCATACCCCCCCACTTCCACCAGAAAGTCTTCCAGGCGCTTGACTTCATCCACGATGATCTGAAGCTTGTCCCGATTCGCCTGGGAGTCCGGACCGAGGTTTTTCAGGATTTGCCGGGCAAACCCGCCGATGACCATGAGGGGATTTTTGATTTCATGGCTGATATGCGCAGCCATATTCCCCAGCGCCGCCAGGCGCTCGCTGCGCAGCAGTTCCTCCTCCATGCGCTTCCGTTCCCTGAGGTCCCTGAAGTGGCCGATGACGCCCAGTTCCCGGTCATCCTCATGAAGCACCTGGGCCGACAGCCAGATGGGTATGTCGCACCCATCCTTATGGCGCATCACGGTTTCATAGTTCTCGATAAGGCCCACGCCGCCCAAAGCGGGATCGTGGATTTTCGCCTCGATTTGCCGCGCCTCTCCGGGGGCGTAGAGTTCCTGAATGTTCATCTTGCCGATGACTTCTTCGGGTTCATATCCCAGAATCCTGGCAGCCGTTTCATTAAAGATAAAAATCGTACCGGCCTTGTCGTGGGCCACAATGCCGTCCATGCAGGTATGGATGAGGAGCTTGCGCTCGGCCGTCAGGGCCTCCTCCGCCCGCTTGCGTTTAATCTGCCACCACATGCCGTCCATCAACAAGGTGAGTTGGCGGACATCCGCCTCATCATATTCTTCCTGTTTGCCCCCGACACCGGCCACGGCGACCACGCGGCCGCCGTCAAGTATCGGGATATGCAGATGCCGGCGGACCATCACCAGGCCCTCCGGGAAGTCCCGGCTGTCACCACGGTAACCGGCGGCATGGTTGATGACGACGGGCCGCCGCTGACGCACGGCATCTCCCCAGAGCCCGGTACTTTCCAGGGAATAGCTGACGGGCACAGCTTTCGGAGCATCTTCCCCCGGCATGTCTTTGTACCACGAGTGCAGAGTCAGAAGGGTCTCATCCTCATTCACGAAAGCAAGGTATCCCATCGAGCTTCTGGTAAGCCGGACCCCTTCGCCCAAGGCGAAATCGGCAATTTCCTTGAGGCTGGCCTGGGTCATTTGACTGAGTTGCCACACCGCTTCCAGGCGGGATTCGTCGAGCCGGAGATCCTCCTCCATGGTGGCGCTCAACACCGCCAGCCCCAATTGGCCGGCCAGGGATTGAAAAAAGCCGATGTGCTCCTTGGAGAAAGCCCCTTTTTGCCGGCTGGCCGCAGTCAACACTCCCATGGTGCGAGTTTCCGTGGTCAGCGGCGCCAGCACCAGAGAAGCCTCGGTTTCTTCCGGGAAGAGTCCCTGGAGGCGATCTCTCATGGCTAGACTGTCCGGCACGGAAATAACCTGGGAGGACGATAAGCATTCCCCGAGGAGAGATTGGGGGCCAGGCTCTACGGCCTGATCCCGAGCCTCCGGCGCCAGCCCCCGGTAGCCCTTCAGGCGCAGCAGGCCATCTTCCCCCAGCAGCCGCACTGCACATCTTTCGATGCCCAGCCGCTCCACCAACAGGTCGAGCACTCCTTCCAGGAGATCAGGGATGGCCAGGGATGAGGCCAGCCGCCGGGCCGCCTCATAGAGCACAGACAATTCGGCGGCCCGCCGCTTCAATTTTTCCTCGCTTTCTGTGAGCGAACTCGAGACCTTGCTGAACAGATCAAAGACATCTTCCATGCGGGAGCCCAGGCCCGCAAGATAGCTTTCGACGATCACCCGGGCCGTGGCCGGCCCCAGGGAGCCGGCGATGGTGCGCTCCACGAAATTGGCCAGCTCCAGCTTTTCCTTGTCCCCCCAGTCCTGCTCCGGCACCCCCACCTCCTGCAGGAAGGCTTTACTGGCTTCTCTGGCTTTCTTGAGGCCGATAAATTTTCCCATGAAGTGCGTAAGTTGGCTCAGACTGGGAAGAAAAGTAAACCGCTTGTCCGCGGGCCGCTCCCCGACTTTAAAAACCTCGATAAAGCGCCTGGCTTGCTCTTCCTCCTCCGGGCTGGGATTGGTCAACAAGGAAACCCCGACAAAAGCCCCGACATTGAAAAACATGGACCAGAAAAAGGCATGGGACAGTTCATCCAGGCCCTTCAGGCCCAGAAAAGCCGTGGGTTTCAGCCAGCTAAGACCCCACGGACCCGCATTCAGAATGCTTGACGGAAACCACCCGGCGTTAATCAGGTACGGACAGATAAGGGTATAGGCCCACAAGAGAAACCCCGACGTGAGCCCGGCAATGGCTCCTGACCTGGTGGCATCCCGCCAGTACAGGGCGCCCAGGATGGCGGGAGCCAACTGCATGACCCCACAGAAGGCGATCAGACCCATGTCCACCAGCATGGCGGAGGGGCCGATTACGCGATAGCTCAGGTATCCCAAAAGAATCACCGCCAGGATGGTGATTCTTTTGCTGTTCAACAGGAAGATCGGAAGATATTTTTCCAGGTTGAGGCGGATGGCCCCCGGCATCACCAGGCTATTGAGCAACATGGTGCTCACCGCCACCGAAGCCACGGCCACCATGGCCGTAGAGGCAGATAAGCCTCCTAAGAATGTTACCAGGGCCAGCCAGGGATGACCATTTTGCAGGGGAATCTGCAAAACAAACGTGTCCCCGGTGGCCGCAGGCAGGCCCAGCAGCAGGCCGCCGCAGGCAATGGGCATAACGAACAAATTAATGAGGAACAGGTACAGGGGCAGGAGCCACATGGCCGTAAGAATGTGCCGTTCATCGGTATTTTCCACCACTGCCATGTGAAACTGCCGGGGCAACAGGATGATGGCCCCCATGCTCAGCAGGATCTGGACCATCACCAGCAGATAGCTGTTGTTGGGCCCGGTGTTCAGGGCCAAAAGCCCCAGACATCCTTCTTTCAGGCGAATCCGGTCGAAGATATCCCCCCAACCGTGAAACAGGCCGTAGGTCACCAAAAAGCCGATGGCCAAAAAAGCCAGAAGCTTAATGACGGATTCGAAAGCCACCGCGGCCACCATGCCCTCATGGCGCTCGGTGGGGTCCAAATGGCGCGCCCCGAAAAGAACACAGAAAACTGCCAGGATCAGGGCCACATAAAAAGCAGTGTCATGAAACACCGGCACGTGCAGAGGGGAAGCCACAGCCTGGTGCACCAGGATGTTATAGGTGTCCGCCACCGACTTAAGTTGCAGACCGATATACGGCACGATGGCCACAAGCACTCCCAGGGTGGTGAGGATACCCAGGCAGGGCCGTTTGCCGTAGCGCAGGGTCAGAAAATCGGACATGGTGGTCAGATTGTTTTCCTTACAGATTCGCAGCATTTTCCGCAGGATGAACCACCAAAAGAAGGCCATGACCGTGGGGCCCAGATAGACGGTGAGGAAAGGCAGACCCTGGGTGGCGGCGCGGCCCACGCTGCCGAAAAAAGTCCAGGAGGTGCAATAAACCGCCAGGGAAAGGGTGTAAATATAGGGGTTGGCAATAATACTGCGGCCCCGGGCCCGCCGCCAGTCGCCGTAATAGGCGATGGCGAACAGAAGCAGCAGATACCCGAAGGCCGCCGGAATAACGAAGTTTTGGCTCAGCATGAGAAGCTGCACCTAATATCTTCTTAAGACGATAAAAAACGTCTGCTCACCGCAAGGATGACGACGACCACCAGCCAGGCCCCAAAAAAATAATAGATTAAGACGGGAATGCCGACCCAACAAAGGTCGCGGTTAAAAATGTTAAGCAAAGGATAATTAAACAGCGCAAAAGCCAGAATTCCAAACAAAATGAGAATCTTGCTTCGCTTTGTCATAACACCGTCCGCACGCCCGGCTTCATCCCGGCTTTCGTGCTCCACCAGGAGCGGCCTGGTAGCCGACAGATGGTTTGCCCGGAAAATCCCACAAATCCTGTCCCCTGGCCTGAGTCGAGCAGAAAGACGCCGGCCTCAGTCCAACCGGAATAGGTTTACTGTTTGGATTTATTCATTTTTTTATTATCTCAGATTGTCGGCCATTGTCAAAGCAGGATAAGGCTCTGAACCCAAATGAAGCTTACCCTAAGATGATGCTGAGGAAGGGCGGTGAGGGCAGGTGGAAGCAGGCCCTCCCGTTTGCTCTCAATTGAACTCCGGCAGACCTGTTTTCCTGCCGGAAGGTCCCATCCTCAAAGGAGCGCCTTCCTGAGGGGTCGCCGGCCGCATGAGGAGCGAAGATATCTTCTCGGAGGGGTTCGGCAAGGATTGTTTGTCGTCATAACGGAGAACTGCTTCCCTGCCCGTGAACGGAAGGTCAGGCCCGGATGCTGACCGACTGCCCCCGTTGCCTTTCCCGGGCCTGATAGCTATCCTGGCTCAGGTAAGCCTGGAGAAGGAAATGCAAAAGATGGGCGGCTTGGGATCGCGGGACAAAAAAAACGCTCCCCGCATCTGAGGGTTCCCCTGCAGGAGTGTTCTGGAGGGAAACCTCCGCCTTGGCCGCCTCGGTTCCCGGCAAACCCGGTTCCGAATAGCGGGTGGGGTCCGGCGGCCCGCCGGCAGGGATCGGCAGATAGGCGGGCCCCCCGTACTCCCTCACATATGAGGACCCTTTATCCTCTCCTGCTGCTTCTGAGAACTGAGGCGAAGATTGCTGCAGTATCAGCCAGGCTGCCCGGAACACCTGACTCTTTCGTAAGAGTTTCCCCAGGTCCTCCATACGCCCGGACTGGTAAAGCAAGGCAATATGAGCTAAGGCATCCGCCGGGGTCTTGGCCTCGGCGGGGTTTTTCGGTCCTGGCTGTCGATCCTTTGATCCAGGCCGGGCACTGGTGAGAGCGGAATCCCCCCACCAGGCTACCCCCTCCACACTTCGGAGACCTTCTCCACGGCCCATGTGGTACCCTTCTTGGGGACGATGTTACCCATGAAATTCAAGAATCACTTGAAAACCTTAATTTTCTTCGGGTCGAACTGGGAATTTTCCTGCCCTTCGGTTCACCGGCCGCCTTACTCCTTCAGATAACAAAAGAATCAGCCTGTCCGGAAAACAGATTGATCAAATATCCTTCAGTCTCCGCCACTTTTTCCCGCAACGCCCCACGAAAATCCCGCAAATAAAATATCCAAGCACCATTCCTATAATGATGCCGATGAAGAGTCCTCCAAGCGGTTCCCACATAGTCCAGCCCTTTTTGCCTTCAATTTCTGGATAATTTTCCAAATAGTATGTTTTTTGATTTTGCATAAAATGGGCCAAAATGTCGGCGGCCCGGAAAAAAGCTCATCCGTGGGCCTTACCGTGAAAATCCGCGGCAGGGGCGCACCCCGCCTGGCATCCGTGAATAGGTCGGACGCCACTGTTGGACCGCACTTTGGTTTTATGTTCATTAAAATGGACTTTATCGTTCAATTAATTGTCCAAAGATTACCATGAAATGTTCAGAAAAATAAAAATACCGGCTGAGGTAATGTGTGCGGAATATGGTTTTATCAACAATCTCTGGACAATTCCCGCTGGCTCGCCGGATTGGCAGAGCCATACCGGGCCTGGGAAGAAAATCTGCCCGGTCCTGCCTCTCCACCCCCACGATAGAAAAAATTTATCCTTTTTAAAAAATATTCTTAACTTTTTTAAAAAAGTTCCGATAAGCGTGTAACAAGCTGGAACCAGGGAAAATCGACATCGCTTAGGTTTGGGTTGTTTCATGAGCACCTATTACCGCCAGGCTCTCGTTATGGGGATGAGAATCATTGATCAGCTTATCCTGCTGTTCAGTTTTTTCCTGGCCCTGGCTGCAGTATCTCAGGATATCGACGCCGTCAGCTTTCCCCAATTTCTGACTCTGCGCATCAAGCTGGTCAACTTTGTTCTGTATCTTGTTTTTGCGCTCTTGTGGTATCTGATTTTTACGCTCTGCGGCCTCTATCACTCCCGGCGTTTTGCCTCCTGGAGATCGGATTTGACTGACATTGTCAATGCCACGTCCCTGGGTGTGCTGGCCCTGTTGATCATCAGTATTTTTATTCACATCAGTCTGGCCACGCCTGCCTTTCTCTTTCTTCTCTGGCTCTATACCACGGGTTTCACCTTCGCCACCCGCCTGACCCTGCGGTTGCTCCTGGAGCACATCCGGCGCTGTGGGGTCCATGTCAACAACGTCCTGATCGTGGGGACAAACCCCCGGGCCGTAGCATTCGCCCGCACCCTCGAAAACAAGCTGGAAATGGGGTATCGGGTGGTGGGCTTCGTTGATAATGAATGGGCCGGCGCCAAACGCTTCCGTGACTCGGGTTATCCCCTGGTGGCCGACTTTGCCGGTTTTACCGATTTCCTCCGCCATCAGGTGGTGGATGAAGTGGTGATTGACCTCCCCTTGAACACGTTTTATCGGGAGGTCATCGAAATTGTCGGCCGCTGCCTGGAACAGGGTATTGTGGTCCGCTTCATTTCCGACAGTCTCTATCTTGTGCGCAACCTGAAACTGGCTCACTCCCGCCTGGAAAAATTCGGCGACAACATTGTCATTTCGGTGCAAAAAGGCGCCATGGGCGGCTGGCCCGTAATCGCCAAACGGGTTTTTGACATCGTGGTTTCCTTTCTGTTGATCATTATTCTGGCGCCGGTCTTTCTTTGCATCGCACTCTTGATCAAGCTCACTTCGCCGGGACCGGTCTTTTTCATCCAGGAGCGCGTCGGGCTCAACAAAAGACGTTTTCGCCTGATCAAATTTCGCACCATGATTCCTGACGCTGAAAAACAACAGCAAGAGCTTGAACATTTCAACGAAGTCAGCGGCCCAGCCTTCAAAATCAAAAATGATCCCCGGATTACCCCGATAGGACGGTTTCTGCGCCGGACCAGTCTGGATGAAATTCCCCAACTGTTTAATGTGCTCCAGGGTGACATGAGCCTGGTGGGACCCCGGCCTCTGCCGGTGCGGGACTATAACGGCTTTAACCAGGACTGGCATCGCCGGCGCTTCAGCGTCCGGCCGGGGATCTCCTGCCTCTGGCAAATCTCCGGGCGCAGCAACCTTCCTTTTACCAAATGGATGCGCCTTGATATGGAGTACATCGACCGCTGGTCTTTCTGGCTGGACTTAAAAATCCTGGCCCTGACCCTGCCGGCCATAATAAAGGAGAAAGGGGCTTATTAGGTCATGCAGCCGGGCAACCAGAGATCAATAACTCAAAGCACTGCAGTTTTCTGGGCCTTAATCCTCACGATGCATATGGTGCTGCCCTGGGCTGCACCACCTTCAGGTTGGGCCCAGGAAAGCCGCTTTGAGCAATTCTCCCCCCGGGAGGAGATGGACCGCCGAGAGCAGATTAGACGAAATCCCCGGGACGCCAACGCCTGGTACTACCTGGGACGCTTTTATGATTTCACTCACCGCAACCAGCAGGCGGCAGAGGCCTTTTACCAGGCCTCACTCTTAAGACCAGGCTGGGCTGAGGCTTTTTTCAATCTTGGTAAAATGTACCGAAGCATCGGCCGCCCCAGAGAGGCAGCCCAGGCGCTGCAACGGGCCACCCTTCTCAAGTCTGACTTCAGCCGGGCGTATTTTTATCTGGCCTTGGTCCTGGTGGACCTGGATCGGCCCAAGGAGGCCGCCGCGGCCATGATGCAGGCCTACACGCTGAATCCCGGCTACTTCGAAACATACTTCGACAACACCAGCTACGGCATCCATTCGGAACTCGGCGACAAGGATGCTGTCTTGAAATTGGTCCAATTTATCTATCCGGAGAACGAACAACTGGCCCAGATCCTTTATAAGAGATGGGCCCGCCACGGCATCAATCTCCAGGAATTCTATGAAGCGGTGTCCGGCACTGAAAAGAAATCGGAAGCCGGCTATCAGGAGGCCCAGGAGGCCGGGTACCAGGAGCAGCCACTGCCGGGGTATCAAAAGGCGCCGCCGGCCGGCTTTTTTCGATGAGGAATATCTTGGCACAATATCTCAATCTGGACCAGAAAACCTGACTGATGGGATAGGGCATGAACAGAGCGCTTGAAGTAACCAGAAGAACGTCTCTCCGGGACCTGCTCCTGATCATCTTTACCAAGTTGCATGTGTTCCTGGGCATTTTTGCGTTTATCGTCATTGCCACAGTAGGCTTTGCCCTGCTCAAGGAACCGGTTTACGAAGTTACCGCCGATGTCCTGATCAAGCCTCAGCTCGAAGAAAATCTCAAGCTGCAGGCCCCGGTGACCACTTCCATGCGGGCCAACCCGGTGACCCAACAGGATATCAACTCTGAGGTCAACCTCCTGAAATCGCCGCAACTATTGGAGCAGGTCGTCAAAAAACTTGGGCTGGATAAAGAGGGCAAGCCCAAATCCCTCCTGGACCAGATCGGGAGGTTTCTTTCGGAACACCTCCACCGGTTTTTAGTCGCCTGGGGACTATCAAAAGAGACGAATCCCGTGGATCAGGCTGTTCGTTATTACCAGCAAAAACTGGAAATTAAACCAATAACCCTTTCCAATTCCATAGAAATTACTCTGCGGGGTGAAGATCCAGAGCAAATTGCCAAAATAGTCAATACATTGCTGGCCAGCTACATTGACTACCACATCGATATTTACAAGGCGAAAGGGGCCCAGGAATTTTACGCCCGGCAGGCGGAGCAGTTCGGCGTGAGCCTGGCTCAGGCAGAGAAGGATCTGGAAGAATTTAAAAAGAAATGGGACATCATCGACCTGACTGCCCAGAATGAGGCTAATGTCAAGATCCTTCAGATCTTGAAGGAGAATCTGGCTCTGGTTCAGGCCCAGATCAAGGAACGTCAGGCCAAGGTGGGCGAACAGGAAATAAATCTGGCCCAAACCGGGGAAATCGGCGCGGCCACCAAGGAATTTCAAACCGGCATACTGGAAGAACTTATCAGGACCCTCGGCCCACTCATGGCAGAGAAGGAACGGATTTCCCTGCACTACCGTAAATCCAGCCCCAAATATCAGGCTGCGGAATTGCAGGTAAAAGAACTCCTTAAAGTCTACCAGAAGAAAACCGCCGAGATCCTGCGGGGTAGCCAGCTTGATCTGAAAGGGTTGCGGGATTATGCCCGGGGTATTCAGAGGGACATTGACAGAATCAAAGATTCCTCGGTATCCCTCTCACAGCGGCAGGTGGAATTGGACCGCCTGACCCGGGATATTAAACAACTGGAAAAGAACTACCTCCTCTATCTGGACAAAACTGAGGAAGCCCGCATTGAAGCCCAGCAAGAAGCCAACCGGGTGTCCAATGTCGCGGTCACCAATTGGGCCAGGCCACCATCCATTCCGGTTTTTCCCCGCAAGATTCTCATGACCGTTCTGTCGGTATTCATCGGCCTCATGGTCGGCTTGGCCGGGGGTTCCGTCTCCTATTATGCCGACCACACGCTGAAAATACCGGAAGACCTCCCCCGGCTGAGTAAAATACCGGTTCTGGCCGGGGTGGAGCTGGTGGACAATATGAACGGCGGCAGTCCGGCGGGAGGCCCTCCCTTATGGATGAAACATCCCCAGGACTATCCTTCATTGGTCGGGAGCTTTCGCAGCCTGAAATACAACCTGGCATTGTTGAAAAAATCCGAGGGAAGAAAAATCATTTCCATAACCGGCTCTGATCCACAGGTTGGCGTCACCACCGTGGCCGCAAATCTGGCCGCCATCATGGCCTGGGATTTCTGCGACCAACGGATTTTGCTGATCGATGCCAATCTTGACCATCCACAACTCCATGCAACTTTTGGCAAGTCTCCTGAACCAGGGTTGTTGGAGCATCTAATTGATCAACTGCCCGTGACCACTATAATCCAGCCCACTTTTTTGCCCAATCTTGACCTCGTGGCCCTGGGACAGCAAGCCAAGCGGGTGGCATCCCCCTTTGACCTGCAGCGCTTTTCCGAATTTCTGGAAGAGGTGCGGGAAAAGTACGATTTTGTCATCCTGGATACCGCTCCCATTTTGCGTGCCAGTGACAGTCTCATTATCTCCGGCAAGGTGGATGGGGTCGTGGCGGTGGCAGGAGCCAACCAGACGAGATATGAGGTCATGCTGGAAGCCGGACGCCAGATAGAAAAAATCGGCAAACTGGAAGGGGGCGTACTCAACAAACGCCGCTTCGTCATTCCCAGGGCGCTATACCGCTTTCTGTAAATTTGCATGAAAAGGGCAACGAGATGCTCATGCTAAGGTCATCAAAGAAATGTGTGATTCTCCTTTTCGTGGTGCTCAGCCTGATGGGCCTGGCAGCCGCCTGCTCCGGTACCAGACCAGCCTGGACTGCTGCTGCCATGGCCCAGCAGCCGCCCCTCCCCTATAGGGTGGGACCGGGGGATGTCATCGACGTCAAGCTGTTCTATACCCCTGAACTGGACGAGAGTCAGATTGTTCGTCCCGATGGCAAAATGACCCTCCAACTCATCGGGGAAATCCAGGCCGAGGGAAAGACCTCGGAGGAACTCCAACGCGAACTGGCCCATCGTTTCTCCACACAGCTCATCGATCCCAAGGTGGCCGTCTTTGTGCGCCGGGTTCATGACAGCAAATACTGGGTGGCCGGAGAAGTCAAACGGCCTGGCCCCTACCAGATGCTGGGACATGCCACCATCGTGGAGGCCATTATGGATGCCGGGGGAGGCACCCGCCCCACTGCGGATCTGAAAAACGTCCTGGTGGTTCGCCAGCGGGATGGCCGGCATTATGGCTGCCTCGTCAATGTCAAAGAAATGCTCCAGGGCAAAGAAGGACCTTCATTCAATCTTCAGGCCAGGGATATCGTTTTTGTACCCTCCACCAAAATTACCAAAGTTGATGACTGGATGGATCAATATGTTAATAAAGTTCTTCCTCAGCATTTACAATTCTGGTTCGGATATAACGTTAATCATCAATAGTGGTTAAAGATGCCGCATCACCTCGACAATCCTCAACGAAAAAAGCATATCACTACTGGTGATATTATCTGGTCACTTGTCTGTATCGGTGTGGGATTTTTACTCATTTATATTTTCTATTATTTGTTTACCGGGCTGACTAATTCGACCTTATACCGGGAGATTTTAAACAGATAACGATTATCTAAGAGTTGCACTTTTATGAAAATCTCCTTGACTGCTCCATCAAGCCACCACCGTCTTGACTTTTTTCTTCTTTTCTTTTTGGGATTATGTTGCGGATCCGTCTTTCTGGCTGCCATGTCCATGAAAATCAAGTGGCAGTTTTTTCTCGTTTTCATGATCTTTGCTTCATCGTTATTTCTCATCATACGCCAGAGGGAAAAGTTCATCCTGTATCTTTCCGTGGTGCTAATGAGTGTTTATCTCAACTTTCACCCTCTTTTTATTCAAGGGGAATTGCATCCCTGGCCGGTGGGAGGCCTGCGCATCAGCATCTTTGAAGTAGCCTTCTTCCTGCTTCTGGTTTCCTGGTTTTTCCGCTTGGTCACCGATTCCAGCCTGACTATTCGCCTCTACCCATGGATCAGCATCCCGTTCTTGTTCATCTTCGTTTTTACCCTGGCCAGCAACTCCCGCGCCGTGATGCCCGGAGTGATAAAAATCTCCACCTCCTGGCTGGTCTTGGAGAGCTGGCTCATCTTTCTGTATTTTGCCAACAACCTCACTTCCCCCCGGATCATCTATAAAGTGGTGGCGGCCCTGCTCCTGACCGGAGCCTTGCAGTCCATCCTGGGAGTTTTGCAGCATGTCACCAACTCCAGTCTGGGTTTAACCTTTTTCGGGGAAGCCAAATCAATCCTGCATGATCCTGTGGGTGGGGAATTTATCAGCCGGGTGGCCGGGACCTTCGGCCATCCCAACAATCTGGCCGGATACCTTAATTTGATTATTCAAATTAATCTGGCCCTTTTGTTTGCCCCCCTGGCCCGATTCTACAAAAAATTGTTACTTCCGCTTCTGGCCCTTACCGCTACCACGCTGATACTGACCTATTCACGGGGTGGCTTACTGGCCATGAGCTTTGGAGGTACCCTTACCGGTTATTTATGTCTGGCGCGGCGGACCCACTCCAGAATGATCCCTTTCTTGATATCAACCAGCTTGGTGGTCCTTCTCCTCATAAGTTCGGTGATCCTTATCACTCCGCTGAAAAAACGGTTCTTCGAGGAGGATTACGGCGCGGCCCGATCCCGGATTCCCATGTCGCAGGTGGCCTGGAATATTATCCAGAGTAATCCCTGGCTGGGCGTCGGTCTGAGCAACTATGTCAATGTGGCCCCGTATTACGATACTACCAAAGAGGCGATTGCCTATGAGTTTCCCCGTCCGGTGCACAACGAATTCCTCCTCATCGCCGCCGAGATCGGGGTGCCGTCCCTGATCTGCTTCCTGATCATCATGGCCGCTGTGCTAGTCCAACTCTTCAGGGCAAGCCGATCCAGGGAAGACGCCGTGCTCCCGTATATTGCCATCGGTTTGCTGGGGACGTATTTCGGCTGGAGTCTTTTTCGAAATACTGACTACGGCTACGTGCTGCTGGCAGACCCGTTCTGGCTTCTGGTTGGCTTATCCCAGGCCTTGGCGAACCTGCTGCCTGCTTCACCTGCGGCTGCCGGACCAGGCCAGCCCGGGTTAGATCTCATGATAGCTGATAAGTTCCACCGGGAAAGGCAGATGTTCTCGCCAGGAGGACATCAGGTTTAAGGTTTCCGAGGCAAAACGAGGGTGGCCGGGATGCACCATGACCTCCAGGGTTGGGTATCTTCCTGCAAGCCACGGCGCCACCTCCAAAAAAGTGGAGAAATACGTGAAGCCTGAAGTCGTACGGGTAGGGTACATGAGTCTGAGGGCGACATTCCAGCAGCGGGCCCGAAGAAGAAGCTGGCCTGGCGTAGAAGCGATTGTTTCCCTGACCCTGACCCTGCGGATGCCAAACTGATACTGCAGGCGTTTCAGGACGCCAAAAAGCCTCATATCGGTATGAACCCCGTGGTGGGAGTCGAGATGACTAACGGTAATCCCATATGATTGCAACTTCCTGACCTGGCTGGACCATTCGTTCAGGATAGCCTGTCTCAGGGGCCTGTCGAGCCCTGCTGCCCTGAACCTGCTCAAACTGAAATTTCCTGCCTCGTCCAGGATGCGGCCTAATGTGGCATGACGGCTGAGTGGAGAAAATTCTGTAACATTCACATGAACTCCAAAGGAACAGTGGGGGAAGCGGGACAGAATGGCGATGGCGTCTTCCACAAACGGACTATTGGCCATGATGGTGGCGGAAGTCACCAGACCTGAGTCCATCAAGGCAAAAATGGCCTTGTTGACCTCCAGGGTACGGCCCAGGTCGTCGGCGTTGATGATCAGGCGCATCGTTTTCTTGTGGGAATGTTGTTTCGGGGCCATAGCAGGCTGAATGTCAAGAAATCTTCTTATGAATATTCTTTTTTTCGCCTATGTCAATCTGGATCTACCCAACGCTCCCCAGACCCACACCCTGGGTTTATTGCGGGGCTTTGGGGCTGGGGGTGCCAGGATTGATGCCGTAGTACCGCGCCCCCTTGGTCCCCCCCCCGCCCTTCGCTCTGTAACCTTCCGGTACCTAAAAGCCTACCCCGGCGGCCGCCGCTATATCGCCCGAGATATCTTCTTGAGCACCCTGACACTGTGGTCGCTTTGTTGCCAAAGACAGTACAATGCCATCTATGCCCGTCACATGGATCTGTTAGCTGGCCCCCTCCTGTGTTCCAGGCATTTTAAGATCCCCTTGTTTTTGGAAATTGACGACTCTCCCATCTCTGGCGAATATCCGGCTTGGCTGGCAAGCCTCCTCCGCCGCAAAATAGGCGCGGACTTTCACCAGGCCTCGGGCCTCATCGTGCCGTCTCTTCCCCGCTGTCAAATCATTAAGGAACACTTCGGCATTCCTGCCGAAAAAATTCACTTGATTTTAAATGGGACCGACCTTCTCCCCCCTGCCGCCATCGGCAAGAGCACAGCCAAACGCCTTCTGGGTCTGCCGGCCAAAGCCTTTTGTCTCGGCTATGTAGGCTCCATTTTTTCGCGCTATGACTTCGCCACCATTCTTCAGGCCATGGCATTTCTGGTGCAGAAAATTCCCCAGCTCTATTTGATCATGGTGGGCGGCCCTGATATTACCCCGGTGCGGGTCCGGGCCGAGGCTATGGGTCTCGGGACGCGGGTGAAATTTCTTGGGTTTGTCCCTCAGGAACAATTTGGCCACATTCTTCCCGCCCTGGATGTCGGTCTGATGAACCTTACTCCTGAAGGGGTTTGCGTCCACGGCCCGGTCCACACCAAGTTGGCTTCCTACGCCTGGTTCCATGTTCCTGTGGTCACGGCCGGCTTTACCCTGGACGGTTACCCCGGGGAAGTGCAGCGGGGTCTTTTCCTGGTTCCCCCGGGTGACAGTCAGGCCCTGGCCGACCTGATCTGGTGGCTGTTCCAAAACCCTGTGGCCCGGCAAACCGCGGCGGCTGTTCTGCATGAGTTTACCCTTCGTAAACTCACGTGGACTGCTATCGCCCAGGACATTCTGCACATCATGGCCCGCTGATGGAAGCCGCCCACCAGAGTATCGCCCGCAACACCCTGGTCCTCACCGGCACCGAGCTCGTGTCCCGACTCATGAGTGTCGCGCTGATCATTTTGGTGGCCCGGCGACTCGGCCCTGTGTTAATGGGAATCTACGCCTTCGGCCTCACCTTCGTGCGCCTCCTGGAAATCCTGGTGGACTTCGGCCTGGACCGCTTCATTCAGAGAGAAATCGGTCGCCGCCCTGAACAGAGCGGCCCCCTGTTCAGCCAGGTTTTTGGCCTCAAGCTGGTCATCTACCTCATTGGTGCAGGCGCGGTTTTTCTTCTGGGAAATTTTCTCATTGCCGAACCTCTGAAGCGGTGGGTAGTCTGGATCCTGAGCCTGACCATCTTTTTTCGGAGCCAAGCCAACTCCACCAATGCCTTCTTTCGGGCCACCCAGAAAGTCAAATACGAATCTGTCGTCGTGGTCACCCAACGCCTGGTTTACACGAGCGCCGGCCTGGCAGCCATCCTCATGGGCTATGGCCTGCTTACCCTGGTAAGTTTCGAACTCGCGGCCCAGATGGGGGCCTGTGCCACCGGCTGGTGGCTCTTCCGCAGAAAAATCGGCAATCCCTTTCATGCCGTTCATATGAGCCATCTCGCAACGCTGGCCTCTTCGGCCCAGAATTTTCTGTACATCCGTTTAGCCCTCACCGTGTTTAATTCTGCGGACCTGCTCATGCTTTCCTTCCTGTCGGGAGACCTGGCCACAGGGTGGTATGCTGCGGCCGTGCGGTTATACGCCGCGGTTGACTTTATCCCGGATGCCTTCTCGGGCTCTTTTCTCACCGTACTCAGCCGCAAAGTCAAAGAAGAATGGTCCGCTTTCGTGAAAGTTTTTCGCTACTTCTTCAAGTACCTGTTTATTCTTGGGCTGGGCTTTGGCGCCATCCTGGGTGGCTTGGCGCCCCAATGGTTGGTAACATTGTTTGGGACCTCTTTCCAACCGGCCATCCCCACGCTCAGGCTTCTGGCCCCGGGTCTGGTGCTGAACTTTGTCAACCTGACTCTGTCCAACGCCATCATTGCCCTGGATGAGGAGAAAAAAATCCTCGTCAATTTTTCCCTGGCCGCCGGCTTAAATATCGCCATGAATCTCTGGCTCATCCCTCTCTGGCAGCAAAACGGCGCCGCTCTGGCCACGTTGCTGTCCGAAGCTGCGGTGCTGGCCCTCCAGGTCCGGGCCCTGGGCTGGAACCGGGTCAAAGACCTGGGGTTGCCCGGTTCGGCCGGACGCCCTTTGTTGGCGGGCCTGTTTACCTTTAGTTGGGCCTGTTTTCTGGTTGTCTGCAACATCCCCTTTTTCATGAGTCTCATCCTCTCCGGCCTTGGCTTTGGCTCTTTTTTGCTCATCACCGGGGCCTTATCCTGGAAAGAACTGGTGGCAGTAAAGGATATATTCTTGAGACCCAAAAGGGCGCTGCACGCAGCCTAATACCCAAAAGAGACGGCTCCGGCAGCCCTCTCGCCGGAGTCAGTCTTTGTTGCGGGGAAACATCATGGTGGGAACTCGTTTTATCTGTGCTGTCCACGGGAAACTCCAGCCTCAGGCCGATCCTGTCAAGGCGCCGCCGGACCCGATGATTGGCCCCCAACCCTGGGAAGCCCGTACTATCTGGCTGCAAGATTGGTGCCGCCTGGATTATCTGAAATATGAGGCGTATCCCATAACCTGCTTTGAAAACCAGGAATTTCTCGTATATCTGGAAGGACGCCTCTACGGCCTGGAAGAATCCCGCCTGGAATCAGAACTTCTCCACCTGGCCCATTGCGCCCTTTCTCCGGAGAACCGGATCACTTCCCTGACAAATTGGCTCAGGGCCGCCGACGGGGATTTCCTCATTTTCATCCTGCACAAAAAGACCGATATCATCAGCGTGGTCAATGACCTCTTTGCCCGCTTGCCGGTTTACTACTCCTGGGATGACCGGATTCTTGTCATCTCGCGGGATCTCCAGTATGTCCGGCAAAAAAAAACGGCCAGACTTGATCCCATGTCCCTGACGCAATATCTGGTATTCGGTTTTCCCTTAGGGCAAAAGACGTTATTTGAGGGTATTTATACGTTGCCCCCCGCCAGCCTGATCACTATTGACCGACAACATTGCCGTGCCGATATTCATCGCCTTTTGCGCCACAATCTCGAAGAACTGCTCCCTCCCCCCGGCAATGTTCACGATCATGCCGGTCATTTGGTGGACCTTTTCCGGGTGGCCTGTGCCAATCGCGCGGCAGGTTCCGGAAAAAATATCGTGTCCTTGAGCGGCGGGCTGGATTCCCGGGCGGTGGCTGCCTGCCTGAAGAGGGAAAATCTACCGGTGGCGGCTGCCACCTTTCTTGATCACCGGGCAGGCAACATCGCCGATTTTCAGACGGCAGGGGAGATCGCAGCACATTTGCATCTTCCCTGGCACACCTTTTATCTTGCTCCTCCCTGCGACCGGGCGAGCCAAACCCTGCTGCGTCTCAAACAGGGGGCCAACAACCTGGAGATGAACTTTATCCTGAATTTTCTTGATGGCCTTGTAAGGACCTTCGGGTCCGGTCTGACCTGTTTCACCGGCGATGGCGGCGGCGACACCCTCGGAGAATCCCGGCCTTATCGCCGGCTCTCCACCCCCGCCTCCCTTATGCACTATCTCATGGAACGGTACCGGATTTTTCCGCTTCGCCTGGCAACCTCCTTAACCGGGGTGGCGCCGCAGGATTTTGTAATGGTCCTGGCCGACCTGCTGGCATCTTACCCTGAGCGCACCATGACCCGAAAATACCAACACTTCTTCTGCCTGGAAGTGGCGACGAAACAATACCACGAAGGCGAGGACCGCAACCGCCAGTATTTTTGGAGTGTGTCGCCTTTTTATGCGCCCCGTTTTTTCGAAGCTGCCTTAAGCTGCCCGGACGACCAGAAATTCGGCCTGCGCCTGTACCGGCAATTCCTGGGAATACTATCCCCCGGCCTTGAGAATCTCCCCTATGCCGATTGGGGCGCCCCCCTTGGGTCCTGGAAATTCGCGCTCCTGTATGCCGCCAAAAATCTTTCCAGGAAGCAGCCACAGCTTACCAGGAGTATTAAACATCTTTTCCGGTCTTCCCCTGGCCGCGCCCCACACCCTTACCCTGTCCAAGTCCTGACCAAGCAACTCTCCGCCTGCCCCAGCCTGGCTGCCTATTTCTCTGTCGACGCCCTCAAGAATTTAGTTGGAAGAATCGATACGTTAACCATAGGGCAACAATGGACGCTCTTCACTCTTACCTCGTTGATGGAGGAGTTGAGTGCCCAGGAAAATGGTGCTCCTCGACCAGGGCTGGTTTCCGGGGCCTCTGCCTTGTCCACCAGCCCTTTGCCCCACCCGGCCAAGAGGTCGGAGGAGAAAATCCAGAGGAGGAGTCAGGGTTCCGCAATCCGGTAGCACGGGTTTTCAGTCCGTGACGGCTTATTCAACCTGCATGGTTACATGCCTGCGCTGGCCTATTTTTTTTCAGCCTATCCAGTCCTTACCGAGACTTTGGCGCTGCACCAGGTCCGAGCCACCCGGGATCTTGGGTTGCCATGCATTCTGGCTGCCAACCGCCGGCCCGCCCCCGACCGGGAACATGCTCTTTATAAAAATGATATGCCCCGGACCTTGTACCTCACTCCGGTGAGTGCGGGGACCTATCTCAGGGCCAATGTCAGCGCCATGGCCAGGTTCCCCCGGCAATATGCCCAGGCCATCTCCCTGGCCTGGCGCCGGCGGGACCGACATCCCTGGCAACGTTGCCAAAATCTGGCCCATCTCCTGGGAGCTGCGGTTTTAGCAGACTTCCTGAAAGGGCAGGACGTCTGCCATGTGCATGTCCACTTTGCCTATGGCGCCGCCGAAGTCGCCCTCTTTCTGGAGGGATTGTGCGGCATCCCCTATAGCCTCTCCATCCACGGCTCCGATGTGCTCCTGGAAAACCGGCTTCTGGAAGAAAAACTGCGGCAGGCCCGCTTTCTTGTCTCCAATTGCCGATATTTCGTGGGAAATTTGAAAGACCGCTTCCCCTCCCTGGCAGCCCAAAAATTTTATGTGGTCCGGGGCGGGGTCGACATGCATGCGAGTATCTGGCGGCCGGCTCCGCTGCCCGAAACAGCCGGAATCCTGCGCCTGCTCCATGTAGCTCGCCTGGTCCCGGTAAAGGCCCAGCATCTTCTTATCGAGGCCCTGGCAAAGCTGAAGGTTCAAGGAATTCCCTTTGCGTGCCGAATTATAGGGGAAGGCCCGTTGCGGCCGGAACTGGAAAACCAGGCCCGGGCGCTGGGAATTCAGGAGAACGTCCGCTTTTTAGGGGCCTGTCAGGAGAGCGCCGTGCGGCAGCAGTGCGACTGGTCTCAGGCGATGGTGCTTTCTTCGCGCAGCGAAGGCACTCCCATGACCATCATCGAGGCCATGGCCAAGGGCCGGGCCGTGGTGGCGCCCCGGCTTACCGCCATCCCGGAAATGATCGAGGACGGCAAAAGCGGCCTGTTGTTCACGCCGGGCTCAGCCGCCGATCTGGCCCGGCAATTGGCGCGTCTGGCTTGCCACCCGGAGCTGCCGGCGCAGATGGGTGCCGAGGCGCGGCGGCGGGCTGAGAAAATCTTCGATCTGACCGTCAATGCCAAAACGTTTCTGGCGGTGCTGGCCAGGGAGGTCCCGGCCCTGGGACTTACACCGGAGGTGGAGATTGCCCCCGCATAATCTGCGCTATGCCCTGGTCACCCCGGCCCACAACGAGGCGGCCTTTCTGCCCCGGGTCGTGGCGTCCATGGCGGCCCAAACCGCAATACCGGTGAAATGGGTGATCATCGACGACCGCTCCACGGACGACACCTGGCCGGTCATCAGCGCGGCAGCCAGACAGCATTCCTTTATAGAGCCGGTGAGGCTGACCGGTAACCCCAGCCGCGAGTTGGGGGGCAACGTGGTCCACGTTTTTAACCTGGGGTATGGGCTCCTGCCCCCTGATATCCCCTTTGTGGTCAAAATGGATGCGGATGTGCTCCTGCCCCCTGAGTACTTCGCCGTGCTCCTGAAGCACTTCGCGGCTGATCCCCGACTGGGCGTGGCCTCCGGGAAAACCTTCATCCCCCGCAGAGACGGCTGGGTGCTGGAACGCTGCGCCGACAATCATGTCCCCGGCCCCTGCAAAACCTATCGCCGCGCCTGCCTCGAAGACATCGGCGGGCTCATCCCCATCCTCGGCTGGGATATTCTCGACGTTGCCAAGGCCCGCCAACGGGGCTGGAGCACCCGATCCTGTCGCCGACTTCCCATTTACCACCTGCGACCCATGGGTTCGGTCATGGGCATGATGAAAACGTTTTTAAGTTACGGTAAGGCCTGTTATCTCATCCGCTGCCACCCCCTGTTTGTGGTGGGACGGGCCTGCTACCGGGCCTTGGAAGCGCCGTATTGCCTGGGCTTGTTGATCCTGGCGGGCTACATCCGTGCCGTCCTGCAGGTTCCTGAGAGCGAACGCCTGTCAGATGTGGGCCTGGCCAAATTTTTGCGGCATGAGCAACTTCGGCGGCTCCTGGGCCGCACCATCCGTCAGGAAGAATTCCTGCCGCGCCGCTTGAAAGCAGTTTGATGGCTATTTCCCGGTTCCCAGCCTCCCACAGCTTGAGGCGCCGCTATGGCGAGTCCGGAGCGGCTGCGCTTCCGCCGGCCTCCGGGCCGGTCCCGCACCCCCCGAAGAATCCCACACTCCAGCGGGGGCTTCCGGTTTATAGCCTGTTGGGAGTCAAGATCACTCCCGGCACCATTCCCCAATTAAACAGGGAAATCAGCCGGTTGGTGGCCAGGAGTCGACCCGGCATCATCCTCAGCGCCAATGTTCACGGCCTCAATTTTTGTCGCCGCTTGCCGTGGCTGGCGGCATTTTATAATCAGGCCGACATCGTTTACGTGGACGGGGCCGGCATCGTTTTGGGTGCCCGCCTGTTGGGCTACAAATTTCCCCCAAGAACCACCATGGATGATTGGGGTTGGTCTGCGGCCAGGCACCTGGCCCGTCGGGGACATAGCCTCTACCTTCTGGGGAATCCTCCCGGAGTGGCCGCCAAAGCTGCCTTCAAGCTCAGGGAGCACGCCCCGGGCTTGCAGGTTCTGGGCAGCCATCACGGCTTTTTTCGGAAAAGCGGCCCGGAGCATGACACAGTAATCGACGAAATCAACCGCCTCGAACCCGACATTCTCATGGTGGGCCTGGGTATGCCCCTGGAGCAGCAGTGGATCATGGAAAACCACACCCGCGTCCGGGCCCGGGTATTCTGGGAGGTGGGCTCGGCCTTCCAACTATGGGCCGGCGCCATCCCCCAGTGCCCCCGCTGGCTGGGAAACTTAGGTCTTAACTGGTTGTTCCGGCTGCTTCTGGAACCCCGGCGTTTGGCCAACCGCTACCTCTGGGGCAATACCGTATTCCTGGCAGAGATCCTCAAGGCCCGCTGGCAACAAAAAACGGCGGAACCCGAGGTTAGCATCCCTCATTCTTGAAAAACCCTGCGGGGTCAGCATCATGAAGCCAATCCTGCTGGCTGTCGTCTTGGGGTGTGCCATCCTGCTCCTTTCCGCGGCCGGCCACCCGGAGGAGCCTGAATTTCCCGGCATCACCCCGCAAGCCCTTATCCGGCTGGTAAAAAAAGAGCACCCCCGCCTGCTGGTTCAGGAGACCGACTTTGTTCAGCTACAGCGCCTGATTCAGCAAAATGCCGCAGCCCGAAAGTGGTATGCTGCGCAAAAACGGGCCGCCGCGCGCTTCCTGGTGGAGCCGCCCTGCTCTTACAAACTTGCCGGGGAAAATGGCCTGCTGGCCTCCAGCCGGGCGGTCTTGGACCGGGTTTACACCCTGGCCCTGGTCTATAAGGTCGAGGGGGGCGGCCGCTATCTGCACCGCCTCTGGGAGGAACTGGAGGCCGCCGCAGCGTATCCTGACTGGCACCCCCGGCACTTTCTGGACACGGCCGAAATGACCCACGCCTTTGCCGTCGCCTACGACTGGCTTTATGCCGCCTGGACCGGGCCCCAAAGACAGGTGCTGGCGCAGACTATTCTGGAAAAGGGGCTGAAACCGGCGCTGGCAGCTTACCGGGACCAGAAAAAAACCGGCTGGTGGGCTGCTTCGCCCTACAACTGGAATCTGGTCGCAAACAGCGGCATCGGACTCGGCGCCCTGGCCGTGTCGACCGAAGCCCCTGAGATCGCGGCGAAGGTATTGGACAAGGCTCTCCATTCCCTGCCCCGGGCGCTTGCCAGGCTTAACCCTGACGGCGGCTCCTCTGAAGGCCCGTTATATTGGGGTTACAGCACCTTTTACACCTGCGTCTTCCTGGCGGCCCTGGACACGGCGCTGGGGAAAGACTTCGGCCTGGCGCAGACCCCCGGCCTGGCGGCAACGGGGTTCTTCCCTCTCTATCTTACCGGCCCCACCGGCAAGACCTTCAATTATGCCGACAGCCCCGAAAAGATTCCCTGGTTGGCACAGCTATTCTGGCTTGCCAGAAAATATGACCAACCCCTGTTTGCCCTGCCGGCCTGCGGTTCTCCCAGGCCCCATCCCCTGGGCCTGGTGTGGCGGGATTTCGCGGCCTCACCCAAGCCGGACAATTCCTTGCCCCTGGACAGATATTTTCGGGGGATCGAAGTGGCAGCCATGCGCAGCAGTTGGCAGGACGACCAGGGAACTTTTGTGGCCCTGAAGGCCGGCGACAACCGAGCCGGGCATGCCCACCTCGATCTGGGCACCTTTGTCCTCGATGCCCAGGGACAGAGATGGGCCCTGGATCTGGGGCCGGACGACTATAACTTACCCGGTTATTTCGGGCCTGAACGGTGGGACTACTACCGCACCCGGGCCGAAGGTCACAATACCCTGGTGATCAATCCGGGAAGAGGCCCGGACCAGAACCCGGCAGCCTCGGCCCGCATCAGCCGGTTTTACTCCTCGCCGCAACTGGCCTGGGCCATCGCCGATCTCACTCCCGCTTATGCCCACGCTGCCAGCAAAGTCTGGCGGGGGCTGGCCCTGGTGAACCGGCGCCAGGTGCTCATTGAAGATGAGATCGAGACTCGGCAACCAGCCGCAATCTGGTGGTTTCTCCATACCCCGGCCATGGTCCGGCTCTCGGCCGATAAAAAAAGCGCCATTCTCACCCAGAATTCCCGGCGCTGGCAGGCCCGCCTGCTTCAGCCGGAGAACGCCACTTTTAAGCTTGACAAGGCGCGGCCTTTGCCCCTGAGCCCACATCCCCACTGCCAAAAAGACAATCCCGGAGTGCAGAAATTGGCCGTCAACCTGGAACCCGCAAGTAAGGTCAGGCTGGTGGTCTGGCTGACCCCCCTGCCTGAAGGTGAGAGCGCCCAGCCGCCTCCTCCGGTTATCATTCCCCTGGCTGACTGGTAAAATAAAGGTGGGAGAGCTGATACTTCATGATAAAATATCTTGTAATATCAACGTGCTCTTCAGGATCGGTTCCATCGATCGCAGGCATCATTACCCTTACTTGAAAGGATTAACCATGACGGCAATGCCAACTTATCAGCAACGAGCCGGGGTATCCGTGGCTCATGGGGATTTCATCCGCCGGGTGTACAATTGGATGGGGCTGGGTCTGGCCCTGACCGCCCTGGTGGCTCTCTACACCACCACCAATCACTATCTCCTCAGCCTTATCCTCGGAAATTCCCTGGTATTTTTCGGTCTTATCATCGGCGAACTGGCCCTGGTGATCGTTTTAAGCGCCGCCATCAACCGTCTCCAGGCCTCCACCGCGACCCTGCTGTTTTTTCTTTATGCAGGCTTAACCGGCCTGACACTCTCGGTGATCTTCCTGGCCTATACCCGGGCTTCCCTCACCAGCACGTTTTTCGTTACTGCCGGAACCTTTGCGGTAACAAGTTTCTACGGCTATACAACACAGCGGGACCTGACCAGTTGGGGCAGCTTCTTTTTCATGGGGCTGATCGGCATTATCATCGCCTCAGTGGTAAACTTCTTCCTCCACAGCCCGATGATCTACTGGGTGGTTACCTATGCCGGGGTGCTGATTTTTGTAGGGTTGACGGCGTACGATACCCAGAAGCTGAAAGAAATGGCCCTGGCGGGCTTTGCGGACGAGGAAACGGCGCGCAAAGGCGCCGTGATGGGCGCTTTAGCTCTCTACCTGGACTTCATCAACCTTTTCCTGATGTTGCTGAGAATCATGGGGAGCCGCCGGGATTAAGGCATACTATACGCCTAGGTATAAGAAATAATACTGTTCCAGCCACCTGCAACCAAGGGCAGGGTGTTGCCCTGCCCTTTCCTGACCTGCATTATTTCACTGGGCGGGAAGACCTCCCCCCTCCTTTATGAAGCCAGGGGGATCACCCGGGGCAGTTCCTCCTGCAGATCAAGCGCCTGCAAGGTCCACTGGTATTCCTTTTCCAGGCAGTCGAGAATATCCACCTGTATATTCGGGGGGAGCACTTCCCAGGTGTAGGTTTCCAGTTCCAGGTGACGGCAGACGCGGCGCTCTTTGACGAGCTGAAGGATTGCTCTGGTTTCCTCCTGGGTAGAGGACAGCCCTTCATACGTGCCGATGTATAAAGGCATATGAAAATGGATGCGCCATTGCCTGTCCGCAACCGTGCTGAGCTGCGGCAGAATTTCAGCCAAATCCTGGTAATGGCCGAAGGTGCCGTCGTCCCTGCTGGCGATGACCTGATGGAGGTAGGGCGATTGGGAAAAGGGCTCAAGCCGGCGACTCAGAACCTGGCGCTGCTCCTGGGTCTCCGGCAGCATGACCTTGAGCCCGGAGGTAATTTGGATCTTGCCCACCCGGATGCCGTTGGCCTGAAAGAGGTCCAACACCGCAGCGAAATCTTCATACGTTACGGCCAGGTGACAGGTGTCGAGGCAGATGCGGATATGTTCAAGAAGCAGCGCCTGGGCCCGGCCCAGAGACATACCGGTCCAGCCGGCCAGGATCGGGGCCCCGTAAGGCAGCAGCCAGTGTTGGAAAAAGTCCACCACTTCATTGGCATTTTCCAGCAGGCCGTCCGGTTCCGGTTCGAGGTCCAGGTGGATGACCGCGCCCTGCTCTTCCTTGATCAGGAGCAGGAGGCCGGCAATGTGTGCCAGGTTACAGATAATCCGCTCCATGGACCTGACGTCACCAGGAGCGATCCAGGGTTTGTACGACAAAGGCAGGGTGGATATGCTGCCTTCAGTTCCAGGCGGCAACAGTGCGGCCAGAATTTCGATCAGACGTTCGGTGTAAGCTACCCGGTTGTCCTCCCGCCAATCCGGGGAGAAGACCGAGGTCTTGACTGATTGGCGGCGAAACGGCCCGTAAGGAAACCCATTTATGGTAAAGACATAGATGTCATGCAGTGACAAGAAGTCCTTGAATTTTTTGAGATTGCCATGATCAAGCAGATCAAGACTTTCGGTGGCGGACAGGCGCAGACCCAGTCCGAATCTTTTGTCCGGGGCAAGCCGGGCTTTCAGGGCCGGAACATACCCCTGGATACTGGCAAAGAGATCCTCCCAGCCGTGACAGGGATGAATCTTGGTACAATAGGTGAGATGAAAGAAGCCGCCTTTGTCGATCTGCATAACCAATCTCGTTATCTGAAAATTGCGGAAGCAGGTAAACGGTAGTCTGCGCTTATCCTGTGGATCTTCGCGCCCCGATGACGAGATGGTGCCCCAGGGCCCTTTCTCTGAGAAGCCCGGCCGCGGTCCGCACCAGCTCCGGATCGAGGGCGTGGACTTCCCGGCCCCGCCCGATTGTTTCCAACAGCATGACAGTGAGCCGCCCGCCTAAATGTTCGCGAAATTCCTGCAAGCCTTCGAGGAGTGCTTCTTCGTCCAGTTCGGGGACATAGATGGGCAAACCCAGTTGTTCGAGAAGCGTAATAACCCTGTCCCACTCTGCCTGGGGCAGATCACCGGCCAGACAGGAATAGGTGACGTCGAGGGCGATGCCGATGGCCACGGCCTCCCCGTGTCTCAGGGAAAACTGCGTGAGCTGCTCAAGCTTATGGGCGCTCCAGTGGCCGAAATCCAGGGGCCGGGAGGAGCCCATTTCAAAGGGATCTCCGCCGGTGGAGATATGGTGCAGGTGAAGCTTGGCGGAGCGGTGAATGGTCTTACTCATAAGATCAAGGCGGCGGTTCACCAGATTCAGGGCGTTCTCCTCCAGAAAGGCAAAAAAAGCCTCGTCCTTGATGAGAGCCACCTTGACAGCCTCGGCCACGCCGCTGATCCAGTCCCGTTGTGGCAGGGTGGTGAGGAAATGAACATCGTTGATCACCGCACAGGGGGGGGCGAAGGTGCCGACGAAGTTCTTTTTGCCGAAGGCGTTGATGCCGTTTTTGACCCCGATGGAGGCATCGGCCTGGGCCATGACCGTGGTGGGAAGACGAACCAGACGCACCCCGCGGTGGGCCGTGGCCGCGGCATACCCGGTCATATCAATGACCGCGCCGCCTCCGAACGCCACCACATACGAGTGGCGGCACAGGCCATAAGCGTGGATGGCCCGGCGAACCTGGGATACCGGAAACGTCTCGTTTTTTACCTGCTCCCCCCCCGGCACCAGCAAAGGGGGGCCGGCGAGCCGGAATTGACCGGCGTAGTGTCCCACGTAAGCGGCAATCTCTTCCAGCAGGCGGGGATGGTGTTTATGAAGGCCATCATCGACGACAACGAGGACCTTCCGGGAGGGCTCCAGGCCGCCGCCGGCCATGATCCCGGCTAATAATGGATTGTGCGGCGCCAAGACGTCTTCGGTAAAGTAAACGCCGTAGCGGAAGTTGACCTGAATTTCCTGGTGGAGTGGAGCAAGTCTCGTCATGGCAACCTCATGGCGGCCTTCGTCATCCTGACCTCCCTGGCAGCATGAAATGGGGGGATCCCGCGCCGCATTGCCGGATGGGGAGAAAAACCGTGCCACAACGCAGGGATCGCCAGAGGTCGGTCAGACTGTTGCCGATATTAATATGCACATGCAAGCTGAGAAATGCCATCCGTAGAGATTACCATTCCAAAATGGTAAAAAATGACCAAAGGAAACGGTGCGCCGCCTCGACACAGGCATGCTACCGGAGCAGGTGTGCTGGAAGCCAAGCGCAGGATAGTAGCCGTTCCTTATGTCCCTGGGGATAATTTCTGAAAGTCAAACTTCTCGTCCACCAGGGATTTTTTAAGGGCGCCTATGTCCTTTTTGGCCTTGATGGCTTGTTGCACGGCCGCACTGCCCGTGAGATCGCCAAGCAGGATGGCCCCTACCAGGATGTTGTCCTGGATGACAAACTTGCGGTAGGTTTTCTTCTTTTCATCCTTGCTGACGATGGCTTCGAGATTCCCCTCCACGTCAATCTCTCCGGCAGAAAACAAATCAATGCCCGCCACCTTCAGGGTGTTGGCCGGCACCGTGCCTTCATAGGCGGCCTGGCGCCCGGCCATGACGGCGCCGGCCACCCTGCCCTGTTCCAGGCAGGCCGGCCAGATGCCGTAAAATCTGCCCCGATGCTCCACCAAGTCGCCCGCAGCAAAGATGTCCGGGCGGGAGGTCCGCATGGCGTCGTCCACCTTGACCGCCTTGTCGATCTCCAGGTGCAGGGATTTCGCCAGGGACAACTCCGGGCGCACACCGGCCGAAATGAGGACCATATCCACGGTGATTCTGTCCCCGCTCTTTAAGATCAGGGTCAAGCCGCCTGAGTCCCGGATAATCTCCTCGGTTACCGCCCCCAGGTAAAAGGTGAAGCCCATCTCCTCCATCTGCTTTTGCAAGAGCGCGGCGCCGGGCACATCCATCTGCCGGGGGAGCAGCCGGGGAAAGAATTCCACCACCGTTACCCTGGCCCCTGCCTTGCGCAGGCCATTGCCGGCCTCCAGGCCCAAAAGGCCGCCGCCGATGAGGCCCACCCGGCGGGATTTTTGGGCATACTCCCTGATGGTCCTGGCATCGTCGAAATTCTTCAGGGTGAAAACCCCCTCGGTGTCCGCCCCCTTGATGGGCGGCACATTGGCGGAGCTGCCGGTGGCCAGCAACAGCTTGTCATACTGATATATTTCACCTTTCCTGGTTTCCACCATCTTCTTCTCGGGATCGATGCGGATGATCTCCGTTTCCAGATGCAGGTCCACCCGGTTTTTCTCATACCAGTCCAGCCCGTGAATGGTAAATTGGTCCAGATTTTTTTCTCCGGCCAGATATTCGGGCAGCGCCGGTACGTAGTAAAAGGGGTAGCTTTCCCGGGAAAAGATATGAATCGGTCCCTGGGGGTCATATTCCCGGATAGCTGCCGCCGCGGCATTCCCCGCCGCGCCGTTGCCGATGATCAGATAGGTGGTCACGAAGTTTCCTCCTTGCAAAATTCCTGGGCGCGCCCCTTACGCCACCTTCAAGTGGTCGAACAAGTCGGTCTTGCCGGCGCGCAGGTCCGCCGGGCTGGGAAGCTGCTCCGCCCGCATCAACTCCGTTATGTAGGCCATGCCGTGGTCATAGCCGCAACCTGCCGCGGCCAGCACCCGGCCGTTTTTCACGTAGAAGGCCACGAAATTGCGGTCCTGGACCCGGCCGTGCCAGATGATTTCATCCCAGGTGTGCGCGTGGCCCACGGAATACAGGTAGGTGTCGAATTGTTCAGTCCAGAAAAAGGGGACCCCCCTGAATTCTTCCCGTTGCCCGCACATGTTGGCCGCCGCCGTAAAGCCATGGAGTTCGGCCAGTTGCCAATGCTCGATGCGGATCAGTTCATGTGTGCGCCAATCGGGAAATCTGGCTATATCCCCGGCCGCGTACAGGCCGTTTCCCAGAGACAGGTATGGGTCCACGGTCACGCTGTGGTCCGGGTTGAGGGGCACACCCTGCAAAAAATCCGTGGCCGGCCGCACGCCGATGCCGACCAGCACCAGGCCTGCGGGGAGACGTTCGCCGTTATCCAGCACCACCTCCCTGACCTTTCCCTCCCCGTTGAGCCGGCTCACTTGCCGCCCCAACCGGAAGGAGACTCCTTTTTCCTCGTGGATCTGCTGAAACATGCCCCCCACTTCCGGCCCCAAGGCCTTCTCAAAGGGCACCCGTCCCTGGCCGACAACGGTTACCGCCAGGCCGCGTTTCCGCAAAGCCGCGGCCGTTTCCATGCCGATAAAACCCGTGCCCACCACCACCGCCTCGGAACTCTGCTTGGCGGCGGCCATGATCCGGTCGGCGTTCTCCGGGGTCCTCAGGGTAAAGACGTTTGCCAATCCAGCCCCGGGAACATCCAGGTCCAGGGGTTTGCCGCCGGTGGCCACCAGCAGGGCGTCATACGTCAGGGACTCGCCGTAGTCGAAGATGATGGTTTTGCTGGCCGTGTTGATTTGATTAACCTTTTTCCCCAGCATCAGTTCAATGTCCGCTTCTTGATAAAAGGCTTCAGTCCTGAGCGGCAGGGACTCTGCCTCCAGGTCGCCGCTCAGATACCCTTTGCTTAAGGCAGTGCGGTCATAGGGCAGCCGGGATTCCTGGGAGATGAGTAAGATTCGGCCCCGGTATGCTGATTGACGCAACTTCTGGGCGGCAGCATTGCCGGCTGCCCCGCCGCCCAAAATCACGAAAACCCGGGAATCGGCCTGGGCATCACGCTTAACCATGGCCGGAGGGACGGTGCCGCTGGCTTTTTCCGGCAGGATCACAAAGACCTGCTCCCGCTCCACCGTGGTATCAAAGCGGGCCATGGAGTCCAGGGCCGGCGGGGAGGCCAGTTCCCCCGTCGTGACCTGGAAGCGCGCCTGGTGCCAGGGACAGGTGACGTGCAGGCCGCTCAACACTCCTTCGGCCAGCGGTCCGCCATAGTGGGAACACTCCCCACCTATGGCGGAAAACCTGCCGTCCAGGCGGGTGAGGAGGATTTTAAGGCCCTCAACCTCAACCTGCTTCATGTCGCCATCCTGCAAATCGTTTACGTGAGCCACGGGGAATTTCCTGGACATAGGGCTCTCCTTTCGTGCCGGCGAATCCCCGGGGGACTCGAACAACCGGCTGATCATCCTGAAAAAACTGAAACGGATTTCTGGCAACGGAAAAAATTACCGGCAGAGGGTCTCATATATTTCTTATCGATTATGTCTTTTGCTCTACAAAATCTATAATCGAAGATGAGCGGGTGAGAGGGCAGGGAGCCGCCGCTCCCTGGCCCTCCCCCCACGGAAAAATCATTATTCTCTTTGCAGAGCAAAGGGCATAATCGGTTATTTCTTTTTAATGTAAGAATGATTATCTGGAAGTCTATACCCGCGGGCGCCATTATTCGAGGCTGTCAGATATGCCTAGGTGCCCAAGTCATCGGCAGGCCTTAAATTAAGGCATATTCATGCGGTTTTACGGAGGTGACGATGTTCCTCTATTTGGTCCAACATGCCGAAGCCAGCAGCGAGGCAGAAGATCCCAGACGGGACCTTACACAAAAGGGAAGAATGGACATTGAAGCTGTGTCCCACCATTTAAAGAGGCTGAGGGTCGAAGTCAAGCAGATCTATCACAGCGGCAAGACCAGGGCGCATACCACCGCCAATATTCTGGCCGAACATTTGCAACCGCCGGCCGGAGTGGCGGAGGCCCAGGGGCTGGCTCCCATGGATAACCCCGATATCTGGGCGGAGCGCCTCGCCAAGATGGACGACAACATTATGTTGGTGGGGCATCTTCCTCATCTGGGGCGGTTGGCCGCCCTCCTGATGAGCGGAGACAAGGAAAGACCGGTGATCAACTTTCAGATGGGAGGCGCAATCCGCCTGCAGCGGCTGGCGGGGGGCCAATGGACGTTGGATTGGATGATCGTCCCGAATATTATCCTCTGACCAGCCGTTACTGTTCTGCTCGGTGGCCCAGGTGACCTCTCCTGTGCCGCTGCAGGTGGAAGCCTATGGCTACACAACCGCCGCAAGCGGTTCTCAATTTTCCTGGGTGTGGAGGTGCCTTGGAACCTGGGCGGCTTGTTTTGACAAGGCCGGCCTCAGGCAGCCGCCGGGAGGAGACTGCGGCCGACTCAGGAGGGGTGCTGATTTGGCTGTTTTACCTGTTCCCTGATGATCTCCAGGCGTTGCCGCATCTCGTTCAGCTTCTGCTCATTTAGGGCAGCCAGGCGCTCACCTCCGGGTCCGTGTGCCGGGTGCAGAGAGAAAGGCCGGGGTGCAACGCACGAAACCAGCGGCCACCGACAGCATCGATATTTTTCTCATAAGACTTCCTTCCGTGAGACTCTCTTCCCTGCTCATATTCTGATACCACAGAAAACGGCAGACCGGGATTCCCGCAGGATGTGCTCCTTCCGTCCACCCCCAGCCGAACCCTCTGGTTAATCTCCATGCTCCAGTGTGGTTACTTTCCTACCTGCAACACAATCTTGCCCCGGACATGTCCGGTCTGACTCAGTTCGTGGGCCCGGGCCGCTTCGGCCAGCGGCAGTATCTCCGTGACCACCGGGGTCACGGTGCCGGAGTCTATAAGACTTGCAATTTCAGCAAGTTGGGCGCTGTTTGGCTGGACCATGACCCCTTCACCCCGGACCTGGTGTTTACGGGCTTCTTCCGGGGAGGAAATCCCCAAGGTGGCGACAAGAATTCCCCCCTTTTTCAAAACCTGCCAGGAACGCTGTTGGGTGTCGCCGCCTATGGTATCGAGGACCACATCGACCCCGCGCACGGCCTCCTCAAACCGGGTGGATTGATAGTCGACAGCCTCAGCCGCCCCAAGATTCCGTAAAAAATTGATATTAGCGGCGGACGCCGTGCCGGTCACCCTGGCCCCCTTCCACCTGGCAAACTGGACGGCAAAGTGCCCGACCCCGCCGGCCGCGGCATGAATAAGCACGCTTTGGCCGGACGTAAGGGCCGCCACGTCGAAAAGTGCCTGCCAGGCGGTCAGCGCGGCCAAAGGCACAGCGCCGGCTCGGACCCGGTCGATGGTCTTGGGCGGCGATGCCAGGTCCTGAGCCCTGGCCACCACATACTCGGCATAAGCGCCGTTCCGCCTGAAGTTCACCATGCCGTAAACCGCATCACCTTTTTTAAAGACGGTGACCCCTTCCCCCACCTCCTCAACCTCTCCGGACACGTCCCATCCCGGAATCAGGGGGAGCCGGTGCTGCAGCCATTCTTTGACATGGCCGGCCCGCACCTTCCAATCCAGGGGGTTGACGCCGGCGCCCTGGACCCGAATCAATACTTCCCCCGCTTGGGGGCGGGGCCGGGGCACCTCCTCCAGAACCAGGACTTCGGGGCCGCCGTAGGAATGAAACCGGACCGCCTGCATCTGCGCCACCTTCCACCTCCTTGTCTGCATTACGCTAAGAGCGGTTTATCTGCACCTCATTGAGTCGATTGTTGGGGAGCATTCTGCCGCGTCTATTTGAGGCCCAGAAGTGGCCCGAACACGATGGCGAAAAAATCCTGCAAAAAGTGCATGACCACAGGCGCCACCAGGCTTCCCCGCCACTGATAGACCAGGGCCAGGCACAGGCCGATGTAGCCCACTGTGATCACCCCCGCGGCCCCTTCGTAGCCATGGCCCAGGGAAAAGATCACCGAAGAAAGCAGCGCCGCCAGGAACGGCGCCATCTGCAAGCCTTTCTGGAAACGCAGCAACAAGTAGCCCCGAAAGATGGTTTCTTCGGCCACGGCCACGACACTCACCAGAATAAAGGCCAATACGATTTCTTCCGGGCCTTTCACGTTCTCGAGGGCCGGCATCCCGGCGGGAGAGGAAAGACCGATCTTGTGCAAGGTATCATCCAGGAGGCTGGCCGTGAAAAGCACCGGGAGAAAAATAACGACCCCGAAAACGATCTCCCGCCGCCACTGGCCAAAGGTCCATCCCAGGCTTTGCACGCCTTCGCGATTGCGCCAGACGAAATACCCTATCAGGCTGAGCAAAGACAAGTCCCGGACAATGGTGGCAACGGCCAAAAAGGGAAATGTGACTCCTGCGCCCTGCTGCACGATAAAAAACGACAGAACCAGGGAGGGCATGATCAAAAAAAGAAAGACCAGCACCTCGATGAACTGAACTTTTCTGGTGGTGAGATCCGGATATTCCCAGGCTTTGACAGGATCCTGCATTGGCTTCCACATCCCTTAGCCCCCTTGCGGGAGCGGTGAGGAGTCCGGATTTTTAGAGCAAGGGATTCTGGGCTCCGGTGAGGTTATTCACCCTGATGATTGGCCGGTCCCGGATATTCTGGCGACGCCGCCGGCAAACTGATCCGCCGCGGGAAAGCCGCCGTCGATATACCGACCGGCCCCCGTTAGAAAGGCAGCTCCGGGGCTGGCAGATTCTCCTGGTTGCCGGGCATGGCGCGGCAGGGACAAAGGGTATCTCTGCCAACCCTCCGCAGATCAGGGCGGAATGGCAGGCTCTCGGTGCATCCGGGGCTTAGCGTTCCCAGCCGGGAGGGGGTTCCACCAGGCTGACAAAGTTGCCGTTGACATCCGTAAGCAGAAACTTCCGCCCCGAAGGCAACCGGAAGGCCCTCATGGTTATTTCCGGACCGCGGTCAAAAATCACCGGCACATCGGTTTCCACCAAGGCGGCGTTCACTTCCGTGACTTCCCCGATTTTTTCTTCTGCCACCATGAGCGTGTAAACTTTATCCGAAACCTCAAAGGTCACCTTCTCTTCGTTCAAGGCATCGGAAACCCGCTTCAATTCCTCATTCGGGACATATATCTTCATGGGTTTTCTCCTCTGCGGGGTTCAGTCCGCACCTGGCTTTTCCGCCAGGTAACCTTATGTTAACCACCGAAATACAAAGGTCAACCTTCCAGGCGCCGTGAATTTTTGAGGTTTTTGAGGGGATCAGCCGCTGTGCTGGCGTATGACCTGCACGAAAAGGTCCTCCAAGGTGGGCTCGGCCGGGGCCAGGCTGACCCCGTCCAGACCGGCCTTTTTCAGGGTATCGGACAGAATTTTCTGGGCTGCGGCCCGGTCAGCCACGGTAACCATGAGGCGGTCTCCCATGGCCAGCACCTGCCGGGCCGCGGGATCGGCTTCGATGATCCGGCGGGCGGCCCGCAGATCCTTGGCCCTGACCTCCAGGAGTTCGCCCGCGAAGCCCGATTTGATGGCCTGGGGGGTAGCGGCCACCAGCAACCGGCCCTGGTGCATCAGGCCCACCCGTTGGGCCCGCTCCGCTTCATCCATGTAGGCAGTGGACAGGAAGATCGTGATGCCCGTTTTCAAAAGTTGATAAAGGATATGCCAGAACTCCCGCCGGGAAACGGGGTCCACCCCAAAGGTGGGTTCGTCCAGAAGAAGGACCTGGGGGTGATGGATGAGGGAGCAGATCAGCCCCAATTTCTGCCGCATCCCCCCGGAAAGGTTGGCAGCCGGTCGGCCCGTGAAAGGCTCGAGTCCGGAAAAACGCAAGAGCTCCGGCATCCGGGTCGCCCGGGTTTCTCTCTCCACCCGGTACAGGTCGGCGTAAAAGTGAAGATTTTCCATGACCGTCAGGTCGCCGTACAGGCCGAACCGCTGAGGCATATACCCGATATGCTCCCGGACCTGGTCCCCCTGGGTTACGGGGTCCAGCCCCAGGACCGCGGCGCTCCCCTCATCGGGGTCCATGATGCCCACCAGCAGGCGCATGGTGGTGGTCTTCCCGGCCCCGTCCGGCCCCACCAGGGCGAAGGACTCCCCCGGGGCCACGGTCAAACTTACGTGATCCACGGCCACCCGCTCGCCGAACCGTTTGGTCAGGCCCTCGATGCGCAGGGCACATTCAGGTTCTCCGGCCGCCAAGGCCCCTCTCCGTTTCTACCGAGCTAGGTAAAATAACTATACAATTCCTCGATCATTCGAGGTATATTTTTCGGGTCGTTATCGACAAAACTGCATTACTCGGGTACACTTGATTATTAAATTTATTATTTGAAAGCCAGTTTACTCCATGAAACGTACCCTTTTTCTCAACCCCCCTTCTTTTCAGGACTTTGACGGCGGGGCCGGTTCCCGTTATCAGGCCACCCGGGAAGTGGTCTCCTTCTGGTATCCCACCTGGCTGTGCTACCCGGCCGGCATGATTCCCGAAAGCCGGGTAGTGGACGCCCCGCCCGAGAATTTGACTGTGGACCAGGTGGTTCCCCTGGCCCGGGACTTTGACCTGGCCGTAATTTTTACCTCCAATGCTTCTTTTGCCACCGATCTCGCCACCATCAGCCGCCTCAAGGACGAAAACCCCCAGCTCGTGGCCGGCCTGGTGGGGCCCCAGGTGACGATTTTGCCGGAAGAATCTCTGGCGTCCGGTCCCCAGTTGGATTTTGTGGCCCGCCGGGAATTTGACTATACCATGTTGGAACTGGCCCAGGGGCGCCCCTGGGATAAGATCCTGGGGCTGAGCTATCGCAAAAACGGCCGCATCCATCACAACGATGACCGCCCCCTGATCGAGGATCTGGACGCCCTGCCCTTTGTTACCGACGTCTATTATCGGGACTTGCACATCGAAAATTATAAAATCCCGTATCTGCGCTATCCCTACCTCTCTATCTACACCGGCCGGGGTTGCCCCCATCACTGCGTATATTGCCTGTGGCCCCAGACCTTCACGGGGCGGCGCTACCGGGTGCGCAGCGTAGAGAACGTCGTGGCCGAGGTGCAGAAGGCCCTGGAGCATTTTCCCCAGACCGCGGAAATTTTCTTTGACGACGACACGTTTACGGCTAACGGGGAGCGGGCCCGGCAGATAGCCGCAGCCCTGGCGCCCCTCAAGTGCACCTGGTCCGCCACCGGCCGGGTGAATACCAGCTACGAGACCCTGAAGGCCATGAAGGAAGGAGGCTTGCGCCTCCTGGTGGTGGGCTTCGAATCGGGCGACCCCCAGATTTTGAAAAATATCAAAAAGGGCACCACCCCCGAGATGGGCCTCCGCTTCATGCGCTGGTGCAAGGAGCTGGGGATCACGGTGCACGGCACCTTTATAGTGGGCCTCCCCGGCGAAACCCGGGCCTCCCTCGAAACCTCCATGCGCTTTGCCTGCAGACTCGACCCGAATACCATCCAGGTTTCCCTGGCCTCCCCTTACCCAGGCACAGAGTTCTATGATTATTGCCGGGAAAAGGGGTACATGGCCGACCAGAAGCTGGTGGACGGCTCCACCGGCTATCAGCAGTGTGTGATTGATTACCCCGGTCTGGCCTCCGAGGAGATTTTCAAGGCCGTGTCCCGGTTTTACCGCCGCTTTTATTTCCGGCCCCGGGCCCTGGCCCGCATCACCTGGTGCATGGTCAAAGACCCGGTGGAACGGCGCCGTTTTCTCCAGCAGGGGCAGGAATTCCTCACCTTCCTGTTCCGCCGCCGCCAGAAGAAGGAAGAAAACGGGCACTCGGTTCCAACTGCTGCGCATGACCTTCAAAGAACTGGTTAAGCTGGCCCTGCAAGGAGGCCCCGGCTTCCTGCAGCTGGCGGTCACCAATGCGTGTAACGCCCACTGCCGCTTCTGCAGCTTTCCCCAGGTTCCCGCTAACGACCGGCGCATGGCGGACCCGGCCCGGCTGATCCGGAGTTTGGCCGCCATGCAGCAGGCCGGCATCCGGTATCTTTGTATCACCGGAGGAGAACCCCTGCTGTACCCCGCCCTCACCGATTGCCTGGCCCAGGCCCGCAGGCGGGGGCTGGAAACTTTGCTGGTGACCAACGGCATCCTTCTCACCCCGGCGCTGGTCCGCACCTTCAGGCAGGTCGGCCTGCATACCCTCATCATTTCCATTGACGCGGCCTCGGAAACGGTCCACGACCGCCACCGGGGAGCGCCCGGTCTTGCTTCCCATATCAAAGAAACTCTGCCAATGCTCCACCAGGCCGGCATCCGGACCGTGGCCTCCGTGACCATGAGCCGCCTCATCGACGACGTGCAGGCCTTGCTGCATTTCGTCCGGGGCCTGGGTTTTACCCAGCTGACCTTCTCCTACCCTCTGACCCGCCTCGCTTCCTCCTACCTCGGCTTTGCCGACAGTTGCCTGGTGAAATTTTCTCCCGCAGAGGCGGACCACCTGTTTGCCCAAATCCTGGATTTCAAAGAGCGCTCCCCTGTCCAGATCCTTAATCCCCGGGTTGGCCTGGAAGAGGCCCGGCGGCAATTGCAGGGCCTTCCCAGCCGCTTTCCGTGTCTCGCCGGTTTTAAATATTTTTTCGCCGACTGGGACCTGCAGGTTTACCGCTGCCATTTCCTGGCCGACACCCTGGGCTCACTGGAGGAAATCGACCGGATCAGCCCCATCCGGGACGGCTGTAACGCCTGCAACATCGACTGTTACCGGGACCCCAGCGTCTTTCAGTATGTGGCGGTATCCCTGGCTGACACTCTGTCCGCCTGGAGCCGGGGGGAACTGCTCCAGGGCTTCAGATCGCTCTTTAACCCCGCCAATCTCCTTTCCCTGGCCGCCCTGCTGGAAGGACGGCATTGGGTGCAGTGAGAGGATTTTGCGGGAAAGGAAGATAACGGCTCCTTCTCCCTTGAAGGGGCCTGCGGGGGAGAGAGCTGGGGGGAAAACAGTATTGGATTAAAATTTGTCGCCTGACCCCAATACGGTTCACTTAAGCATTGTTAGGAATTGGCGGACAGAGTCCACCCTATGATGTATTATGTATATGCTGTTTTGTCAGGCTGAGTGCAAAGCAGCATCTGGCTTGTAAAGATTCTTCGGTTGCCTGCCGCCCCCTCAGCATGACAAAACAATGAGCGTCGCCTGAGCTTATTTTTCTCAAGGGGAAAGCATTGCCCCCTCAGCCTCCAGCAGCCTTAGCTCCCCGCCGGGTCATGTTCACCGCCGATGACTTCGGCATGTCCCCCTCCCTGAATAATGCCGTGGCCCTGGCCCATTGTTTCGGGGTGCTCCGCAATGCCAGCCTTATGCCGGCCGGATCTTCCTTTGCCCACGCCATCGCCCTGTCCAGACAATTTCCTACCCTTTGCCTCGGGGTGCATCTCACCCTGATTCAGGGCCGCGCCGTCCTGCCCCCCGGCAGGATCCCCCATCTGGTTGACAGCCGGGGCCACTTCCCCACCGACCCGATTCAGACTGGCTGGCGCTATTTTTATGATACGGGGTTGCGGGCCGAGATCCAACGGGAGTTGCGGGCGCAGATCGAAGCGGTCCTGAATGTCGGGGTAAGGGCGTGGTTTTTAAACGGCCATCTCAACCTGCATCTCCACCCGAGCCTGACGCCCCTGGTAGTGGACCTGGCCAAGGAGTACGGCATCCCGGCCCTGCGCCTTTCCAAAGAGGATTGGCGCGCCACCCTGGCCCTGGCCCCGGACGGCCCTTTGCCCAAGGTGGCCCAGGGGATCATTTTCACCATTCTTTCCCGCCGAGCCCGGCGCCTGGCAGAACGCCGCGGTCTGGTGGTCAATGATCACCTCTTCGGACTCACCCACGACGGCCGCATGACCGAGGACTATCTGCTGAGGCTCGTCCCGCGCCTGCAGCCCGGCCTCACGGAAATTTACTGCCACCCGGCCCTGGAGGTGGACCCGGCCCTGCGGGGGGCAGCGCCCGCATACCGACGCCGGGAGGAGTTCAGGGCGCTGGTGAGTCCCCGGTTGCTGCAGGCCCTGACGGAGCGAGACATTACGGTGACGGATTTCAAAAAAGTTGCTCAGGCCAGATAAAGCCGCCCTTTGCCCCGATGCATTCGCATGTAAAAATCACGGTGTAAGGACTTTCAGGAGATGGGCATGGTCCCAGGCGGCTTTGAGACGTTGGGTTTGCAAGCCGCCTTTGAGGGAATTTTCCCCTTTCAGCAGGTTGGTGGCCAGATGGCGCAGGGTGGCCAGATTTTCCGGGGCATGGTCTTTTGGGACGCGGCAGTGGTCTTCCCGAAACGAGATTTTCAGGCACCAGTGCAGACCGTTTTCGATCCCTCAGTGTTCTCTGCCGGTCTTGGCGGTGGTGGCAGTCGCCGCCTGGGTCCTGGAGTCGGCGCCGCTGATGAGGGCGCACAGGGCAACCATGTGGATATCGTCAAGCAAGTGCCGGTTGTGGGGACACCGGGGGTCCTGGAGGCAGTCGGGATGTTGGCGGCAAGGTGACGAGGGAGCAGGCCGCATGGGGTAACCTCCTCAATATAATAGTCTTGCAGTAGTGACCCTAAATTCTCGCAAGAGCATAGAATTGTTTAACAATTCCAACAAGATATTCTTATTGGACTCATTTGTCGTAATCTCAGCCGGTTGTCCCGGATCAGATTAAGCCAGGTCAACCACCAGGCTGGCATATTCCATACCAGAGGCTACAGGCGATTGCCCGGCCCTTTGCTATTTTTCCCCTTGACAAGCAAAGCCGGATAAGAAAAAATGAGTGGTGCACGAGCGGGAATAACTCAGTGGTAGAGTGCAACCTTGCCAAGGTTGAAGTCGCGGGTTCGAATCCCGTTTCCCGCTCCATTGTTATTTCTGCACCTGTTCCAACCGGGCGGCATAGCCAAGTGGTAAGGCAACGGTCTGCAAAACCGTTATTCACCGGTTCGAATCCGGTTGCCGCCTCCAGGTAACCTCCAGAAATAAAAAACAGAAAAGCTTCAATATATCCATATCAGCCTGTCCCCAAAGTGTCCCCGGGGCGCTTTGGGGACAACTGTTTTCAGACCCGCCGTTCATATCCCCGTCACCGGGGTTGCCCCTCCCCGTTAGAGTAACCCGGTCATACCGTGCGAACCTGCCAAGAGTATAAGGCTTTTTAAGGAAATATGTTAATATTGTTCCGAGGCAATCTGGCACTTCCTGGGCATTACAGATTTGACTTCTGATAAAGACCCTCTCTGTTATTTCATATAGTTACGGCTCATCAAACGGCAAAAATGGCCTTTTGTGATTGAAGATGAGGTAATAACACAGGGGAGCCGGGAAGAGTTTTCCCCTATCCCAGACAGGAGAGGACGCGCCGTGAAAAAACTGGTCATTTTGGGTCATGGCACCGGTGGCACCATCATTGCCACCAAGATGCGGGAAAAATTGTCGGAACGGGAATGGGACATCACCGTCATCGACAAAGATTGGCAACATCACTATCAACCGGGCTGGCTCTTTATCCCCTTTGGCATTTACACCAAGAACGACTGCATCAAGCCGAAAAGCAAATTTGTTCCCGCCGGGGTCAACCTGGTCCTGGACGAGATTGTCCAGATCGACCCGGAAAAGCGCCTGGTCAAAACCAAGGAGGCCACCTTCAATTATGACTGGCTGGTGGTGGCCACCGGCGCAGGTATTAACCCTGCGGAAGTGGAGGGCATGCTGGAAGGAGGCTGGGGCAAGGATATCCACAACTTTTACACCCTGGAAGGGGCTTTGGCCCTGCGAGAAAAGATAAAATATTTCCAGAAAGGCCGGGTGGTGGTAAATATCGCCGAGTTGCCCTTCAAGTGTCCGGTGGCTCCCCTGGAATTCTGCTTTATGGCAGACTGGTTCTTCGACATCCACGGCGTCAGGAACAACATTGAAATCGAACTGGTCACGCCGTTGCCGGGGGCCTTTACCAAGCCCCAGGCTTCGGCCATGCTGGGGCAATTGGCCGAGGAAAAGAACGTCAAGGTTACCCCCAATTTCCAGATCTCCGGGGTGGATGCGGGCCGGAAGGTCATCAACTCCTATGATGGGCGAGAGGTGAATTACGACCTCCTGGTGGCCATCCCGCCCAATTTCGGGGCCCAATGCATCATCGACAGCGACATGGGCGACCCCATGGGGTACGTGGAGACGGATCACCATACCCTGAAGGCCAAAAACTTCGAGCGGATATACGTCATCGGCGACGCCGCCAACGTTCCCACTTCCAAGGCCGGGGCCGTGGCCCATTACGAGGCCGATGTGGTGGCGGAAAATCTCCTCCGGGAGATCGACGGGCAGCCCCCCTGGCCCAACTACGACGGCCATGCCACCTGAATGGTGGTGACCGGTTACGAGAAGGGGTCCCTTCTCGACTTTAATTACAAGATCGAGCCGCTGCCGGGCAAATTTCCTTTCCCGGGGGTCGGCCCCCTGGATCTGTTGGGGGTCAGCTTCGCCAATTATGTGGGCAAGATGATGTTCCGCTGGGTGTATTTCAATCTCATGCTCAAGGGCAGCCACCTGCCCCTGGAGCCCCAGTTCGTCATGGCCGGCAAGGTGCGGGGCATTCTTTCTCCCGATATAGAGATGCCCCTGAGGAGGAGACGGAAATGAGCGCCGAAGAACAGATTCTCGAGCGTCTGGCCCGCATCGAGGAGAAAATGGAGCAATTCTCCGTCGTGGCCGACCAGTTAACTAATATTACCAATATCTTTGAGAACTTCCACGACCTGGGCCGGGACATCTCCCTGCTCAGCTATCCCACGGTGAAGGTCCTTACCGAGGAGTTGGGGGAAGTGGAGACCGGCTTTCAACTGGAGGACATCACCTTTCTGTTCAAACGGTTTCTCCTCAGTCTGCGTCACATCGCCTGGGGGCTGGAGCAGCTGGAAAACCTGGTGGACTGGTGGCAGGATATGGAACCGATCATGAAAATTGCGGTCCCCCATCTGATCGACGTCCTGGAAGACCTGGATCAAAAGGGGATCTTCCGGGGCTACCAGGCGATGCTCCAGGGGTACGCCAAAATTGCCCAGAAATATGGCCCTGAAGACATCGACCTCATCGCTGACGGTATCGTCAGCATGCATGGGGTGGCGAAAAAGTTTACCGATCCGAAGTTTATACAATTTGTGGAAAAATTCATGGACGTGCCGACCCAGGTGAACCTGGAAGAGGCCAAGCCGACCGGTCCCATGGGTCTTATGTGGCGGATGCGCAGCCAGGAATCCCGCCGGGGGCTGGGGGTCCTGGCAGAACTCACCAAGGCCCTGGGAAAACTCGCCAACCACAACGGCAACGGCAAGACCCCAGCCGCCGGCGAGGAAGGTGGGGAATAGTATTTGTGGGGGGGAAAGGGAAAGGGTTCCACCCTTAGCCCCCTCCTCCACCAACTTCACACTGCAATGCGGCTCACCAGGCAGGCCCGGCAGGTGCCGGAGCGGAAGCGGGCGGCATCGGAAAGCGACAGGACGCCCACGATCCGGCTGGGTTCCCCTTGGGCGACAAAGAGACGGTGAATATCCCAAAAGATCATTTCCTCGATGGCCTCAGCCAGAAAGTCATCCTGATGGCAGCCCCTGACCGGCGTGCTCATGATTTGCCGGGCCGGGGTCTGGAGGGGCAGGCCGTGCTTGTAGGCCAGGATAAGGTCGGTCTTGGAAATCACCCCTGAGGCTCGCCCCCCCGCTTCCAGGACAAGTACTGCCGCCAGCCGGTTGGCTGCTAACTTCTCCATCACCGTTACGAGGGATTTGACTTCCGGAATACTCTCCACCCCCGGAGTCATCACTTCCCGGACGGTGAGGTGTCCGGCGAATTCCCCTTCGGTCTGGCCGCCGGTTTTTTTCAAAATACTCCGGTCGCAGCGGCGGCAAAAACGATACAATAAGCCCACGATATCGGGATAAGCCAGGACACCCTCAGCTCGCCCTGGATCCTCGCCGTGGACGTACAGCCGGTGAATGCGCTGACTGCGCATGGTGTTCAGCGCCGCGTCGAGAGAGTCTTCCTGGCGGCAGAAGAGGGGCGGGCCCACCATGATGGTTGCCGCCGGCGTCTCGAGGGGAAGCCCGGCATAATAAGCGCCCATAAGATCGGTCTTGGTGACCACCCCCTGGGCTTGTTGCTGTTCATCAGTGACCAGGATAGCGTTTACCTTGTACTTGATGGTGAAACGGATGACCTTTTCCAAGGGCGCGCCGGTATCCACCGCAATGACCTGACGCCGCATGGCCTCCGCCACCGTGAGGCCCTTCAAGACATTTTTCTGATCGATAACCGGCATTTCAGTAAGCCACTGACCGATGCACAGGGATCAGGAAGCGCAGACAGAGGTATTGATCACTGCTCTTCACCCGCCCAGCCTTGCCAGCAGGTAGTCGAAGACCCGGGAGAGGTAGACGATGCCCACTACCCGGCCCTGATCCAAAACCGGGAGGCGGCGCACATGTTTTTTAATCATGATGTCGATGATGAGGAGGAGGTGGGTGTCCGGGGTAATGGTGATGAGGTCGGTGGTCATGATATCCCCCACCAGTACGGGTCGGGCCCGGTCGCAGGCGGCCTGGAGCAGCCCGTGTAAGTCCAGGTCGGCCATTTCCCCCCAGATATGGGTGTGCTTGGGCCGCAGCAGCAGGAAGATATCATAGACCGAGAGCATCCCCACCAGCCGTCCGTCGCAATCCACCACCAACATACCGAAAACCCGCCGGCCGCTCTCCTCGCTGGCCTGCTCAAAAATGCCTACGGCTTCGGCCACGGTCATGCGCGGATTCAGGGTATGAAACCGGGTGTCCATGACATCCCGGGCCATTTCGCTCATAAGAACACCTAAAAAAGAGTTGAGTCTAAGCGGCTGAAAAGGTCCTTATAATCACCCCTTTCAAAAGGGGGTCAGGGGAGATTGGTGAGTCCTGAATTGAGCGATTTGTAGCCGCAACCTTCAGGTTGCGCCGGTAACCGCTAACCTCTGGGGGTATGGGAAGCCCGGGCTGAAGCCTGCGGCTGCAAGTACGTCTTCCCTGAAATCGCTCAATTTAGATGAGTGTAACTTGATGGTTACTCACTATTTTAACGCAAGCAGGTAAGTTTCTTACCTTTTCATCTTGGCCCAGGGGTCTTTCAGGGTAACCGTGCGGTTGAACACCAGGCTGTCCGGCCGGGTGTCCTGGTCCACGCAGAAGTAGCCCAGGCGCTCGAACTGAAAGCTCTCCCCGGGTTTGGCCCCGGCCAGGGAAGGTTCCACCCGGCAAGCCGTAAGGGTTTCCAGGGAGTTGGGGTTCAGGTCGTCCAGGAAATTGCCGGTGGCCGCGCCGGGCTCCGGCGCCGCAAACAGGCGGTCGTAGAGGCGCACCGTGGCCACCTGCGAGTGGGGGGCCGACACCCAGTGCAGGGTGGCCTTGACTTTGCGGCCGTCCGGGGCATAGCCCCCCCTGGTTTCGGGGTCGTAGGTGCAGCGCAGTTCCACGACCTCGCCCTGACTGTCTTTCACCACCTCTTCGCACTTGAGATAATAGGCGTAGCGCAGGCGCACTTCCCGGCCCGGGGCCAGGCGGAAAAATTTCTTGGGCGGGTCCTCCATGAAATCATCCCGCTCGATGTAAAGCTGTCGGGAAAAGGGCACCGGCCGTGTGCCGGAGTCCGGGTTCTCGGGGTTGTTCACCGCCTCCAGGTACTCCACCTGGCCTTCGGGATAATTGCTGATGGTGACCTTGAGGGGACGCAGCACCGCCATGACCCGGGGCGCGGTTTTATTCAGTTCCTCCCGGACGCAAAACTCCAGGAGGGACATCTCCACCAGGTTTTCCCGTTTTCCCACCCCGATCATTTCACAAAACCTGCGCACCGCGGCGGCGGGGTAACCCCGGCGGCGCAGCCCGGAAATGGTGGGCATGCGGGGGTCATTCCAGGCGGTGACGTGGCCTTCCTGAACCAATTTTATGAGGCGGCGCTTGGACAGCACCGTGTAATTCAGATTCAGGCGGGCGAACTCGTACTGGTAAGGCCGAGAAGGCACCGGCAGGTTGTCCAGGGTCCAGTCATACAGGGGCCGGTGGTCCTCAAACTCGAGGGTGCAGATGGAGTGGGTGACACCCTCCAGCGCGTCGCTGATGGGGTGGGCGTAATCGTACATGGGGTAGATGCACCACGTGTCGCCGGTGCGGTGGTGCTCGGCGTGGAGAACGCGGTAGAGCACAGGATCGCGCAGATTGATGTTGCCGCTGGCCATGTCGATTTTGGCCCGGAGCACGTGGGAACCGTCCGGAAATTCCCCGGCGCGCATGCGTCTGAACAGGTCCAGGTTTTCCTCAATGCTGCGGTTCCGGTAGGGGCTTTCCTGGCCGGGTTCGGTGAGGGTGCCGCGATATGCCCGGATCTCTTCCGCAGTCAGAGAGCAGACGTAGGCCTTCCCCGTTTTGATGAGGTGCAGGGCGTAATCGTACATCCGGTCGAAGTAATCGGACGCAAAGTACATCCGGTCCTCCCAGTCGAACCCCAGCCAGCGCACGTCGGCCATGATGGAGTCCACGTATTCCTGTTCTTCCTTGGTGGGGTTGGTGTCGTCGAAGCGCAGGTTGCAGACGCCGCCGAACTCCTGGGCGATGCCGAAATTGAGGCAGATGGACTTGGCGTGGCCGATGTGCAGGTAGCCGTTGGGCTCCGGGGGAAAACGGGTCACGATCCGGGCATATTTGCCCGCGGCCAGGTCGTCAGCTACGATCTGGCGGATAAAATCCAGAGGACGGGAGGCCTCGGGGGTGGCCATAAGCTCACGTTCCTTTTGGGGGTTGGCGTGGATGTACCTGGAAAATGTATCAAAAAACCTGGGGATAATTCAAGAGCGCGGGCCCTGGCGAGTCCTGAAAATGACGCCCTGCCTTCCTGCAAGGTTCCTCTTCCCTGTGCGGCTTCCCCGAGCGGGGACCTTGCCTTCGACTCTCAGGGTTCTTATCTTAAAACAAAAGCATTGCACAAGGTGACGTCTTCCTGGCGAACAGGTGCCGCGCAACAAGGGGGGTGCTTCCATGAATGCCCGATGCCTGGTGGAGGAAACTGAAGGCCGAGAACTGGATTCTTTTGATCTGATCACTGCCCTGGGCCTGCTGAAGGAACATGCTTTTAAAGAGCTGTGGCGGCGGTATGGCGACAGGGGCAAGCCGGCGGCTAACCTCAATTTCACCCTGAACCTTGAAGGTTATTATGTAGAGATGACCATGGAGACCCTGACCGCGCTGGCCCTGTCCCCCAAATACCAGGCCAGCCCGCACCTGATGCAGGCCTTGATCAGGCGCCTGCTGTGCGGTCACCGCCATGGGCTGATCCTGGAGAAATTGCGGGCTTACGGGGTGGCGGTGGGGGACGGCAACCAGATCAACCTGTCCTGCTCGGTGGGCACCAAGGGGGTGGATCTTCTGGTGAACCGGCACCCTGAGGCCCCGGAATACCGCTTCCGCAGGTTCGGCACCTCCAGGGTGGAGCAGGAGGAGCAGCGCCCCCTGGACCATTACGACCTGGTGTCCATCCTGTACCTGGCCCAGCAAAATCTGACAGACCAGATCATCAACCGTTACGTCCCCCAGGAAATATTAAACGAAGGCTCCGAAGAAGAAAAGAAGGTGCATTTTACGAGCCGGGCCGGGAATTACGACGTCATTTTTACCTTTGCGCGCATCAAAAACGACCAACCCCGGCAGGTGCCCGACAGGGGAAACGTCTCCACCGCCACCATGCATCAGGTGGTGCGCCGCCTGTTTGCCGGTCACGCCCCGGAACTCACCGCCCGGGAACTCAGTGACAAGGGCATCATCGTCAGCCCGGGCGAAGTGTCCCAGGAGTTTCGCCTGGCCCGCATCTTAAACGACAATCTCATCGAGATGAGCTTTAAGCGGGGTTAAGGGGGTGCCGGGTGCCGGGTGCCGGGCGCTGGGAACAACCAAAATCCCCAACCTTGACCCCAGGACCCGGAACCTGTTTTTGAAGAAAGAAAATTGTTCGCCAACCCTGGCAAAACCTAAAGCGTAAATCCAAGCACCCGGCACCCGGCACCCAGCATTTTATCCCACAATAATCACGGCCCGGCCCTGGGAGTTCTGGACCACCTTGTTGGTGACGCTTCCCAGGATCAGGGATTTGGCCGCACCCAACCCCCGGCGGCCCATGACAATGGTGTCCACTCCCCGCTCCACGGCCTCCCGGACGAGGTCCTCGGCCACGTCGTAATACTTGGGTATAAAATCGTTATGCACGGCGGCGATGCCGGCGCCATTGAGCAGGTCCTTGGCCTTTGCCACCAGCCCCTGCCATTGCTTCTCCTGGTCTTTCTGCCAGCTGTCCACCAAGCGTTTGCGGTTCTCGCGCTCTGCCTCGCTCAAGATGTGACCGTCGTCCCAGAGGGCCGGCGGCAGACCTGACAAAATGTGGAGAAGGGTGACTTCCACTCCCGGTGTCTGGCCAAAGGTTTTGGCCACGTATTCCACGGCACGCCAGGCTCCTTCTGATTTATCCAGGGCTATGAGCAGCTTTCCAGCCATGTGCTTCCCCTTTCGCCATTGTATGGTATGCGCTTCTGTCTTTTGCTCTGCAAAAGACACAACCGAACTTTTCGCGGGTGAGGGGGCTCAGGGGCCGGTGGGCCCTTATCCCCTTCTTCGCCCCCCTCCCCCAATCCCTTGTCGGCCGGTAACTTCGCGGGGGGAGTCGGGACGTCAATCCCGTCTTCCCCGGCCCCTCAAGGGTTGTGAGGGGGGCGTGGGGCAGGGAGCCACTCTCTGGCCCTCCCCCCCCGGTTGAAAAGCATTATTCTCTTTGCAGAGCAAAGGGAATAATCATTTTCTGTTAAATAATCACCCCTCCGCGAGAATGTCAAATGGAGCTTGGTCACAAGCAGAAGAAAATGCCTTGCCAGACCGGGTATTTGCCCTTAGAATCTTATACCCAGGCGGGCACTATGGAAAAAATGACAAAAAAAGATTTTCAGGAGATCATTGCCGACGCCGGACAGGTGGAGCGCATCCTTACCTGCATGGAATTTTCCAAGGCATTGGTCAGCGCTTATGACATGGAAACGCTCCTGACTGCGGTGCTGGAGCGCATCAAGGTCCTGATCCCCGCCCGCAACTGGTCCCTGTTGTTGCTCGATCCTCAGAGCCGGGAACTTTACTTTGCCGTTACCGTGGGGGTGGACCAGCAGCTTTTGAAAGGAGTACGCTTAAAAATCGGCGAGGGTATTGCCGGGACCGTGGCCCAGACCGGCAAGCCCATGTTTATTGCCGACACCTCCGAAGATCCGCGCTTCAGTCAGAAAGTCGATCATATCACCGGCTTTGACACCCGCTCCATTATCGCCCTGCCTCTCTTGGTGCGGGGGGAGGTGGTGGGGGTTTTTGAAGTGGTCAACGTGGAAGACCACGATTTTTTTCGGGAAAAGTACCTGCCCCTGCTGGAAATTCTGGGAGATTACGTGGCCATCGCCGTGGACAATGTCCAAAACCTGCAAAAGCTCCAGGCCCGCACCTTTATCGACGAAGTCACGGGGTTTTACAATACCCGCTACCTGTCCGTCAAGCTGGACAAGTTCATCGCGGACGTCCTGAGCAGGCAGAATACCGAGCTTTCCGTAGTCTTCCTGGACATAGACAATTTTAAAAACGTGGTGGATACTTACGGACATTTGCAGGGGAGCAGGGTCCTGGCGGAGGTGGCCCGGGTAATCCACGGCGTTCTGGGACCGGAGGACGGGTTGGTGCGGTATGGCGGCGACGAATATATCGTGCTGCTGCCAGGCCAAAGCCAGGCCCAGGCCCTGATGTTGACGCGGCGGATGCGCCGGGCCCTCAAAGAATTCTCCTTCCTGGCGGCTGAAGGCCGCAACATCAAGCTGACCGCCAGCTTCGGCATCGCCACCCTGCCCCAGGACGCCCGGGACAAGGAAACCCTGCTGCTCATCGCCGACCGGGCCATGTTCGGCGGTAAAGGGCGGGGCAAGGACTGCATCGTCATGGGCCGGAACCTCACCCCGGCGCCGGAGGAGTAAGGGCCGGTGTCCCAAAATATTCTGGAGCTCGCCCGGGAAGTCCTCATCATTGAAGCCGAAGGCATCGCCCAACTGGTCCAGAAGCTGGACAAAAGCTTTGTCAAGGCGGTGGACCTGGTTTATAAGGCCCGGGGCCGGGTGATTTTAACCGGGGTGGGCAAGTCCGGCATCGTGGCCCGGAAACTGGTGGCCACCTTCAACTCCACCGGCACCCGTGCCCTGTTCCTGCACCCGGTGGAGGCCATGCACGGCGATCTGGGCATGGTTTCCAAAGATGATGTGGTCCTGGCCCTGTCCAACAGCGGCGAAACCCAGGAGCTTACCATTCTGCTTCCCAGCTTGCAGCGTCTGGGCGCGCCTCTGATTGCCCTTACGGGGCGGCCCGACTCCACCTTGGGGCGCGCCAGCAAAGTGGTCATCGACACCGGGGTGCCCCGGGAGGCCTGTCCCCTGGGATTGGCGCCCACGGCCAGCACCACGGCCATGCTGGCCATGGGAGACGCCCTGGCGGTGGTGCTTTTAACCAAACGGGGGTTTCAGGCCAGCGATTTTCAGCGCTTTCATCCCGGCGGCAGCCTGGGGGCGCGGCTGAACCTGGCCATCCGGGAGGTCATGCTCACCGGGGAGAGCATCCCCCGCTCCCGGCCCGACGAACCTCTGGCCCAGGCCATCCGGGAAATGGGGGCTAAAAAACTGGGTGCCACCCTGGTGGTGGCTGAGGGGGACATCCTTACCGGCATCGTCACCGACGGCGATCTGCGCCGGGCCCTGGCTCTTCCAGGACAGATTCTGGACCGGCGGGTAAGCGAGGTGATGACCCGACAGCCCCAGGCCGTGGGCCCGGACACCTTGGCCTCCCAGGCCCTGGAACTCATGGAGCAAAAGGCCATCATGGTGCTGCCGGTGGTGGACCGGGACGGCAAAGTCCAGGGCATCGTGCATCTTCACGATCTCTTGGGGCGGGGGGAGTTTAAGTTTACCTGTTAGCTTATGCGGTTTGCAAAATTGAGATCTCCGCGAACACTGGGCAGAATAACCGCCCCCGGTTATGTTCTGCCGGCGAGGGCGCCTGCTCCCAAACGTATTGATTCATCCGATTACGCCTTTTGTTTTGCAAAAGAGAAGAAAGCCTTGCAGGTGGGGGGAAGGCCAGGAAGGCGGAGGAGGATGGGGTTAAATGGGAATTGAGTAAGGATTACCCCACCCCTCTCCCGTCAGTGCATCCAGGGGAGGGGGGAAGACAGCGTTCCACGACTTTATTTTTCTTGTGGCTTCGGGGTAAAGGAAACAAGCGAGCCTTCCGCCAAATTGAGCCGCAGGCTTCCAGCCTGCGCTTGCCCAGGCTGGAAGGCCTGTGCCATTGAGGATAAATTAGAAACCAATTAAATGCCAAAGCAACAGCAATTACAGATAGATTTTACCTTTTCCTGGTTTCTTTTACCTTAACCTTGGACCCTGGACTTACGGTGAATCTCATGTTCGACCAAACCGGCATTCTGCCTCCGGAAGGGCTCATCATCGAGGCCGTCACGCCGCTCACCCCGGCGGGGGATCTGGATGCGGCGAGTCTCACCCGCCTGGTGGAACGGGTGGCCGCCGCGGCCGACGGCCTTTTGGTGGGGGGGCCGGAAGCCGGGGAAGGTCTGGCTTTGCCGCCGCAGGTCCGGCTGGAGCTTTTGGGCCGGAGCCTTGTCGAAGTAAAAGGGCGCCTGCCCATCTTTTTCGGCATCACGGGATCGACCCCGGAAGAAACCCGGGCCTTGGCCCTGGCGGTCCCCGAGGTCATGAGCCGTCACGACTATCAGGGCCAGGTTTTTTTGGCCGATCTCCCGTTGTGGTACCACAGCAACCGAGGGTTGCCCCAGTTCTATAAGAAGCTGCTGCAGGAGGCCAAGCTCCCCCTTATGGTGCTGAACCTGCCGGAAGTGCTGCGCCGGCGGGCCTTTCTCTTCAAACACCGGAATATCCGCACCCAGGTGCTGAAAAAGCTGACAGAGATACCGGCCATAACCGGAGTGATCTACCAGGGAGAACTGCGGCGGTTCCTCAACTACCACCTGGCCGCGGTGGCCCGGCCGGCCTTTGCCTTCTATGAAGCCGACGAATGCCGTTTCCTGACCCGGCCGGGGGCCTGGGGAGTGGTGTCGGCGGGGGCCCAGTTGTACCCGGAGGCCTGGCGGCAGGTCTCCCGGGCCTGTCTGCACCCGGAGGAGGTGGGCGAGGATTTTGCGGCCCGCCATCACCTTTGGGAGGAGTCCTCCCGGCTGGTTAATCTGGCCGGTCTCTATCACCCGGCTCCCGCTCCCCTTGTGAAGGCGGCGCTGGCGGCCCAAGGCATACTCGCCAGTGATGTTACCGCTCCAGGAACGAAACCGGCGCCGCCGCCCCAAAGACAAAAACTTTTGGATTTTTCACCAGCCATTCCGTAATCCCGCAGCGAGGCGGAATTCATGAAAAACATCCAGGCGTGGAGCGCGGTCAAGAAGGCCCGGAGCCTTACCCAGGCTCATCGCGAAAAAATGACGCAGGAGGGCGGAAACAAGTCTTGACCAGGTGGGTTATAGTAATCCTGGGATTCATGTTGGCTGCCTGGGTACATGGCTCCCTGGCCCAGGGACCGTCCGGCCAGGATCTGGTGAAACGGCTCAACTGCCAGGCCTGCCACACCCTCGCCGGCAAGGGCGGCAAGCTGGGGCCGAACCTGGATAAGGCAGGGCAACATCTTACCTCTGAGGCCATAAAAAAAATTCTTGTTCACCCTCATGGCGGCATGCCGAACTTCGCCTACCTTAAACCCGAGGAACTGGAGGCAGTGGTGCATTACCTGTCAGGATTGAAATAGAATTATGGGGGAAGGATCAGGGAGCCCCACAGGCGAGACGCCTGTGCCACAGGCTTCCTGCCCTCCCAAAATGCGATCCCAATGTTTGAATTTCAGCTGAAAAAAGCAACCGGCCCGGCCGGGCCGCGGCTCGGGGAAATACGCACCGATCACGGGGTGGTGGAAACTCCGGTCTTCATGCCCGTGGCCACCTATGGCACGGTGAAGACCCTGACTCCCGAAGAGGTGGCGGAGTTGGGAGCCATGATCATCCTCAGCAATGTGTATCACCTGTATCTGAGGCCCGGAGTAGAGCTGATCCGCAAATTGGGCGGCCTGCACCGCTTCATGAATTGGCCCGGTCCCATCCTCACCGACTCTGGCGGTTTTCAGGTGTTCAGCCTGGCCCCCTTCCGCACCCTGAGTGAGGAGGGGGTGCTGTTTCGCTCCCACCTGAACGGCGATCAGCACTTTTTGACTCCGGAAAAAGTGGTGGAACTCCAGGAGACGCTCGGGGTGGACATCATGATGTGCCTGGACGAATGCCCGCCGTTTCCCTGCGAGGAAAAGCAAGCCCGCCGGGCCATGGATCTCACGTTGCTGTGGGCTAAGAGGTCCCATGAAGTCTGGAGACGGCAAGGGGGGGCTCTCTTTGCCATTGTTCAGGGCGGCATGAAGGCGGCATGGCGCCGGGAGCAGGCCCAGGCCCTGGGGCAGCTTGACTTTCCCGGCTACGCCCTGGGGGGCCTTTCGGTGGGAGAGGACAAAGAGACTACCCAGGCCATGATCGAGGCCACCACCCCGGAACTCCCGGAGGACAAACCCCGCTACCTCATGGGCCTCGGCACCCCGGAGGACCTGGTCGAGGGAGTGGCCCGGGGGGTAGACATGTTCGACTGCGTGCTCCCCACCCGCAATGCCAGAAATGGCATGGCCTTTACCGATGCGGGCCGGGTTGTTATCAAGAACGCCGCCTACGCGCAGGACCCGGATCCTTTGGACCAGAACTGCGGCTGTTATACCTGCCGAAATTATTCCCGGGCCTATCTGCGGCATCTTTTTGTCTGCCGGGAGATTCTCGCCTATCGCCTTTTAACCTGGCATAATTTATATTATTATTTCAACCTCATGGCTCGAATGCGCCAGGCGCTGGCCGCCGGCCGGTTTGCGGCCTTTCGCCGGGACTTCTACACTCAACGAAACGAAGGAGGTACACCTCGTGGTTAATTGGGCACACGCCGCCAATGGAGCAGCAGCCGGAGGGGAGTGGGGCAACATGTTTCCTCTGCTCATGATGCTCTCCATTTTTGTGATTTTTTATTTTTTGCTGATTCGGCCCCAGCAGAAGAAAGCCAAAGAGCACAAGGCCTTTTTAGAGAATTTGAAGCGGGGCGACCGGATTATTACCGCCGGCGGCCTTGTCGGCGAAATCATTTCCATCGCCGACCAGTCGTTGATCGTGGAGATTGCCGACAAGGTGCGGGTGGAAGTGGGCCGCGGCTACGTCGCCGGTTTCGCCCCCAAGAAATAATACTGTTTTTGGTTTCCAGTCTGTCATGACCTCGACATTACCCCAGGAAGATTGCTGTGCCTGAAGACCACACCCTTGCCCCCTTTCTCCGGTCCCTGGACGATCTCGAGGACCTGGTGCGGGGCTGGCAGCGCCTGTTCCCGCTGGCCCCTTCCCAGGCCGAGCACTGGCTGAAAGTGCTCAGCCAGGTTCGGACCCACCTGGCGGAAGACTGTCTCAGGGTCGCGGTGGTGGGCACGGTCAAATCCGGGAAAAGCACCTTCATCAACGCCCTGGTGGGGCAGGATCTGCTCCGCCGGGGGGCGGGCATCCTCACGGCCATGATCACCCGGGTGCAGCCGGGGGATCCTGCCACCGCGGTCCTCCGGTTCAAAGACTGGACGGAGATTGCCGAAGAAATCCGGCGGGCCCTGGCCCTCTTTCCCGGCGGGGCCCTCGAAACCCTCGGCGGCCCCTTTAACCTGCGCCAGGCCGAGGACCGCGGGCTGCTGGCCCAGGACCTGGCCGCAGGCGAACAGGCCGATTTCTGGGCCGGCAGCAGCCTGAATCAGGAGTGGCTCCTCCTTAAATCCTATCTGGAGGGCTATGACCAGGCCGCGGAGTATGTCGACAAGGGCTCACTGGTCCTGTCCGGGGAAGACTTGGCCCGCCACGGCGACCTGGTGACCCGGGAGGCCACGGCCGTTTATCTGAAAGATGTGCTGCTTACGGTTCCCGTCCCCTGGCTGCCCCACGGCGTGGAACTGGGGGACTGCCAGGGAAGCGACTCCCCCATTCCCCAGCACTTGGCTCAGGTTCTGGCTTACCTCTTAAAAAGCGACCTGGTCCTCTACGTCATCAGCTCCCGGGTGGGCCTCCGGCAGGGGGACTTTCAATTCATTACGGAAATCAAACGCATGGGGCTCCTGCCCCACACCTGGTTTCTGTTGAACCTGGATCTGGCCGAACTGAAGGGCATCAAAGAAATTATGGCCTTGAGGGAACGGTTGCGCCAGGAGCTTGCCCCCTTGGGGGCGGACTCTCCCTTGTATGCCCTGTCGGCCCTGGAGCTTCTGCTCAGGCGCCGTCGGGAGCGGGGAGAAGCCCTGGAGGCCCGGGAGGCCGCCCTGTTCTCTGTCTGGGAGGCGGACCCCGAGGCCTCTGCATACAGCGGCCAGGAAACCGAGCGCTTTTCATCGGCATTAACAGCCGGCCTGGAGCATCTGCGGCAGAAGCGCCTGGCAGGAGCAAGCCTCTCCCAGGTGGAGATGGTGGCCCGGGGACTGCGGGAGCAGATGGAATTGGCCCTGGGGCTGGCGGGCAAGGACCAGGCCGCGTTCCAGGATCTGGAGGCGCGGCTGGCGGCGCGCCGCCAGCCGCTCTCGGCCACCCGCCAGAGCCTGGCCCAAGCCCTCGCCGGGGCCGGCGACCGCCTCAAGGCAACCCTGAAAAAACGGGTGGGGTCCTTCCTGGACACCCGCTCCGGGCAAGGCGCGGCCATATTCGATTTTATCCTGGAATTCGAGCCTGATTGGGATAAGCTCGTGCCCCTCGGGGAGACCGAGGTGCTGCGCGCCGCCCTGTACCGCCTCTTCCAGGAGTTTCAGAAGGCTCTGGCCCGCTTTGTGGCCGGCGAAATGACCGGCCGGGTCCTGGAATTTGTCAAAACCCAGGAGGAGTGGCTGCGCCAGGAGTTGTTGGCCACTGCCGCGCCCCTTTTTCTGTCTTTGCAGGAGGCCCTGGCCCTCTACTATCAGGAAATCGCCGCCCATGGCCTGCCGGCCACGCCGCCCCGGCTGAAGGTGGAACTGCCCCCCACCCCCACGGACATTGAGGTGCCCTTGTTGACTGTGGCGCCGCAGGTGGACTGGCGCTGGAGCGGGGAGGCCTGGCTGCGCTCCGGCGCGGGTTGGCTGCGGCGGGCCTGGGAGGCATTGAAAGCCAGGCTGGGGAGAAAAGCAATCACCGACCCCCGGGAACAGCTCCTCCAGAACCTGGCCTGGGCGCTCAAGACCATCAAGGACCGGCTCCGGGAAGAGGCCAGGGTGGATCTCATCGATTTTGGCGAACGCCTGAAGTTTCGCTATTTTTTCCCCCTGGTGGACAGCCTTTCCGCCAGTCTTATGGCCCACCTGGACGACCTCCTGAAATCCCTGCTCGCCGACCTGGAGGTCATGGTATCGGCTATGCGAGTGGCCGAGGCGGACCAGGAAACCCGCCGCCAGCACCTGACGGCTATGGCCCAACGGGCGCAGGCAGTGGAGGAAGCATTGCGTCAAGGGGAAGTCCAGGAATAAAAACGGATGCCGGGATTTGCTCTTCCCGCACCCCTCCCCCCGTGTAAGATCCAGGGGTGAGAGGATTGGGGTGAAGGGGTGCCTGGACTTTTTCGAGTTCATCAAAAATGACCGATAAACTGGCGTGGCTGGCCCTGCAGGGCATTCCCGGCATAGGCCCGGTGCTGTTTCACCGGCTGGTTGAGGCCTTTGGCAGTCCCGCCCGGGTTTTTCAGACACCCTTTTCCCAACTGTGCGCCCTGCGCGGTATCTCTGACGCCCTGGCCCAAACCATCCTGGATTTCAGGCATTGGGACCGGGTGGAGGAGCATCTGTCCCGGCTGAGGACTTGGGGGGCTGAGATCATCACCCTGGATGATCCCGGCTACCCCCTCCGGCTGACAGAAATCCCCTTCCCTCCTCCTGTCTTGTTCGTCAAAGGGGAGATAAAACCCGAGGACAGCCTGGCTCTGGCCATGGTGGGGACCAGGAACGCGAGCTATTATGGGAAAAAAACCTGCCGCAGCCTGGCCCGGGAGCTGGCCCGCCGGGGCGTTACTATCGTGAGCGGCCTGGCCCGGGGCATCGACACCGTGGCCCACCAGGGGGCCCTGGAGGGAGGCGGCCGCACGCTGGCGGTTCTGGGCTGCGGCCTGGACGTGGTCTATCCCCCGGAAAACCGGGAACTTTACGGTCTCATCCCGGAAAATGGCGCCCTCATCACCGAATATCCCCTGGGCGCCCCCCCTGAAGCTCACAATTTTCCCCGGCGCAACCGTATCATCAGCGGTCTGGCCCTGGGGGTTCTGGTGGTGGAGGCCGGACTCAAAAGCGGCACCCAGATCACCGCCCAGTGCGCCCTGGACCAGAACCGGGAGGTGCTGGCCGTGCCTGGTCCCGTCAATTCCCCCACGAGCGCAGGGCCTCACCGTCTTATCCAGACGGGGGCCAAGCTGGTGCAGAACGTGGATGACATCCTGGCGGAGCTTCCCCAGGCCGGGGGCCCCATCAAAGCCAAGGCCGGCGCTGCGCCGGAGTTGCCCCGCAGGCCCGGCCCGGTCCTCTTCGCTAAAGACGATCCTTTGCTCCCCCTGTTGGGCGCCGCACCGCTGCAACTGGAGGAACTGGTGCAGGCCTCCCATCTGCCCGCCGCGGAGGTTATGAGCCGACTCACACTCCTGGAACTCCAGGGCCTGGTGAGGGAACTGCCGGGGAAGTGCTACGTGCTCCAGGGGTGATGCGGGACTCGTTTTATCTTTGCCCGCGGACACTTCTCCTGATCTTGGCAAGGGTCTTGCGAAGGAAGTGAAGCGACTGAGTCAGACCGGCCCTTGAAATCCTGCCGTCAAGTCATATGGTAAGGATGTACGGGAAAGCGGGAAGCTATAAACCTTATGCCTGAGGAAAAGAGCTTCGTGGCCTGACGTGCGCCATCCCCGAGAATGAACAGCTTTGGTAAGGGCGGACCAGGTGTCCGCCCGGTTCACTTCGGCTTATAGCTTGAAGCTTAGACCCTAGAGTCCAAATCCCAGGTCCGGTCATCCCCCTCTTGCATTGCCGGGACATTTAGGTAAAACTGAAAACTCCCGATAACATCCCTTAAAACGAGGCACGTATTTTTTGACGATATGGCAAAATCTCTTCTCATAGTAGAATCGCCCACCAAGGCCAAGACCCTCCAGAAATATCTGGGGAAGGAATATGATGTGCGTTCCACCAAGGGGCACGTGCGCGATCTCCCCAAAAACGAGCTCGGCGTGGACGTGGACAAGGATTTCCAGGCCAAATATGTCACCATTGTGGGCAAGGCCAAGGTGATCAGCGAACTCAAGAAAGCCGCGGCCGGCGTGCCGGACATCTACCTCGGGCCGGACCCGGACCGGGAGGGGGAGGCCATCGCCTGGCATATCGCCGAGTCCCTGGGTGAAAAAAACCACCGTTTTCACCGGGTCCTGCTCACGGAGATTACCCAGAAGGCCATCAGGGAAGCCCTGGCCAAACCGGTGCCCCTGAACCGGGCCCGCTTCGAGTCCCAGCAGGCCCGGCGTATCCTGGACCGGTTGGTGGGCTACCAGTTGAGCCCGCTGCTGTGGCAGAAGGTCAAGGCGGGGCTCTCCGCCGGGCGGGTCCAGTCCGTGGCCTTGCGTCTCCTGGTGGACCGGGAAAAAGCCATCCTTGCCTTCGTCCCCGAGGAATACTGGACCATGACCGCCTGCCTGGCGGCCAAGGAACCGCCAAGGTTTGCGGCCCGCCTGGTCAAGTACCGGGGCAAGGATATCAAGCCCGGCAATATCACCGAAATCGAAAACATTCTGGCTGACCTGGAGGAGGCTGCTTTTACGGTGGCCGGGGTGGAGAAGAAGCCCCAGAAGCGCAATCCGGCCCCGCCCTTCATCACCAGCACCCTGCAGATGGAGGCCAACCGCAGGCTGAGGTTTTCTCCCCAGAACACCATGCGCGTGGCCCAGCGGCTGTATGAAGGCATGACCCTGGGGGACGAGGGGCCGGTGGGCCTGATCACCTATATGCGTACGGACTCCACCCGGGTGTCGGGGGAGGCCCTGGAAGCGGTGCGGAGCTTCATCGGCGGCGCCTTCGGGGAAAAATTTCTGCCGAAGTCCCCCCATCGCTATAAAAGCCCCAAGGGGGCCCAGGAAGCCCATGAAGCCATCCGCCCCACCGACGTCAACCGCCGCCCGGAAGACGTGAAGAAGTTCCTGAAAAAGGATGAATTCGCCCTGTACGAGCTGATCTGGCGACGGTTCGTGGCCTCCCAGATGGCCCAGGCCCTTTTCCAGCTCACCACGGTGGATGTGGAAGCCGCCGACTATCTCTTCCGGGCCACGGCTACGGTGATGACCTTTCCGGGATTCACGGTCCTGTACCAGGAGACCAGCGAAGAGGTGGAAAAAGAAGAGAAGCTGCCGCGGCTTACCCAGGGGGAAAACCTGGAACTGGTGGACTTCGATCCGCAACAGCACTTCACCAAGCCGCCGCCGCGCTACACCGAGGCCAGCCTGATCAAGGAACTGGAAGTGCAGGGGATCGGGCGGCCCAGCACCTACGCCACCATCCTGGGGAACCTGCAGACCCGGGATTATGTCCTGAAAATCAAGACGCGCCTGCGGCCCACGGAGCTGGGTATGGCGGTGAGCGACCTTCTGGTGGACAGCTTCCCCGATGTCATGGATCCCAAGTTTACGGCCCACCTGGAGGAAAACCTGGACCGCATCGCCGAGGGCGAGGCCTCCTGGCTCGAGATCATGCGGGAGTTTTACGGCCCCTTTGCCCAGGAGTTGAAGGATGCCAAGGGCCGGATGCCGGCCATGAGGACCTTGCCTTCCGGCTTTACCTGCCCCAAATGCGGCAAGGAACTCCTGATTCGCTGGGGCCGGGCCGGGGAGTTCCTGGGGTGCTCCGCCTACCCGGAGTGCGACTTTACCCAGGACGTCCAGCGTGATGCCCAGGGGGATCTGCTGCCTCCCTCGGCGCCAATGGAGGGCCATGCCGGAACTCCAGAGTCCAAACTTGGACCCACAGGCCTTGTCTGTCCGGACTGCGGCAAAGAACTGGTGGTGCGCCGCGGCCGGAAAGGGGAGTTTCTGGGGTGCTCGGGCTATCCCAAGTGCCGCTTCACCCGGGACCTCGTCTGGGGCCCCGACGGTAAGCCGATTTTAGCTGAACCCGGAGAACAAACCGGCGGCGCGCCCTGCCCTCAGGAGGGCTGCGACGGCCACCTGGTGAAACGGCGCTCCCGCCGGGGCATTTTTTACGGCTGCAGCCGCTACCCCAAGTGCTCCTTCACCCTGAACCAACCCCCGGTGGAGGTCCCCTGCCCGCAATGCGGCTTCCCCTGGCTCAGGAAAAAAGGGAAAAAACTCCTGTGCCCCAAAGATGCCTGCGACTACGAGGAATCTGCGCCCGCTGATGCAGCAGTTGGTGGTTAAAGACGGTTCGGGGGAGCCGGGGCTAAAAGTCCCTCAAGCTCCTGTCATCACTGTCATCGGCGGAGGCCTGGCGGGAAGCGAGGCGGCTTGGCAGGCGGCCGGGCTGGGGGTGAAGGTGCGGCTCTTTGAGATGAAGCCGCAGAAGTTCTCGCCGGCACACTCCTCGCCGCTCCTGGGGGAACTGGTGTGCAGCAATTCCCTGCGTGCCGCTGCCCTGGAAAACGCCGTGGGCCTCTTAAAGGAGGAAATGCGGCGGCTGGGGTCCCTGGTCATGGCTGCGGCCGAGGCCACGCAGGTCCCGGCCGGCAGAAGCCTGGCGGTGGACCGGGAGCTTTTTGCCGCCTTTCTGACCCGAACCCTGGAAGCTGAACCCCTGGTGGAAATCATTCGGGAAGAGGTGGCCGAGGTTGACCCGGATAAGATAACCATCGTGGCCACCGGCCCCCTGACTTCGGAGGCCATGGCCGCCACGTTGGGGAAGCTCACCGGCCAGGAGCATCTGCATTTTTACGATGCCATGGCCCCCATCGTGTATGGCGATTCTTTGGATATGTCCGTGATTTTCCGCGCTTCCCGGTACGGCGCCGGGGAGGATTATCTGAATTGCCCCTTTACGGAGGAGGAATATGCGGCTTTTTATGAGGCCTTAATAAAGGCCGAGCAGATGCCGCTCAGGTCTTTCGAGGAGCCTCGCTATTTCGAAGGATGCCTGCCGCTGGAAATCATGGCGGCCCGGGGCTACCACACCCTGACCTTCGGCCCCTTAAAACCCGTGGGGCTGATCGATCCCAGGACCGGCCAACAGCCCTTTGCCGTGGCCCAACTCCGGGCGGAAAACCGGGAAGGGACGCTGTTCAACCTGGTGGGGTTCCAGACCAAGCTGACCTATTTGGAGCAAAAACGGGTTTTTCGCCTCATCCCGGGTTTGGCCCGGGCCGAGTTCGCCCGCCTGGGGAGCATCCACCGCAATACCTTTATCCGTTCCCCCGGCCTGGTAAGCCCCCATCTCAACTTTTTTGCGCACCCGAATATCTTTGTGGCGGGTCAGCTCTCCGGGGTGGAGGGTTACGTGGAGTCCAGCGCCATGGGGTTAATCGCCGGGATCAACGCGGCGCGCCGGGCCCGGGGTCTGAAACTCCTGACTCCGCCTCCGGCCACGGCCCACGGGGCCCTCATCGGCCACCTGACCAACACCGCCACCAAAAATTTCCAGCCCATGAACGTCAACTTCGGCCTGTTTCCGCCCCTGGCCGGCCGCATTCCCAAAAAGCTCAGGGGCGCGGCCTACGCCGAGCGGGCCCTGAAAGAGTTGGAGGAGTGGATGACCCTGGAAGGTCTTGGTTTAGGGGGCTAAAAAATTTCTTGTCGATGGCAAAAAAGTTCACTATATAAGGTGAATCCCTTAACCACACAAGCGGATCACTATAATGAAGGATTTTTTTAATTCAAGTCTTGGCTTGCTCTTAATTGGCTTTTTATTAACCACGGTATTCGGGACAATTATCAACAACTTTTATAGCAGGGCTACATGGGAGCGCGAGAAAAAGTTCGAATTGCTGAAACGGTCCCTGGACCGAAATGAGAAGTTACTGGAAGATTTATCCGTAACCATGGGTACCAGGGCTATCAGGCTGATGAGAGTTTTCTGGGCGGTGGAAACGCCGCCAACGGCATTTCGATCTCCTGAGGAGAGAAAACAAGTAATCACCCAACGCTGGGAAGAATATAGTAAAGCGGTGCTGGACTGGAATGAACATCTCAGGGTGTTTATTTCTAAAATAACTTACCTGGCTGGCGAGGAAACAGCACGATTGTTTTACATAAGTGAGGAAGGGTCAACAGAAAAAGAACGGGCAGGAACCGTCTATAACCAGTTTCAGCGAGCTCATTATGCGGTGAAAGAATTAAAAATCATGCCCTATGAGCCCAATGCAGAAAAGTGGCAAAAGAGCCATAACCTGGCAGAACAATCCATCCAGCAGCTTTATAAGAAGATAGATGTTTTTCTGGTTAATTTATACAGCGCCCTTGATTTTCATGCCAGAAATGACAATCCGATCCAATAACCCCTGTTCACCCTCGTAGTAATCTGCAAACAACCTCAGTATAACCTGCTCAATAATTTTCCCCTGCGGTACAGGGAGAGGTAGCCGTCCTGGGAGATGGTGAGGCCCACCAGGTTGGGGGCGTAGGTGGTGAACTCCCGGGTAACCTGGTGGCGCATGCCGCTGCCCACGTCATCCCGCTCCAGGGGAGCGTGGTCCGGTGCAGCGGTAAGGCGGGCCCGGAAGGCTACGGCTTCCAGGTGGTTGTTAAAGAGCAGGGCGCCGTCTGATTTGGCCAAGCCGAACAGATGGGGCAGCCAGCGCTTTATCAGGGGGACGGGATTTTGCAGGGGAACCTCGTTTTCCACCGGCGTTTCCGGGGAGGCCAACTGTTCGGGGGTCAGTCCCAGGATGAAAATACCGCCGTGGCCGCTGCGCTGCAACATGGCCAAAAGCCTTTTCAGTTGCGTCAGGGATTCGGGACGGTCGCAAAAAGGGCAGACTTCTTTTAACTGGCGCTCCAGTTCCAGCCAAAAGATATCCTGGAACAAAGGGATGCGCAGGTGCCCCTGGCGATATTCCAGGACCACCAGGGGAATCAGGGGGGTGTGGCGGCCGCGCAGGGGGATCCAGAAGGTCACCCGTCCCCGGGAGGACACCGAGGTCAGTGGCAGCGTGGAGTTCCAGGCCCGGTAACTGGCCAACTGGCTGTGGGTTCCCTGGGTGAGGTGCACGAGGCCGACGAGGCGAAAACCCTGCAGGGCCAAAAAAGTGGTGCGGCCGTCGGCATGGAGCAGGAACTGTTTGATGGCCTGGGGGCCTTCATCAAGAGACATCCAGGAGTCTTCCCGATACGACAGGAGGGCCGGCCAGCGCTTTCGGGTGGTTTCCTGAGGCATGACCGCGGGAATGAAGGCGAAGCCGGTGAACAGGCGGCCACCCTCGATGGAATAATAGAGCAGCCGTTTGAAAAGCCGCCAGGCGCGGATGAGTGCTTCCTCCTGGCTTCCCCCCGGCAGTTCGCAGCGGCGGAGATTGCGGGCCGAGTGCAGCATGGAGCCGATATACGGGTTGTCCTGGGAGTCCAGCTTGATGGTGGCGCAGGGGGCCCAGCGGAGGCTCTGGAGATAGCCGGCCACGACCTGCTCTTCCAGGGAATAGGGCGTGAAGAGAGAATAATTCAGTTGATGATCCAGGGGGAGAACCAGGTGGTGCAACACCAGGCGGCCGAAAAGCATACTGAGGAAGCGCAGGTGGAAGGGGGACAGGACGTAGGTATGGGAGGTGGCCAGGCGGAAGCTGATGGGCTGGCCCGCCAGATCCAGGCTGATCAGGTGGCTCAGGCCATCGCCGTTCTGAGGAAGATTGGGGGATATGGTGCCTTTGATTTGCAGGTCATGCTCTTGAAAATGCATGGTGAAACACGGAAAAAGCTCCAGGCCGCGGGGCGTCTTGAGTTCCGCTGACAGGGAAGAGTCCCCTTCCCACTCCACCGTGCAGGTGGTGGTGTCGTTGATGAGGCGGAGAACTTCGGCGGAATGCACTAAAGTCCGGAGGCGTTCCTTCAGATCTCGGGCTGAGGTGACTGGCAGCGAATTTTTCATGCAGGGGCTGGTACTTGGTCTGCTACCACCAAGTTTTTTACCTTAGCAGTGTCCGGTAGGGTGTTTCCAAAGCAGCCGTGTACAAGACACCAAAAATCTCTATCTACTTGCGTAACAGATCGAGTTGAGTAAGTTTTTTCCCTCTCCTCCCTTGCGGGAGAGGGAGTTTCTCCTGAGCAGGCTTGGCCTGTACGTGGGGATGCAGGCGTTTTCAGCCCCCTCATCTTTCACCAAGATTGCAAAATCTCTGCCGGTCGCGCCTGTTTTTACATGATATTTTCACCTAAAGTGTTCAGGGGGTCAAGTCAGGGCTGAGGAGCGGCGGCAAACGCCGCCAGGTGTCGGGCATAATTTCGGACCCGGCAAGCGATTTCCTGCCAATCCAGGGTGAGGAGCCGCCGATCCTTCATGAGCCAGCGCCCGGCCACCATGACGTGCTTGACGTCGGCGGGGCCGGCCGCGTAGACCAGGTGTGAAAAGGGGTCAAAAAGCGGGGTGAGATGGGGCTGATTGACATCCATCACGATCAGGTCGGCCTGTTTCCCTTTCGCCAGGCTGCCTGTCCGGTCCGCCAGGGAAAGAACTTTAGCGCCCTCCCGCGTGGCCAGGGCCACGGTCTGTGGGGCCGGCAGCACGGTGGGGTCGCCCTGCCAGACCTTATGAAGCCGGGCGGCCAGGCTGATTTCCCCCCAGAGGTCCAGGTTGTTGTTGGAAGCAGCCCCGTCGGACCCCAGGCCCACGGTTATGCCCCGCTCCAGCAAGGCCGGAATCGGAGCCACGCCGGAGGCCAGCTTGAGGTTGGATTCGGGGCAGTGGCACACCTTGACACCCCTGGCGGCAAGAATCTCCAGGTCCTCGGGCTTGAGCCAGACCCCGTGCGCCACCACCGTGAGTTCGTCCAGGATTCCCAGGCCGTCCAGGTAGGCTGCCGGCCCCAAGCCGGTTTGGGCACGCAAGTCCTCCACTTCCCGGCGGGTTTCGGCCAGATGGGTAAAGAAGGGCACTCCCGCCTTCCGGGTCAGGGCCTTGGCGCCCCTGAGGGTTTCAGGTCCGCAGGTGTAAGGCGTGTGGCAAAAAACCGCGGACGTGGTGAGTGCTGAAAAATCAGCCCCAGAGTCCAGAAAACGGGCCGCAGCGGCGAGGTTGTCCCTGGGGTCCGGGACGCCGGGACAGGGAAAATCCAGGACACCCTGGGCCACGACGCTGCGCAGACCTGCCTCGGCCAAGGCCCGGCGCACCTGGCTTTCATAAAAATAGCTGTCGGCTACGGTGGTGGTGCCCCCCCGGATCATTTCGGCCGCTGCCAGAAGCGCCCCCCAATAGACCCTGTCCTCATTCAGCCAGCCGCCTTCCACCGGAAAAATCTTTTGGGTGAGCCATTCCTGCAGAGGCAAATCTTCAGCCAGTCCCCGAAACCACACCATGGGAGCGTGGCAGTGGGTATTGACCAGCCCCGGCATCACCAGATGGCCGCCGGCGTCAAGAACCTCCCGGGCGGCCGGCAATTCCGCCGGCTGGCAAGCCTGGCCGACGGCCTGGATGACGCCATCCTGCACCGCCACGAAACCGAAGGACAGGGGCCGGGCCCCGGGTTCCAGGGTCAGGACTATGCCTGAGTGAATAAGGGTGTCGTACATTTTTCAATCACCGGCTAGCCAGCAGCCAGCCTGGAATTGCTCAGGCCTGGCTGAAGGCCGGAGCAAGAAAGAAAGATACGAGTATCCTTGCGATTCTTGTCATCTTATGTATTTTATATAAAAAATATCTGTAAACTAAAGAAGATATAGCATCGGCCATCGAGCCTCCTATGATCCTGGACGCCCACACCCACGTATTTCCTGAAGAAATATGCCGCCGGCGGGAGGATTTCTTCGCCGACGAACCTGCCTTTCACGTCCTGTATGGCTCCCCCAAGTCCCGCCTGGTGGGCCCGGAGGAGATGCTTCAGCATATGGAGGAGGAGGGCGTCGAAGCCGCCGTGGTCTCAGGCTTCCCCTGGCGCCAGGAGCGCCTGTGGCGGCGCCAGCACGAGGTTATCCTGGAAGCCCAGCGCCGCTGGCCCCAAAAGTTCATCGGCTTCTGCAGCGTCAATCCCCTGGACCGGGCCGCTGCCGGGGAGGTGGAGCGCTGCTTGGTAGCGGGTCTGCGCGGGGTGGGGGAATTGGCCTGGTATGTGGATGACCCGGGGGATGACCTGGAGTATTTTTTGACGCCCCTGGCCGAGCTTTGCCAGCATTTCAAGGTCCCCCTGATGCTCCATATGAACGACCCTGTGGGTGCGCCCTATCCGGGCAAGGCCACCATCCGCCTGGAGGCGGTGTACCGGTTGCTGCAAAAGTTCCCGGAAGTTGACTGGATAATGGCCCATTGGGGCGGGGGTCTCCCTTTTTACGGACTCCTGAAAAAAGAGGCCCCCGAGGTTTTCCGGCGGGTGTACTTCGATACCGCGGCTTCCCCGTATCTTTACCGGCCGGCGATTTACCGGCTGGCCGCCGAAATGGTGGGGCCCGAGAAAATCCTGTTCGGCAGCGATTATCCCCTGCTGCCCCCCAGGCGCTATGTCAAGGAAATGGAGGAAGCCAATCTCCCGGAGGAGTGGCGGGAGATGATCTTGGGGAAGAATTTGGCGAAGTTGCTGGGTTGTTAGGTAATTAGCTGTCTGCATAACCTTTACTTCTTAATCTTGAGAGGCTTCATGAACCTTGCTCAGCACTCATTCTGTGTTTTTTGCGTCTCTGGAGTGACAAAGAGGTACTGCAGAGACGCAGAGGGCGCCAAGAGGTGATCAAGCCAGAAGCTGAAAGCTGACCGCTGCACGGTGACAGCTCATTCTCACAAAGGAAACCCTGTTGCATCACATTTCGGACATTCTGGTATTAGGGTCGGGGTTGGCAGGTTTAAGTTATGCCCTGAAAGTGGCAGAGTTCGCCACGGTTATGGTGGTCACCAAGCGGAACATCATGGAGACCTCCACCAGCAAGGCCCAAGGCGGCATTGCCGCGGTGCTGGGGCCGGATGACAAGTTTGAGTACCATGTTCAGGATACCCTCACGGTGGGGGAGGGCCTGAGCCACCCGGACATCGTGGAACTGGTGGTGCGCCAGGGTCCGGAGCGCATTCATGAACTGGTAGCCATGGGGGCCCACTTCGACCCCGGCAAAGGGAACGGCTTCGACCTCGGCAGGGAAGGAGGCCACTCCCGCCGCCGCATCATCCACGCCCATGACATGACCGGCGCGGAAATCGAGCGCATCCTGGTGGAAAAGGCCCTGGCTCACCCCAATATTCAAATTTTTGAGCACCACATGGGGGTGGACCTGATCACCCGGGAAAAGCTGGTGCGCCGGGGGGGCGTGGTGGCCAACGTGGAGGAGTCCTGCCTGGGGGCTTACGTCCTCAATACCCAGACCGGAGCGGTGGACACCTTTCTCGCCTCCATTACGCTATTGGCCACCGGCGGCGCCGGCAAGGTGTATCTTTACACCAGCAATCCGGACGTGGCCACCGGGGACGGCGTCGCCATGGCCTACCGGGCCGGGGCCTGGATCGGCAATATGGAGTTTGTCCAGTTTCATCCCACCTGTCTCTACCACCCGGCGGCCAAGAATTTTCTCATCACCGAAGCCATGCGGGGGGAGGGGGCCATCCTCAAAGACCGCCAAGGCCGGGCCTTCATGGAGAAATATCACCCCCTGAAGGACCTTGCTCCCCGGGACATCGTAGCCCAGGCCATCGACAATGAGCTGAAGACCAGCGGCGCCGAGTGCGTCTATCTGGACATCAGCCACAAGGATGCAGACTTTGTTAAAAAGCGCTTTCCCAATATCTACCAAAAGTGCCTGGAATTCGGCTTCGACCTGACCAGGGAGCCTCTGCCGGTGGTGCCTGCGGCGCACTATATGTGCGGCGGCGTGGTTACGGACGCCTCCGGCCGCACCACCCACCACAACCTTTACGCAGTGGGGGAAGTGAGCATGACCGGACTCCACGGCGCCAACCGCCTGGCCAGCAATTCCCTGCTGGAGGCCCTGGTTTTCAGCCACCAGGCGGCCCAAGCGGCCCGGGAATCCCTGCCCCAGCTGAAAAAACCCACCGAAGCCCTGGTGCCGGAGTGGAACCCCGGCGGGGCCACCGACAGCGACGAAGCCGTGGTGGTGTCCCACAACTGGGATGAAATCCGGCGCATGATGTGGAACTACGTGGGGATTGTGCGCTCCGACCGGCGGCTGACCCGGGCCCGGCACCGCATCGATCTCATCCAGAAGGAAATCAATGAGTATTACTGGAATTTTTTGATCACCAGCGATCTTTTGGAGCTGCGCAACATCGCCACCGTGGCCGAACTCATCATCCGCATGGCCACGAGGCGGAAAGAAAGCCGGGGCTTGCACTACAATCTGGATTATCCCCAAAGGGACGATGTTCATTTCAAACGCGACAGCATCTGTTCCGCAGGAGGCTGGCATTGACACAAGGGGAAAAAATTCTCCTGGTTGATGATGATACTGCCATTTTAAGCACCCTGACGCGTTTTCTCACCAGCCAGGGCTATGCCGTGGCTGCCGCGGCCAGCGGCGGGGAAGCCCTGGCCGCCCTCCAGCAGGAGGACATTCCCCTGGCCATCCTGGACCTGGTGTTGCCCGACGCCTCCGGCCTGGATCTGTTGGCCCATGTACGGGCAAACTCCCCCGATACCGAGGTCATCCTCTTCACCGGCCTGGGGGACCTGGACAGCGCCCTCCAGGCTCTGCGCCTGGGGGCCTATGATTACCTGGTGAAATCCGAATTACGGCTGCCGGAGCTGCACAGCGTGGTGGACCGGGCCTTGGAACGGCGGCGCCTGGCCCTGGCCAACCGGCAGCTCCTGGAGGACCTGCAGTCGGCCCAGAAAGAACTGGCAAACATCCGGGCCCGGGAACTCACCCAGATCCGCCGGGTCGGGGAAACCCTGGCCCGACCGCTGACCATCCCGGAACTGGCGAAGGGCCTGCTGGATCTCATCTGGGAAAGTTTCCCCCTTGCCCACCTGGGAATCAAGTTCCAGGGCCAGGACCAGTGCGAGGACACTGTCGTTTCCCGCCATCGTGACGGTTTGGTGGTCCAGCTCAACGAGCAGTTTGACCGTTGGCTGGAGAAGGAACTGCACCGGGATACCCAAACCTCCACCGGTGACGCTGCCAAAGACCTCCCCAGGTCGCCGCCCTGCCCGGTGGTTTTGCAGGAGAGGCTTTCGGCCGAGGATATCCGCGGGCTGGTGGCGGCGGGGCGGCTGGAGCCGTTCTCCCCTGAGGAGGCCGAATTATTCCGCATCTTCGCTCTCCAGGGGGAAGCAGCCCTCAAAAACGTGCTGCTCTTTGAGGAAGTAAAGAGCCTGGCTATTCGGGACGGCCTCACCGGGCTCTACAACAGCCGACATTTCCGGGAAGTGCTGGCCCACCAGGTTGAAGTGAGCCGGCGCTACGCTTGGCCCCTGTCGCTGCTCTTTCTGGACATTGACAATTTCAAGAGCATTAACGACACTTGGGGACACCCCGATGGCGACCTGGTCCTCAAGGCGCTGGCCGACTTCCTGCAGTCCCAGGTGCGCCAGGCGGATGTGCTCTGCCGCTACGGCGGCGAGGAGTTCGTGGCGCTCCTGCCCCAAACCTCCTGGAATCAGGCCCACCGCCTGGCCGAACGCCTGCGGGAAGGGATCGCCGCCACCCCTATTCCTCTGGGCCAGGGGGAAATCCACATCACCGTGTCCATCGGCGTCTCCTGCCTGACCCCGCAGTTAAGCAGTGAGGATTTGTTGAAAGCCGCGGACGCCGCTCTTTACCGGGCCAAACAGGCGGGCAGGAACCTGGTTTGCGGCCCCGAGGGCCGCTAACCAGTCATCCGGAGCACGTTGACTCACCTTCTTGATAACCGACCATGAGTCACTGCTTGCCTCAGTCAATAAAATCAACCACCTGGTAGCCCTGTTCCTTGAGACTGTTGATAATGGGCTCGAGGTCGCATTTTTCGATGCGGAAGAAGTAGCAGCGTTGGCCGTCCTTGGTAGGCCCCAGCGCGATGTTGATGATCTTGCCGCCATGGTCCTGAATAAGGCGGGACACTTTTTCCAGGGTCCTGGGTTTGGAATCCAGCAGCAGATCAAGGCGGGAGCTGCTGCGGAGCAGCCCCAGCATAACAATAAAGGCGCCCAGGAGATCGTTGACGGTCAGCACCCCGACCAATTTTTCTCCCTCCAACACGGGCAGGCCGCCGATCCGGTGCTCATGCACCAGTCGGGCCGCTTCCTCCACGCTGGTGTCCGGGGTCACGGAAATGGGGGCCTGCACCATGACGTCGGCCACGGTGATCACTTCGAGCATGGAGGCCAACAACACCTCCCGCAAGGTGCGGGCGCTGATCCAACCCACCATGGCGCCATCCTTAATGACGGGGAGGTGCCGGATCTGGTGCTGCTTCATGAGTTGCAGAGCCTGGCCCACCCGGGTCTCCGGCGCGATGGTGATGGGATCCTTGTTCATGATCTCCCCGACCCGCATCTGTCTCCTCCTGAAAAGAATAGCACCACCTTAGAACAAACCTCCAAGGATTTCAATTAAATTCGGGGTAAAGAGAGACCTGGAAAAAGTTGGGCGGGGGAGGCGGGCAGGGGCAAGGTCTGCTTCGCCCCTGCAATCTAATTCGTGGCCAGCACATTCACCATGGTGGACACAATGTGTTCAGCTTCTCCGATGTAGGTGGACATATTGGCCCGGTGGTTGGCCAGAATGCCGTCCTTGGCCCCATCGGTGACCAGCCAGGGGCTGAGATGAGAAGCGGCGTGCAGGGCGTGGATGGCGTCTTCCAGGAGCTTCAGGGTGTTCTTTCTTTGGAGCTGCTCAAAAAAGTCTTCTTTGACGGCTTCCAACATCTCGGCCATGCTCAGGGCCACGCCACTGGAAAAATAAAAGTAATCATCCGTCTTGAACCAGGACACCGGGCTGCCGTCGGCCTCGGTGTCCTTTACCAGGTTGTGGTAGCAGGACCCAAGGATATCCCGGTAATTGGTGAAAAGGGCAATGAGGTTGTCCACCCGGGTATAGAAGCGGCTGCGGCCCAACCGCAGGTCTTCAGCATACATTTCCAGATCCTGGATGGCCTCCCGATACTTGCCGGACGCGGAGGGGAACCAGTATTTATCCGGACTCACCATAATGAAATTCATGGCTTCGTTGACCTGGGGATTGTAGGCCTCGGTGATGGCAAAACGGGTCATGTTTTCGTTCAGCACGATGGCAGTGCGCCGGGCCACCTCCAACACTCCGAGCTGGAGGTTGTTGACATTGTCCGTAAGTCCCAGTTTGCCGAAAATAATAGTGTTCGGACGCCAACCGAACCACGTCTTGTTCACCTGTTCATCAATGATCTTGGCCAGGGCCAGGGTAAAGGCTACGCCTTTAACCGCAGGGGGGGGAGGGGTGAGGGGCGCGGGTGCGAGGGAAGGGGGCGGCCCGGCGTGAGCCGCAGGTTTTTCCGGCTTAACAGGTTCAGGTTCTGCAGCCCTGGGCGGTGCCGAAGCGTCTGTCTTGGCCGGTTCCGGAACTGTGGCCTCGTGGGTTTCGGGCGCCGGCGCCTTCCCCTGCTCGGGAACAGGCTCGGGAGATACGGCCGCCACCGGGGTTTTCGTGGGGCTTGGAGAGATGCCGGTTCCGAGTTTGCGGTACCATCCCAGGCCGAAAATAATGCCGAAAAACAGGAGAATCACCAACGGCACCAGGAGCCAACGATATTCCAGAAAGGTTTTCATCCTGGGGGAAGACTCAGGTTCGGGGGGCAAAGGTATGGGTAACTTTTCAGGGCTCATGGGGCTCCTGGCTCCTTTTTCCTGGGAGGCTCATGGAGAATCGTGGCGCTAAAAATGAAAATCCGCGTGGCCGGATCTTCCCAGGCGTCCTGAGGCAGACAGGCCTTGGTGCAGGTTTGCTTCAGGAAAGTAATGCGGTCCCAGCCGTATTCCGTGGCCACCTGGGGGAGCAACAAACCACGGCAGCCCCCCCGCTCCAGGTAGATGCCGTGCTTCCCCACCTGGATTTCCTCGATATTTTTGATCTGGCGCATGGGGCTCAACACGGAAATCTCTATATCCAGGTCGGCCAACTCTTCCTCCCGCAGGGGCGGGAAGCGAGGGTCGCCGAACGCCGCGGCCACCGCCATTTCCTGGACCGCGGCCAGCAAAGGCTTGCAGGCCTCCAGATAACCGATACAGCCTCGCAGGCAGCCGCGCCGGTGCAGGGTGACAAAAACCCCGCTGGGCTCTTTGAGAATCGGCGAAGCAACCTCGGGCAGGACTGACTTTTCGCCTTTCAGATGGGCCTTGATACTCTCCCGGGCGACCTTAAACAGCATTTCCTGGTCAGCAGCACTGATATCCATAGGTTTTTCCTCTCCGAAAGATGGCGAGGCCAGCCCGGCCAGAAGGACGATAAGCAGGAAAGCAAAAAAATTTTTTTTCAAAAACCTAGCCATGGGTGCTTCGGGTTCCGCTCCATGCCGCCGTGTTTCATTTAACCCGGAATCTGCGGCGCTGTCAATGCCTAAGGGGAAACCGGCGGAAACGCTGCGGCCGGGGGGAACCTTGCATCCTGCGACAGGCCTTGATAAAGTGAAAAAATTAGCAGAACCCACAGCTTCCGGAATGAAGACCTATCCCTTGTTTGCCCTCATCGAAGATCGCCCCTGCCTGGTGGTGGGGGGCGGTGCCGTTGGGGAGCGCAAAGTCCGGGATCTGCTGGCCGCCGGGGCGAAGGTGACGGTGGTGAGCCGGGACCTGACCCCGGGCCTGGCCGAACTAGCCGCCCAGGAGCGTCTTACGTATATCCAGGGTGATTTCACCCCGAAGCATCTGGACGGCATGATGCTGGTAATCGGGGCCACGGACGACCTGATGGTGAACCAGCGGGTGAGCGCCGCGGCGCAGGCTCGGGGCCTCCTGGTCAACATTGTGGACGCGCCGGAACTCTGCACCTTCATCGTGCCGGCGCAGGTGCGTCGGGGGCCGCTGACCATTGCGGTGAGTACCGGCGGCGCCTCTCCGGCCCTGGCCCGGAAGGTGCGCCAGGAGCTGGAGCAGCATTTCGGGCCGGACTACGGCCGCTACCTCCGGGTTATGCAGGCCGTGCGGGAGCGGGTGCTGGCCCGGCGCAGGGGCCACCCGGAGAACCACCGCCTTTTTCAGGGACTGGTGGCCGGTCCCTTACAAGCCGCCATCGCCGGGGGGGATCGGCCCCAGGCCCTGGCAATCCTGGAAAAAACCCTGGGGGAAATCCTGTCCGTCGAAGACCTGGCCGCGGCCGTGACCGAGGGCTGGGAAGAAGAAAAATTTCCGGGGAAGGAAGGGGAAGACAAGAGTAAAAAGGCAACAGTTTAAACCGATTATGCCTTTTGCTCCGACAAGGAAATAACGCCTTTCCAGTGGGGGAAGGGGTGGTTTCATCGACTGAGCGCTTCCCCCTCGCTCTGACCCTCTCGGGAGGGAGAAAGGACCTAACCGGCTCCATCTGGTACGCAAGTATATAGATTTATGATGTCTTTTAAACGGCTGCTTCGCAAGAACCCTACCGGACCCTCCTAATGGCCAAGATATTTTTGTCCTTGACCCTGTTGGCGTATTACAGTGCCAGCGCACTGTCCATCGCGTATTTCCTGGCCCAGCGGGAGGCCTTCTGCAGTTGGGGCGCCAGGATTCTGGGAGCGGGGCTGGTGGCCCACACGGCGGCCCTCGCCCTCATCACCTGGAATTTGGGCTGGCTGCCGGTAGCCACATTGGGCGAGTCGCTGCTGGTATTTTCCTGGACCCTGGTGGCGGCCTTTCTGCTGTTTTTCTGGCGCTTTCCCATCCGGGTGCTGGGAGCCCTGGCCGCGCCTCTGGCAGCCCTCATGGTGTCCGCCGGCATGATCCTGCCGGCCGGCAAGGCTGCCATTCCCCCCCTGTTGAAAAGCTCCTGGGTGGTCGTGCACGTGGGACTCACCTTTATGGGGGTCGCCGCCCTGACCCTGGCCGGCTTGGGGGGGCTGTTCTACCTGGTGCAGGAACGCCAGATCAAGACCAAAAAGTTTGGCTTTTTCTACCGGCGCCTGCCGTCGCTGGAGCAGTTGGATGCGCTCAATTACTGGTGTCTGACCTTGGGCTTCCCCCTGCTGACTGCCGGCATGGTCATCGGCTCCCTGTATGCCCAGTATACTCTGGGAAGCTTTTTCAGTTTTGATCCCAAGGAGATCTTGACTCTGATCGCCTGGCTGATTTATGCAGTTCTCCTGCACGAGCGTCTGACCGTGGGGTGGCGGGGTCGCCGGGCCGCCATCCTGGCCCTGTGCGGCTTTGGCGTGCTCATGGTCACCTTCGTCGGCGCCAGCCTGTGGTGGAGCGGCTACCACAGCTTCGGGAGTTTCAGCGGCACGCCATGAACCTCATCCTGGCCGGCGTCAATCACCAGACCGCACGGGTGGACCTGCGGGAAAAGCTCTGCTCCCTCCTTCCCGAGGCGGACGTGAGCTATCCTTTGCTGCTTTCGTATCCCGGCATCAGGGAAGTCCTGTTTTACACCACCTGCAACCGGGTGGAGGTGCTGTGCGTGACCGAGGCTGAGGCCGAGGCCCCGTCTCTCCTCTCCGGCTTTTTTGCCAGTCATCCCGACATTACGGTTGCGGATTTGGCCGGCTCCCTCTATCTGCACCGGGACCAGGAGGCGGTGCGCCATCTCTTCCGGGTGGCCGCCAGCCTGGACGCCCTGGTGGTGGGGGAACCCCAGATTCTGGGCCAGGTGAAATCAGCCTATCGCGTGGCCACAGAGCACCAGGCCACCGGCCCCATCCTGAACAAACTCCTGCATAAAACCTTTTCGGTGGCCAAACGGGTGCGCACGGAAACGGGCATCGGCGACCACGCCGTCAGTGTGAGCTATGCTGCGGTGGCCCTGGGAAAAAAGATCTTCGGGGACCTCAAGGGGAAACATGTGCTCATGCTGGGGGCCGGCGAAATGGCCGAACTGGCCCTGGAGCACCTGCAAAGCCAGGGAGCCGGGAGGATCGTCGTGGCCAACCGCACCTTGGAGCGGGGCGTGCGTCTGGCCGAACGCTTCGGCGGGCAGGCCGTTTCCCTGGAGGAGCTGGAAAGCCAGTTGCTCAACGCCGACGTCCTGTTGAGCTCCACGGGCTCGGCCTCATATCTCCTTACCCGACAGCAGGTGCGGGCCGTCATGCGCCGCCGCCGGCAGCGCCCCCTGTTCATGATCGATATCGGCGTGCCCCGGGACCTGGATCCGGCCATCAATGACCTCGACAACGTTTACCTCTACAACATTGACGACTTAAAAGAGGTGGTGGATGAAAACCTGGAACGCCGGAAGGCCGCTGCGGTCCAGGCCGAGCGCCTGGTGGCCGCCGAAACCTTGAAGTTCATGGATTGGCTCGCCACACTTTCTGTTTACCCCACCATTATTTCGCTGAAAGAAAAAGCCCAGGCCATCTGCCAGGCGGAACTCAAAAAGACCCTGGGCCATATTGGGCCCCTGACTCCCGAGCAGGAGCACTCTCTGGCCGTCATGACCGAGGCCATTATCAATAAGCTTCTCCACGACCCCATCATTTTCCTCAAGGGCAACCACCACCGCAAACGGGGCGAAGCCGAACTGGCCCTGGTCCGGCGCCTGTTCAACCTGGACCCGATCATCCAGGAGGAGCGACCCGACAAGGAGAAGTAATATTCCTTGCTGCGGCTTGACCGGGTTTGGCAAGATTCCGAAATGACGTTCAGCCTTCCGGAAAGGTTATGTTACAATAAAGAAAAAGAATTTCCGCAGGGCGAAGGTTGCCCCTGTCGAGGTCCCTCATGTCAAAAGTCATCGACATCGAAGACCGCCTGAAGCTGGAACAGAAAAAGAAACACAAAGTGGACAAGGCGAAAAAGCTGGAAGCGGTGCGCAAAATTTTGCAGTGCACCCGCTGCCTGGCCCGCTGCCACAAGTGCGGCATGCAGTTTGACACCGCCAAGATGTACAAACGCTACGAGGGTCAATTCCGCTTCTGCGAGAGTTGCCAGGAAGAATATGACGAGTTTTTGCGCCTGAAGGCCGAGGGCGGCGAAAGCCCTCTGTATTGGCACAATAAAGCCTGGATGACACTTTGGCAGACCTGGCTGGACTATCAGCAGGCCTTGAAAGATTACGGCGAGTCCCCGGAATTTATTGAGTTGGTGCGGGAAGTGGAATGGGAGCGCTAAGTCCGGGGCGCCAAAAGGCTGGGAACGGTTGTGCCACCCAAACCAAAACTCCTGGTGGGCACAGGCCTTCCTGCCTTGTGCCAGCGCAGGCTGAAGCCTGCGGCTGCATTTGGCAAGTGACGCAAAAGACAGAACCAATGTGAAAAGATACCATCAGAGAAGCATCTCAGGCAAAATTCATCGGTAATTTGCGCACCATATGCCCTCCTGTCCTGTTTATCCCGGAACATTTGACCTTATTGTGGTGGGGGCCGGACATGCCGGCTGCGAAGGCGCTTTGGCCGCCAGCCGCATGGGACTCAAGGTCCTCCTGCTCAATCTCAACCTGGACACCATGGCGGCCATGGCCTGCAACCCGGCGGTGGGCGGACTGGCCAAGGGACACCTGGTCAAGGAAATCGACGCCCTGGGAGGGGTCATGGGTTATATCGCCGACCAGACCGGCGTGCAGTTCCGCACCCTGAACCTTTCCAAGGGTCCGGCGGTCAGGGGCACCTGGGTGCAATGCGACAAACAGGCCTACCGCCTGGCCATGAAGGCCCTGGTGGAGCGGACCCCCAACCTCACTGTCCGGGAAGCCATGGTGGAGCGCCTGCTGGTGGAAGACGGTCGCGTGGCCGGCGTGGTGGACTCCCTGGGCCTGGTGACCAAAGGCCGGACTGTGCTCATCACCACGGGGACCTTTCTCAACGGCCTTATCCACATCGGCGAAGCCAGAATCCAGGCGGGCCGGGCCGGGGAGTTCGCGGCGATCGGCCTGGCCGCCCACCTGAAGGAGTTAGGCTTCAGGATGGGCCGCATGAAGACCGGCACCCCGCCGCGTCTGAGGGCCTCATCAATAGACTTCTCCCGCCTCACCCGCCAGGAGGGCGACCCGCAGCCACGCCCCTTTTCCTGGCGGACACATTCCTTGCCCGAGGATCAACTGCCGTGCTTTGTCAGCCACACCACCGAGGAAACCCACCGCATCGTGCGGGAAAACATCAACTTTTCCCCCCTGTACAGCGGGGTCATCACCGGGGTGAGCGCCCGCTACTGCCCGTCTCTCGAAGACAAGGTGATGCGGTTTGCGGACAAACCCACTCACCAGGTGACCCTGGAGCGGGAGGGCCGGGACACCGAGGAAATCTACGCCAAGGGGCTGGGAAATTGCCTGCCGGTGGAGATACAGTTGCAGCTTTTTCGGAGCGTGCCGGGTCTGGAGGCAGTGGAGGTCATGCGCCCGGCCTATGCCATCGAATACGATTTTATCGATCCCCTGGAACTGGCCCCCACCCTGGAGACCAAGAGAATCAAGGGTCTTTACCTCGCTGGGCAGATCAACGGGACTTCAGGTTATGAAGAGGCCGCCGCTCAGGGCCTTTGGGCGGGGATCAACGCCGCCTGCGCCGTAACCGGTCGTCCTCCCTTCCTCCTGGACCGCTCCCAGGCCTACATGGCGGTGCTGGTGGATGACTTGGTCACCAAGGGCACCCGGGAACCTTATCGCCTCTTCACTTCCCGGGCCGAGTACCGCCTGCTGCTGCGGGAAGACAACGCGGATTTCCGTCTCACGGAGGTGGGGCACAGGCTGGGCCTGGTGGACCGGGAAGCGCTGGAACGCTTCCGGGAGAAAAAACGCCTGGTGCATGAAGCAGAAAGCCGTCTGGCCAAAACCCGGGTATTCCCCACCCCCGAGGTCAACCGGGAGTTGACGGCCCGGGGCACGGCAGCACTGAACCAGGCCATACCCATTTTGAAGCTGGTCAAACGGCCGGAACTTGACCTGGCCACCTGCCTGAAGCTGGCCGGAGAAGATGACACCGCCATTCCTCCGGCGGTCCTGGAGCAGATCGAAATCGGACAGAAATATGCCGGCTATCTGAAACGCCAGGAGGAGTTGGCCCGGAAGATGGCCCAGTGGGAAGAAAAGCGCATTCCCGAGGACTTCGACTTCGATGCGGTTCCTGGTCTGTCCAATGAAATACGGCAAAAACTCAAGGAAGTACGACCCCGCTCGCTGGGGCAGGCCGGCCGGGTGAGCGGGGTGACCCCCGCGGCGGTGGCCCTGTTGATGGTGTACGTGAAAAGATTTTCCGGGGGGAATGCCAAGTTGTGTTCCCAAAGGCAAAAATTGGAACCGCCGGTTTTACCGCGAACCTAGCGGGCTGTTGCAAGATCTCGGGGGGGCCGGGTCGGACCATGAACTGTCAGCCGGCGCCGGCCACGGCCTGCCATGCCCCCCCCGGGCACGATTATGGGTTTAATGGTCTTGTACGTATCTCAGGAAATAGAAAAATGACACGGGCCAGCCGGCCGCACATGGCCAACTGGCCCGACTCAGGTTGTGGTCAGGTGGAACGCTTACTGCTGTTCGTGGCTCCGGCTCTTCTCAAACTGGTCGTAAACAAAGCCTGCCAGCGCGCCTGCGCCGCCACCCACTGCCGCTCCCACTGCGGGATTGCCGGCGGCCCACCCGACCAGGGCGCCGCCCCCGGCGCCGATGGCGCCGCCGCTGAGCGTCCGTTGCTCGGTGGAAGTCATACCGGCACAACTTGACACCAAAAGAGTGGCTGCCACAACAAAAATCAGAATCTTTTTCATGGTCCTCCCCCCTTCTTTGCTAGTACTCCTCTGAGGCTGTCGCCAAGCTGCGATCTCCCCACCGCAGCATGGCAAGTAAGGGTTTGCGGCTTATTCACTTGTTGCCAATGTTACCATAATAGTTACTTTCCCTGAAAGTGCAAGCTGTTTTTTACAGAAAATATCCAGCCGCGGCCAGTCGCCGGCCCCTGAGACAGAAATTGCCACCAGGAGCTGTTATCGATTTGCTGCCACCTTGCTCCGGGATTTGGCTGCGGCGCCTTTTTTCTTGGCAGTCTTCGTGGCTTTTTTCTTGCCGGCAATAGTGGCTTTCTGTTTCCCGGTTTTCACCTGGGCTTTTTTGGGTGTCTTTGGCCGTATGGAAACGGGAGCTGCGGGCTTGGAGGTCTCTACCTCGGGAGCCCGGGGCGCTGGTTGACTTGCCGGGACAGCAATGGGGTGGGGGGTTTCCAACATGGACGGGATGCCGGAGTCCGGTACAGCCCAGCCGGAGCCAGGAAGAACGAGCAGGCAAACTGCGGCGGTCAATACGCTCAACAATTGTTTCATGAAATTACCTCACTGATGCAACTCCCGACATGGAACCGGGGAGACTACCCCCCCCTGGGAATTGCCTCCCCGGTTATATCATCCTGATATCATTATTGATATTACCTTTAAGCTGCCTTTTTGGCTGTTTTCGCCTTCTTCTTTTTGGACTTATTGGTTTTGGCCGTTTTCTTTTTGGAGTTCTTCTTTTTGCTGGTCTTTTTTGCTTTCTCCGGGGTTGCCGGTGTTTCGGCCGGACCCATAGGAGTTGTAGGAGCCGGAGACTCCATTGCCGGCGGCGTCGCCTCCGGACCCTTCTCCTCCTTCTGAGCCGATGCAGTCCCAGCCAGGCTCAGAACGAAGAGGCCGGCAGTTGCCCAAACTACCATCTTCTTCATTAGTGCTTATCCCCCCCAACCTAAAGATGGTGGCGGTGCAGGGATTCGAACCCCGGACGCTGCGGATATGAGCCGCATGCTCTAACCAACTGAGCTACACCGCCATTTCGTTGAAATAATATTCCTCAGAAGAAAATCTGTCAAACAAAAACCTGGTTGGAAAGGAAGCCAAAGGGCTCTCAGACCAAGCGGCCTTCCAATGACCCGGAAATATCGGCAGCATCAGGAAGTGCGCCCACTTTCGGGTGGACACCTTGATCCCCTCCTGCAGAAAAATTGCCGCCAGATGGCGACAGAGGATATCATAGTCCGGGAAAACAGGTCACGCCGTACCTCTTCTTTTTAGAACCGAAAGGAGAGCAGGGAAAGATTTCCTTAACATTCACAAAAATTCTTTTTCTAACTGGTACATGAAGCCCACAGGGAGGTCCAGGGCGATCCCAGCCTGGCGGGTGGGCCAACTCTTTCCCGGGCCTTGTGTGAGCCGGGAAAACAGGCGGTGACAATGAGTGCTTTGATGAAGCGGGGAAGGCAGGCGAACATCTCGGCCGCCAGGAGCTGTTTCTGGCTTGCGCGCCTGGCAGTCATGCTGGGTTGCCTGATGGTTTTGGCGTTTCGGCCCGTGACTTTTCAAAACGGTCCCGCAGGCGAGGCCGAAAAGGACAAAACCCTGTCTCCTTATTTTGTGGTCCTGGGTAACGGCGCGGACACCGAAGCTCTGCCGCTCAAAAGCACCCGGGCGGACGTCAAGATCGCCGGCAAGGTGGCGGACGTCACCGTAACCCAGGTGTATAAAAATCAGGGCAAAAAGGCCCTGGAAGCCGTGTATGTTTTCCCCGGTTCCACCCGGGCCGCGGTCCATGCCCTGCGCATGACCGTGGGGGAGCGGGTTATCGAGGCCCAGGTCATGGAGCGTCAAAAGGCCCGGCAAACTTACGAAGACGCCAAAAAAGAGGGGAAGACCACCTCTCTTCTGGAGCAGCAGCGCCCCAACGTCTTTCAGATGAACGTAGCCAATATTCTGCCCGGAGATGAAATCAAGGTGGAACTCAAGTACCTGGAACTCCTGCGGGCTGAAGACAAGGTTTACGAGTTTGTCTATCCTGCGGTGGTGGGGCCCCGCTACTCCAATATGCCCAAAGATGGTGCGCCTGACACGGAGAAATGGGTGGAAAACCCGTATCTCCATCAGGGCGAGAATCCGCCTTACACCTTCGGGATCACGGTGGAGGTCAGGGGCGGGCTGCCTCTGGCCAAACTGGCCAGTCCCAGCCACGAAGTGAACATCAAATACAGCAACCCCCAGGTCGCCCAAGTGACCCTTAAGGACGACAAAACCGGGGGCAACCGGGATTTCGTGCTGCGCTACGCCCTCGCCGGGAACAAGGTTGACACGGGACTCTTGCTCTACCCGGGCAAAGACGAGAATTTTTTCCTGATGGTCATGGAACCGCCGGAACGGGTAAAACAGGAAGCGGTGGTGCCCCGGGAGTATATTTTTATCGTGGACGTTTCCGGCTCCATGCACGGGTACCCCCTGGAAACCTCCAAGGCCTTGATGAGAAATATCATTCAAAAGCTGCGCCCCCAGGATGCCGTCAATGTTCTCCTGTTTGAGAGCAACTCCGCGGTGCTCTCCGAGTCCGGGTCGCTGCCGGCCACGGAGGCCAACAAACAGCGGGCCCTGGACTTTATCCAGGCTCAACCGGGGAGCGGCGGGACGGAGATTCTGCCTGCTTTCCAAAGGGCGCTGGCCCTGCCCAGGACCAAAGGGGCTTCCCGGGTCGTGGTGGTCGCGACTGACGGTTATGTGAATGTGGAAGCCCGACTCTTCGACCTGATCCGCCAGAATCTGGGGGATGCCAATCTGTTCCCCTTCGGCATCGGTACCTCGGTAAACCGTTTCCTCATCGACGGCATGGCTCGGGCTGGCAAGGGCGAGCCTTTTGTGATTCTCAACCAGTCGGAAGCCCCCAAACAGGCGGCCCGTTTCCAGCGCTATATTGAGACGCCGGTCCTGACCGGCATCAAGGTGGCGTTTTCGGGCTTCGACGCCTATGATGTGGAGCCCCGGGCGTTGCCCGATCTGTTTGCCGAGCGGCCCCTGACCCTGCTGGGCAAGTACCGGGGCACTCCTCAAGGCGCGGTGGTGGTCACCGGCAGGACAGCCAGGGGAGATTTTCGCCAGGAACTGAAAGTGGAGCCTGGGCAGGCCAGCCCGGAGAATGAGGCCCTCAAGTTCCTGTGGGCCCGCCAGCGTATCCAGCACCTGGCCGATGACCTGCACTTCGCCAGAACGGAGGATGAAGCCAAGGTGAAAGAGATCACCGCCTTGGGCCTCAAATACAACCTGATGACCGCGTACACTTCGTTTGTGGCGGTGGACCAGGTCAAGCGGGGGGACGGCACCATGACGACCGTGAAGCAGCCTTTGCCGCTGCCCGCGGGCGTCTCCGATCTGGCAGTGGGGAGCGGAGTGGCATACTCTGCCGGTTTCCAAGGCAAATCGAGATACATCGAGGCCTTTGGTTCCATGCCCGGCCCCTCGGGCAAGATGGCCGCATTGCCGGCGCAGCCTGTACCTTCGACAGGAGGAGAGCAAAAACCTGCACAGTCTGCCATCTCCGGCCTGACGGTCAAGGTTTTGCAGGTGCAAGGGAAGCTTGCGCCGGCTTTACTCCAGCAAGCTCTGCAAGCGGAACTTTCCCGGTTCGAGAAATGCTATCAGGAGGCGCAGGCCAGGGGAGAAAACCTGCCGGGTACGATGGTCTTGCACGTGACCATCGGTCCCGATGGCAAGGTGATCAAGGTTCGGCAGGGGAGCAAAGTCATGGCCCCTGCGACCCTGGCCGAGTGCCTGCTCACGGCGGTGAAAGAGATAGCCTTCCCCAAACCGCCGTCAGGGCAGGTGGAGGTGAGAGTGCAGTTCAAGTTGGCCGGATAGTCAGTTGAGGGACGGGGCCAGGGGGCCTCTGACCCCTGGCCTGCCCCCTGAACATCTCTCCCCCTTGAAGCCTCGTGCAGGATGCAGCCGCAGGCTTCAGCCTGCGCTGGCACAGGCAGGGAACCCTGCCTCCACCGGAAGTTTGTTTGGCTCGCCTCAGGAGGAATTTTGCAAGAAGCCCCTGTCACACGCCAAAAAGATCCGTGAGTTGAGAGAAGCTGTCGAGCAGAAAGTCAGGTTTTGCAGCAGCAAGGGCCTCCAGATCGGCATAACCGCAGGTCAGGGCCACGGTGCCTGCTCCGGCGCCCCGGCCGGCCAGGATGTCCTCCGGTTTGTCCCCCACCATGAAGGTACGGCCGGGGGCGCTTCCCAGTTCCCGGATGAGGGCCCTCAGACCATCCGCGCCGGGCTTGAGCACTCCATAACTGTTGCCGCCCCGCACCGCCTGGAAAAAGCCTGCCAGCCCCATAACTTTTACCACCTCCTGGGCGAGGTCTTCCCGCTTGTTGGACAGCACCGCCTTTTTCACGGAAGCCAGGCGGGTCAACGTCTCTGTCACGCCGGGATACAGGCGGGTTTGATCACCCAGGTGTTGGGCATAATATTCCAGATACAGGGCCAGGGCCTGGTGATAGAGGTCCTGGTGGTCAGGCCCCAGGAACCGTCGCACAAAGTTTTTCTCTCCTGCGCCGACCATCCTTTTGTGCTCCTCCGCGCTATGCTCCGGCAGTCCCAGGCGGCGCAAGGCGTGATTGGCCGCCGCAGCTAAATCGGGCACGGAGTCCACCAGGGTGCCGTCCAGATCAAAAACAATCAGGTCGAGGTCATGAATCATGAGAAGTCTTCTTGAAAAGTGCACCGGTTCAAAGTAGCGGAGCGCATCCCGCCTTTCCGTGTCTTCCGAACGAGGATGGCGGGCGCAAAGGCCCGCCCCTGCCGGCCTTTTCATCATTTTTTGAGCAAGCCGACTGCTCCCGAGGAAAGAGGCCTCAAGCCCCTGACCCATCCTGAGAGGAAAAATTCTGCGATTTTTTTTGTAAATCCTGGTAGCTGGGCATTCCCCCCAGCCCCTCAGCCTGGCGAACGCCATCTAAAATGGCCCTCTCTATACCTTCCTGGGCCAAGAGGGCGACAATATGCAAATCGACGGTGATCTTTGGGTGTGACAATACGAAGACAATATCCCCATCGAAGAGGGTATGCACCGGCCGGATGGTGCGGGCCAAGCCGTTTTGACCCATCTGGGCGATTTTTTGGGCCTCTTCCCGGGTTAACCGGGCATTGGTAGCCACCACCCCGATGGTGGTGTTGGGTTCTCCGAAACGCTCACGCACCTGCCCCTGGCGCATAAGCGCAGCCGAGTCCGCAAATTCATGGCTGTCCGCTGCCAGACGGGCTCCGGCGATGATTTTCCCGGTATCGGGGTCCACCACATCGCCAAAGGCGTTCACCACGGCCAGGGCACCCACCAGTAACCCGTCCGGCCCTTTCAGGCAGGTGCTCCCCAGGCCGCCCTTGGTCGCCTGACTGATTCCCAGGAGCTTACCCACGGTGGCCCCGGTGCCTGCCCCTAAGCTGCCGGCCCCCTGGTATTCGGGACGAGCTGCGAGGCAGGCGTCATACCCCATGGCCTTATCCGGCCGGATGCGATGGTTTCCCAGGGAGAGGTCAAAAATCACCGCGCTGGCGACAGTGGGCACCGTCGTAACGGTAACGTCGAAGCCCCGGCCCCGTTCCTCCAGGAATTGCATGACACCTCCGGCGGCATCGAGACCAAAGGCGCTCCCGCCGGAGAGGAGAACAGCATGCACCTCCTCGACGATGTGAAAACCTGACAACGCATCCGTCTGACGGGTGCTGGCGGCTGAACCACGAATATCGACCCCTCCCACCGTGCCTGGAGGGCACAAGATAACGGAACAGCCCGTGAGGTTGACAAAATCGCTGGCATGGCCGACCGCAAAGCCCGGCACACAGGTGATCACGGCTGCACCGCCGCAGGTGGAGCGGCCATCTGTACTTGGCCGTCCTTGATGGTGAGGATATACAGAGCCAACTCGGCTTGGCGCTCCGCAGAAAAGCCCTTGAACCAGGGGAGGTCGGGGACCTCATGAAGAGTTATGAGCTTTTGCGGCAGCTCGGCGCGCGTCGGCGGCGTTTGCCCCGCCAAGACATGGGCCATGAGGCGGACCACCATGTAGCCCTGAGCCGCCAGATAATCCGGATTCTTGCCGTACCGCTGGCGATAGGCGGCGATGAACCTCTGTACCGCGGGGTTAGGGTCGCCGGCAAAAAAGGCCTCCGGGAACAGAATGCCGTTTAAGGCTTGATCTACGCCGGTCTGGCCTGTTTTCGGCTGAGCCAGGTTGCTGCCCAGTATTTGCACCTGGGCAAATGGCTGCTTAGCCACCTGGGCCGCGATGGCGGCCACGGTCCCGGCTTCATCCGGGATGAAGAGAGCCTCAAAAGCAGGATTGCCCTCCGAGCCGGATTGCCAGGCAGTAAGCAGGGGACCCAGGGCTTGGGAAAAATCCTGGGTATCGGCTGGATAAGTGGCCTGGGTTGCCAGAGTCCCCCCCTGGGCCACCAGTTCATCCTCAAAGACCTTGGCCATGGCGTGGCCGTACGCCGAGTCGGGAGTGAGCATGGCATAGCGATGCAGGCCTTGCTCGCCCAAGGTATAGTGCAGCAGGGCTTGTACCTGCAGGCGCGGGGTGAGAAAAGCCTGGAATATGTCAGGTCCGGCCGCAGTCAGGTCCTGTTTCTGGGTGAGACCGATGAGGGGGATACCGGCAGCCTGAGCGGCTTCGGCTGCAATCTTTGCATCCGCCGAGGTGAGGGGGCCGAGCAGGGCCACCACATGGGGATTCTTGGACAGCTCCTGGACCATGAGGGCAGCCTGGGCGGGGTTGGGGCAGTCACGGTACACCAGTTCCAGGTGGGTTTCCTGGGCGGCCAGCTCCATGCCGGTCTTGACCCGGTTGCCGTATTCCGTATAGTCGCCGCTCAAAGGCAGCAAGCAGCCAACCACAGGCCGGCCGCGAGCCAGGAGGTTTCCGGAAGCTTTGGCCTCTTTGCTTTCCGGGAAACGCTCTTTCAAGTCCTGCAACCACTTATCGGCCTCCTCGGGACGGCCGCCTTCCTGGGCCAGGCGGGCCAGACGCAGGAGCATCGGGGCGGTCAGCGCGGAATCCCGGTAAAGATTGACCATGGATTGCAATTCTGCAGGGGTGGCTTGCTCCACCAAACGGGTTTTCAGGTAATCAAACCACTCTTTGTCCCCGGCGGGCAGATCCCGTGAGGCCAGGCGCAGACGCTGAAAGGCCCGGTCCATTTCGCCCTTTTTCAAGGCAATCTCAGTCAACAAGGCGTTCGTGGAGAAGCGCAACGGCTCGGGAAGCTCCGAGGCGGTGAGGCTTTCCAGAACTTCCGTGGCCATCTGGTAACGGCCCAGCTTAAAATAAGCCCGGCCGATGCCATATCTGACCTGCAGTGCAGCGGCCCCTCCCACCCCCCGGTTAAGAAGGTCCTGGTAAATGTTGAGGGAACCCTGCCAATCCCCCAAAAGTCCCAGCAGTTCCGCTTCCCGGAGGCGGGCCTGGGTGGCATTGGGCCCCTGGGGATTCTGTTGCAGATAAGCCGCATAAGCCTGCCAGGCCCGACGATATTCATGGCTGCGATAATAACCTTCAGCCTGCAGGAAAAGGGCTTCCCCCTTTGCCTGGGCGGCGGGCGGCTGGGTGCGGGGATATTCCCGAGGAGAGTGAGCGCAGGATGACAAAAGTACGATGAGTAAGAAACCGACGATGAGTTGGAGCCGCATACCTATTGCCTTTGGGAAAGATGATGAAAGGAGGGGCCGGGATTCATGACACCCGTGCTCCCTCCCTTTAACCTCCTGCCGTAACAATAAAAAGGAAGAAGGCCGGAGAGTCCCCTCCCCGGCTTCCGCTGAAATGGTATTATTTTCCTTCGTCTTTGACCTCTTCGAACTCGGCCTCCACCACGTCTTCCTCGGGCTTCTTGGCCTGACCCTCAGCATGGGCCTGGGCGCCGGCCCCGGCACCGGCTCCGGCCCCGGCGGCGCCCGCTTGGGCGTACATGGTTTCCGCTACCTTATGAGAGGCCTTCATCAGCTCATCGCTCCGGGCCTTGATGGCCTGCACATCGGTGCCTTCCATGGCCTCCTTGAGCCGTTTAATATGGTCCTCGATATTGGATTTGGTGGCCTGGTCGACTTTATCCCCTAAATCGGCGATGGTCTTTTCCGTGGTATAGATCAGGGAGTCGGCCTGGTTGCGGGCCTCCACCAACTCTTTCTTCTTCCTGTCTTCTTCGCGGTGCAGCTCCGCTTCTTTGACGAGGTTTTTGATCTCTTCTTCGCTCAAGCCGCTGGAGGCGGTGATCCGGATGGACTGTTCCCGGCCGGTCCCCAGGTCCTTGGCGGAGACGTGCACGATGCCGTTGGCGTCGATGTCAAAGGAAACCTCGATCTGGGGGATACCCCGGGGCGCCGGCGGAATGCCGAAGAGCTCAAATTTGCCCAGGGTCTTGTTATCGGAGGCCATTTCCCGCTCACCCTGAAGGACGTGGATGGTCACCGCGGTCTGATTATCCGAGGCCGTGGAGAACACCTGGCTTTTCCTCGTCGGGATCGTGGTGTTGCGGTCGATGATGCGGGTGAAGACGCCGCCCAGGGTTTCGATGCCGAGAGACAGGGGCGTGACGTCCAGGAGCAGGATGTCCTTGACTTCGCCCTTGAGGACGCCGGCCTGGATAGCTGCACCGATGGCCACCACCTCATCCGGGTTGACGCCTTTGTGGGGTTCCTTGCCGAAGATATTTTTAACTTTCTCCTGGACCTTGGGCATGCGGGTCATGCCCCCCACCAGCACTACCTCATCAATGTCCTGGGCAGAGGTGTTGGCATCCTTCAGGGCCTGCAGACAAGGTCCCTGCACCTTGTCGATGAGGTCCGCCACCAGGCCCTCGAGTTTGGCCCGGGTGAGCTTGATGAGCAGATGCTTGGGCCCGGAGGCGTCCGCGGTGATGAACGGCAGGTTGACCTCGGTCTCCATGGAAGTAGAGAGCTCCATTTTGGCTTTTTCCGCGGCTTCCTTGAGACGCTGCAGGGCCATTTTGTCATTGCGCAGATCAATGCCCTGGTCCTTGCGGAACTCATCCGCCAGGAATTCCATGACCCGCTGGTCGAAGTCCTCGCCGCCCAGATGGGTGTCGCCGTTGGTGGACTTCACCTCGAACACACCCTCACCGATTTCCAGGACGGAAATATCAAAGGTGCCGCCCCCCAGATCGAATACCGCGATGCGTTCGTCTTTCTTTTTGTCCAGGCCGTAAGCCAGGGACGCGGCGGTAGGCTCGTTGATGATGCGCAGGACGTTCAGGCCGGCAATGCGGCCGGCGTCTTTGGTGGCCTGGCGCTGGGCGTCGTTGAAATAGGCCGGCACGGTGACCACCGCGTCAGTCACTTTTTCCCCCAGGTACTCTTCCGCGGTCTGCTTCATCTTGGCGAGCACCATGGCGGAGATTTCCGCAGGGCTATACACCCGGCCTTTGATCTCAATGGCGGCGTCGCCGTTGTCGGCCCGCACGATTTTATACGGCATGATCTTCACATCCCGCTGGACCTCGGGGTCCTCGAACTTGCGGCCGATGAGACGCTTGACGGCAAACACGGTGTTCAAGGGGTTGGTGATGGCCTGGCGCTTGGCGATCTGCCCCACCAACCGCTCGCCGCTGTCGGTAAAGGCTACAACTGAGGGAGTGGTGCGGCTTCCCTCCACATTGGGGATAACCTTGGGCTCCCCTCCCTCCATAATGGCAACACATGAATTGGTAGTGCCTAAATCAATGCCGATGACTTTCGACATGGAATTATTCCTCCTAAGCTATCGTATCAACTTTATTTTTCATGGGTGATTTTTCGGTATTCCGGGAAACCACCACCATGGCCGGGCGCAAAAGGCGATTCTGCAACAAATACCCTTTTTGCAATTCCTTCAGGACAGTCTGATCCTCCACCTCGGGAGCTTCTTCTTCCATGACGGCATGGTGGTAAGCCGGATCGAAACGCTCCCCCACACTGTTAATGGGGGTGACCCCGAAGCGGGCCAGAACTTTGAGGAAATCCTGATTCACCAGGTTCAGGCCCTCCATCAAAGCCTCCGGAGCCTCATACTGGCGGCCGTGTTCCATGGCCCGTTCCAGGTTATCCAGGACGGGCAGAAGTTCCTTGAGAAGATTTTCGTTGGCAAATAGCCGTAACTCCGCAGTTTCCCGCTCCTGCCGCTTTTTGATGTTCTCCAGTTCGGCCGCCAGACGCAGGTAGCGGTCGTAATTTTCCTGGGCCTCCTTGGTCTTTTGGGCCAACAGGTTTTTTAACTCCTCAGAATCATTGGGAAGTTCCTCCTCAGGGGCGCCAGTGGGTTCGACACCTTCCGGGGATTCTCCCGGTGTATAGATGCGGGTCATAGGTTGGGCAAACCTCCCGTTTCACAAAGATCTTTAACCGCCGCACCACAGTTCGCCGGCGAGCCGATACCGCCGCACCTCTAATTATGCCGCTTGGTAAACCAGTTGCTGACCAGCGAGGCGGTGTATTTGACGATGGGCACTACCCGGGCATAGTCCATGCGCATGGGGCCGATAACCCCGAGGCTGCCCACCGGTGCCTGATCGCTCCGATAGGAGGAAGCCACCAGACTCAACTGCATTTCCGGGAATTGTTCATCCGGACTGATAATAATATGTACCCCCTGGGATCGTAAGGCCTGGTCCAGGAGAGTGATGAGATGATGTTTCTCTTCAAAAGCTTTAAAAATCAGCCTGATCTTTTCTACATCGGCAGCAAACTCGGGATAGTCCAAGATATGACTGGTCCCCTCGATATACAGCCCTTCTTTATCCTCGTCATCAGGCTGCAGGGCCTGCCGGCTCAGGCTCAGAGCCTGAGAGACAATCTTATCGAACAGGTTTTTTTCTTCCTCCATCTGCATGAGGATGCGATACCGTGCCTCGGCCAGAGTCAGGTTTTGGCAGATCTCGTTCAAATATCGACTGAAACGGTCCAACTGCTCCTGGGTATAAGAAGTTTCCACCCGTAAGAATCTGGTCTGCACCTGCTGGTCTTGGGCCACCAGGAGACAGAGAATGCCGTCGCTTCCCAGGGCGATGAACTGGAGATGCTTCAACAGCATGCCCTGGGGCCGGGGACCGAGCACCAGGGCCGGATGGCCTGAGGCGGTCGACAGGGCTCGGGAAGCCTGCCGGAAAAGCTCCTGGGGTTCCACCGCGGAGGGGGTGAAGGCCTCCTCGATCTGCCGTTGGACTCCGGGACCCAGTCCCTGAATCGGCAGAATCTGGTCCACATAGTAGCGGAATCCCAAGGGCGTCGGCACCCGGCCGGCAGAGGTATGGGGCTGCCTGAGGAAGCCCCGCTCCTCCAACTCCAGCATTAAGTTGCGAATGGTGGCCGGCGACAGGTTGAGCCCGGAATATTTCGCCACCGTGCGGGAGCCCACCGGTTCCCCGGTCTGGATATACTGGGCCAATACTGTCTTGAGAACCAGTGTCTCCCGTTCTGTCAAGAGTTCCGTCGCATTACTCATACAGACAAACAACTAACTCGTTATAACTTAATGCTCATTGCCGATTTGTCAAGGGAGCTTTGTTAAGGATATAAGGGATTTTTGTCCCGCGCACCCCTGACTGCGGCAAGGGAAATATCGTGGTTTATCCCTGGCAGCGGTGCCTGATGCTTTCTCCTTCCACCATGTAAACTACCTGTTCGGCAATGTTGGTGGCATGGTCCCCGGCCCGCTCCAGGTTGCGGATCACCGTGATTTGGCTGAGACCGATGGCCATCGTTTCCCGAGACCGCCACATATACTCCAGCAGCTCCTTGATAAGGGTCTGGTCGAGATAATCCACCTCGTTATCCTGTTTGCAAACTTCATGGGCCAAGACGGCATCTTTGCTAAGAAAGGCCCTGAGGCTATCCCTGATCATGCCCTGAACTATTTTGGTCATCCGGGGCAAGTCCCGGTGAAGGTCCCCGGGTGGAAGCTGCACCAGGTTCAAGGCCTCCTCCGCCACATTGACCGCCAGATCTCCGAGGCGTTCCAACTCCACGATGAGGTGGTCGATGGCCATCACCTGGCGCAGATCAATAGCCACCGGTTGATAAAGCGCAATGATGCGAACGCAGGCGGCATCAAGCTCCTCCTCCAGGTCGTTAATGGCCTTATCCCCCCGGATAACCTCCCGGGCCAGGTTGGGGTCCCGGGTCATGAGGGCCTTAATGCCCTGGTCCAGGGCCGCCTCTGCCAGCACGGCCATTCTCAGAAGCTTTTCCTTCAGGTCATCGAGCTCACGACGAAATTTGTCCGGGGCCTTGACCTTTTCATCCATGGCGCACCTCGCGGGACTCCGGCGGTTTTTCCCTGAGTCTATCAACTTCCCAGGCTCCGAACAATCCCCCGGCTGGGTCTTTTCTCAGGGAAAAAAACCAGATAGGACTCTGCTTCCTTATTCCACCGTAACACTCTTGGCCAGATTGCGAGGCTGGTCCACATCGGTGCCCCGCAGGTCGGCAATATGGTACGCTAACAACTGCAAAGGCGCCGACAAGACAATGGGCGAAAGCTCCAGGGGCACGGCCGGCACCGGGATAACGCTTTCCACCCGTTCCATGACCTGGTAGTTATCCGGCTCGGTGAGCGCAATGAGGCGGCCACCCCGGGCCGCCACCTCCTCCAGGTTGCCCTGGATTTTCTCCAGGACCGGGCTTCTGGTGGCCAGGACCACCACCGGCATGTTCTGATCGATGAGCGCTATGGGCCCATGTTTCATTTCCCCGGCAGCGTAGCCCTCGGCGTGGATATAGGAGATCTCCTTGAGCTTGAGGGCCCCCTCCAGCGCAATGGGGTAATTGAGGCCCCTCCCCAGATACAGAAAGTTCTGGGCATTCATGTAAGTTTGGGCGACTTCCCGGATCTTGCCGTCCAGGTCCAGGGTCTCCTGAACCCAGGTAGGCAGACGCACCAGTTCACCCAGGCGGCGGCGCACCTCATCCCGGTTGAGTGTGCCCCGGCGTTGACCTAAATACATGGCGATGAGATACAGGGCCACCAGTTGGGTGGTGAAGGCCTTGGTGGAGGCCACCCCGATCTCCGGGCCGGCATGGGTGTAAAAGACGCAGTCCGCTTCCCGGGCGATGCTGGAGCCCACGGCATTGCAGATAGCGAGACTTTTGGCCCCCCGTTCCTTGCCCGCGGTCAACCCTGCCCGGGTGTCCGCGGTTTCCCCGGATTGGGAGATGGGGATCAGCAAGGAAGATTCGTCCATGAGGGGGTCCCGATAGCGAAATTCCGAGCCCAGATCCACTTCCACCGGCAGGCGGCACAGGCTCTCGATGAGGTGTTTGCCCACCATGGCGGCATGAAAAGAAGTGCCGCAGGCCACGATGAAGATTTTGCGGAGGCTCTCCAGATCCTTCCGGAGAAAAGGAAAAGCCTCCAGCACCACCTCCCCCTCTTCCTGTTTGATGCGGCTCCGGAAGGTGTCGATGAGGGCCCGGGGCTGCTCAAAAATTTCCTTCTGCATGAAATGCTTGTATCCAGCCTTTTCCGCCATGGCCGGACTCCAGGTGATGGTGTGCTCCGACCGCTCCACCCGGTGGCCGTCGTTATCCATGAGCAAAAACTCGCCGTCCTTGAGCACCACCAGGTCGTTATCTTCCAGAAAAATAACCCGACGGGTGTAGGGGAGGATGGCCGGGATATCCGAGGCCAGGAAAAATTCACCGTCGCCCAGACCCAGGATAAGGGGGCTTTCCTTGCGGGCCGCCACCAACAGGCGTGGCTCCTTGGCATTGACGATGACCAGGGCGTAAGATCCCCGGATTTCTTTTAAGGTGCTGCGGATGGCCGTCAGATAGTCGGCTCCTCGCTGCAGATGCCACACGATCAGATGGGAGACAATCTCCGTGTCGGTCTCGGAGGCAAACCGGTGGCCTTCTTTAATTAGCGTGTCCTTGAGATCCAGGTAGTTTTCGATGATGCCGTTGTGCACCACCGCAATTTCGCCGACCTGGTGAGGGTGGGCGTTGGCCTCGGAAGGCCGCCCATGGGTGGCCCAGCGGGTGTGGCCGATGCCCGCCGATCCCGTGAGCGGATCCAGGGTCAGGACCTTTTCCAACTCCCTCAACTTTCCCAAACTGCGACGGATGGCCAGGCCGTTCGGCCCGATGACTGCCATCCCGGCGGAGTCATAGCCCCGATATTCCAATCGCTTCAGGCCGTCCAGGAGGATGGGCATGGCCTCCTGGGGGCCGAGATAACCGATGATGCCGCACATAGTCGCCTCTACTTTTTTCCTGTTTAAAATTAAAGTTTATTTTTTTCTTTCTCTTTTCTCTCTGCTTCCGCCATAGGCATATATTTTTTGCTCTCATAATGTACGACAAATTTCATTTTGAAATTATCACCATGCAAATCTAAAGTTATATCCGTTTCAGGAGTCTCCCATTCTGTAAAATAAGCACCTTGTCCTGACGCAATTGCCATACCATCTGTTATATAAGGGTTTCTACTCCCTATCTTTTTCTTTTTTTTGGGTTTCCCATATTTTTCTATGAATAGAGATTCTATCTTGTCATAAACTAATACGTAATTATCATTATTAGTAGTTTCCTTACGTATAATTACTGCTGCCTTATATAATTTATCATTCACAAATAAGAAAAGAGCCGCAGCATTTTCCCCTGCAACCTCAGTTTCTAAAACTGCTTTTATCGATTATGTCTTTTGCTCTACAAAATCTATAATCGAAGATGAGCGGGTGAGGGGGCTAAGGGCCAGTGGGCCCTTACCCCCTCCCCCGCACCCCCTCCCCAAATCCCTACTGGGTGGCAACCTGGCCG